>Ga0315286_10001702_pt1 | contig 20053 bp, 17 predicted proteins | sample YL17G10_0_MG_FD_205038 | JGI IMG/M metagenome (GOLD analysis project Ga0315286, IMG submission 205038) | Sediment microbial communities from Yellowstone Lake, YNP, Wyoming, USA - YL17G10_0 | ecosystem: Environmental > Aquatic > Freshwater > Lake > Sediment | place: USA: Wyoming | collected... | reverse complement strand
CCACGAAATCCTGGTCGGTCCGGGTGAGCATCCGCAACACGATCTCGAGACTCGGCCTGGGAGTTTTTACACGCAGCCGCGCCGGGACGATCCTCTCCGGATTCCGCAAGAAGGGCGAGGGACAGGGTTTGTCGCCCTCGAGCATCCAGAACGCCGTGCTATCCGTGTCGACCTTGAGGAGCTTGGCGCGGACCGACATTTTCTTGCCGATCCGGTCGCGTAGCCCGATGGTGTTGTCGTAGCGAAGATCCACCATCTCCGTCGGGACCCACTCGGCCGCGGGGTCGAAAGACGCCGCGTCCGAGATACGTGGGAACGCAATCGGTTTCTCTTGGGGGACGGCCACCGAGTCGTTCGCCGAGATGATACTGATGCACTGCAAGTACACCAGCGGCTTGAACCTCTTGATGACATTGAACGTCAGGTTCGACATGTCCCCGAGCTTGCCGACCACCTGGGCGATGTTGTTGCCCGTGACAAACTGCGTGAGGTTGTTTTGCCTGACGACCACGAAGTTGCCAAGGGTGTCGACGACTTGCGGCTTGACGATCTTGTACTTGAACCCCTCGCTCGGCACCTCTCCGTAAGTCGCCTCCCGAAGCGTCGCTTTTGTGTACTCGTCGACCACCGTTTCTTTGCCGCAGCCGGCGAGAGCGGCGACGACACCTATCGCAAACAGGCAAACCACCTTTCGCATCATCGGTGAACCACTCCTATAATTAGTAGCGGACAGCCACTTCCGAGCCCATTCGTCCGCGGGCCACAAAAAGCCGAATCTTGTTTGGTGGGGTTGAGAAGTTGCGGGCGACTTTACCATCCGTTGGGGGGGATGTCAATAGCCATTTGGCGGGCGTGTCGCGAGTCAACTGACGCGCCGCCGCCGACATCCGGCGATCGATCCGGGGTTTCCGCGCTTCACACGCCGACCTTCCGGTTCGCGGGGGTGCGCCGCCGCCGGGGCGGCCGAGTTAGGTCGGCCACACCGGCCATCCGCGCTGGGAGGGCCGCGGCGGCCCCGAGGCACCAGGTTCCCGGATACCCGTTCTTGGAATTGACACAACCCGGTCCATACGCTAATTTCTATACAGGCGGGCGACGCTCCTTCGCCGCGCCTTTTCAGAACGCCGAGAAAAGGGGGTGAACCGTCCGACCCATGAGATATTCTCGGCGCCGCCCCACCCGGCTATTCGTACGCGTTGCTTTTTACCTTTTGGTAATGATGGTCGTGTTCGTGCTTCGAGGGCAAAAGGCCCAGCGGGGTATCGGTTTCCGATTGCCCAACGAGAGCGACACGGTTACAACTACCAAACTGGTCGGGCGCGAGCTCGCGCCCGGTGTGGTGAAGCGTCTAGTCGCCAACTATGAGCGGGAGTATCCTCGCCTCCACGTCGAGGTTGGTGACGGGGGGGGCGCGCGGGCGCTCGAGGCGCTGGCGAACCGGCAGGCGGGTGTGGGCTTGCTCTATCGGCCTCCGACAAGTGCCGAGCAGAAGATCATCCGGGCGGCCGTCAACGATACCGTCCTTTGCTTCCCGGTCGCGTTGGGGGGGATCGCGGTGCTCGCCAACACGGCTTCGGTGACCGATTCGCTCGCGATGAACGATCTCCGCCGGTTTCTCCGCGATGATACCGGCGTCGGTTTCGAAAGGCTCTACGCAGCCGATCCCAACCAGGGTCTATGGGATTCCTTTTGCGGAGGGCTCGGATTTGCGGAGGACGCCGCGGAGCTCGGAAGGGTGACGTTCCTCCGGGATGAATCGGAAGTCATTCAGGCGGTCGCGGCCGATCCCGGCGGTTTGGGTATCGGGAGCACGCTCACTCTACCGGATAGCCTCGGGGTTCGCGGGGTCCGCGCCGTGAGCATCCTCCCGGACACGGGATCCGTGTCGGTGGCCCCGGGTTATGAACAGATTGGCTATGGAGAATATCCTCTTTACCATTATCTATATGTTGCTTGTCTCGCGAACGGGAGCGTGCGTGCCGCGATGTTCGTGACGCACCTGACGAGCGATCGCGGGCAACGCCAGATTGAAAGGGCGGGTGTTTTGCCCGCGCGACGAACGCTTCGAGAGATCTATCTCACACGGCACCCCGTGGGTAGTTCACAATGAAGGAGGTCCGATGACGTTGCTTCGTAAGTCTCCGGGATCCGCCCCGCGCGGTTTGGATGGGGCTCGGGCGCGGCGCGCGACGGTTCGAGCGCGATCGCTCGGCGGCGCCGGCCGCGGCGTCCTCTTTTGCGTGACCGTTCTCATCGTCGGGTTCTGGGCGGTCGCCGCCGGCGCGCGCGCAAGCTACAACTACAACGAAGATCCGATTCGCGCCGGCAACAAGGCGCTCGATGAAATGCGGCTCTCGGATGCGAAGGCGATGTTCGAAGATGCCATCGCCAACAATTATCAGTTGCCGAAAGCGAAATTCGGGCTCGCCGAGGTCATGGTCCGATCGGGCCGGCTGGAGGAAGCAGAACGGCTCTACCGCGAGGCCATCGACACCCAGTCGAAGGAAGGCGGCAAACCCTTCGCCGAAGCGCACGCGGGTCTCGGGCTTCTCCTCATCGATACCGACCGGTGGGAGCAAGGCGCGAAAGAGATCCACGCCGGGTACAAACTGGACTCCGATTACTGGCCGGCCGCCTATGGAGAGGCCAGGCTTCTTCTCCAGAACAGAAAGTGGGACGAGGCCGAGGCGCTTCTGAACAAAGGCTCCAAGAAAAAAGGCGTTTCCCAGGGCGAGGACCTCTTTCACCACGGATGGGCGCTCTTCTACCTCGGAACCAACGACTTGACGATGGCGGAGACGGAGGCCCTGTCCGCTTTTCATATGAACCCATCGTATCCCATACACGGCCGGCTGGTCGCCCAGGTTTACGAAAGACGCAACGTTCCCGCTCTCGCCATCGCCGCGTGCGAGGAGGTTTTGCAGACGCCCGGCGTCACGCCCACCGCGTCGTTCGTCCATTTCATGGGGACGCTCTATCAGAAGGCCGGGCGGTACAACGAGGCCCGAGACAGTTATCTCCAGGCGGTCGCGATCGATTCGACTTATGTCCCGGTTTTCAAGGACTGGGCCGGTCTGATGTCGCTCGCGAAGCAGTACGACAAAGCGGCGCAGATCTACCTGCGTTACATCGATCACGAGCCGGGGGACATCGAGGCGCTGGTCGGTCTTTCCGGGGCGCTGTACGACGGGGGACGCTACACCCAGGCGCTCGAGACCGCCGGCAAGGCGATGGCGCTCGACAGCTCGCGCACCGACGTGCTGATCGCTTACGCCCGCGCGGCCATCAAGAGCCGCGACCGGTCGATGCGGGACCGCGGAGCTCGGTTGTACTCAGAGCTCCCCGACACGCTCAAATGGAAATCGAAGGACAAGGTGTTGCTCGCGTCGTACCAAATCGAGACGAACGACAAGGAGACCGCGAAGCGGACCCTGCTCGAGGTCGTCGCCACGGATTCGACTTACGCGGACGCCTACTTCCAGCTGGGGCTCCTCTCGCTCAAGGCGAACAGCGCCGAAGAGGCCGGCGTTTATTTCGACAAGGCGATCCGTTTCGACCCGAAGGTGCCGCTCTACCATCTCAACGCGGGAGTGGCGCATCTTCAGCTCAAACGGTTAGACAAGGCCGTTCCGGAGTTCAGGAAGTCGTTGGCGCTGGATCCGCGGCTCGTGGTCGGTTATACGCTTTTGGGTCAGGCGCTGATCGCCGCCGATTCCATGTCGACGGCCGAAGTGCAGTACCGAAAGGCGATCGAAATCGAGTCGAGCAACCCGGCGGCGCTCAGGGGGCTGGGTTACTGTTACCTGAAACGCGGCGCGTACCAGGAGGCCCTCGGCGTATACAAGTCGGCCACGGAAACCGATCCAAAGAACGCGGACGCATGGGTCGGACTCGGTCAGTCGCACCTCGGTCTGGGGAACATCCCGGGAGCCGAGGGGGCCCTGCGGCAGGCGCAGGCGATCGACCCGAACAACGCCTCGCTCAAGGGTAGTTGGGAGCTTCTGAAAAACGCGCGCCAGCGGGCCGGGGGATAGCGGCGCGCCCGGATTTTTCGTTTGACGCAATTCCCCCGCTGTGTCTATACTAGCAGATTCTTGCGCTGATCAGGGAGGTAGAAGCGCGCGCTTGCAATCCGCCAACAAATCGATAGCGGGCTCGATCACCCGCGGCATGCGTAGGCAAGGAGGGAAAGGACAGCAATGAAAAAATTCGTGTTCGTCATTATATTCTTCGTCTCGGTGGTGATTTCCTACGTCATCTGGGACAATTCCCCGGAATATTTGAAGCAGGGCGGTCCGCTTCTCGTGGTCGGTCTGACCCTTCTCTTTCTGTTGTTCACGTTTACCGTCGAGCGTGCCATCGTGCTCGCCCGCGCCTCGGGCCGCGGCGGCGTCACTTCGTTTATGAGAAACGTCAAGTCGTCGCTCCAGGAAGGCCAAATGGAGAAGGCGATCGAGAGCTGCAAGAAGCACGGCGGGTGTCTCGGAAACGTCGTCGGAGCCGGTCTCGAGCGCTACCACATGACGAAAGCGACGGCGGCGAACGAGAAAGAACTCATCGAAGAAACCAAACGGACGATCGAGGAAGCGGCCGCGCTCGAAAGCCCCATTCTCGAACGGAACCTCAACGCGCTTTCCACGATCGCCTCCATCGCCACGATGCTCGGGCTTCTCGGAACGACGATCGGAATGATCCGTTCGTTCAAGGCCATGGGGCAGGCCGGCGCCCCCGACGCGATCCAGCTGGCCATCGGGATTTCCGAGGCCCTCGTGAACACCGCGCTTGGGCTTACGACGGGTATTTTCGGGATCATTCTGTATAACTATTTCGCCGCTCGGGTGGACAACTTCCTCAGCGGGATCGAAGAGACGAGTTTCGAGGTGATCGACCTGCTCCGCTCGAAGGGGATGTAGATCGTGGCGAAACGAATTGGAATCAGCATCGACATGACGCCGATGGTCGACGTGGCGTTTCTCCTGCTCATCTTCTTCATGACCACGACGACCTTCAAACCGCCGGAGCGGGTGAGCGTCGCGCTCCCGGGGTCGAAGTCGGAGATCCACGTGCCGGAAACCAACACGATCATCCTGACCATCAATAAAGCCGGAGAGTTTTTCATCTCGGACGAGAACCTCTCCGAGACCCAAGAGGTGACCCGGGAGGATCTGGACGACGCCATCGTGACCTGGCGCGCCAAGAATCCCACGGCGATCGTCGTCGTCAAGGGAGACCGGGAGACGGGTTACGGAAGCGTGGCCGACGTGATGGACGCGCTGGCCCTTACGAAGACGCTCCGTTTCAACCTGATGACGGATCTGAAGAAACCCAAGACCGAAGAGAAAAAGAAGTAATAGAGGGGGGAGAGACAGATGGGTGGCGCAGCGCCGGCAGCCCCGGAAAAATCGGCAAAAAAATCCGCGCTTGGACTTCGCAAGACAAAGCGCGTGGGAATCCGCATCGATATGACCCCCATGGTCGATGTGGCGTTCCTTCTTCTCATTTTCTTCATGGTGACCACCGTTTTTCGCCGGCCGCTCGCGATGGAAGTCAACATCCCCGAGCCCGGCGCCAAGGTTGAAGTGCCCGCGAGCAACGTGATGACGACGTACATCATGCAGGACGGGTCCATCATCTACGACGTGGGGCAGCGCGGGTTCACCGAGGCCTCGTGGGAGGAGCTGCGCGACATCCTCGTCCTGGAGCTCGATTACAACCCCGAACTGATCGTTTTGGTCAAGGTCGACCGCGAGGCCCGCTACGAGCGGATGGTCGACGTGTTGGACGCGTTCGACGAGGCGCGGGTTACGCGATTCAGCGTCATACCGATGACCGAGACGGACAAGACACTGATCGGAGCGCAATAGTGAGGGCCTTTCCACTCATAAATGCGGCACATCTTCCACTCACCGGCGAGCTCCACCCGCTCCGCAAAGAGTTCGCCAAGTGGTTGAGCGCGGGGAATGCCTTCTCGCTTTTTATCGCCTTTGCCATCTTCGGCAGCTGGTACCTGTGGTCCCATAGGGCGGCGGACGAAGAAGTTATGCCGACCCCCGTGACGATGGTGAAGTTCACCGACATGGGCGTGCCTCCTTCCATATCGAGACAGACGCAACAAGCCGCGCAGCTCAACGTCGCCGGCGCCGCCGCCCCGCCGACCATCGGTATCCCCGAACCGGTGCCCGACGAACAGGCGCAAACCTCGACGATCGCGACCCAGTCCGAAATGTCGGACGCCCTCGCCCCGATCACCGCGAGCGAGCTCAATAGCGGCGCGGACTCCATCGTGGTCGACTACATAGGTGACAATTCCCCCCGTCCCGGCGATTTCGTCGCCTTCGACGAGCTCCCCGTGCTTTTGAACGCCGAACAACCGGCGTACCCGGATCTCGCGCGAGAGGCGGGGATAACGGGAACGGTGAGGGTCAACGTGCTCGTAGGCAAGGACGGGAGGGTCAAGAAGGCCCTCGCGATGGACGGTCCCGACCTCTTCCGCAACGCGGCGGTCGAGGCCGCGTTGAAGGCGCGCTTCAAACCCGCTCTCCAGGGGCGAAACCCCGTGGAGGTGTGGGTGCTCATCCCCTTCAACTTCGAGCTCAACCGTTAGCGTTCCGTGCCGCGCGCGAAAACGCTCACAGAAAACACGAACAGGCCCGGTCGCGCGACCGGGCCTGTTCTTCTTGAACGACCAAGAAGACCAGGTCCTTCGATGTCCGCCGGGCCTGATCTTTGAAGATGGGTCGCAAGAAAAGAGGCCCGGCATCACCTGCCGGGCCTGAATGTCGTCGTCCGATGGAAGACCACCGTTCGACGGACGCCAAAGCGTGCCGTCTAAGTGCCGCCCTTGTGTGTCCCGGACACCGCCTCTTCCACCGACTCGTAGGTATCGAAAACGAGCACGAGTTTCGTCACAAGAAGGATCCCGTTGATCCTCTCGCCGACGCGCGCGAGTCTGAACCATCCGCCCCGGTTGCCGCAGGTGGTTCTCATCCGCACCAGCGAGCCCAACCCCGTACTGTTGAGCCAGGAGATCTTCCCCAGGTCGAGTACGAACTTCGGGGCGCCTCTCCCGGCCACCTCATCGATGACGCCGAGGAGGGCTAGTGTCTCATCTTGTCCCACGAGATTCTTCTTCGGTGTAAGCACGTGTACGTCGCCGACCGTGGTATGTTCGAAAGTCATGCGCATCTCCTTTTCGAAAAAGGACGTCCCGAGCGCGGTCGGCCGACGGGCGGCCTCTTGAAACGTTCTCGGGAGTCGAATTCGACTCGTTCTCCAGGAAACCCACACATGCTCCCTGGAGCGATCCCGCTAAGAGGCCAGAGTATACGCGTTCGGCGGCGCCACCGTCAAGGGCTGAGGGTAGCCGGTGTGGGCGGACCTCATCGGCCCGGGGACCCGCCCGGCCCTTAAGCGGGCCGGGCTCGCCTTGCGCGGCTTAACCATCCGCGGCCGGAGAGTCGCCTCTCGCGCAACGGAGCACATCGTCGGTCGGCACGACTTCGGTCCCGATCCCCAGCTTCTTCGCCGAGATCCCGAACGCGAGCCCGAGCAGCTGGGTGAAGTACAACACGGGCATCGAGAGATTCGTTCCGAACTCGCGGTTGACCTCGGTCTGGTATAGCTCCAGGTTGATTTGACAGAGAGGACACGCCGTGGCGATAACGTCGGCGCCGGCGTCCTCAGCGGTCTGGAGAAGGGACCGGACCATGGAGAGCGCCGCCTTCTTATTCGTCACGATGAGCGACGCCCCGCAACACCTGAGCCGCATCGTATAGTTGACCGGCGTGGCGCCGATGGTCGTCAAAAGATCCTCGAAGAAGCGCGGGTCCTCGACGTTCTCGTCGGTCTTACGGGGACGGACGAGCTGGCATCCGTAGTACGGGGCCACCTTGAGGTTCTTGAGAGGCCGCGTGACATGTTTCTTTATTTCACCGAGTCCTACTTCGTTGACGTACACGTCGATGATGTGGTTGACGTCGATAGAGCCGTTGAATTTCAGACCGTCCGCCTCGAGCGCGTAGTTCACGTGGTCGGCGAGATCCTTGTCCTGCTTCAGGCTCATGTTCGCGAAGTACATGTTCTTAAAGCAGCCGCTGCAAGGCGCGACGAGATTGAGACCCTGCTGTTCCGCCATCGCCAGATTCCGGGCGGAGAGCGTCGTCGCCAGGATCTCATCGACGTGGAAGTACGCGGTCGCGCCGCAGCAGTTCCAGTCTTCGATCTCTTCGAGCTCGACGCCGAGAACGCGGGCCGTTTCCATGGTCGAAACGTGGTACGACGCGGCCATTTTCTCGAGGGAACACCCCGGGTAATAAGCGAACTTTTTCATTCGACACCTGCCAATGGGATAATTCTGCCAAGCATGCGACGGAACCCCTTGATGCGTTTTATTTTAGAAGGCGTCATCGAGATCCTCCCGCGGCGCACGAGCCTGAGCGCGGTCTGCGCCTCGTAGAGGAATCCCTGAACACCGCCCTTGAAGATGAAAGAAGGAGCGAGCGCGGGTTCCCACGAGCGCCCCGTCTTGACGATCATCTTCGCGAACCGCTCGGAGAAGTCCGGCCCGATGAGGCTCTTGTCGTAACTGTTTCTCCACATCGAGTATCGTTTGAGTCCGTACATCATCTCCGCGATATTGATCCCCCGCGGGCACCTCACCGTACAGTTATAGCAGGACGCGCAGTACCAGAAGGTCGTGCTCTTGAGGACGTCCTCCTTGAGGTTCGCGTGGATCATCGCGATGAGTCGTCTGGGCGAATTGTCCATGTGATCCACAACCGGGCAGGACGCCGAACAGAGACCGCACTGCATGCAAACGGCGAGCGGGTGTCCGTGCGACGCATACAGAAGGTTGGAGATCTCCTGGCTGAAAGTCGGTTTGACGGCCATGGGTGGTCCTTTCTACTTTTGCTTCTGCTGTTTCTTCCGGGCCTCGGCTGTCTCGATCAGACTCTGGACCTTGTCCAGGAGCAGCCCCGGCTCGACCGGTTTCTCGACCAGCTCGTCGACGGCGACGAAGTGCGGGTGAACCGCCTGCCCGGGGAAGAGGTACGCGATCTGTTCGCGGATGCCGGTAATGATCAACACGGGGATGTCTCTCAGCACGGGGTCGCTCCCCATTTTTCTCGCTAGCATCACGCCCTCGGCGCCCCGGCCCATCATGATGTCGAGCAACAGAAGATCATAATGCTTGGTCTGGAGCGCTTCGAACCCGTCCTTGGGGTTGTAGGTCGCGTCCACCTCGTAATCCCCGGTCAGAAGGACCGACTTGATACCCTCGACAAAATCGGGGTCGTCGTCGATGATCAACAGCTTTTTCTTCTCCGCCATTCTCTACCTCCTGGGTTAGTGCGGTTCTACTCGCTGATTCGTTGCCGTACTCAACTCGTCGCCGCGGGGAGCGTGATCACGAAAGTGCTCCCCTTTCCAAGCTTGCTTTGGACCGAAATCGTTCCGTCGTGCGCTTCGACGATGCGCCGGCTGATCGAGAGTCCAAGCCCCGTCCCGCTGTGGGTGGTGCGGGCGGATTTCGCCCTGAAGAGCCCGTCGAAGATGTACGGAATGTCTTCGTCCGCCATCCCGATCCCCGTGTCCGCCACCGATATCACGACCTTGTCTCCCCTGGTCTCGGCCGTGACGGAGACCTTTCCCCCGACGTGGGAATACTTGACGGCGTTCCCGATCAGGTTCACCAGAGCTTCGGCGAGCGTTCCCTCGTCGCCGCGGACGACGCCGGCCGGTTCCGCGGCCGTGACCACGATCTGGACGTCCTTTCTCTTCGCGTGCAGTGCGTTCGACTCCACCGCCTTTGATATCGGAACGGTCACGGCAACGGGCTTGAAGTTCGCCTTGAGCTTGTCGATGTCGACGGAAATATCCCTGAGCCACGTGTGGATGAGTTTGACGAGATCGTCGATCCGGACCATCATCTTCTGCAGACGCTGGTTTTGCTCCTCGCTCAACTTGCCGGACAAATCCTTGACCAAGACGAAAAGGTTCTGTTGCAGAGCCCCTAACGGCGCCTTGAGCTCGTGGGAGACGATCGCGGCGAAGTTCTCCCTGAGCATCTCCCGTTCCCGCCGAAGAGCGATGGTTTCCAACACCAGCGAGCGTTTCTCCATTCCCCTCCTGGTGATGAGACGAAACTCCTCCGGGGTAAACGGCTTCGGCAGAAAGTCGTACGCGCCGTTCTTCATCGCCTCCACCGCCGAGCTCACCGTCGCGTAACCGGTGATGACGATGGTCACGATTGCGGAATCGATCGCCTGGAGCCTGGCAATGACGTCGAACCCGGACATTCCCGGCATCTTGAGATCCACGAACACCAGGTCCGGTTCGAATTCCTTGGCCAGTTTGAGACCGGCATCCCCGTCGTTCGCGGTGGCGACCTGGTAGTTGCTTCCCTCGAGGATGGCCATGCACGAATCGCGCACGATCTCTTCGTCGTCGATGATCAGAATCTTGCGTTTATTATCCAAATTTCAACCTTCCTCCGTCGGCGCCACCGGGAGCCGGACGGTAAAAGTGGCGCCCTTGCCCACCCTGCTCACCGCCGATATCGATCCTTCGTGTTCCTTGACGATACCATAGCTGATCGCGAGGCCCAACCCCGTCCCCTTGCCCGCCTCTTTGGTGGTAAAAAACGGGTCGAAGATCCTCTCTATGTTCTCCTCGGAGATCCCGTGGCCGGTATCGGCGAAATCCATTTCGACAAAGCCTCCCGTCGGGTCCAGACGGGTGGACACGGTCAAGCGACCGCTTCCGTCCATCGCCTCCGCGGCGTTCATGATGAGGTTCACGAACACCTGTTCCATCTGCGACGGGTCGACGATGACCTTGGGGAGTCCGCCGGAGAGCTTCTTGATAAGTTTTATGTTATGAAAGACGGCCCGGTGCTCGACCAGCGACATGCAATCGGACACCACCGCGTTGATGTCGGAATGTCTCTTGTTGGGTTTTCTCTGCCGGGCGAAGTCCAGGAGCCCCCGGACGATTATCGTGCACCGCGACGCCTGCTTGACGATCTTCTCGATGGAGGGGACGCAGGCGTCTTCCGCCGGGAGCTTCTCGAGCATGAGATTCGAGTAGGTGACGATTCCCTGAAGGGGGTTATTGAGCTCGTGCGCGACGTCGGCGGCGAGTTTGCCGATCACGGCGAGGCGTTCGGACTCCATGATTTTCCTGGTCGCGAACTCCTTGAGTTTTTCGTCCCTCGTCTGTAACGCCGCGGCCATGGAGTTGAACGCGTCGGCGAGCTCGGCGAGCTCCCTGTCCGATCTTATGGTGACGCGCGTTTCGAGGTTCCCGTCGGCCACTTCGCGGGAGGCGCGGACGAGCTTTTTAACGGGCACGGTGACCCTGCTGGAGACGAGATAAGAGAGAGCGACGGCCACGATCATCCCGCCCAGCGCGATGGAGAGGAAGAGAAGCGTCGTTCGTCTCCTGACGTCGGAGTACGGCGCCTCGAGCATCCCGACGTACAGGATCCCGACGATCCGGCCGGTCACGTCGCGGATGGGCTCGTACGCCGTGATGTACCAGTCGTTCACCACGTAGGCGCGGTCGATCCACGGTTCGCCTTTTTCCACGACCCTGTGATAGACGGCCTCGGCGATGCGCGTGCCGATGGCGCGCGTGCCGTCGGTGCTGAGCACGTTCGTCGAGATTCTCACGTCGCCCTGGAAGATCGTCGCGGTTCCGACGTCTTTGTTCCGGTACTGCATCCCGCGGTAGACGGTCTGCTTGATCTTGTCGACGATGTCGTAGTGCTGATTGAGAAGTACCCCGCCGAGCAGAACGCCGATGAGGTTGTTTTCGTAGTCGAAGATCGGGGCGGCGGCCTCGAGCATCATACCGGCGGTCTGTTCGACCTCTTCCGTCGGCCGCGCCCGCGGCGTGTCGACGTACCTCATGTACGCCCTCTCGGCCAGGGACGCCGACTCGCGGCGAAGCTCGTTGGCGGAGATGATCGTCGTTGCGCTCGCCGGGATGTGCTGATCGAGAACGGCGTTCAACAGATCCGAGGAAAGCCCGTCGCCCCGTAGCGCGGGGTTGTGGGCGCGGTACAAGACAACGCCTTTGTCGTCCGTCACGATCAGGACATCCAAAGCTTCCTGGGTAAGCGTCTTGGCCAGCTCGCCCGTCGCCCTCGAGACGTCTCTCTCGATGAGGGCGTTTCGCAGATAGAAGCGTTCCGCGGAGAACCGGACCGTCTGGTGAATGTTGTGCAGGTTTCCCTGGTATATCTCCCGCGCCGCGTTCAGATCGTTTCGAACCTTTATCTGGGCCTCGGTCATGGTGCGGTCGGCGATGAAGTGGAGACCCACCGCGGTGAAAATCGCGCTGATGATGACGATGATGAAAACGAAACTCATCGTCAGCCGGAAGGCGATCGTCTTCACCGGAAGATGCTTGGTCAGCGGATTTCCGTTTACGCGGCGTCGTCTCATTTGCCGCTCCTCGTCGGCGACACGTTCCCCGGGTCGCTCGGGGCGCGGTCCGTCGGCCACCTCATGGGGAGGGGACTGCCGATGGCGCCGTGGGTGAGGACCGCGGTCCCGAAAACCGCGTCGACGAGACTCTCGAGCGCCACTGATTCTTCCTCGCCCCGTGCCCGGCCCTCGTCCCCCGGACCGAAGCAGAGAGTGGGAACGTGGTAACTCCCGGCGAGGAGACTCCCGGCGGTTCCCATCCGAAAGGTGTCGAGTCCCCACGTTCGGGCCGTCGGGTCGCGCCACCCGGAGGCGGAGAGCGCTTCGAGGGAGCGGCTGACCAGCGGACCCGAGGGATCAGTCAGCCACGGGTTGCTCCAGCAGAGAACCTCGGCGGTTTTCCCCGTATAGAAACGGCGTCTTTCGCCGTGAACGCGGACTTCGATCGATACGTCGCCGATCGGGTCGACGGCGGAGAGCGCGAGGCGTTTTACGAGCCCGACGGAGTCGGCGACCTCTTCGCCCGATCCCACACGGCAGAGGACGCGAAGCGAAGTCTCCGGCGATTCGATTTTTTCCCCGTGGGCGGGGCCGGCCACCCGTGCCGACAACACACCGTCTTTCCGCGATTCGCCGGAGGCCACCCCGGAAAGCGCGTCGTGGATCGCGGCGGCCGCCCGCCGCGCGCTCCCTGTGTCACGCGCCGCGATTGCCACGTCGACATCGGCCCACCCGTCGTGTCCGTTACACGGGAAAAGCGCCGTCGGCTCGCCGAGTATGGCCAGATCGGGGTTGACTCCGAGTTTGGGAAGCGTTTGCTCCATGAGGTAACGGACGCCGGCACCGTTGCCTTCTTCCTGTGCGACGGTCGCCGCGAAAACGATCGTTCCGCGCAGGGGCAAAAGGCTCTTGTCGAGAATGTGACCCGCGAAAACCTGCGCGGCGAGCCCGCCCTTGCACGCCGCCGCGCCGAGGCCCCTCAGAAGGTCTTGCTCGACCCGCCCGGAGAACGGGCCCTCCGGTCCAAAAAGTTCGTCATCGGGACGGCGGGTGTCCATGTGGGAATTGAGAAGAACCGTCGGCCCCTCTTCGCTCCCGGCCAGGAAGCCGACCACGTTGCCCACCTCGTCCCGGAAGACCAGATCGTAGGCGAGATCTTCGAGAAGGTCCTGGACGATCCCCGCCACCGCTTCCTCCCTGAAGCTGAAGCTTTGCGTCCTGACGAGAACCTGTGCGAACGCCGCCAGATCCTCCCGGCAACTCGCCGCGCGCTCTTTCAACTCCGGATACATGGGATCAGCCTACGTCCTTCGTCACTCGCATCATGTTCGTATCTTCAAATACCAGAGGGCAAGACATGTGCCACAATTCACAAGGATAGAACTCATGTAATAACAATGGATTACAATGTTTTAGCCGATTGACAATCCCCTCTTGCTATTCTATATTGAAACAGTATCATTCCGGAAAGAAAGGGTTGGTGCCGTGCGCGCGGAAGACATTCGCTTGGACGAGTTGATCTCTTTTTCGGAAGGGCTCGTGAGTCTTCACGGCCGCCGGCTCGTGGTCCACGATGTCCACGCGGTCGCTCAGTTGCGGAAGGATCTCGTGGACACCATCGGTTTGGACCAAACGCGCCGGATTCTTTCGCGGTTCGGTTATTACTGGGGTGAGGACGACGCGACCGTGGTGAATCGCGTCTACCAGTGGGACGATCTGACCGAGTGGCTCAAAGCCGGCCCTCGCCTTCACGCGCTCCAGGGAGTTGCGCGGGTCGAAACGAAATCTCTCGAGCTCGAACCGGAGGGCAAGTACCGGATGGAAGTCGTGTGGCACGACTCCGTGGAGGCCGAGGAGCATCTCATCGAACTCGGCGTGTCGCCGGATGCGGGTTGCTGGATCCTCCAGGGGTACGCGAGTGGGTACGCGAGTTATTGTCTTGGGAGACCGGTCTACTTCGCGGAAGTCACCTGCCGCGCGCGGGGCGACGACGCTTGCCGGGCGATCGGTATGGACAAGGCATCGTGGGGCGACGAGGCGGACACCCTGGTGAAGAACTACCAGGTCGATGACATCAAGGGGAAAATCGAAGAGCTGACCACGGCGCTGAGGAAACGGACTCTCGAGCTCATCCGGCAACAGAAAAAGCTGCGACACGCCGATTTTTCCGGCGCGCTCGGCTTTCCCCAGATCCGCAGCAAGTCGTTTCGTCAGGTTCTCGACGTCGGCCGCCGGGTCGCCCGCTTCGACTCCTCCGTACTCATTACGGGAGAGAGCGGCGTCGGCAAGGAAGTCGTCGCGCGCTTCATCCACGAGAATTCCACGCGGAAGCGCGCGCCGTTCGTGGCGGTCGACTGCGGAGCGCTCCCCGAAACGCTCCTCGAGAGCGAACTCTTCGGACACAAGACGGGTTCTTTTACCGGAGCCGTTCGCGATCGCGCCGGTCTTTTCGAACAAGCCGAAGCGGGAACGATACTCCTGGACGAGATCGGGGATGTCTCGCTGCCTCTCCAGGTGAAGCTGCTAAGGGTGATCCAGGAAAAGCAGATCCGCCGCGTCGGCGAAAACCGGGTTCGTGATATCGACGTCCGGATCATCGCGGCGACAAACCGGAAGCTCGAAACGGAGGTGCGTGAGGGGCGGTTTCGAGAGGATCTTTTTTACCGCCTGCGGGTCGTCGAAATCCACATCCCGTCGCTTCGAGAACGCACCGAAGACATCCTCCCTCTGGCGAGGTATTTCACCGAACGCCTCGTCGAGCGGATGAAACTGGACCGCCTCACGCTCGACGCCGCGTGCCTCCCGGTGCTCGAACGCCACCCATGGCCCGGGAACGTCCGGGAGCTGGAGAACGCGATCGAACGCGCCGCGGTGATGTGCGACGACGGCCGAATCCGCGTGGAGCATCTGCCTCCGAGCATACTCGAACCCGATAGGCTCAGAAACGCTGAGGCGGGGGGCACCAAGCGTACTCTGGCCGAGGTGGAGAGGGACTATGTGTTTACAGTCCTGAAGTCCGTCGACGGAAACCGGACGCACGCCGCGAAGACCCTCGGGATCGGCGCGACGACGCTGTGGCGAAAGCTCAAGGAGTGGGGTGAGGCGTCGTGATGAGACTCTCCGTCGTCAAGAACCAACAGGACAAGAACCGGCGGAAGCGCGACGTGGCCGCCCGGATCATCTCGTCGTATTCCGGCGTCATCAGGATTTACACGTTCGTTCGGTTCAAGATCATCCACCTCCGGTTCCTCGAGGAGATCGAGCAGTACCTCCCCAACGAGGGGACCATCCTCGATCTGGGATGCGGTTTCGGGCTCTTCTCGTTGTACATGGCCGCCTGCAAACCCGGCGCGCAAGTGGTCGGTCTGGACATCAACGACAAGCGGCTCGAGGTCGCCAGGGCCGCGGCAAAAAGACTCGGGATCAAGAACGTCTCCTACGAGCGGCGCGATCTCCGGGATTGGCGCCCCGACCGTACGATCGCCGGAGCGTACGCGCTCGATGTTTTCCACCACATCCCCGTCGAGAGCGGCGATCAGCTGATCCGGGATCTCTCCGCGCACCTGAAACCGGGGGGAATATTTCTGCTGAAGGACATCGACACGATGCCTCGTCCGATGCTGTGGTTCACCTACCTGCTCGATGCGCTGGTATCCCCGCGGGATGATTTCTCGTACCGGTCGGCGAACGAGTGGCAACGCCAGCTCGCCGCCGGGGGGTTCGAGCCGATCCGTCTGCACTACCTCTGGGACATGCTCCCGTATCCCCACATTCTCCTCATCTGCCACAAACCCGCAAGGGACGACAGAACGTCCGCCGGTCCGTGACCGTCCTCTCGCGTCCGAGCCGGCCCCTTCCGGGACGGCGGCGCGAATTGAGTGGCGATTCCGCGCGTAACTGAATAAAATAAACAGTCACGTCATGGCTCGCCAAAAGCGCCGGCCAGGTGTTCGCTCATTGGGGAGGAGATACTTGAGGGAGGAGATACCTGCCATGGGGAAAACTGTTGTCGCCCTGCTCGTTCTCGTCGGAGTCTCTCTTGTGGCGTTCAATCCCGCCGCCGGGGAAGACTCTCACCCGCTTTCGGTCCACGACATGGTCGCGATGGACCGGATCAGCGATCCGCAGGTGTCGCCTGACGGAAAAACGATCGCTTTCGTCATTCGCGTAACCGATCTCGAAGCGAACAAGGGGAGGATGGACCTCTGGGTCGTCGGCACCGACGGCTCGGGTCTCAAGCGGCTCACCACCGATCCGGCGAACGATTGGAACCCCCGGTGGTCTACGGACGGAAAGCATCTCTATTTCGTCTCGACGCGCTCCGGCTCGTCGCAGATCTGGCGTCTTCGCCTCGACGGCGGCGAGGCGCAGCAAGTGACGGACGAGCCGCTCGACGTCGATAACCTCGTCGTCTCGCCCGACGGCACGCGGCTCGCGTTCAGCATGGAAGTGTTTCCGGACTGCGACGGCGCGGACTGCACAAAGAAACGGCTCGATGAACGCGACAAGGCCAAGGGCTCGGGAATCGTTTTCGAACGGCTGTTCGTTCGTCATTGGGATACGTGGAAAGACGGACGCCGGTCGCACGTTTTCGTCGCGCCCGCGGAAGGCAAGGACGCCGTCGACATCATGAAGGGGATGGACGCTGATTCTCCGTCCAAACCGTTTGGCGGCGCCGAAGAGATCTCGTTCACCCCCGACGGCCGCGCGGTCGTTTTCACCGCCCGTGACGTGGGGAGAGAAGAAGCGTGGTCAACCGACTTCGATCTCTATCTCGCGCCGATCGATGGATCGAAAACGCCGGAGTGCATCACCAAGACCAACGAGGCGTGGGACACACAACCGGTCTTCTCGCCCGACGGAAAGACGCTTGCGTATCTTGCCATGCAACGTCCCCGCTACGAGGCGGATCGCTTCCGTATCGTTTTGCGGGATTGGCCGGCCGGAAAAGAACGCGTGCTCACAGAGGCATGGGATCGGTCGCCGGGTGGAATCGTGTGGGCGAGCGATAGCAAGCGGATCTTCACCACGGCGGCGAACACCGGTCAGGAATCGCTCTTCGGCGTCGACGTGAAGACGGGAAAAGTGACGACGCTCGTCGAGAAAGGGACCGTGCGTTCGCCCGCGATAGCCGGCGACAGGATCGTGTTCGGCATGGATCATTTAAAGTCGCCCGTCGAGCTCTACACGGCGAAGACGAACGGCACGGATATCCGCGCGGTCACCAAGATCAACGCGGCCAGGTTGGCGGCCGTCCGTTTGGGCGACCCCGAGCAGTACAGCTTCAAAGGCTGGAACGACGAGGTTGTGTACGGTTACATCGTGAAACCCGCCGATTTCGACGCTGCGAAGAAGTATCCCGTGGCGTTTTTGATCCACGGCGGGCCTCAAGGATCGTTCGGGAACGATTTCCACTACCGGTGGAACCCGCAGGCCTACGCCGGTGCGGGGTACGCCGTCGTGATGGTGGATTTCCACGGATCGACCGGATACGGGCAAGAGTTCTGCGACGCGATTCGCGGGGATTGGGGCGGGAAGCCGCTCGAAGACCTCCAGAAAGGCCTTGCCGCCGCGCTCGAGAAATACCCCTGGATGGACTCGAACCGCATCGGCGCGCTGGGCGCTTCGTACGGCGGGTACATGATCAACTGGATCGCCGGGATGTGGCCCGACCGTTTCAAGTGTCTCGTGGTTCACGACGGGAACATCGACGAGCGTTTCGCCTACTACGACACCGAGGAGCTGTGGTTCCCCGAATGGGACCACGAAGGCACGCCGTGGGACAACCCGCAAGGCTATGAGGAACAGAACCCGGCCAGTCTCGTCGCGAAGTGGAAGACACCGACCCTCGTCGTCCACGGGGGGATGGACTTCCGCGTGGTCGCGACTCAGGGGATCGGGACGTTCACCGCTCTTCAGCGCCTCGGCGTCCCGAGCAAGTTCCTCTATTTCCCAGATGAGAACCACTGGGTTCTGAAGCCGCACAACAGCATCCAGTGGCACGAAACGGTGATCGGCTGGCTCGACCAGTGGCTGAAATAGCGGGGTGGTCGGCGTGGGTTTGATGCGGGTCCCGGGCCCAGCGCGCCACTTCGCTCGGCTTCCCGCCTGCGGGTGGCGCGGATGGGGCCCCCGCGCCGCGCTTGAGCCTGCGAGCACGGGCGGGGTAATACGCGACAGGACCCGCGGCGGGTGACCCTCGCTCGTTCCCGCAAAGGGCCCGTGACAGCCCTCAAACCCACCGAAGACGCGCGGGATCGCCGCGGTCGTGCTAACAGATCCGGGGGAGTTGTTCGCCGCTGATCATGTCGATGATCGACTGCGTGCCGATCTTCGTTCGTAGAGTGACCATGCCTGAATGACCGCTCGACACGACGCCGATCCGCTCGGCGAGCGACCCCAACGGATGCGAACGAAGAATCTGCAGCGCCCGTTCGGCGTCATCCGGCGCGACGAACGCGATGAAACGTCCCTCGTTGGCCACGTAGATCGGGTCGAGACCGAGAAACTCGCAGGCGGCCCGCACCGGCTCCGCGATGGGGATCGCGTTTTCATCGAGATCGATACGAACCCCCGCGCTCTCCGCGATTTCCACCACCGCGCTTGCTAGACCCCCTCGCGTGAGGTCGCGAAGACAGCGCACGTCGATCCCCGCCGCGATAAGCGAGAGGACAACGTCGGCGAGGGGGGCACAGTCGCTCTCGATCGTCGTCTCGAACTCGAGCCCCTCGCGCCGGGCCATGACCGCCATCCCGTGACGGCCGATGTCCCCGTTGAGCAAGATCACGTCGCCGGTCCGGACGTTTTTCGGCGCGATCGGCCGGGGGGTTTCGATGATCCCGACGCCCGAGGTGTTGATAAAGATCCGATCGCCCTTTCCTCTATCGACGACCTTGGTGTCGCCGGTCACGATGGTCACGCCGGCGGCGTCGGCGGCTTGTTTCATCGATTGGATGATCCGCCAGAGGTCATTCATCGCGAGCCCCTCTTCGAGGATGAGCCCGGCGCTCATATAGAGCGGGCGTGCTCCGCACATCGCGAGGTCGTTCACGGTGCCGTTGACCGCGAGCGATCCGATGTCTCCGCCCGGGAAAAAGACCGGACGAACTACGTACGAGTCGGTCGTGAACGCGAGCTTTGCTCCGGGCGATTCGAAAACGGCGCCGTCGTGGAGCTCTGCGAGAAGCGGATTTCCAAAGACGGGGACGAACATCTTCTCGATGAGCGAGCGGGTGAGCGTGCCTCCTCCGCCGTGACCCATGACGATATACGGATACTCGGAGATCGGTATCGGGCACGAGAGCGTGAAGTCCTTTTGTTCGTCGGTCACGGCTTAAGTCTCCTTGATCGAGAACCGGCGGTACCGGTAGTAAGCGGCGCACGCCCCTTCGGATGACACCATGGTGGCGCCAAGCGGACGGTCGGGTGTGCACCGGGCCCCGAAAGCGGGGCATTCGTGCGGCTTTTTTACACCCTGGAGAATCAACCCACTGATGCATTCCGACGGCTCTTCCGGGGCGTCTCCCGCCACGCCGAAACGGAGCTCCGCGTCGAACTCCTCGTATTCCTTCCGCAGCCCCAGACCGCTCAACGGGATCTCGCCGATCCCGCGCCACTTGCGG
>Ga0315286_10001701_pt1 | contig 20055 bp, 12 predicted proteins | sample YL17G10_0_MG_FD_205038 | JGI IMG/M metagenome (GOLD analysis project Ga0315286, IMG submission 205038) | Sediment microbial communities from Yellowstone Lake, YNP, Wyoming, USA - YL17G10_0 | ecosystem: Environmental > Aquatic > Freshwater > Lake > Sediment | place: USA: Wyoming | collected... | reverse complement strand
GACGAACTCAACGGTATACATTCGAGCGTCCTTGTCTATAAGGTTTTTGAAGATAAACGGGGGAAACAAGCCGGCCCGCCCCTCACCCCCGGTTCCCCTGGGTGCTTATGAAACCCTCGAAAGCCTCCATGAGAGGCCTGCCGCGGTACACGATTTCGTGGAGCTTCGCTAGGAGAGGAAGCTCCTTTTCGATGGGGCTGCCGTCCCCTGCGTCGAGGAGCCGAAGCACGAGCTGCATCCCGTGCTCGAGGGCGGCGTACCCCTCGGCCGTCTCTCCCTCCCCCATCATGAGATCGAAAGCCTGAACGGCGGTCATACCGCCGCCGATGAGGTCGCCGAAACGCCTGTTGCGCCCCGAGGACGAGGTCACGTGGAGATCGCCGACGCCCGCGAGGCCGTAGACCGTCTCCTTCGCCCCCCCAGCCTTCACGACGATCGAGGCCATCTCTTTTACCGCCTGGGTAAAGACCAGGGACCTGACGTTGTGGTAGCTGTCAGGCGCCCAGGACCGGTAGACCCCGTCGCAGATTCCCAGGGCGATCGCGTACACGTTCTTGAAGGCCGACGAGAGCTCAACCCCCACGACGTCGGGGCACGTCGTTATACGGTAGTACGGGGCGCCGAACGATTCGGCGATCTTCTCCGCATCCCCGCTCCGCGTTCCGTACACGGTCGCCGTCGGCACCTCCCGCGAGAGATCCACGGCCTTCACCGGCCCTCCAACGGAAGCCCACGAGAAGGGGTGCCGCCCAAAGCGCCCCCTGAAAAGTTCTTCGGCCGTCTCGCTGATCCGCTTTACGTCCCCGTCGCGCCGCAAAAGCCCCTTCGTGAGGGTGAGAATGGGAACCCCTCTCCCTGAATCCCGGGGTTCGAAGACCTCGAGGAACCGGGTGAAAACGGGCGCAAACCCTTCGCTCGTCACGGCGACGAAAACGGCGTCCACCCCGTCGAGGGCGCGCGCAAGCTGGTCTGAATAAAAGAGAGAAACGCCGTCCCGGAGCCTTTTCTTGAGCTTGGGGTGAACACCGGACGCACAGGCGTCGAGGGTCCCGTCGTCGAGCCAGGTCCCCCACAGGTTGACCTTCACCCCGTTTTCGCAGAGGGGGAATGTCACCGCGCTCCCCATGTACCCCGCGCCGAGAACGGCGACTCTCAGCACCCGCATACCCCCGATGAAAACAAGGTCTTTTCATTGGCAAATAGACCAGTTATAGTATAAAATACTTTGTATTCAACACCAAGCAAATATGCCGCGGTCGAAAGCCCTTTAAGAGGTCCTCCAAGGGAGTCGGATTTTCTATTTACTCCAACCGGGGATTTTAGTATAATCAAATATTAAGCTTTAAATCCGTAAAAACGAAAATTCGGAGGAATTAATGAAGATAGCACTCATAGAGCCGAAACCCCCCTTCAACGCCTACTTCTTTTTGAAGAAGCTCCCCCTTCTTGGGCCCCTCTTCCTGGGAACCATGCTGAAAAAAGCGGGCCACGAGGTGAAGGTCTTCAAGGAGAACATGCTCGCCGCGTACAACGAGAAGACCGACACCCTCCACCCATTCGTCCAGGAGGCCGACGCGGTCGGCTTTACGTCCATCACCCACACGGTCAACAGGGCCTATCAGATCGCCGACGCTGTCAGGAGGCAGTTCCCCGAAAAAAAGATCGTCTTCGGGGGGAACCACCCTTCAGCCCTCCCCGAGGAAGCCCTCGAGCACGGCGACCAGGTGGTCGTGGGCGAGGGGGAGTACGTCGCCCTCGATGTTTTCGAGGGGAGGAACAGGGACAGGGTCGTCAACGGGCCGAGGGTCGACATCAACGACGTCCCGGCCATCGACCTCACCCTCCTTCAGGGGTACCGCTTTAAAAACGGCATGATCAACATGCGCTACGCCCCCATCATGGCTTCGAGGGGCTGCCCCTACGACTGCATCTTCTGCTCGGTGACAAAGATGTTCGGGAGGAAGTACCGGATAAAGGACGCCGACCTCGTCATGGAAGAGGTGATGATGCGCTACAGCGAGGGGTTCAGGCACGCCTTTTTCTACGACGACAACTTCGCCGCAAACCACGATAAATCGAAGATCTTCCTCGAAAAACTCATAAAGGCCAAGCTCAAGTTCGAATGGTCCAGCCAGTTCCGCATTGACGTGGCCAAGGACAAGGAGCTAGTCAGGATGCTGAAGGAAGCGGGGTGCGTCGCCCTCTTCCTCGGGGTCGAGTCGATCAACCCCAAGGCCCTCGCCGACTACAACAAGCGTCAGACCGTGGACGAGATCAAGAGCTCCATCGCGACCCTCGTGAAGACGGGGATGGGCGTCCACTCCATGTTCGTGCTCGGCGCCGACGGCGACGACTCGCAGGCCATGGACGAGACTATCAGGTTCAGCAAGGCCTCCGGGAGCAACACCGCCCAGTTCTCCATCCTCTTCCCGATCCCGGGGACGAAGCTCTACAGCGACATGAAAGAGGCCAACAGGATCTTCATCAACGACTGGAACTACTACGACGGGAGCCACAGCGTCATCCTCCCGAAGCACGTCACCCCCTTCGAGCTCCAGAAGAAGCTCATCAGGGCGTATCGGAGCTTCTACGACTCCACGATCCTCAAGTGGACCATGTCGAGGCTCGGTTTCTTCATGTGGAAGATCATGAACAAGAAGTACATGAAATACACCCGCTACTTCACCCGGAAGCTCAAAAGGGAGGGGGTCGTCGAGAACGGGATCCTCACCATCGCGGGGATGAAGACCGAGCTGATGCCGAAAACGCTCCAGGAGGCGCTCATCCGGAAGTGAGCGGTCTCCTCCGCGTCTACAAGGCGCTCCTCGCGGAGTACGGCCCCCAGGGGTGGTGGCCCGCGGGAGGGAGATATTTTCCCCCTAGGCCCAAAACAAGCCCCGAGCTCGCCGCGCGCCGGTTCGAGATAATCCTCGGCGCCGTGCTCACCCAGAACACCGCGTGGGCGAACGCCGATCGGGCACTCGGCAACCTCAGGGAAGCGGGGCTCCTTGACCCCGAAGCGATCCTCGGCGCGAATACCGGGGAGCTCGCTAGGCTCGTCCATCCCTCGGGGTACTACAACCAGAAGAGCGCGCGGATCAAGCTCGCGAGCGGGTTTTTTCTCCCCTTCTTGAAGGCGGGTCGCCCCCCCTCGAGGGAGCTGCTCCTCCAGGTAAAGGGGGTGGGGCCCGAGACGGCCGACTCCATCCTTCTCTACGCTTACGGGGAGCCTTTTTTCGTCGTCGACGCGTACACGAGGCGTCTCCTCCTTCGCCGGGGGTTGACGGGGGCAAAGGCCTCCTACCACGAGATCCAGGCGCTCTTCCACGAAGCCCTCCCCCGGGACGAAAAGCTCTTCAACGAGTACCACGCCCTTATCGTGCGGCACGCAAAGGAGCGGTGCGCGAAGGTCCCCCTCTGCGCCGGGTGCGCGCTGAAGCGAAAAAGGCTCTGCTTTGTTTTTTAAAAAAACTCTAGTACAATTACCGGGTAAACAAACCTGGAGCGGCATATGGGAGAGAAAAAAGCTGTTTTCACCGCGGCGGCGCTCGCGCTCGCCCTCCTGGCGGGGTGCGCCGGAGACGGCGCTCGAACGGAGGAGCGGCAGGCGCGACCGCGCACCGGCCGGGACAGACTGGCGATGGAGCTCTACCAGAGGAGCGAAGCCGAGCTCGAGCGGGGGGAATACGCTCCCGCGCTCTCGGATATCGTGCACGCAGGCGAGCTCGCCAGGAGCGGCGAGGTAAAGGGCGTGGTCGCGAGCCGCAGGGCCGATATCGTGAACCACCTCCAGATCTACACGACGATCGAGGAGTCCGCGATCCTGCGATACACCGTCGCGTACAACCAGGAGAACGTCTTCTATCCCGTCGGAAACCTCAATGTCCGGTTCACCTTTCTCGAGGGGAAGGGGATCCTCGTCGCCCCGGCCGGCACGGACGAAAACGGGACCGCCTCCGGGAGGATCGAGAAGATCACATCCTTCAACCGGAGGATAGTCGTCGAGGCGGTGCCCGTTTTCAGCGTCGACGGCGAGATCGTCCGCGTCGCGGAGCTGAAAAGGGATTTCGTCCTCTCGAGGAAACAGACCCAGCAAAAACCCGAAAGCGGCGGTATCGTCGATTTCATCGAGTCGATCCTCGATGACATCTTCGAATGGTAAGTCACCCCGTGACACGAACCTATATACAGGGAGGCCACACATGAAAGCGCTCGCGCTCTGCGGAAGCCCGCGGAGGGACGGCAACACCCAGCAGCTCCTCGAGCTCCTCTGCGGCAGGCTGAAGGAGCGCTCCGTCGAATCCGAGCTCGTGCTCCTGTCAGGGAAAACGATCAAGCCGTGCATCGCCTGCGGGAAATGCAAGGAGTACAATGACAGGACCTGCGCGATAAAGGACGACGACTTCCACCCGATCCTTAAAAAGCTCATCGAGGCCGACGCCTTCATCGTCGGCTCCCCCGTCTACTTCGGGTGCGCGACCTCCCAAACGACGGCCTTTCTCCACCGGGCGGGGTACGTGGCGCGGAACAACGACAAGTTCCTCGGGGGAAAGGTGGGCGCCCCGGTGGTGGTCGCCCGGCGGGCGGGCCAAAACTTCACCTACGCACAGCTCATGTTCTTCTTCATCATCAACGACATGATCGTCCCCGGCTCGACCTACTGGAACATCGCCTTCGGCCGGAATAAGGGGGAGGTGGCGGGCGACGCGGAGGGCCTGGAAACCATCACGCACTTCGCCGACAACGTCGCTGCTCTCCTCGCGAAGCTCAAACCCTGAAAAACGGCCGCCACTATACCGATGGTTTGGAAGGGGGAAACCCTGATGGACAGACAGTCGATCGAACGACTCCTCGCGGCCTACGAGGGGGGGAGCATGGGGAGGGAAGACCTCCTCCAGATCCTCGCCTCCGGGGGCTTCACCGACATGGAGCACAGCAAGGTCGACACCTCCCGCCTCTACCGGGTCGGATTTCCGGAGGTGGTCTACTGCGCGAGCAAGGGGACCGCCGAGATCCTCGACATCGCCGGCGAGCTCTACCGGAAAAACGGTTTCGTCCTCCTCACGAAGGTGAGCCCCGCGCAGTACGCTGCCTTGAAAGAGAGGTTTGCCGATGCCGCCTTCAACGAGAAGGCGGGCACGGTGCTCGTGGGGAAGGGTATGCAGAAGCGCGGGTCCGTAACCTGCCTCTCCGCAGGTACTTCCGACCTCCCCGTCGCCGAGGAAGCAGCCGCCACCGCGGAGGCATTCGGGTGCGAAGTCCGGAGAATCTACGACGCCGGGGTCGCCGGCCTCCACAGGCTCACAGCCTTCAGGGAGGAGATTGCCGGCTCCAACGCGATCGTGGCCGTAGCGGGGATGGAGGGGGCGCTCCCCTCGGTGGTGGGCGGGCTCTTCGGCATCCCCGTCATAGGGGTTCCCACCTCGGTGGGGTACGGGGCGAGCTTCGGGGGGCTCACCCCCCTTCTCACCATGCTCAACTCCTGCGCGCCTGGGGTGTGCGTGCTTAACATCGACAACGGGTTCGGCGCGGGGTACCTCGCAGCCCTCATCAACAAGAAGGTCGAGGACGCGAGGGAAGGGGCCCTTTCATGAGCAGGCTCTACTTCGATCTCCAGAACGGCATCAGCGGCGACATGGCCGTCGCGGCGCTGCTCGGTCTCGAGACCGGGGAGCGAGGCGCTCCCGCCGAGGCCGCGTTCGAGGGGCTTCGGGTGAAGCTTGCTACCATCGACCTCGGCGGCTACCGGACCGCCCATGCCGTCGAGCGGCGTTCGGGGATCGCCGGGCACCGTTTCACCGTCGAGGTCGACGAAGGCCGCCAAAAGCACAGGACCCACAGCGACATCCGCCGTCTCTTGCACGCGTCCGGCCTCGCAGCGGGGGAAAAAGACCTCGCCCTCGATATCTTCGAGGAGCTCGCCAGGGCCGAATCCCTCGTCCACGGCGTCCCTCCCGGCGACGTCCACTTCCACGAGATCGGGGCCGTCGACTCGATCGTGGACATCGCGGGGTTTGCGATCCTCTACCGCGGGCGCGGGGTCGAAGCAGCGGCGGCCTCCCCCATCCACCTGGGGACCGGGAAGATCGAGAGCATGCACGGCACGATCCCGGTGCCCGCGCCGGCGACCCTCGAGATCGTGAAGGGGCTCCCCGTGGCGGGGACCGACGCCCCCTATGAGCTCACCACCCCAACCGGCGCGGCGATCGTCAAGACAACCGTCAGCCGCTTCGGGCCCCTCCCCCGCTGCGTGATCCGGGGGGTGGGGATGGGGTTCGGGAAGAGAAAATCCCCGGGCATCAACGCCCTCAGGATATACGAGTACGACGAGATCGTAAAAGACGCCCTCCCGGCCGACCAGCTCGTCGCCGTCATAGAATCCTCGATCGACGACTGCACGCCGGAGGAGATCGGCTACCTCACCGAAGAGCTCTTCGGGAGCGGGGCCCTCGACGTCACCGTGACGCCGGTCCAGATGAAGAAGAACCGGCCGGGATTCACCGTCGCCGCCGTCTCGGCCCCCGAACGCCTCGACGCCTGCGCGCGTGCGATGCTCGAACGCTCGTCGACCTTCGGCCTCCGCTACCAGTACTTCTACCGCAAGACCCTCGACCGAACGCTCGTGAAGGTGGAAACCCGTTTCGGCCCGATATCCGTGAAGGTCGGCTCCCTCGGCGGCACGTTCCTCAAGGCCGCGCCCGAGTACGAGGAGTGCAGGAACGCCGCCCGAGTCTTCGACGTGCCCCTGCGGGAGGTGTTCAGGGAGGCCATGGCGGCGTTCCACGCCGGCGCTAAGCACGAGGGCCCGGCGCGAGAGCGGTGAGCGCGTGGAAACACGTGAAGGGGCCCACGCAGACCGGAAGCGGCTTTCCGTCATGAACGCCTTCATCCTCACCGGCGGGAAATCGACCCGGATGCAGCGGGAGAAGGCGCTCCTCTCCCTCGGCGGCCGGACCTTCGTCGACATCGCGGCCGGCCTTACCGCCCCCCTCTTCGGGAAGGTATTTACCGTCGGGAAACCCTTCGAGAACGCGCGGCTCGCGGGTAACGTCGAAGATTCCGTGAAGGGCGCCGGACCCCTCGCGGGGATCCACGCCGCCCTCAGCGCGAACGACAAAGAGTGGGGGTTCTTCATCGGGATCGATTACCCCCTTGTCGACCCCTCCTTCGTCATAGGCCTCGCCCGTTTCGTGCCGGAAAACGGCGAGTGCGACGGGGTTGTCCCGATCGCACCCGACGGCTTCCACCCGCTCCTCGCCTTTTATTCCAGGAGGTGCATCCCCGCCGCCGCCCGCTGTCTCGACGAGGGAAACAATCAGGTTATCTGCATGTACCGGGCCGCGAAAATCAGGTACGTCCGGGCCGCCGAGGAGATGCCTGGGCTTAAGCCCGGAGAAATCGACCGCATCTTCTCGAACGTGAACGACCTTGCCGACTACGAGCGGGTAAAAAATATGTATAAAAAAGGGTAAAGGTTTCCCCGGCGGGGCCGAAATTTAGAGTGTAGAAGAGAAGAAAATGGAGAAAACCATGGTAACGGAAATAATGGATAAGGTTACCATACAGGATTTCCGCCCGCGTGTCGAGAGGGAAACCCAGGAACCTCAGCCGGAGATCGGGATGGGAAACGGCGCCAAAGAAGCGGCCCCTCCGGAGGTGGTCTCGAAGGACTTTATTCTCGGCCTGCTCTCGCTCGCGATCGGAAGACCCTTCTTCCTGGAAGGCAACCTTGGCACAAACGTGGACCTAAAAGTGTAACGTGCCGATCAACATTTTATATATACGAAAGAGGAATGGACTATACCCATTCCTCTTTTTTTTCTTGTATTTGAAAGCGCCCGTGTTCATATTTTAAGGGCGACGAGGCCCTCCCGGAGAGGAGGGCCTCGTCGACAACTCATTGATTTCCATGGAGATACATGAAGCGTAATCGCCGGCTCGTCTCCGCTGCCCTGTTTTTTGCCGCAGCGGGGGCTTTCCTGGCCTTCTTTTGCGCCGAAGTGCGCGCCGTCGACCCCGGGGGCCGCCAGGCCTTCGAGCTCATGAAGGAGGGGATAAAGCACTACAACAGGAAGGAGTACGAGGCGGCCATCGACTTCTTCCGAAAGTCCCTGGGGAACGACCCGAAGGACGGACGGACCCGTTTCTTCCTCGGCATGGCCTACTACAAGGCGGGGTTCGACGAGAACGCCGTGTTCGAGTTCGGGAACCTCCTCGACAACGAGCTGGGGGGCGGACCCGGAACCGGTGCGGGACCAAGCCCCGCAGGCGACGAGCTCCTCGGAAACCTCATCCGCTATCTGAGCTCGAAACAGGCCCTCCTCCAGCGGGAGCGGAAGAGCGAAGACTACGCCCTCGGGAGGGAGCTCAAGACCGCCACCCTCGGCAAGTACATCCTCTCCAAGTGCACCGGCCTCGACGTGGACGAGAGCGGCAACATCTATGTCGCCTCCTTCGGCTCCAAGATCGCCCTGAAACTGTCCCAGACCGGGAAGCCCGTCCTCGCCTTCAGCAGGTACAACGCCGACCACGGGAGGCTCTACGACATCGCGGTCTGGAGCGACAAGACCGGGACGGAAAAGCGAGTCTATGTTTCCGATTTCTCGAAGGACGCTGTCTACATCTTCCGCGACGACGGCGGCTTTATAGCGAGCATCGGCGGCCCGGGGTTCAAGGAGGGGCAGTTCTACGGGCCCACCGCCCTCGCGGTCGATTCCCGGGGTGACCTCTACGTGATCGACAGCGGCAACGTGAGGGTGCAGAAGTTTTCGAAGGAGGGCGACTTCCTTCTCGCCTTCGGCAAGGAGGGGGAAAGGGACGAGGAGTTCATTTATCCCTCGGGCGTCGCCGTCGACCCCGCGGGCCGCATCTACGTCGCGGACCACGGAAAGAAAACCATCCAGCTCTACGACGGGAGCGGTAACTATCTCGGGCGCCTCGAGGGGCTCACCCTCGAGGACCCCTACGGCCTTTCGATCGCGGGACAGAACCGGCTCGTCATCGCCGACGCGGGCAGGGTCGTCGTGTACGACCTCCTCTACTCCACCTGGACCGAGATCGGCACCGGGGGGAAAATCGGGAAGGCGATCGACGCGAAGATCGACCGCCTGGAGCAGCTCTATGCCGCCGACTATCAGAAGGACAGCCTCTTCCAGTTCGTCCCCAAGGCCGACAAGTACCGGAACCTCACCGTCATCCTGGACAGGGTCGACACCGCGAGTCTCCCCGCTCTCGGGTTTTACGTGTCCGTGCTCGACGCCGACGGTCTGCCCGTCTACGGGCTCGAGGCCGATAACTTCCTGCTCAAGATAGGCGAGGGGGCCACGGGGAAGATCGACATCCTGTCGAACGAGAGGAGGAACTCCCGGCTGAGTCTCCTCTTCCTCGTGGACAAGTCGCTCTCGATGGCGCAGTACCAGAGGGACATCGGAATATACCTGGAACAGCTTCTCGCGAAAGTCTCCGAGAACGACCGGATGGCGGTCGTCAACTTCAACGCCGACTCCTGGATCGCGAGCTCCTTCAGCGGCTCTAGGCTCCGGACCATGGACGCGATCCTCGAGCCGAGGTACAAGGAGGGGAGGGGCTTCGATAGGGCCTTCCGCAGGGGGATCGACGAGCTCAACAAGGAGTTTTACAAGAAGGCGATGATCGTCATAACCGACGGCAGCTACACCGATCAGTCCTTCAAAAACTACTCCCTCCTGAGCTGCATGAATTACGCGATGAACAACCACATCCCCGTCTATTTCCTGAACTTCAGCGGGAAGGAGAGCGAGACCCTCGCCCTCTTCGCGCGGAGCACCGGGGCCCGGCAGTACGACGTGCTCCACTCGAGCGAGTTTCCCTACCTTTACGAAATGGTGCGGGGGTACCGGTCCCCCGAGTACCTGGTCACCTTCTCGGAACAGAAAAACCCCAAGCTCTCGGGCCTCTACGTGAACGCCGAGGCGGAGGTGAACTACAACGGCCGCTTCGGCAGGAGCAGGCTCGGGGCGATATACCCGTGAGGGAGGGGGATGGTTTTCGACCGCGAGAAGGAGGTTCGCTACCTCATCGACCGGGAGCTGAAGCCGGACGGGATAACCGACGAGCGCGTGCTCGACGCCGTCTACCGGGTGAAGCGCGAGAGGTTCGTCCCCGAGTCCCTGAAGGATAGGGCTTACGACAACCACCCCCTCCCCATCGGCGAAAGCCAGACCATCTCCCAGCCCTACATCGTCGCCCTCATGACTCAGGCCCTCGACCTGCGACCCGAGGACAAGGTGCTCGAGATCGGGACCGGCTCCGGCTACCAGACGGCGATCCTCGCCGAGCTCTCGGGGGTCGTCTACTCCGTCGAGCGGCTCGGACCGCTCGCCATGCGCGCCCGCACGAACCTCTACAGCCAGGGGTACACGAACATCTTCCTCATCTCCGGTGACGGAACGAAAGGGCTCCCCGAGTGCGCGCCCTTCAACAAGATCATCGTCACCGCCGCCGCGCCCCGCGTCCCCAACACCCTCCTCGAACAGCTCAAGAACGGGGGGAAGATGGTGGTCCCCGTCGGCGGGAAGCAGGTGCAGGACCTCCAGCTCGTCGAAAAGGCGCTCAACGGGAGGCTCACGAAGCGCTCCCTCGGCGGCTGCCGCTTCGTCCCCCTCATCGGGAACGAGGGGTGGAGGGATTAAACAGAGAATTACCACAATCGGGCAAAACATTATTACAATAATAGCAATACCGAAACCGCACATGACGCACGTATGAGGGATGCACCCGATGCGCAACACACCCCATAAAAAAACCGCCGTCTCGATCCTCCTCATCGCACTCCTCGTCGCGCTCCTCCTCCCCGTCGCCGGCATCCATCCCACCTTCGCTAAGGACGACATCCAGGTCCTCTTCTCGAAGGGACTGCAAAAGCAAAACGAGGGGGACTGGATCGCGGCGATCTATGTCTTCCAGGACGTCCTCTCGCGGAACCGTTACTTCATCGAAGCGAAGATCGAGCTCGCCCGCTGCTACCACGAAACGGGGAACCTCGCGGAGGCCCGCACGCTCCTGGAGGAGGCCCTGAAACAGGAAAAGAACAACCTCCGCGCCCGCAACCTGCTCGGCAGGGTGTACATATCGATGAGGAAGTATCAGGACGCCGAAGGGATGTTCAGGAGCGTTCTGAAAATGGAACCCGCGAATATCGAAGCGAAGTACGGCCTCGCCGACCTCTACCGGGTGAAGGGCGACTACAAGAGGGCGATCGGCATCTACGAGGAGGTCCTGAAGCTCTACCCAAGCGAGGTGAGGACCTACATCCACCTCGGAAACTGTTACGCCGAGATGGGCGAGCTCGATCGTGCGGGCGGCTTCTTCAGGAAGGCCGTCTCCCTCGACAGCCAGAGCCTCTACACACACCTGAACCTCGCCCGCTACTACTACAAGATGGGGGTCCGGTACAGCCCCTCGGGGAGGCCCGCGGCCCCGATCGAGGTCGCGGTCTCCGACGACGCGGCGCAAAAGTTCTTCGACGCCGCTCTTATCGAGACGAGGACCGCCATCGAGGTCGAGGGGACCTCGATTGAGCCGTACCGTGTCGCCGCGGCGGTCCATTTTTTCCGCAAAGACTACGGGAAAGCCCTCGAGGCGTACGCGGCGATCCGGCGCCTCCTCGAAAAGCGCACCTCCCCCGCGGGCGGCGACCAGGCGGGCTCTCTTCTCCTCTACGAGACGGGGTTTTGCAGGGAGATGACCGGCGACCTGAAAGGCGCCGAGACCGAGTACGCCGCGGCCCTCGCGAAGCGGATCGACGACGAGGTGACGCGCTTCAGGCTCGAGAAGGTGCGCCTTACCCTCCACCGGGAGAGCCTCTCGGAACCGTCGCGCGTCGAGATGTCGGACGCGCACTACGAGAAGGCCCGTTTCAGCTTCGAGCGGAACCTCATGGACAAGGCGGCCGTCCAGTTCACGCGGGCGATCCAGCTGGACCCGTTGAACGAGAAAAAGAGGCAGGACCTCGCCGAGATCTTCAGGATCAGGGGCTATTACGAGCTTTACGTCTTCGAGCTGAGATCCATACTCAGGGACACCCTCGGCGTGAAGAGCACCGACCTCGAAGACAAGATCGATATCTACAAGAGCCGGACCGCGAACAGCCTCGCCTCGCGCTGGGGCGTCTCCCAGTACTTCATGGATGAAACTGCCGGGGGTTTAAGCGAGTCAAGCGGGAACGGGGCTGTCGGTACCGCCGAAGGCGGGGCCGGGGTCGGAGCCCCGGGTTTTTTCCCGAGAACCAGGACCCGCGTCGCCGTTTTCGACGCTTTCTCCTCGAACTACATCACCGAAGACTTCCTCCACCGAAGGCTTTCGAAGACCTTCCGTGAGATGCTCTCCCTCCAGCTCGCGGCGGGGGCCGACCGGGGAGCGCCCGCCTACCCGAAAATCGAGGTTTTGAACATCGATGACCGGATAGAGAGCCGGGAGGCGGCGATGAAAAAGGCGCTCGAGGCCGGGGCCGACTACTACGTGACCGGCTCGCTCGTCGAGGGGGAGGATTCGCTGAGGGTCCGCGCGGAGCTCCTCTCCGGGTTCAACGGCAAGACCGTCGAACGGTTCGACGCTTACTACACGGGGAACGACAAGATCTTCAACGCGGTGTTTTCCGTCGCCGAATCGATCAACCAGGCGCTCCCCCTCGTGGGGCAGATCGCCCGGCTCCGCGGGAACGACCGGGCCCTGATAAACATGGGGATGGCCCACGGCATCAAGAAAGAGATGTCCTTCCGCATCTACCGGAAAGGCGGATTGAAGAAGAGCCCCGAGACGGGTGAGTACGTCGAAGACCCCGAGACCTCCCTCGGGATGCTCACCGTGACCGCCGTCGACGAGACGGTCGCCGAGGGAACCTACACCTACAACGGGATCCACAACCGGGTGAACGTCTACGACAGCGTGGTGCTCGTGAAAGAAGGGGAAGCCGAAGGCTCTCCGCAAAAGGAGCGATAACCCGCGTTTCTTCGCGTATCGCGCGCGCTGCCGATCACGCAGGGAGTTTTACTTTATCACGGCGATCTTGACCGTCATCTTCGCCCCGCCGGCCTTTATGATAGCCACGTAGACCCCGTTTCGGACCGCCTGGCCCTTGCCGTTCTTGCCGTCCCAGACCACCTGGCTCACCCCCTGCGCGGGCGGCGTGAGGGACGGGTCGTTGGAGAGATCGCGCACGAGCTGCCCCGTGATGGTGAAGATCTTGATCGTGACCTGCCCGCCGGTGTTGGAGAAGACGATTTTGGTCGTCTGCGTCCTCGGGTTGAAGGGATTGGGGTAATTGTAGGCCGCGAGGGCGGCGGAGGTTCTGATCTGGGTGATGCTCGAGCGCAGGTAGTGGGCGGGGTCCTGGATCGTGGTCGCCGTGCTGTCGACCGGCACGCAGGCGAGGCCCGTCGTTTCGAAGATGCCGTTCACGTCGCTGAGCCTCAGACGCAGGTTTTTCGTCTGGGCGCTCGAGACGTTTGTCCGGATGTGTACCGTGACGCTCAGCACCACAGTGTCGGCGCCGTAATCCGTGGGTGCCGGTGGAGGTGGAGGAGTCGGATTTATCCCGTCGTTCGTTTGGAGCGGGAGGAGCGCAGGCGTTGCTATGGTGATCGGAGTGACCACGCCGGCGGGCCATCCGGGACTGCCGGGGATGAGGGTGACCGGCGCCGTGCCGTTCGAGAGGTCCGCGACGGTGATGGAGTCGATCAGAGCAGACGGGTCCACCGTGAAATTCGTTCCGCTGCTGCTGCTCTCAACGGCGATCTCGATCCCGTTCAGCAGGATCCGCTCCAGGGTGTCGTTGTTCGTGATCCGGACCCGGAACATCTCCACGGTCGAGCCCGTGATCGTCACGGCGGGTGCGGTGTCGTTTTCGACGTAGGCGTACACCACGTCGGGAACGACGTTGAAGGGGTTGCTCGTCCCGGCCACGGTCGAAAGCGGGGCGTTGTCGGACACGATGATGACGTCTGTGTTGAGGTCTTTGGTGATGACGAAGAACCCGGCGTACCGGGCCACCCTGTAGCCGTTTATATCGAGCTGGGAGGTGAGCTGTATCTGGTCGTCTCCCGGCGTCGGATCCTCGTACACGGTGTTGGTCAAGTCACCGATAGTCACGCCGCCCGGGAACGCTGCCGATGTGTCGACGTTGTTCCCGAACTGGTCCACGGCTATGATCTCGATAGGTATCTGGGTGTTCCACCGGATTTGTGGAGGTGGCGCCGGAGGAGAAGGTGGAGGCGGCCCAATACCGATTTCCCACCCATTCAGATCCGAGTCGACGAGCACCAACCGGTACAGCGGGCCTGGAACCACCGTGAAAGGCACCGGATAGTCGATGAACCCGCCAAACGGGGGGCCTACCGTCGTGAGACTCAATACCGCCTGGCGTCCCGGCCTGTTGACGTTGTTCACCACGCCCGTGCCGGTCTTAACGTTTCCTTCCCACACGCCGTTCACAAAGGAGACGACCGCGTCGGGGAAGTTCACCCCGTTCGTGTTCGTTCGGAAGAGGATGTTGTCGGGCACTACCGAGCCGTCGAAGAACACGACGTTCCCGGTGTAGGCGAGGTCGATGTTCCCCAAGTCATCCCGGGCCTCGATCCGGAGCGAGAGGATCGTCCCGGACTGGAGCTGGACTCCGGGCATGGCGGCGTCCGAGTCGGGGATTGAACCTATGAAAACGTAGTTGTTTGCGGGGAGCGACTGCCAGGTGATGACGGCGCCGACACCCGTCTGGCCGTTCACGACCTCCTGCGCTTGGGGCGTGACGGGGTTCCAGGCGACGTCGTAGGTCAGGGTGACGGTAAGCTGCCCTGCCCCGTTGAAAGCGCTTCCCGCGTTGATTCTACCGGTGAGAGCGGGCGGCGGGTCGTCGACGGCCGTACCTCCCCAGACGAGGTTCGCCGCGGGGTTGCTCGCTCCGCTCGCCGTCATGATGACGTTGTTCACGAGAACGTATCCGGGCTTCGCGTTCCCGAAGGCATCCCGAGCTGTAACGGTGATGGTGACGGCGTTTCCGGCCGCTGGCGTCGTCGTATTCGGGACAAGGTCGAACCGCGCGAGCGGCCCCGCGATCCAGGTTATGTCGGTCCCGCTTCCGCCGGTGTTTCCGGTCTGTCCTCCCACGCTCTCGGTGACGGTCACCCGAATCGCGCTCGTTTCTGCGCGGACGTTCGCGATCGCGACTGCGGCGATGCCGCTCGAGAACAGAGACCCGGCCGGGATGGTGGCGGTCCCATTCAAGTTGTCCACCGCGATGCCCCCGAACTGGAAGTTCGGGCCGATGGTGATCGGACCCGGTATGCCGCTCACCGTGATGTTGATCTGCCTGCCCGCCGGGACTAAGTAGGTTCGTATGGTGTTGTTGTACTGGTCACGGGCAATGATGTTGACCGTCGAGTTTTGTCCCACCTCTCTCGACGTGGGCGCCGCCTGCACAAGGAAGTTCTGGAGCACATCGGGCTGCCACTCGATCGGGGCGTCGATCGTCCCGGTGATTGCTCCAGCGGTGAAATCGGGCGAAACAGGGTCGTAGGCCGTAAAGTAGTTGAGGGTTACGAACCACCGGCCAAGTGCGTCGGCGTTAAGCGCGTTGGCGAGGGTGCCGGTGAGGTCGGCGTTGTCTGCTACGTCATCGGGCGGTTGAATAGGATCGTCCCACACGAGGTTTGCGGTCGTGTCTGCACCCGTCGCCGTGAGCGTGATCGCCACGGCGGGATTCGCGTTCGGGATGTAGTTCCCGAACTGGTCGCGCGCGACGATGGTGATGGTCACCGGCACGTTCACCACCGGCGCGTAGCTGCTCGACGTGGCGGTGAAGTTGTCGAGGGCGGCGGGCTGCCACTGGATGGCCGATGAGGACCCGACGAGACCGAGCCCGCTCTCGGTCACGCGGGCGTTCACGTTTTCGAACGCGACTTCGTAGGAGAGGGTAAGCGTGGCAAGCCCCAGAGCGTCGAAGGGGTTCCCGGCCGCGTAGAAACCCGTTCCGTCCCCGTTGTCGACGACGGCCGGGTTACCGGCCCAGGTCACCCTCGTCCCCTGGGTGGCCCCGAGCGCGGTGAGGAGCAGGTTGTTCGCTGGGTTGTAGTTCGCGATGGGGTTGGCGAAAGCGTCGGATGCCGCGATGGTCAGAGTGACCGCGGTGCCGGCTATGGGCGTCGTCGTGCTCGGAACGACGTTGAACTGGGCGACGATGCCGACCTGCCATGTGATCGCCGCGGATGCGCCCGTCTCGCCGCCCACGCTTTCTGTTACAGTCGGCGCCAAAGCCTCGAGTGCTACCTCATAGGAGACAGTCACCGTCGCCTGGCCGTTCGCGTTGAAGGGTACGAGTGCCGCATAGGTTGCGTTTCCGTTCCCGAGATCCGTCAACGCCGCGTTGCCGCCCCATGTCACCCTCGCTCCCTGCAGCGCCCCCGAAACGAGGTTCAAGAGGTTCGCGGGGCTGTAGCTCGGAATGGCGTTGTTGAAGAAGTCCCTTGCCGTGACGGTAAGCGTCACGGAGTCGCCCGCCGTCGGCGTCGTGGTGCTCGCGGCCACGTCGAAGTGGTGGATGTCCGCCGAGGTTACCTGCCACGTGACCGCGTTCGACGAACCCGTCTGGAAGGGGAAGACGCTGTTCGTCAATGTCGGGGCCACCGCTTCAAAGGCTACTTCGTAGGCAATGGTCACCGTCGCGACGCCGGCGGCGAAGCTCCCGGGGCCGGCGGCGATGGTCCCTGTGCCGTTCCCGTTGTCCGTCACGTTCGCGCCCGCCCAGGTGAGCCGCGCGCCCTGCGTAACCGCCGGGATCGTCGTGAGGTTTATCGGGTTGGGCGGCACGAAGGAGGTGATCACGTTGTTGTGGAAGTCCCTCGCCCTGATCGTGAGCGTCACCGCGGCACCTGCCGTCGGCGTCGTGGTGCTCTCGTTGACCGTGAACCGGTTGAGCGTGCCGGGGATCCAGGTCACGTTGGACGCGGTCGCGCCGGTGTTGCCCGTCTGCCCGCCCACGCTCGCTGTTGCCGTGATCGTGACCGCGCCTTCGGCGATCGTGTCGGCGACGATGACGATGGCTATACCGCCCGAGAAGGCCCCGGCCCCGGCTGCGATGAACCCTGTGCCGTTCGCGTTGTCGATCACGTTGACGCCGCCGTACTGTATGTTCGGCCCCACGGTCACCGCGCCGCCCACCGTCAGGTTGATCTGGTTCGCGGGGACGTAGCCCGTGATGGTGTTGAGGAACACGTCCTGCGCCGTTACGACCACCGTCGAAAACTCCCCCGCCGCCCTGTTCGTGGGGGAGGCGATGACGCGGAACCTGTTGAGCGCGGTCGGCTGCCAGGTGATCGCCGGCGACGCCCCGGTCTGAAGCTGCACACTCTCGGTAACCGTCGCGTTCACCGCCTCGTTGGCGACCTCGTAGGAGACCGTCACCGTGATCTGGCCCGCCCCGTTGAAGGGGTTCCCCGCGGCGTAAGTCCCGGTTCCGTTCCCGTTGTCGGTTACGTTCGCGCCCGCCCACACGAGCCTCGTCCCCTGCGTCGCCCCCGGCGACGTCAGAGTGAGATTGTTCAGGGGGTTGTAGCTCGCTCTTGCGTTGTTGTAGAGGTCCTCAGCCGTTATCGTCAGGGTGACCGTGCCCCCCGCGGTCGGTGTATAGGAACTCGAAACCACCCGGAAGTGATGGAGAGCCCTCGGCACCCAGGTGACGTTGCTCGCCGTGGTGATGGTGCTTCCAGTCTGGAGGCCAACGCTTTCAGTGACGACCGCGGTCACGGGACCTTCGGCGATGGTGTCGACGAACGCGACGGTCGCGATGCCGTTCGCGAAGGCCCCGACCCCCGCTGATATGAACCCCGTGCCGTCTCCGTTGTCGGTGACGTTCGCACCGCTCCACCCGATGTTGGCGCCTACGGTCCCGCCGACGGTCGTCAGGTCGATGTCGTTAGCGGGAACGTAGTTCCTTATCGTGTTTCCGGTGCCAAGCGGCCCGTCCTTCGCGACGATCGTGATCGCCGTGTTGTTGCCCGCCTCCAGGTTCGTCGGAGACGCCGTGGCGAGGAAGCTTACGAGCGCTCCCGGCTGCCAGACGATCGGCGTGCTCGAGCCCGTCTGGAGGGTCACGAGCAGTGTGACGGTCGGAGCCACGGGCCCTTCGGCGATGGTGTCGCCGACGGTGATAACCGCCTGCCCCGCCCCGTCGAACGGCGTGAGGGCCGCGTAGGTGCCCGTCCCGTCGCCGTCGTTCGTCACATTCGCGCCGCCCCATGTGACGTTCGCGCCCTGGGTCGCCCCCGGAGAGGTAAGGTCGAGAGGGTTGGGCGGCGCGAAGTTCGGTATCGGGTTGCCGTAGACGTCCCGGGCGGTCACCGTGAGCTGAACGGGCGCGCCGCTCGCCGACGGCATGGTCGTGTTCGGAATGACGCTGAAGTAGTTGAGGGCGGCGGGACCCCAGGTGACGTTCGTTCCCGTGCCGGCGGTGCTTCCGGTCTGGAGGCCTACGCTCTCGGTGACGACCACCGTCACGGGCCCTTCCGCGATGATGTTTTCGACCGTGACGATCTCGACCCCGTTCACGAACGACCCCGGGCCGGCCGCGATCGTTCCTGTGCCGTTGTTGTTGTCGGTGACATTCGCCCCGCCGAAGGAAATTCCCGTGCCGGCTCCCTGCGTGGCACCCGGAGAAGTGAGGTTGATCGGGTTGGCGGGGTTGTAGGACATGATGGTGTTGTTATAAAAATCCCGCGCGGTAATTAAAATGGTGGACGCTTCCCCCGCGTTGAGCGCCGTCGGACCGGCGCTCACGCGGAAGTTGTTCAGCACCCACGCCTGCCATATGATGTTCGGGCTCGCCCCTGTCTGGAACGGCGAGGCGCTGTTCCTGACGGTGGCGTTCACCGGCCCTTCCGAAATGGTGTTTCCGATGGAGACCGTGGCAACGCCCGCGACGAAGGATCCCGGACCCGCCGCTATCCTCCCGGTACCGTCGGCGTTGTCGGTGACGTTCGTGCCGGCCCAGGTCACCCTCGTGGTCCCCGCTCCCTGGGTCGCGCCTGGTGAGGTCAGGTTGATGAAGCTTGCCGGCGTGTAACCGGTCACGACGTTGCCGTAGGCGTCCCTCGCAGTGATGGTGAGGGTCACCTCGCGCCCCGAGCCGACGGGGCCCACCGTCGGGGTCTGGGTGCTCGGCGACACGGTGAAATAGGAGAGCGGCCCGACGTTCCAGGTGACATTCGTGCCCGTGCCGGCGGTGTTCCCCGTCTGGCCCCCCACACTCTGGGTTGCGGTGACGTTCACGGGCCCTTCGGCGATGGTGTCGATAATCGTGACGGTCGCCACGCCTCCTGTGAAGGCTCCGGCACCGGCGGCGATGGTGCCCGTCCCGTTCCCGTTGTCGGTGATGTTGACCCCCGCCCAGATGACGCCCGTTCCCGCACCCTGCGTCGCCCCGGGGGAGGTGAGATTGACGGCATTCGCCGGTACGTATGTCGTGATAGCGTTGAGGTACTGGTCCCTCGCGACGATGAGCACCGTCGAGGGCTCGCCCGAGTACCTCGTTGTCGGGGCTGCGGTCACGCGGAAGTTGTTGAGAGGTCCCGCCCTCCAGTTGACGCCGCCCGAAGCGCCCGCCTGGGGCCCCGCGCCGAGGGTGACGGTGGCGTTCACCGGCCCTTCGGCGACGGTGTCTCCGAGCGTGATCAGCGTCTGCCCTGCGGCGTTGAAGGGCGCGCCCGCCGCGTAGGTGCCCGTGCCGTTTATCGGGTTGTCGGTGACGTTCGCGCCGCCCCAGGTGACATTGACACCCTGTGTCGCCCCCGGGGAAGTGAGGTTTATGATTGCCGCCGGAGAATAGTTAGGAATGGCGTTGCCGAAGGTGTCACGGGCGGTGACCGTGAGGGTGACTTCGTTTCCGGATCCCACGGGCCCGACGACGGGGGTGAGCGTGCTCGCACCCACGTCGAAGTGGTCGATCGCGGCCGGCTGCACGGTGAACGCGGTCGGGTTGGGGCTCGTGACCGTTCCCCTGATCACGGTGACGTTCACTCCAGCCTGGGCCTT
>Ga0315286_10001700_pt1 | contig 20060 bp, 16 predicted proteins | sample YL17G10_0_MG_FD_205038 | JGI IMG/M metagenome (GOLD analysis project Ga0315286, IMG submission 205038) | Sediment microbial communities from Yellowstone Lake, YNP, Wyoming, USA - YL17G10_0 | ecosystem: Environmental > Aquatic > Freshwater > Lake > Sediment | place: USA: Wyoming | collected... | reverse complement strand
GACGTCGGCCAGCACCTTGATGCGCGAGACGATGGCCATCTGCAGGTTCTTGGGCGGCTTCATCACCTCGTGCAGCGCGCCGTCGATGCGGAAGCGCACCGTGAGCCGGTCGCGCATCGGCTCCACGTGGATGTCGCTGGCGCGCGCGTCGATCGCCTCGGCCAGCATCAGGTTGACCAGCCGCACGACCGGCGCGTCCTCGACCTGCTGGCGCAGTGCGGCGAGGTCCACGTCCTCCTCCTGGGACGCCGCCGAGAGGTCGAGCTTGTCGAGGATCTCGCCCAGGTTCTCCGAGCTGCGGATCTGCTGGTAGAAGTTGTCGATCGCCTCGCGCGCCTCGCTCGGGCGGGCCAGGCAGACGCGCAGCGTGCAGCCCGTGAGCGCCCTCAGGTAGTCGAGCGAGACCACGTCGAGCGGGTCGCCCACGGCGACATCGAGCGTGTCGCCCTCGCGCCGCAGCGCGAGCACCAGGACCTGCCGGGCGAGGTGCTCGGGGACCAGCTGCACCGCCTCGGGGTCCGCCTTGGCGAGGTGCTCCGCGTCCACCACCTTCAGCGAGAACTGCTCTCCCAGCAGCTCGGTGACGTCGCGCTCCTTGAGCAGTCCGAGGCGCACCAGGGTCTGCCCCAGGCGCTCGCGGGGGTCCTGGTGCGAGCGCAGCCCGAGCGCGAGCTGCTCGGGAGTGACCCAGCCGCGCTCGAGCAGCAGCTCGCCGAAGCGGCGGGTCGAGAGCCGGAACGAGAGGCTCATGTCACGCCCTCCCTGCGGTCGTTTCGGGGATGGCCACCCCGCGGGAGCAGCGCTTCTGCAGCACGCGGCGCTTCTCGGCGTCCTCGAAGAAGGGATAGGCGGTCTCGAAGGTGACGGCGCCGCGGTCCACCAGGTCGGTGAGCGCGTCGTCCATCGAGATCATGTCCTCGCGCCCGCCCATGGCGATGGCGTTGGGGATCTGGTGGATCTTGTCCTCGCGGATCAGGTTCGCGATGGCCGGGTTGAGGAACACGACTTCGCGCGCGGCCACGCGGCCGCGGCCGTCCGCCCGCGGCAGCAGCACCTGCGCAACCACCGCGCGCAGCGTGAGCGCCAGCTGCGCGCGGATCTGCGACTGCTGGTAGGGCGGGAACGAGTCGATGATGCGCGTCACGGTGTGCGCGGCACTCTGCGTCGCCATGGTGGAGATGACCAGGTTGCCGGTCTCGGCGGCGCTGAGCGCGATGGCCATGCTGGAAAGGTCGCGCATCTCGCCCACGAAGATGACGTTCGGCATCTGCCGCAGCGCCCCGCGCAGGCCGCGCGCGTAGCTCTTGGTGTCGGTGCCGACCTCGCGCTGTTCGAAGACCGCGTTCTTCGGCTCGAACACGAACTCGATCGGGTCTTCGATCGTCACGATGTGGCGGCGCTGGCCCTGCTGGTTCATCTGCTCGAGCAGCGCGGCGATGGTGGTGGACTTGCCGGCGCCGGTCGGACCGGTCACCAGCACCAGGCCGCGCGCGATGCCCAGCACGTGGCTGACCACGTGGGGGGGCAGATCCAGCTCCGAGGGCAGGGGGATCCGGAGCGGGACGACGCGGACCGCGGCGCCCCAGTGGCCACGCTGGATGAAGAGATTCACGCGGAAGTGGGCGACGCCCGGCAGGAAGAAGCGCGTATCGAGTTCCAGGTCGCGCAGGAAGCGCTCGTGCAGGGCCGGGTTGAGGAAGCTCTCGGCCAGCCGGCGGGACTCCATGGGCGTCAGGGGCTCGATGCCCGGCAGGGACTGCAGCACCCCGGCCACGGTCACCATCACGGGGTGGCCCGCGGTGATGAGCAGGTCGGAAGCGCCCAGTTCGACGGCCTGGTGCAGGATCGCGTCGCGCTGAAGGGGGGTCGGGGTCATTGGCAAGCAGTCACGCCGGGTTCGGGCCCTCGCTTCGGATGTCCTGGGGGTGTGTTTCAGGCCGTGGAAACAGCCGGCCCGTGCCCGGTACGACCGGGCGGCGCGGCCGACGCATGGAGTCCCCCGTGTGGCAGGGACGCATGGAACGTTCCGCTGGCAATCGGCTCCCACGGCGGCACCGTGGCCCAATGGATGAAAGCCTAGCGACGTAGCAGGATAGGTTCGCCTCCCTCCAGGTGTCAACGAACTCTGACGGCGGCAACGGGCCGCCTCCGGGCCCCGCCGCCGGGGAAAGTGACCCAGATTCCGACACCCTTTCCAGCGATCTGGCCCGGCGCCCCGGCCGGGAACGCGCGGGCTCCGGCCGGTTCGGCTGGGAACGACGCAGGCGTCCGGACCGCTCCCTGAGGAGGCCTTCGAGCGGAGCCGCGACGGAACCGTGCAGCCCGCGTCGTCTCGCCGGCCCCGGGATGCAGTTTCCAATCCGCGCTGCCGTCCGTCCGTTTCCAAGCGACTTGCAATGGCGCGCGTAGTTCTTTGCCCGCCGCTGGGTTGTGGGCGCGTCGTTCGTCCCGCTCCAGCCGCCGTGTCGGGCCCCGCAAGGGGCATGATCCGTGCTGAATCGCGCCGCGGTTTTCGTGGTCCGGACTTCCTGCGCGGGTCCCGAGAGCCGCCCATGGAAGGACGGCCTCCCTGTCCTCCGCTCTCGTCCGCACCGACGGCCTTTGGAACATTCCAGCGGAAGGCGCTCCGCCACGGAACTGCATCCCCGCTGGCGGATATGCCGGAGGACCTGATGAAGCATCCTCGCCTCGCATCTGCCCTCTGTCTTCTGCTCCTCGGGGTCATCCCGGCCGAGTCCCTTGCCCAGAGCGCGTGGAACAGCGTCCAGCTCACCTGGACCGCGTCCGGCGACGACAGCCTCACCGGTACGGCGGCCCAGTACGACCTGCGCTACGCGACTTCGCTGATCACCGCCGCGAACTTCGCAAGCGCGACGCAGGTCACCGGCGTATCGACGCCGGGTGCGCCCGGCGCGAGCCAGAGCCACACCGTGACCGGGCTCCAGCCCGCCACGACGTACTGGTTTGCCATCAAGACGGCGGACGACGCCGGCAACTGGTCGGTCATCTCGAACGTGATCTCCAAGGCCACCAGCGCCGCGCCTGACGTCGTCCGGCCGGCCCCGGCGAGCGTGGCCGTCTCGGCCGTGAACGACACCAGCGCGACGCTGGCCTGGACGGCGGTGGGGGACGACAGCCTCAGCGGCACGGCCACGTCCTATCAGATCCGCTACTCGACCGCGCCCATCACGACCGCCAACTTCGCGAGCGCGACCGCGGCGACCGGTGTGCCCACGCCGGCCGCGCCCGGCACGGCGCAGAGCCTGGTCGTGCGGGGCCTGAGCCGCCAGGTCACCTACTACTTCGCGCTGCGCACGGCCGACGAGGTCGGCAACCTCTCGGCGCTCTCGAACGTTCCCTCGACGACCACGACCGACACCCTGGCCCCGGCCGCCATCCACAACCTGGCCGCGAGCTTCGTCTGGATGTCGTGGCACCTCTCGACGGCCCCGCCCGCGCGTGAGGCGCGGGAGGTCCGGCTGTGAGCGGTAGGTCGCCCGCGCGTCCGCGCTGCAGCATTCGGCGCGGGCGCGCCCCCTGGCGCAAGTGGGTCCCCCTGCTCGTGGTGCTGGGGTTGTTGCTGCTCGCCCCGGCGCTCGTGCGCGCGCAGGGCGCCGGGCAGGACAGCGTGACGCTGCGCTGGACCGCGGTCGGCGACGACAGCCTCTCGGGCGTGGCCGCTGCGTACGACCTGCGCATGTCGGAGTCGCCCATCACCGCATCGAGCTGGAGCACGGCCACGGCGCTGAGCGGGCTGCCCGCCCCGCTCGCGAGTGGAACCACGCAGCAGGTCACCGTCCGCGGGCTGACCTCGGGCGCCACCTCCTACTTCGCCCTGCGCGTTCGCGACGATGCCGGCAACTGGTCGGGTGTCTCGAACGTGGTGCGCTGGGCCGGCGCGCCGGACGGGGCGCCGCCCGCGGCCCCGAGCGGGCTCGTCAGCGAGTTGCAGGGGAACGGCCTGCACCTGAGCTGGACGCCGAGTAGTGCGCCGGACCTGGCCGGCTACTCGGTCTACCGCGCGACCGCTCTTGGTGGCGCGTACACGAAGCTCAATCTGGACCTGATCACGGTGGCCGAGTACCAGGACGACGCTCTCCCTGCGGACGTCAGCTCGCTCTCGTACCAGGTCACCGCCAGCGACATGAGCGGCAACGAGAGTGCCCGCAGCGCCGGTCTGCCCGGCGTGCCGGTCGCGCAGTCGCGGGCGTCCGTGCTCGCCTGGGGCATCGAGCCGGCCTACCCGAACCCGAGCCGCGGGAGCGAGACGGTATCCATCCCGGTGGAACTCGTGGACGCGGCGGCCGCGCGCGTGGACATCGTGGACGCGGCCGGGCACCTGGTGTGGCGGTTCGCCGATCTGCAGGCGCTCGACACCGGGCTCTCAGGTCACCCGGAGGTCAAATGGGAAGGCAAGAACGATGCGGGGCGCGCGGCCGCGCCGGGCCCCTACCGGGCCTGGCTCGTCGCGGGCGACGTGCGGCGCAGCACCCGCCTGGTGAGGGTGCCGTGAGGCCGCGCGATCGCGGGCGTACGGGACGCTCGAAGCGCAGCCGGGCCGCGATCGTGATGGCCGGGATGCTGCTCCTGATGCTGACCGCGCCCGCCCCCGCGCAGGCGGGCGGCGAGACGGCTGGAACCACGGCGGCGGGCTTCCTGAGCGTCGGCACGGGGGCCGGCGTGCTGGGCCGGGGCGGAGCCACGCTCGGCCTCGGGGGCGAACTCGCCATCGTGCCGTGGAACGCGGCCGCGCTCGGCTGGCTCGACCAGACGCAGATCTCGCTCGCCCACGCCACGCTCGCGGACCAGACGCAGCAGGAGTGGGCCGCAGTGGGCGGCCGCGCCGGCCACTCGGCGCTGCGCTGGTCGCTTGACGGCCTCTACCAGAGCGAGGGTTCGTTCGAGGGCCGTGACGCGCTCGACCAACCCACCGAAGACTTTGACGTCTCGAGCATGGCGCTGGGGTTCCACCTGGCGCATCCGCTCGGACCATTCGCCACGGCGGGAGTGGGTGGCAAGTACGTGGGGGAGAAGCTCGGCGCCGTGAGCGGCACGGGCTACACCATGGACGCGGGCGTCCAGTTGCGCGCCGGGATCCTGGGTGCCGGGGTCGCGGTCACGAATCTCGGTGGCGGCATGAGCTACGGCGGCGCGCGCTACGATCTGCCCATGAACCTGGGGCTCGGCGCCGCGCTCGACCTGCCGGGCACGGGGCTGCGGCTCGCCCTCGACGCGAACTTCCCGCGTGCCTACTACCAGGACGTGCGCGTCGGCGCCGAGTGGCGCTGGCACGATCTGGTGGCGCTGCGCGCTGGCTACCGCCGCGAGCTCGATGCGCCGGCGGAGCTCGCCGAGAACGGGCCGAGCTTCGGCATCGGCGCCGGGGCGCACGGCATGTGGCTCGACTACGGATACCTCCTCCCGGGCGCGGGCGAGGGACAGCACCGGCTCGCTGTCACCCTGCGGCCGGGCCGGTTCGCCCGGCTCGCCGGCGACCCGTTCGGCCAGAAGAGCATGCCGCGGTCGTTCGACGAGCAGACCCCGGCGGCCGCGCCCGCGACTCCGCGCGAGGAGGCAGTGCAGCCGAGATAGCACGGACCCTTCTCCTGGGGGCCGAAGCACGCGGGCCCGGGCGCGAGCCCGGGCCCGTGGTGCCTGGTGCGTGTGCCGCAGGCTGAAGGCCGGATCGGCACGACGCGGGAACGGCGGGCCGAATGCGGTCTGTCGAGCGGCGGGTGCGGTGCGTCGTCCCGTGCGCCGGTGACCGGTCTTGATGAAATGACAGATTGGCTTACGATGGGCCGACGATGGTTCCGCTCACCGGTTCGAGGCAGGACTGCCTGAAGGCGCTCCGGGCGCCGGCGCCCGGCGTCCTGACCGCTGGCATCGCGCTGGAGGTCCTGCGGGTCGAGGTCGTGCCGGGGGGCAGACATGAGCCCTGAGCAGGGCGGCTCCTCGCTGCCCGAGATGCACGGCACGGTCTCCGTGCCGTCGGGCGGCCGCTGGCTGCGGCGGCTGCTGGCATTCTCCGGGCCCGCCTACCTGGTGAGCGTGGGCTACATGGATCCGGGCAACTGGGCCACCGACCTGGCCGGCGGCGCGCGCTTCGGCTACCAACTCATCTGGGTGCTGCTCGCGAGCAACCTGATGGCCGTGCTCCTGCAGACGCTCTCGGCGCGGCTCGGCGTGGTGACCGGCAAGGACCTCGCGCAGGAATGCCGCGACTCCTACCCGCGCGCGGTCGCCATCCCGCTCTGGCTCGGCGCGGAGGTGGCCATCGTGGCCTGCGACCTCGCGGAAGTGCTGGGGGCCGCGATCGGACTCAAGCTCCTCTTCGGCCTGCCGCTCCTCTGGGGCGTCATCGTCACCGCGTTCGACGTGCTGCTGCTGCTCGGGTTCTCGCGCCTGGGCATGCGCCGGCTCGAGGCCGTGATCCTGGTGCTCGTCGCCACCGTGGGCGCCTGCTTCGCCTTCGAGATCGCGCTCTCGAAGCCCGTGCTCGGCGAGGTCCTGCGCGCCTTCCTGCCGCGTGGCGAGGAGGGCAGGCCCAGCCTCTTCGCGCCGGCGCCCGGCGGGGGCTGGTCGGTGCTGGGGCTGCACGGCGGCTCACTCTACATCGCGATCGGGATGCTCGGGGCGACCGTGATGCCGCACAACCTCTACCTGCACAGCGCGCTGGTGCAGAGCCGCTCGGTCGCGCAATCGAGCCAGGGCAAGCGCGAGGCGGCGCGCATGAACCTGGTGGACTCGGCGGTGGCGCTCAACGCCGCCTTCCTCGTGAACGCCGCGATCCTGGTGCTGGCGGCCTCGACCTTCCACGGCAGCGGCCACCAGGACGTGGCGCGCCTCGAGGACGCCCATCGCCTGCTGGCGCCGCTGCTCGGCTCGGGCGCGGCCTCGGTGATCTTCGCGATCGCGCTGCTCTCCGCGGGCCAGTCCAGCACCATCACCGGGACGCTCGCCGGCCAGGTCGTGATGGAGGGCTTCCTGCGGCTGCGCATCCAGCCCTGGCTGCGCCGCATCATCAGCCGCGGACTCGCCATCGTCCCCGCGGGACTGGTGATCGGCCTGCGCGGCCCGGACGCGGTGGATGCGCTGCTCGTGCTCTCCCAGGTGGTGCTGAGCTTGCAGCTCTCCTTCGCCGTGATCCCGCTGGTGACGTTCACGGGCGACCGGCGCCGCATGGGCGAGTTCGTGAACCCGCTCTGGTTGTCGGCGCTGGCCTGGCTGGTCGCCCTGTGCATCGCTGCGCTGAACGGCAAGCTGGTGCTGGACTTCGTCGCCACGGGGCTCGCCACCGCCGGGCCCGGCGCCTTCTGGCTCCGCTTCCTCGTGATCCCCGTGATCGGCGGCGCCGTCGTGCTGCTCGCCGTCGTCATGTTCATGCCGCTCCTGCGGCGCCTGGTGCCGGCGATCGCGCACCTGCCGGTGCGGGTGGGGCCGGGCATGCCCGCGCTGCCCATGCTGGCCGAACGCTCCACCGGCACGCGCGTGCTCTCGCCGGCGGGCCCGCGGCGCGTGGCGCTGGCGCTGGAGCTGGGCAGCGCCGACGCCGAGGTGCTCGAGCAGGTGCGCGGGATGGCGCTGCCGGCCGACGTCCGCGTCATGCTCATGCACGTGGCCGAGAGCGCGGCGAGCCGCTATCTCGGCCAGGAGGCCCTGGACGAGGAGACCCGCACCGACCTCGCCACCCTGGGACAGCTGGCCGCCGAGCTGCGCGCGTTCGGGATCGAGACCGGCGTCACGCTGGGCAACGGCGACGTGAAGACCGAGCTGGCGCGCCTGGTCGGGGAATGGCATGCCGACCTGCTCATCACCGGCTCGCACGGTCACCGGCTGCTGGGCGATCTGTTCCTGGGCTCGACCGCCTCCGGGCTGCGCCACCGCGTCACGTGCCCGGTTCTGACCATCCGCTCGCGCCGGCGGTAGCGGGAGCGGCGGGGTCTCCGCTTGGCGCGCGCGCCGGACGCGACGTAGACTGCGCCCGATGAGCGAGAGGATCTACTTCGGCTGCCTGGCTGGGACGCTGTCCGACGTGCTCGACGTCGGGCTTGAGATGCTGCCTGCCTTCGAGCTGGCCGCCGTCCCGGTGCTCGACGGCACCGACCGTCCGGGCGAGTGGCCCGCCGTGCGGCGGCGCCTGCGCGCCGAGGGGATCCGCTTCGCGCAGAACCGCGGTGTGCTGCTGTTTCCGCCCGGCGAATTGGACCAGTGTGCCACGGTCGGCCTGTTCCGTGGTTTCGACGAGATCTACCTCTGCGCCGAGTGGAACGAGGAGTTCGAGACATTTCCCACGCGCATCACCTCCGACCTCAGCGACTTCAGCGAGACCACTCCGCTCGGGCTCGATGACTGGATGCTGGAAGCGGGTTGCCTGCTCGCGCTGGGGGACGGCGCCGGCCTGAACTTCGCGACGCCCGACCACGAGATCGCGGAGCGCCTGTGCGCCCGCTTCAGGTCTGCCCGGGGCGGATGAGCTGCGAGGGCGCGTCCCGGCTCGTGACGCTGAGTCTGGCCGGACCTGCGGGGCAGCTCGAGGCGCTGCTGCAGGAGTGCGACAGCGGGCCGCCCGCCTTCGCGGCGCTGGTCTGCCATCCGCACCCGCGCCACGGTGGCACGCTGGACAACAAGGTCGTGCACCGCGTTGCCTCCACGCTCCACGAGCTGGGCGGCGCCACCCTGCGCTTCAACTTCCGCGGGGTCGGCAGGAGCGCGGGCCACTTCGATCACGGGGCCGGCGAGCTGGAGGACGCCCGGGCAGCGCTCCTCTGGCTGCGCGCGCGCCTGCCCGGCACGCAGCTCCTGGTCGCCGGATTCTCGTTCGGCGCCTGGGTGGCCGCGCGGCTGGCGGCTTCGGAGCCCACGGTCGGCCGGCTCGTGCTGGTCGCACCGCCCGTGGCCGGTGCGGACTTCGCGGCGCTGCGGACCGCGCCGGTCCCCAAGCTCGTCATCCAGGGGACTGCCGACGAGATCTGCCCGCTGTCCGCATTGGAGCCCGAGTTCGCGACCTGGGCCGGGCCCCGGCGTCTGGAGACGGTCGAGGGCGCGACCCACTTCTTCGACCGGCGGCTGGGCGGGCTGGCGAAGGCGCTGCGCGAAGGCCTGCGGGAATTGTCGTAGGGCGCGCCGCGCCCCGGGCCTCGACCCGGTGGACTCGCTGCGATGCGGGTGAGCGGGATCCCGGCGTGGGGCCGGGGCCCGCTCAGCGCGGCTCCCAGCCCGCACTACTCATGAACCGCCGCCTGCGAGCACGATCTGGAGCACGGCCACCGCGTTGCGCGACCGGGGTGCTCCTCGGCGTGTCTCATGACACGCCTGCGGTGCAGCCCGCTCGCGCGCCTTGTCGCCGCGCTCCATCTCGCACTCTCGGCTGGCGTTTCATGAATAGTGCGGGCTAGTGGAACCAGGTGTCGGCGGCCGCGCCGCGCGGAGGGGGCGAGTCGGCGGACACGGCAGTGCCCGGTGCGGGGAGCCTGGCGTACTCGTCGCGCGTGACCCAGACGGTCGGCCGCCCGGTCGTCCACGCCACGAAGTCGGGCGTGTCCGAGAACATGAGCCGCGGGGCCGTGGGCGCCACCCCGACCGGTTGTTCGAGGCCGAGCGCGGTGAGCCGGGGGAGCGTGACCGCGGGCGTGACCCGCGACGCCAGGGCCGCCCGGTCCACGGCGAGCAGGGTCGCGAACTCGCGCGCCTCGCGGGCGCCCCGCCGGAGCGCGGGAACGGTCGCGCACAGCATGAGGATCGCGAGCACGGGGAGCCAGCCGGGCGCGCGCCTGGCCCGCGGGATCCGGCCCCACAGCCACTCCGCGGCGACCGCTGCCGAGAGGGCCCACAGCGGCAGGTAGGGCACGATATGGCGTATGTCGGGGAGCGTAAGGACGATCACTGCCAGGGGGACGATCGTGCAGACGAAGGCGGCGATGGCGATCCAGCGCGTCGAGGCGCGCGCCGCGCCCACCACGACACCCACCGCCGCGAGCCAGCCCGTGAGCGCGCTGGGCGCCAGGATCGCGAACTCCAGGGTGTGACGCAGGCTGGTCTGCGCCCTGTGCCGCAGCTCCGGGGCCGACTCGACGAGCACCCGGGGCCACTGCGCGGGCGTCAGCGAGAAGTCGCGCAGCACGGAGATCCCCGGCCAGCGTTCGGAGTAGCCCACGAGCAGATAGGTCGGGAGACTGAACAACGGCGAGCCCGTGGCGCTCCAGTTGTGCCACCACCACGCGCCCGCGACCATCGCCATGCCGAACAAGAGCGTCACCGTGCCCGAGCCGCCCGCGAGCATCGAGAGGCCGAACAGCGCCAGGGTCATCTCGGTTCGCACCAGCACCCCGAGCCCCAGCACGATGGCGGCTGCGGTCCACTGCGGCCGGTCGCGCGCGAGCAGGTCGAACGCGAGCAGCAGCAGGAATGCGCCGGCCACGAGCGTGGCGTCGTGGTGCACGGCCTGCAGGGTGAGCGGCGAGAGCGTGAAGAGCAGTGCCGCCGCGGCCCCCACGGCCGGGCCGAAGTGCCGCGTGCCCAGGCGGCAGAGCAGCAGCGCGGTCAGCAGCGCGAAGAACGCGCCGGACCAGGCGATCCGGTCGAGGACGCCGGCGCCGAACAGGGCGAGGACGGGCGCCAGCAGCACCGGCACTAGCGGGCCGTGGACCAGGATCGGCACGGTGAGCGCGGCGTCACGCAGACTCCACAGCGGGGGATGGATGACGCTGGTGCGGAACCCGTCGCCCGCGAGCAGGTGGCGCGCGGCCACGCCGTACTCCCAGGTGTCGTCGAGGCGGTCGGGCACGCCCGCGCGGAGCCAGCCGAGGTCGAACACCCAGAAGAGAGCCACGACGACGAAGACGGCTGCGAGCCAGGTTCGAGCGCGGGGGTGGCGGGTGACCATGATCCGAAACCTGTCATGGCGCCGCAGTGGAACGCAAGCCCTGGCGGGCCCCGGATCACCGCGCGCGGAGCCGCGGCGTGCGGTCGCCAGGTCGCGGCATCATGCTATAGTCCCGGCTCCTGCCATGAACGGGTTCTGCGCGTGAGATCCGACTGGGGCCGCCTGCGGGCGGTCGTCCTCGAAAGCGACGACTGGGGACTCTGCGCCTGGTCGGCGGATGACGAGGCCCACCGCGCATTGGTCTCGACCCCCGCGTTCGCGAGCCCTTCCGGACGCGTCTATGGACGCTCCACGCTCGAGAGCGCCGCCGACGTGCGCGCGCTGCGCGAGACGCTGCTCGAGTTCCGCGGCGCGAACGGCTCCCCGCCCGTATGGCAGGCCAACACCGTGATGGCCTCGCCGGATTTCGAGCGGCTGGCCCGCGAAGGCTTTGAGGGCGACGAGCCGCCGCTCCTGATCTTCCCCGAGACCCCCTCGCGCTGGCGTCGGCCGGGCCTGTGGGACGAGGTGCGGGAGAGCATCGCGGCCGGGGTCTGGTGGCCAGAGCTCCATGGTCTGCACCACCTGCCCGGACGGGCCTGGCTCGAAGCCCTGCGGCGCGGCGCTGCCGACGCGCGGCTGGCCTTCGCCCAGCAGTGCCCGGTGTGCGAGGCCGTCGAGGCGAGCGGCGAGTACGACGCATCCGAACCTGCGGCGTCCCGGGAGCGCTCTCTCGGACAGGCGTTCGCGCTCTTCACGCGACTCCTGGGCCGCCCGCCCGGGTCCCTCTGTCCGCCCGACTACCGCTGGGACTCAGTGCTCGAGGCCCAGGCGTCCCGGCTGGGCGCGACCGTCCTGCAGGGTGCTGCCGAGCGCGCGGGCCGCTGGCCGCGCGTGCGGCGGCTGTTGCACCGCTGGCGCTGGCCGGAACAACGTGGCGGACTTCTCCGCATGCCGCCGCGCATCGCCTTTGAGCCGCGCGGCGACGCCGCGCCCGGCTCGCGCCTGGGCGCCGTGCGGACGCGCGCGGCGGCGCGCGCGTCGTGGGGCCGCGGTCAGCCCGCGGTCGTAAGCACCCATCGCCACAACTACGCGCACCTCGACCCGGCCTGGTCCGAGGCGGGTCGTGCGGCGCTGCGCGACTTGCTGCGCGGGCTGTGCGAGGACGGAGCCGTGTTCCTGACCGACGCGAAGGTGCGCGACCTGGTCGTGGGTGGACGGCGGTCCGGGTGAGTCCCGGCGCGGGCTCGAGCGAGCGCGCCGCCACGCGCATCGGTCCTTGACCCTGTTCCAAAGCCGATGCTAGGGTCCGGTTCGTGCCTTCGGCCACGCAGAATCCGCCCCGGCCCGTCGTCCGCCTTCTGCCGCAACTCGCGGATTTCGCTGCCCTGCGCTTTGGCGACCTTCCCTTCCTCCTGCGCTGGACGCCTTCCGGCTGGGAGCCCTGGAGCTTCTCCGAGGCTGCCCGCCGGCTGCACGCCTTCACTGCGCTGCTCGAGCGGGAGGGTGTGAGGGTCGGCGATCGCGTCGCCATCCAGAGCGAGAACCGCCCGGAGTGGGGGCTGGCCTATCTGGCCGCGCTCGAGGCGGGGGCGGTGGTCGTGCCGCTGGACGCGCTGCTCAAGGAACACGAGGTGGGCGAGATCCTCGTCCAGTCGGGGGCCCGCTTCTGTGTGGTGAGCGCGCGACAGCGCCCCGTGGTCGAGCGCGCGGGGGATTTGCGCCTTCCCGGCCTCAGGCTCATTTCGCTGGACCCGTGCGACGACCTGCCCTCGTGGCCCGTGGCGCAGGAGCGCTTCCCGGATGAACCGCCGCGCCCCGAGCGGGCCTCGCCCGACGACCTCGCAGTGCTGCTCTTCACGTCCGGCACCACCGGGCAGGCCAAGGCGGTGATGCTGTCGCACTCGAACCTGCTCCACAACATCGAGGCCCTGGCGCAGGCGATCCCTTACGGGTCGCGCGACCGCATGCTCTCGGTGCTCCCGCTCCACCACACCTTCGAGTACACGATCGGCTTCCTCTACCCGATGCGCGGCGGTGGTAGCGTGGCCTACGCTCGCGGGCTCAAGTCGAACGAACTGCGCGAGGATCTGCGCACCGCGCAGGCGACCATCCTGGTCGGTGTGCCGCTGCTCTACGAGAAGCTGCTGGCCGCCATCCGCCGCGGCGTCGCCGACGCCCCGCTGGCGAGCCGCCTGCTGGTGCGCGGGCTGCTCCTCGTGGTGCAGGTGGCGAGCCGCCTGACGGGCGCGCGGCTCGGCGCGCGGCTGCTCCGGCCGCTGCGCGTGAAGGCCGGTCTGGGGCGCCTGCGCCTGTTCGTCTCGGGGGCGGCCGCGCTGCCCCGCGGGGTATTCTGGGGCTTCGTGAACCTCGGCATCCCGGTGACCGAGGGCTACGGCCTGACCGAATGCTCGCCGGTGGTGGCCGTGAACCGCACGGACCGCCCCGAGCCCGGCGCCGTGGGGTACCCGCTTCCGGGCGTCGAGGTGCGCATCGACCAGCCGGACGACGAGGGCGACGGCGAGATCATGGTGCGCGGACCCAACGTGATGCTGGGCTACTTCGGCAATCCCCAGGCCACGGCCGAGGTGCTGCGCGACGGCTGGTTCCTGACCGGGGATCTGGGACGCATCCTCGCCGACGGGCGCCTGAAGATCACCGGGCGCGTGAAGAACATGATCGCGACCGCCGCGGGGAAGAAGATCTACCCCGAGGAGATCGAGATCCACCTCGGCAACTCCCCCTACATCCTCGAGGTCGTGGTGGTGGGTGGACGCGACGCGCGCGGTGAGCGCGAGGAGGTGCACGCCCACGTCTTCCCGGACTTCCAGGCGCTCGAGGCACTGGCCCGCGGCCAGGGCCGCGCGTTCGACGAAGCCTACGCCGAGGAGGCGCTGCGCCGCGAGGTGGAGACCCGCTGCCAGTTGCTGGCGCCCTACAAGCGGGTGAAGCGCGTCATCGTGCGGCGCCAGGAGTTCGCCAAGACCACCACGGGGAAGATCCGGCGTCAGAACCTCTCCGCCGAGGCCGCCGAGAAGAAGGCGAGCGCGGTCGCGTAGCCTTGCCCGGCCTTGTCTCCTCCGCGCCGGCCATCCGCGGCGCGGTCACTTGTTCTCTGGCCGGTAAAGGACTGCGCCGTCCGCGTCGACGGTCATGAAGTGCCGCTGGAGCATGGGCCCCCGGGGCACCATGCCGCCCGACCAGGACTGCTCGCTGGAGGCGTCGGCGAAGCGCCAGACCAGCTCGAAGGTGGCATCGCGGTCCACGCGGAACGGGAACACGGCCTTCTCACCGTCGGGGATGGACTCCTTCACGAAGGTCTGGCCGCCCACGCTCAGACGCACGCGCGTCAACTCGCGGCCGCTGGCGTTCTCGACCACGGCTTCGTGGCCCTGCTTTCGGTGGAGGAGGTCGTCCCGGTGTTGCCAGCCGTACCACAGGGCGACGGCGAACAGGACCAGCAGGAGAAAGCGCTTCATGGTTCCCTCCGGAGCAGCGGCATCCTGAGCGGAGCCGATGCCGCACGGTAGGCGCGCGCGGCGCGGCGCGCAAGGGCTATCCCGAGGCCGGCGTCTCCAGGGGATTCTCCTCCGGAGCCGCCCGCCGCTCGCCCTCGCGAGTCACCGGCTCGAAGGTCGCCGGCATCATCGCGATGAGCACCCGTGCCGCGGCGGGGCCCAGGCTCTCGGTCGAGTGCGGGATGCGGCCGTCGAAATGGCAGGAGTCGCCCGTCTCGAGAATGCACGCCTGCTCACCGTGGAGCAGGCGCACGCGCCCCTCGACGCACAGGAGGCACTCCTCGCCAGGGTGGGAGTGGCGCTGCCCGCCGGCGCGCAGGCCCCGCGGCAGCTCCAGCATGAGCAATTCGAGGTTCCGCTTCGGCAGCGCGGACAGCACTTCGGTCCGCGAGGCGCCGCCGTCGGCCGGGACTTGCGGCCGCTCCGTCGCGCGCACCACGTGAAGGGTCGGGTCGTCCTCGATGACGAGGTAGGCCATGGAGGTCCGCAACGCCGCGGCGAGGTCGCGCAGGGTGGCGAGCGACGGTGAGGTGCGGTCGTTCTCGACCTGGCTGATGAAGCCCTTGGACAAGTGGGTCGCGTCGGCAAGCTTCTGGACCGTGAGGCCGCGGCGCAGGCGCAGGTCCCTGATCTTCCTGCCGAGCTGCATGGTCACATTCCCCATGGGATGGAGAGATCGAGGCTGCAGTCCGGATGCAGGCTAGGGTGCGACGTCCCCGGTGTCAACGGCCGAGGCGGCCCCCCGCCCGCCCAGGCGCCCGGCCTCGGCGCCGGGCGGCGTGCGCAGGCTGCGGTCGCCGAGGTACTGGAGTTGGTAGAGCCGCGCATAGATGCCTGCGCGGGCCAGCAGGTCGGCGTGGGTTCCCGCCTCGCGAACTCGTCCGTGGTGCAGCACCACGATGCGGTCCACGTCCTGGATGGTCGAGAGCCGGTGCGCGATCACCAGCGACGTGCGCCGGTGCATGAGCCGGCGCAGGCCGTCCTGGATGAGGGCCTCGGTCTGGGTGTCCACCGAGGAGGTGGCTTCGTCCAGCACCAGCACGCTCGGATCGGCGGCCAGCGCCCGGGCGAAGGCGAGCAGTTGGCGCTCGCCGGCCGAGAAGGTCGCGCCGCGCTCGTGCACCTCGGCGTCGTAGCCTCCCGGCAGACGCTCGATGAAGCGGTCGGCGTGCACCTCGCGCGCGGCCCGCTCGAGGGCCTCGCGGGGCAGCGTGTCATCGGCGAGCGCGAGGTTCGAGGCGATGCTGCCCGAGAACAGGAAGGGATCCTGCAGCACGAGCCCGACGTGGCGGCGCAGTTCGCGGATGTCCCACTCGGCCAGCGGACGGCCGTCCACCCGGATGACGCCGGCCTGCGGCTGGTAGAACCCCAGCAGCAGGCTCACCGCCGTGGTCTTGCCCGAGCCGGTGGCGCCGACCAGCGCCACCTTCTCGCCGGGTTCGACCACGAAGGAGACGTCCTCGAGCACCCGGGTCCCGCCGTCGTAGGCGAACGTGACGCCTTCGAACTCGATCCGCCCGCGGAAGCCGCCGCCGCGGGTCCGGTCCGGCTCCGCGGGCGCGCCCGCCGCGGGCAGTGCAGCGGCCGGGTCGGCCGGCGTGTCGAGCAGATCGAAGATGCGCTCCGAGGAGGCCATGGCCTGCTGCAGGATGTTGTACTTCTCGCTCAGGTCCGAGATGGGACGGAAGAAGCGCTGGGTGTACTGGATGAAGGCCACCAGCGTGCCCAGGGTGATCCCGGTCCACATGACCTGCCGGCCGCCGTACCAGACGATGAGCGAGACGGCCAGGGCGCTGACCAGTTCCAGCACCGGGAAGAAGACCGCATGGTAGAAGTTCGCCTGCAGGTTGGCATCCCGGTGCCCCGCGTTGATGGCGCGGAACTCGGCGTGATTGCGCTCCTCGCGGTTCAGCAGCTGCACCGTCGCCATGCCGGTCAGGTTCTCGTTGAGGAAGGAATTCAGGTGCGCGAGGCGCGTGCGCACGTCGCGGAACGAGCGGCGCACCTTGATGCGGAACGTGAGCGTCACGAGGAAGATGAGCGGCACGACCGAGAACGCCACGCCCAGCAACTCGGCATTCAGCCGCCACATCACGATGAGGATGCCCACGAGCGCGAACACGTCGGCGAACAGCGCCACGACCCCCGAGGTGACGAGTTCGTTCAGCACGTCCACGTCGTTGGTGACGCGCGTCATCAGCCGGCCCACGGGGTTCCGGTCGAAGAAGGCGAGCGGAAGGCGCTGCAGCTGGCGGAAGATCGCCATGCGCAGGTCCATCATGACGTGCTGGCCCACGCGCTGCATGATCTGGTTCTGCACGTAGCCCAGGCCGAAGCTGACCAGCAGCACCGCGAGGTAGAGCACCGCGACCTGGTCCAGGCGCACCAGGTCGTGGCGGCGGATGCCGCGGTCGATGGCCTCCTTGGTCAGCATCGGGCCGGCGAGCTGGGCCAGTGCGTCGATCAGCACCACCGCCCCGGCGAGCAGGACCTGCCCGCGGTAGGGGCGCAGATAGCCCAGCAGTCGCCGCATCAGGCAGTGATCGTAGGCCCGGCCGGGCGCTTCCTCCTCGTGGAACGGCGTCACGAGGCCTCGAGCTCCTCTTCGAGCTGCTGGCGGCGGTGGAGCGCGGCGTACAGGCCGCCGAGCCCGAGCAGCCGCTCGTGCGTGCCCCGCTCGGCGACCGCGCCGTCCTCCAGCACCACGATCTCGTCGGCGTCGCGCACTGTGCTCACCCGGTGCGAGACGATGAGCGTCGTACGGCCCGCGCTCACGCCGCGCAGGCCGTGCAGCACCGCCTCCTCGGTGTGGGTGTCCACGCTCGAGAGGCAGTCGTCCAGCATCAGCACGGGCGCGTCCCGCAGGACCGCGCGGGCGATGGCCGCGCGCTGCCGCTGCCCACCGGAGAGGGTGATGCCACGCTCGCCCACCAGGGTGTCGTAGCCGAGGGGGAAGCCGCGCACGTCGTCGTCGAGGTGTGCGACCCGGGCCGCGCACTCGACGGCCGCGCGGTCCTCGTGCCCGGCCCCGTAGGCGATGTTCGCGGCCACCGTGGTCGAGAACAGGAAGGTGTCCTGCGGCGCGACCGCGAGGTTCTCACGGAGCGCGTGGAGGTCGTACTCGAGGACGTCCACGCCGTCCAGGAACACCGTGCCCGGTGGCGGCTCGAACGCGCGGGCGAGCAGTGCGAGCAGCGTGCTCTTGCCGGAGCCGGTGCGACCGACCAGCGCCACGGTCCGGCCGGCCGGCACGCGGAAGCTAACGCCGCGCAGGGCCGGCTCTGCGGCGCCGGGGTAGGTGAAGGTCAGGTGCCGGAACTCCACCTCGCCGCGGTCCGGGCCGGAAACGGGGCGCGCGCCCGCCGGCGTGGCGTCGGAGGCCCCGGCCTCCCGGCCGCCCGCGGCGACGGGCGGAGAGTCGAGCACCTCGATGATGCGCCCCCACGACGCGAGGCCGCGCTGGAAGATGTTGATGACCCAGCCCAGCGCCACCATGGGCCAGTTCAGCATGCCGATGTACACCGTGAAGGCCACGAACTGGCCGAGCGTGATGTGGCCGGCCACGACTTCGCGCCCGCCGAGGTAGAGCACCAGCAGTGCGGCCAGCCCGGAGAGGAACGCGAGCGTCGGGTAGAACAGCCCGGAGGTGTGGATCAGCTGCAGGTTGCGCTCGAGGTACCCCTGGTTGAGCGCGCGGAAGTCCTCGAGTTCGCGCCCCTCGCGCGTGAACGCGCGCACTACCCGCACTCCCGCCAGGTTCTCCTGGGCGCGTGCCGAGAGCGAGGAGAAGTAGGCCTGGATCTCCTCGAAGCGGTGGTGGATGCGGTCGCCGAAATACCAGACCGTGAGCGAGACCAGCGGCAGCGGCAGGAGCGCGAGCGCGGTCAGCCTCGGGCTGATCGCGAGCATGAACCCGAGCGAGGCCAGCGCCGTCACGAGGGTGTTGACGAAGTACATCACGCCCGGGCCCAGCATCATGCGCACGGCCGCGAGGTCGTTCGTGGTCCGGGACATGAGGTCGCCGGTGCGTCCGCGCTGGAAGTACGCGATCGGGAGCCGTTCGAGGTGCGCGAAGAGATCGTTGCGGAGATCGTATTCGACGTGGCGCGAGATGCCGATCACCGCGTGGCGCATCCAGTACTTGAAGACGCCCGCGACCACTGCGATGCCGAGCAGGAGGAGCGCGTAGCGGCCGAGCTTCTCGGCCGTGACGCCGCGGTAGAGATCATCCACCGCGTGACGCAGGACCTGCGGCTGCGTGAGGGCGACCAGGTCGGCGAGCGCCACGCACGCCAGCCCCCACGCCAGACCGCGCCGGTAGCGCGCCAGGTAGGGGAGGAGGCGGAGTCTCAGGTCACGAATGGGACGCCCTCCTCAGGGCCCGGGCCGATTGGCGGAGCCGGGCCAGGATCGGAACGACAGGCCCGCGGATGCCCGCCGGGTCTCCCGCTGCGCGTGACGGATTCGCCCGTGGCCCGGGCGGTCGGTCAGGGGGCCTTGATCCCGCCGAGGAAGCCCTGCAGCCGGTTCAGCCTGGTCTGCTTGAACGTCAGAGCGACGTAGACCTGATCGTAGTGCAGCGCGTTCTTCCCCGCGGCCATGGACCACGAGCCCGCCACCAGGTCGAGGCGGTCATCCACGCGCAGCAGCACATAGGGGCCCATCAGGTGGGTGGTCTGCGCGAGGACGCTGTCCCCGTGGGCGAGCGTCGACATCCCCGAATAGCGGCCGCCAACGAGGAGCGAGCGCGTGATCCACCACCCCACGTCGGCCGAGGCGAGGAAGGGGATGGAGTGCGCTTCCGCGGCGTAGGAGCGCTTCATCACCTGCCGGCGCGTCAGCAGGAAGGATCCGTCATCGAGGGGGGTCGACACCCATACGTATTCGCCGGTCCAGGTGGAGTCCCTCGGCGCCACCGACAGGAAGCGGTAGCCGGAGCCCGCAGCCAGCTGCAGGAAGCCGCGCTTCCCCAGCGGCGTGCCGAACAGCATCGAGGCGGAGAGTTGCTGGAATCCGCTGCCGTAGAACGGATGGCTGAGCAGTGAGCAGTCGCGCGCGGGCGCGCCGGTCACCGTGTCCGCCGGTAGATTCTGCCGGCCGTAGCCGAGCGGCGTCTTCCAGTCGAACTCCAGCGCCAGCGCGGAATTCGACTGGTGGAGACTGCGGCGCAGACCGAGCGTGAGGTCCTGGAGGCCGGTGCTGGTCTGGCCCCCGGAGGCGTTCAGGTGGGTCACGCTCATCACCGGCGCCGAGAGCACGAAGCTCAGGCGCTTCTTCCAGCCCAGCTCCACGGTGCTGAGGAGCGAGCGCTCCTCCCACTTGCCGCCCAGGGAAGCGCGATTCCCCGCGTCGTTGCGGTACGTGTCCGCGGAGAACACCCCGCCGCGCAGCTCGGTGTAGTACTCGCCCGGGGCAGGCAGCCAGGGCCCGGCCTGGGCAGGGCGGAAGAAGCCCGGGGTGACCAGCAACGACAGGATCAGGGCGGATGACGCGGCACGCGCGCTCATGGGCGGCGATATCCTCCGAAGAAGGCATGTGGATGACGACCGGTCCGGGGGACTGTAGCCACGCGGACTCGCGCGCGCAAGTGGCGAATCAAGCCGTCTAAAATGTAACCCGTGGGTGGATCGTCGAGCCATCTGATAGGTAACCCTCCTACCGGGAGGGTCACGGGAGAT
>Ga0315286_10001698_pt1 | contig 20074 bp, 28 predicted proteins | sample YL17G10_0_MG_FD_205038 | JGI IMG/M metagenome (GOLD analysis project Ga0315286, IMG submission 205038) | Sediment microbial communities from Yellowstone Lake, YNP, Wyoming, USA - YL17G10_0 | ecosystem: Environmental > Aquatic > Freshwater > Lake > Sediment | place: USA: Wyoming | collected... | reverse complement strand
CCCCGTCTCCAACGGCCTGCGCGGTCTGCCATATCCCGCCAGTCGCGTCTCCTATCGCATAAACACCCTTTATGTTGGTTTCTTTCTTAGCGTTAGTCTCTATATACCCTCGTTCATCCAGCTTGACACCGGCCTTCTTCGCCAGTTCGGTTGTGGGCGTGGTACCTACATAGATGAACAGCCCCTCTATCTCCATTTTGTTCTCTTTCCCGCTCTTGGCATCCTCCAAGACTATCCTCTCGACCTTTCTCTCCCCCTCGATTTTCTTGACGCTGGCATTGAGGATAAGCCTGACTTTTGACTGCTTCAGCTTCTTCTGATTGACGGCCTCAGCCTTGAGCTCTTCCCGCCTATGGATCAGATAAGTCTCGCTGGCATACTCTGACACGAACAGCGCCGCAGCTATCGCCGAATCGCTCCCGCCGACGACAGCCACGCGCTTGCCCCTAAAGAACGGCGCGTCGCAGGTGGCGCAATAACTAACGCCCCTGCCGATGAACTTGTCCTCGTTCTCTATCTCGAGCTTCTTGTGCTGGCCACCTGTAGCAAGGATTATGGCCTTAGCCTTGTAGCTGCCATTGGGGGTGGTGACTATCTTTTTCTTGAGGTCCATGTCCAGAACCTCCTCCATGGCTATCTCGCAGCCGAACTTCCTGGCCTGCTTCTCCATCGTCTTGGTCAGCTCAATGCCAGAAATGCTCTCTATACCCGGGTAGTTCTCTATCTCAGTGGCATAAGTTATCTGGCCGCCGACGATAGCCCGCTCGAGAATAAGCGTCTTAACATTCCTTCTGCCAGAATAGATTCCCGCGGTCAGCCCACCGGGACCAGCGCCTATTACGACTATATCGTAGCTTTTCATGACCACCACATTTAAAATATAGAATTGATTTATCAGGCTATGCGCGCATTCTGGGATAGTGGAATAACTATAGAGAATAATGAATTTAAGCTTATCCTCGACCCTGAGAAGATAGTCAGGAAGACAGAAAAGACTGTTGTAGGGATATCTCACGCGCACGGCGACCACGTGAAAGACCACAGCGCTGACATTATCCTGACCGGACCAACGTCGGACTTGTTCTCCTGCTCCGGCGAGAAGAAGAAGTTAGGCTACCGCGAGAAGATAGAGCTCGACGGGATGACCATCAGCTTGTTGAACGCCAACCACATTTTAGGCTCATGCCAGTTTCTGATAGAGAACGACAAGACGATAGCCTATACCGGCGATTTCCGTATGCACAAGAGCCTATTGTTCGGCGAGTGCGATGTGCCGCAGTGTGATGCATTGATTATTGAATCTACCTATGGCATGCCCCACTTCAAGTTTCCGGAGATAGAGGAAGTAGCGGGCCAGATAGGGAGATGGACAAAGCAGAACAAGGCCAAGAACCTGGTATTTGGGGCATATGCGTTAGGCAAATCGCAAGAGTTAATCAAGATTCTGAACGAAGCGGACATAACCCCTATAGTCCACTCAAACGTCTACCGCGTCAGCGAGATATACAGGAAGAACAACGTCAAGATAGGCGATTTTGTCAATGCCCAGTCGGAAGAGGCGCAGGAGATGATGAGGGACCCGTTCGTCTCCGTGGTCCCTAACCGCCTGGTGAAGCCGGACCTGTTAGACTCGCTGACCAGGCAGACTGGGCGAGAGACATTATCGGCGATGGCAACCGGCTGGGGGATGCTGTACACTTTCCCGGGCGTCGACAAGGTGTTTTGCCTCTCTGACCATAGCGACTTCTACCAATTGCTGGAGTATGTAAGGCAATCGGGCGCGAAGCAGATCTATACAGTCCATGGCTACGAGAACGAATTCGCCCATGAACTATCTCGCCGGCTCAAGGTGAACGCAAAGCCTTTAAAGGGGCTTCAGCATAGATTATTTGACTTCTGGTGAGGACATGAGGATAGTCAAGAAGGTCATAATACCCGCTGTGCCAAGGGAGATGATAGCCAGAGTCATCGAGTTCATCTCCGAAGCGCTCGTTATAGACGCGAAAGCCAGGTTCGGACGCTCTTATGGTTTCAAGACCAGCATTAGGCCCGTAGGCAATAACGCTATCGAGTCTTATGTCCAGTTCTTCCCGTATAAGTACGATTTCATCTGGAAGATAACGCCCGATAGGCTCGGCTACGAGGTCGTTCTGGACGGCAGGACGCCTGGCAAGTGGCGCGATGGCCTGTTTGCCATGGATGACAAGCTGGAGAAGCTGGTCGATACGCAATGGTCCGCTCTGGTCAATTTCTTCCACGGCTATCTGACCGCGTTAGCCTGCAAGACCAAGACTCCGGCCAAGGGCCATATCTCGAAAACCAAGAAAAGGCTGAAAGAGAGGTAATTATATACCCGTTAAAACCTAACTATTCCGTTGATTCTATGCGAGGAAGATCACAGCTGATAGAGTGCGTGTTCTGCGGAAGGAGATGCCCGGTGGATAAAGCCACTAGGTTCACCAGATACAGCTTCAGCTATTACGACGAAAGGGCAGGCATCAACCACCGTGGAATTCCTGAGACTAACCACTGCTGCCCGTCGTGCGCCAGACACAGAGGCATAGACAACCAGAGGCCGATGAGGGGAAGGCCGAAAAGATAGTTTATCTGCGCTTCTTCTTTTTACCGTCCTTGAACTGCTTCTCCAACCTATCGACTATAATCGGTATTATCCTCTTCTCCCTCATCCTGCCGTAGACGTAGGAATAGAGCGTCATGAACATGATGAAGATTATGAAGAAGCTGGTGTCGAATATCTGGATAGTCCCTATGGCCACGGCGAACCAGAAAATCAGGCCGAAGATGTTGCCGAAGAATATGGCTATATAGGCCCGTTTTTTAGGCATTCGCATGATGAACGCTATGAAGGCGCCCCACAGGAATCCCATAATGAACGAGAGGAAGGCCAAGGCCAAATCATAGCCTAAGTCGCCCCACCACTCGTAGAAGACTTTGGTGACCTGGTCCGACATCTTCCTCAGCCCGAATATCTGCTTTTTAGTCAGGAAGACGGCCTCGTTTATCAGCCTATTATCATAGTCCTCTTTCTTCTCGAACTTCTCAAGCAGATGGAGTATCGCCGGCACCGGGAGGGTATAGCAGATGAGCAGCGTGATGAAGATGATTGTCGGGTCTATGAACGTCAGGCCGTAAGGGATGGCAGCAGCTGGACCGAACGTCATTGCCAGCATGAAGAATTCAGCTATGTTCATTTGATCGACCTGTCCAAGAGCAGGTGGGAACAATAGGCCAGGAAGGCGAATATCCCGATTAAAGCCACTAGCCATAGCTCATGCAATAGGACATAGGTGCATAAACAGGCAAATACGGCGTATATCACCCCAGCCAGCACCGAGTGGATTCCGGCTCGGTGTTCCGGCACTATCGAATAGAAGAAAAGCACAGCCGCCGCGCCTATAAGCGCGCTGACGCCAAGGACATACAGCATCTCTATAGGAGTGTTTTTCGGGTATTGTCCGAACATGGCCGAATAGGAGACTATGAAGAAGATTATGAATATGAAGAAGCGGACGTGCTTGAAGATGACTGAATGCTTCTCATCGACATCGGGCATTATCGAGCCTAGAAAACAGAAGACGAAGCCGACCAGAGCCACTCGGGCTATGGTCCTTAAGTCGTTGGGATACCAGAGAAAGAGCAGGATGAGCAGGACTATCGATAGGCCGATGCCAAACAGCTGGTGCGACTTGTGGCCTGGCATACTCCCTATTAGCCTATTTTTCAATTTAAACCTATGTTCGTAACGTTTAAATAGCCAGTTTCCCTTGTTATAGTGATAGGCATGGTCGTATGTGGTATTTGCAAACAGACGAAAGACACTAAGAATCGATGGGTGATTCACGAGCACGCCGTCGACAACAGCCTATTGCGCGATTTCAAGATATGCGATGAGTGCGCCGCCAGCGTCATCCGCAAGATACTGAAAGAGCAGAACACGGAAGGCGAGAACACCGCGCCCGTCCTGACTAAAACCGGCCTTATAGACAGCGTGACACTGGCTGATGACAACTGCCTCGAGATAACCCTATCCATGGACCTGGCCAAGGCAAGAAAACTGATTATAGAGAAAACGGAAGGCAGCTAACGCCCGCACTCCTTCAATTCCTCGACGAACTTCTGCTTAAGCTTGCTAGGGGCACCGACGCAGTTCCAGTACAAGCGATGGACTTTCCCTTTCTTGACCGCGGCCACGCACTTGCAGTAGGGGTATTCCTGTTCCTTAACCAGCATAGAAGGATAGACATGCCAGCCGAAATCCTGGAGCTTCTTGGTGTCCATGCTATTTTCCTATATATCTCAATAGAACCCCGACAAGGAAAGCGAATATGGCCAGCGTCACAGCCAGGACAACATACATTATCATCCTGGTCTCTTTCATCTCCTTCTCTATGTCCCGCTTCATGGCCACGTCTTCTATAATCCTGTTCTCCAGCGCTCTTATCTCGCCGATGACCTTCTCGTCCTTCACCTGATGCTCTCTCGGAATAGCCATAACGTCCACTGCTCCTTTCTTCTTTCTTTTCTCCTTTTTCAGAAGTATCTTTCTCTGTTTCCTGAACACGCTAAGATCTAAATCAGCCATGCCCTATAGAAGGCGGAACGGGTATAAAAATAGTTTGGTTCACTTCTTCTTCATTATGAGCACTCTGTTGATAGTTTTCCTACCGGGGTTTTTGCTCTTAAAGTCAGTGAGCACCTCGAAGCCAGATTCCTTGCCCAGTTCTCTGTTGATGGTCTCTGCAAGCCTATTGTATGTCCCAACCACGAGCTTCCCGTTTTTTCTGAGAGCGTTTCTTGCGTTCTTGAGAAATGAGGCTCTTTCTTCCCTGTTTTTTGAAAAAGTCATACCTGAGAAGAAGTCTATCACAACATCCGCTCTATTCGATGGGATTCCTTTGACCGCGTCCTTATGAAAGTATCCTTTTATCTTGCCTTTCTTGTCCGCATTCTTTGCCGAGTGTAGTGCGCGCCTGTCGATATCCTGCACTGAATATTGTGTGTTTCTGCCGAACATTTCTGGCATCAGATATAGTCTCCCACCACTCACGCCGACTTCATGGACCCTCTTGGCATTTCTCCTTTCTTCATAAGGTATTAAAGAAAGCGCCTTAAAGTAAAGCTTCAGACGCGGATCGTCCGTTGAGATTTTGACAACCCCGGTCCGCGCGATTTTTTCTGTTTTGAACTTTGGCGCGTTCATTTTAAAGGCAAACCTGTCTGCATCAGCAATCCTGTTTCCGAAACTCTTTCTTCTGTCTTGCTTCATACTGACACCAAATGCAGGGAGCAGGATTTGAACCTGCGAACCCACTAAGGGACCAGGTCCTAAGCCTGGCGCCGTTGACCGCTTGGCTATCCCTGCGTGAAGCTAATTAGATATAGACGTATATAAAAAGGCTAACAGAATTAGAGTTTGCCCGCTCTCATTCTTCTCTTTCTCTTCTCGCGTTTCATGCGCTTCTTCTTCCATTTCCAGCGCATCCTTCCCTTTTTCTTCCACTTACGCGGTTGTTTTCCCAATATAACACCTTGACAGTAATTCTCTCGCTTAACCTTTTTATGACTATCGCAAGACGGCGGGTTTAAAAATCAGCATAGGTATAAATTCTTTCATGTTTCTATTTTATCGCCGCTCCCTTAGTCTAGAGGCGATAGCCGGATAATGGCCAAGGATACGGGCCTTTCACGCCCGCGACCGGGGTTCAAATCCCCGAGGGAGCAATGATTTTCAGGTATGTTTATATTCTGTAAATTACATAATATGTGCATGCCCAGGATTTATGCAAAAACGCTTTCAAAAGAGGCGATTATAAATATCAACAAGCAGTTTGAGGATGGGATAACCAGGGATGATGCCGTATTGGACCACTTGGTTTTTAAAGTGGCTGATACGCGCGGTGTTGACAGGAAAGCAGCAACCCTGCTCATTGAGATAAGCCGAAGACACCCGTTCATAGACGGCAACAAGAGGACTGCATTTGAAGCCATGAATGCATTTCTCAAGTTGAACGGTAAAACACTCCAAGTGGGCGAGACGTCGCGCTTCAATGTCGTGGTATGGACAGTAAAACCACAAACAAAATTGGATGAAGTTGTTACATGGATAGCGAATCATACGAGAGGACAGATATGAAATTCATCAAAATAAAGGGCAAAAGGGAACTAGTCAGTGTAGCGGAATGGGAGGACATAAGGGAGATAGTCAAAAAAGACATCAAAGAAAACAAGAAGTTCTATGCTGAGCTGGCTCTGTTGTGAAAAGCCAGAATTGCTTTGTCGATAATACAAATCCAAGAACATTAATAGGGATATAGGTGATTATTATGGCAGGATTTCCAGAAGCAAAAGCGAGACGACTCAGAAGAAAGATTTGCAGGAGATGCAAATCAAGGAACCCGTGGACAGCCACTAAATGTCGTAAGTGCGGCTACACCGTTCTGAGACCCAAGAAATCTGAAAGAAAGGTGAAAGGGTGAGGGAGCAGCTCCTTCAGAGGACTGTCGAAACGCTAGAGGAGCATAATTTCGATATCCTGCTCTATCTCCATTCCTCGCTTGATATAGCGGCACAGAAGAAGAGCTTCCAGATGCTTGTTAAGGTGTTAGAGAATATCGACGGGTTCAGGAAGGAACATGCTGAAGAACTAAAACGGCTATCTTCCTATTTAAATTCTTATCCGCTGTTGATTGGCGAGACGACCAAGACCGAGAGGATGGCCGATGACACGATCTACGACAGGCACGGGATAAGCTCCATTACTGTCGATACCCTGGAGAATTCGCTTGATGGCGCGTATCCTGAGAAAATCGCCTCTAAGGGCAGGGTGATTGCCAACATAGACGGCTCGACGCTCGAGGAGTTCAGGAAGAAAAAGAGCCTGACCATGGACGAGCTGGCCGACGAGATAAAGCTGACGAAAGAAAGCATCTATCTATACGAGCACGAGAAGATGAGGATAAAGTACGAGATAGCCAGGAAGATAGAGCAATTCCTGCGCGCCAGGTTGATAGAGCCCAAAAGCCCGTTCATCGCCCAGAAACCGATGGAAGTGAAGCCAACGACAGACTTGGAGAGGAAGCTGTTTTTGTTCGATTTCGAGGTCTACCCCTTTCATAGGCTGGGCTTCGACATAGGCGCCAAGGACAAGCGCGACAGACTGATCATCAAGGACAGCCCCGTTAGCCTATCGAACGCCGTCCACTTCTCAAACTTCTTCAAGACGTTCTTAGCTGTAGTGTCAGAGAAGAAGGCCAAGGACATCCCAGTGATATCCACGGGAGAGTTCATGGCCGTTAGCTCTAAGCGGGATCTAGTCCGCCTTATTAGGGAAAAATCAGCTCTCAACAACTAAACGGCCAAGTTCAGTGAGGCTCAGCTTCTCTTCGTTTTCGCTGACCAGACCTAGCTTGATAAGGCCGGTCTGCGAGTTCTTGCCGTATAAGTAGTAAAACAATAGGCTGTTGTCCAGCTTAGTCCTTATGGCCAGCTGCTCATGTGTTCCTTCCTCTCTAAGTCCTTCGATAATCTTGACCTGGTCGTGTGACAGGACGTCCTTGAAGCGGGACGATAGGCTGGGCAGCTTCTTCATGTCCTCACCATTAGAGACATAGACGGGTATTCCAAGAATGAACGAGGCGTTTATCAGGCCATAGTTGAACTCGTCATGGTCTATGATGTGCAGTATCGCATTCTTCTGCTTCTTCAGCTCCGACACCATGCCAGCAAAGTCTCCGTCGAGCACCTTCACTTCCGTCGGCAGCTTGTAGTTTAAGGCAAACTCGTTCCTGACGCTCAGTATGTCCTTGATAGCCTCTTTTCTCGTCAGGAAGACTATCTTGTCAGTAGACAGCTTCTGGAGCGACCTCTGAAGAGTCTCCTTACTATCCTTCAAACTGACTATCTGGGTTACAGGCATAAAAACCGTACAAAGATTTAGCACGCCATCGTTTTTAAATTATACTGCCATTTAAGATTAGATTTATAAAGTCTCAATACTTATCTGACTATTGATTGCATGCCTGAAGAGGAGCCTAAAAAGGGCCTTGAGAGCGTTAAGAAGAACCAGCAGCTTCTGAAGGACCAGATTAAGCACCTGGAAGAGGGAGTCTCCGCCCCTAAGGTCTATTCTTTCCAGACCGAAGAACTTAGGGAGATGGTCCAGAACCTGCTAGTCCAGAACAAGAGATTGGCGGAGAAGGTAGACTATCTATTGAGCATACTGGTCGAGGCCTCGTCAGAGCTATCGGACGACGTTTTCGACAAAACGTTAGCGGCCATGGCCAAATCCCAGATAGACATGATGGACCAGCTGGCCATGATCAAAGACGCGCTCGAGGCGGGCAAGACAAAGTCGGAAGAAGTAGACAGGATGAACAAGACGACGGAGCAGAAGCTGAAAGGGATTTCTGACGCTATATCGCACTTATCATATGCAAAACAGCTCGATAACCTGAGCGCAAACATAGGGACGATAGTTTCAGACGTCCAGAAGCTCGGCGGAGTCATATCCACACAGACACCGGAGCTGAAAGCGAACATAGGCATGATTAGAAGCGAGTTATCGGACCTTAAAGCCAGGGTCTCGGAGATGGGCATGTTCGGGAGCGAGATAAAGGAGGTAGAGACCCAGCTAGCCGAAGTGGAGAGCCTGCTCAGCAAGAAAGAGGAAACAGCTGTCACTGAATTAGGGCCGGCGGACAGACAAGCGCTAAAAGACCTGTCCAGGGAGCTTTTCGCACTCAGCAGCGAGATCAAGAAGATGGAGAAAGCGTTCGAGACCTATCCTTCTAGCGACGCCCAGCAGGTGAGCGGAGTAAAACAGAAATTGGACTCTCTCGAAGAGTCTATCTCCTCTCTCAAACAGAGCCCTCAGCAGGACTCGGTGATGGCCGAGCTAAACGGCCTGAAAGCCAAGATGGGTTCGATGGAGAGGCTGTTCGAGCAGAAAGAACTGGACATGGAGAAGAAGCGCGAGGCAGAGATGCAGATATTAACCGGCATTCTGAAGAAGATAGAGACGGATCTAGAGACGCTGGGCGGGCAGCAGGCGACGCAATTAAGCCAAGTGTTAACCGATCTGAACCAGAAGACGAAGGAGATGGCCGAAAATCTTCAGAAGGCGGATGTACAGAAGATAGCTCCAGTCTATTTCTCCGAGCTGAAGGGCCAGATAAGCGGGATCGGCCTGAGGCTTGCGAAGATTGAAGACTATGTTAAGACGGAGAGAGTGGCTGATGTCTCTCACGTGGCTGATGTTCATGCAGAGGTCAAGGCGATAAGGAGGGATTTGGAGGGGATGAGCGGAACCAATGTCAAGCCGCAGATAATCTCCAAAGTCAAGGAGGGCATATACGGGATTGAATTGCCAGTGGCCAAAGTCATTACGCCTGACGAGAAGAGGAACATAATGGCGATAAGGACCAATATAGCCAGAACGCAGGAGGCTATCAGGCCGTCGCCCTTGCCAGAGGTCAGGGAGATGAAGAAGAACCTCCAGAGCGCCGAGGAGAGGGTCAACAGCATAATAAACGAGATAGGAAAATCAGACCAGCAAATAATAGAGACGCGGGAGACGGTGAAGAAGCTCAGAGGGGATGTGTTGGGCGCGCCGATGAGGAACGAGGACATTGTGTCCACCTACATCACTAGGCTCTCAATAGGCACGCCGATAAAGATTAGGGACATAGCCACTATCCTGAACATGGACAGGAACAGCATTGTCAGAATACTGCTTTTGGTGCAGAAGGACAACCCACATAGAGTGGCTGTCAGGAACACTGGTTATCTCTCAAAACTGTTAGGAAGGGAGCCAGTGTTCATCAGGCTCCAATAGAAAGCTTTATAAATCGCACTTACTTATTCCTTACATAAATGTTTACGGAGGATCACTATGAGAAAAGGAGTATCTCCTGTAGTCGCTATCGTGCTGTTGATTGCGATAGCAGTAATATCGGCAGTGGCTGTATGGTCATGGGTAGCGCCACTGACCGGCAAACCACCGACAGGATCAACGACCCAGTACATTGTGTCAGTTAAGCATTGTTACCCTGAGGGCAACACGATTGATCTTAGAAACGACGCCGCATTGACTATAACGTCACAGAACTTCAGTCTGGTTGATACCCAGACCGGAGCTATCCTGAACGCGAGTGGTGCCTTTACTTCACTACTAACCATAGCGCCAGGAGCGACATCCAGCAACGTTGCGGTCGCCTGGGATATAGTCGCAGGTTCAAGTTACACGCTAAGGGCGCAGAACTTCCCAGATCATAAGTTTGTATGTTAGAGGTGTCTACTATGAGAAAAGGAGTTTCACCAGTCGTAGCAACCGTGCTATTGATTGCGATAGCAGTAATATCGGCAGTGGCTGTATGGTACTGGGTAGCGCCATTAACATCAGCGCAACCGACGCCCGCAACCTCTGAGAGCGGATATACTATCGGAACTGTCTACAAGAACGTATCAAATTCAGCTACATGTGTCTCTGTGGACATAACTAACAACGGCGGAGTGGTCATACCCGCAAGCATGCTGTTTGAGATCAGATATCAAGGAAACGGTACCCTAACCGGAAAATACTTAAACACGACTTTGGGTGGTGCCCTAACTCCCGGCTCAACGTTGCTCTACAACATATCGAGTAGCTCAAATGGAAGCAATTTCAGCAGCGTGCCGCTAGGGACCTACCTTGTCAGACCGTCTGCCTACTCGGGAACGTCAATATCTGGTTTCGGGGAGCAGTTCTTTACCTGCTAAAACCATTTGTTTTTTAAATACTTATTCTCTATTTTATCTAGAGGCAGTAATATGAATAAGGGAGTTTCACCAGTCGTAGCAACCGTGCTATTGATTGCGATAGCAGTGATATCAGCGGTAGCCGTCTGGTACTGGGTAGCGCCGCTGACTGGCAAGCAGGCGATGCCAGAAACCTCTCAAAAAGGGTATATAGTGTCAGAGACTTATTTCAACGTAACTAACAATACCTGCAATGGAATTGACTTAAGGAACACGGGCGGCCTGACGATAGCATCGGGCACTATATTCGAGATCAGGGATTATACAACCGGAAAGCAGGTTGGAATAAACGGCACGAACCCCACAATCCCAGCCTACATCAACATGACTTATGACCTGACCCCGGGCAACACCAACTTCTACAATATCTCTCAGTTTGGCAACGCCTCTAACAGGACCGGGGTTCCTCTCGGTACATACGTAGTCAGACCATCTGCCACTTATTCTCCCTCGATAATTGGTCTCGCTGACCAGCTTCTAACGTGTACCGCTGGCTAACCTGGTTCTCAAAAGAAAAAGGTGGGGAGGTAGCGGTTTCCCGCCTGGCTGAACTCCCCGATTGCACGGGCGACATAATGATTATACTGTCTGTCTACCGTCGCCCGCGTTGACCCAGTAAAAGACCTTCTTGCCCGCCCGTCCTTTTTTGAGCAGCCCCTTCTCGTAAAGATCGTTTAACCTTGCGGAGGCAGCGTTCTTTCCACGATACTGGAAGATGCTCTGGATTTCTTCTGCGTCGACCTTTCCATTCCGTTGTATATGGGCTAAGATCTTTTGGTCAATATCAGATATGATGCTCGTAACCTGCTCTGTCATTGGCCTCTTCTCCAACAAAGAGGCTATCCTGTCAAGCTTCGCCCCTATCTCGCGGAAGAGGCTGTTAGAGGCTTCTCGTTCTTTGGCCAGGCGATACAATAGCAGGCCTATCGTAGCGTTATCTTTAAATTGTTCCTTGTCGTACTTAACATCGAAGAGCAAAGCCTCATATTCCTTGCTGATCTTGTCCTCTGTCATGACTGTCACGATTGTATCCTGACCTATCATGACTCAATCATGATATATAAACTTATCTTAAGTGTTCCTGTTTATGGGCGATTACAGGAATTTTGCTATGAGGGCTAGCGAAATTTTCAGAAAGACAGCTTTTTATTGCCAGTCCGTTCAATTATACGCATGACCCTCAAATCCAAGGATATATTGTCTGTATTGGGCTATGAGGTGGATGGCAAAGGCAATATAGTCTATGGCACAAACCAGATAGCCATCCTCAGCCTGGAGAACGAGTTCGGCTCTGGAATATTGAGGGTCCATGGCAGCGACGACCAGTTCTTCTACGCAGGCGACCCGCTGATTGAAGAGAAAGATTTGCTGTTTCCCGCCAAACTCACGAAAAGATACGTCTACTTCCAAGGCAAGACTGACCAAGTGAGAATCGAGACAGGAGAATTCCTCGAGAACACGCTAAAGGCTCTGGTGGCGTTCAACAGTATCTCTAACAAACGGCTGGCAGGCTAGACCTTCTTCCTGATCTCGTTCAGGACGCCGGCAAGCGTGTGCGCCTCTTTCCCCTCTATCATCGAACGGTTGATGACGTTCCTGAATATTTTTCCGACCTTCTTCTTGTCCCTTATCGCCGGCAGATTCAGCAGTATCCTGTCGAAATAGTCTAGCAGCACCTTCTTTTCCCTGGCATTGGCCTTCTCGCCCACCTCTTTGTTTGCGGAGAAAAGCTCGTAAAAGACTATCGCAGCGGCATGGGTTATGTTCATTATAGGATAGCGGGAGTCGGTAGGTATATGGACTATTATGTCGCAGATAGCCAGCTCATCGTTAGTAAGGCCAGTCCCCTCCCTGCCCAAGACTATTGCTATCTTCCCTTTCGCCTGCCCTGCCAATTCGCGCGGGGTTATAGCGCACCTAATCTCGTTATAGTCGGGCGTTATCTTGCCTGTCGTGCCTATAACAAAGTCGAAATTACCTATCTTGCCGAAGTCCTTAACCACCCTGGCCTTCTCTATTATGTCAAACGCATGCTTGGCCCTGGCTCTAGCCTCTTTGTCTATCCCGCATTTCGGATTGACCAGGACCAATTCCTTTAGTCCGAAGTTCTTCATCACTCGCGCTAGTGCTCCTATATTTCCAGAGCTCTCCGGTTCGACAAAAACGACGGTGTACATTATCCCAACAACTCGATATAGTCTCTGATCTCTTCGTCGGTCATGGAGCAGCCTGAGAATTTGAGCGCATAGAGGCCGCCTTCCAGCACCCCTTTTACATCGTACTGGGGAAACAGCTTCTTTTCGTAGGCGTAGGCGAACACTTCCGCCGATCTCATGACATTGACTCCCTTGAACTCTTTCATTAGCTCGCGCTTGACCTTCTCATTGATCTCGACCTGGAGCCCTGTCCTGGATCTCATGTAATTCTTCAGCTGGTCTGGGTCCTCTATCAAATGCCTGGTGGTCCGCTCGTCGATAAGTATCGTGTTCTCCTTCAGGAACTTCATGCACGCTATAACCTCTGCTTCTCCCTGGTGGATTATCCCGACGTTATCGCCGTGATAGGTCAGAAGGGAGTTGGCCAATCCCGTAATCCTCTCGGCGTAGTCGTAGATGAACGGATCGTCTATTACCTCTATCGCGCCGCGCTTCAGGAACGAGTTCATCTGGATTGCCCTGAGTTTGAACCGCCTGGTGGAGAACGGCACATCGAAGATCTCCATCCTTACACGTTTAGGTATCACGAATTTGTGCCCGCTGTTCTCCAATATGCGCAACAGGCAGTTGTCCGCCAACGAGATAAGTGAACTGGAATCGCACGGAATCTTCATCTATCCACCCAACGCCTTCTTGGCCGCTTTGTACCTTTCGACGACGCTCTTGGATTTGGTGAACGGCCTATCGTGTATCTTGGTAGCCCCTATATAGTCCAATAGAGCGCTCAGGTTAACGCCGGTCAATTCGCTCGCCTGCTTCAGAGATATCCCGAGCGCATAGGCCCTCGATGCCTGCTTTATCCTGGCTTTCTCTATTATGTCGCGGGCGTAGTTGCCTAGGTCTATGTCAAAACTACTTACATCCTCTATTATAGCCAGCAGTATCCGGTCCGGGTCGCCCTTCTTCTCTAGCTCCCGCAGAATGTGCTCCTTGAATTTCAGCCAATTGTCAGAGTGAAAGAGGTGCGGCTTGGTCATCAATTTAGCCAGCGCGTAAGAGACTATGGAGATATCAACCAAGACCTTGTCCTTGTTCATGGCAGCCGACTCTATCGCCTGGTTGCTTATCTCCCTCAGCTCTATCTCTTTATCCTCCCGAAAATTGCTGATGAGTTCTGAAAAATACCTGTCTATGAGTTCTCTCAAGTCCATGCTAAAACCAACTGTCCAATCTCGCTTGACTGGCCTTCTGGTTCAGTTTGTCGTCGAGCTCCGCGATAGTCTTTTCGATCCTCTCTTCGGAGAAATCATGCTCGTCGACTAGTATCTTAGTTATAGCCGATTTATTAACTTTCCCCCACGCTAGACTATAGTCTTTGTTTATATCATGCTTCAGGAAAAGTTCTCTCAGTTCGTCCACGTCTACCTCTGGCTCCTGCTCCATATCCTTATAGACCTGCTTCACAGATTTGCCTTCCTTAGCGTAGGCCAGAGCTTTTTTAGGGCCAATGCCTTTAATCCCCTCGTTAAAGTCTGTTCCCATCATTATCCCCATATCTATCAGCTGTTTCCTGTTTATCTCCAACGTCTTCAGTGCCTTTTCCAGCTCGATAAGTTCGGGTTCGACTGATACGTAGACATTTTTCCCAGGCAGTTTCCTGCGCCCGCTGACTGTAAGGTTCCTAATGAGCTTTGGCGAACCGAACAGGATAGAGTCATAGTCTTGCGAGGCCGATGCCCACGCGTCTCCGTGCTGGACAAGATAGGCGGCCTGCGCTTCGCCCTCGCTCGGCGACTGGACCCAAGGTATGCCCATCGCCTCTAGCAGTCGTTTGCTCTCGTCAATCATCTCGCCCGTCAGCTTGCTCGAGGCCTGCGCGTGGCGTCTGGCCGCGGTCATATCGCCAGCTGTTATAGCCGCTTTCCATTTATCATGGGCCTCTTCTCTAATCTGTCTTCTTTCTTCAGCCACCCTCCTTTTCAGGTCAGGCGGCTTACCATCGAAGACGTAAATAGGCAGGATTCCAAATTCGACCAGTTTCCCAGTGCGATAGAATAAGCCAGAGAGATGCGACGTCACCCTCTGTTTTGAGTCCATGAGAGGCGTTCCGTCAGGCTGCCTGATAATAGACAAAAACTGGTATAGGCAGTTGAACGCATCTATCGCTATTTTCCTTCCGGCCAGATCCTCGAACTCTATCTTCTCTTTCGGGATGATATCGCCTAATTGGATGCCCATAATATTCCTCTAAGCTATGGCTTTTTATTACCATTTATTTAGCGGATAAAAAAGAAACTTACGATACACTATAAAATAGATAATGATGAAAATTATTATATATCCGACTGCCTTGCCAAACGCTTCCGCTGAGAATCGTTCAGCAACCATTGCCCAATATAAAATTCCAAAACTTATGATAAGAAAGCCGAGACGCACATTTCTGCGGTTCTTTTCATTCAGTAAAGATTTCCAATACTTCTCATCTTTTTTGGGCATCATATCTATCACAAAGCGCTGGGAGCGAGATTCGAACTCGCGGAGGCTTGCGCCCAACAGCTTAGCAGGCTGCCGCCATACCACTAGGCGATCCCAGCTTGAGTATATTTAGGCGCGGTCTGTTTAAAAAGATTAGGAGGTCATGCGGTCCAGGGCCTCTTGTACCGAGTTCACGCAGACTATGCTTATGTTCTCTTTCTGGCTCTCGTTCAAATCGGAGCACTGGACTTTCGGAATCAGGAACTCTTTCACGCCGACCTTTTTAGCCACTGCAACCTTCGCATCCAAGGAGTTTACAGAAGTGAGCGTCCCGTCCGGCTGGAGCACGCCCGTAAGAACATCGCCATCTTTCAAGGTCTTGTTCTGGAGCATCGCAATCAGGCCTACAACTATGGCCGCGCTGCCTGAGGCCCCCTGTATGCTCTCAGCGGACGTGTCCACCCTTATCACCACATCCTTATAGGCAAGGTTCCGGCCGGTGAAGCTTTGCGCATAGCTCTTTATCAATGTCAGCGTCTCCTGGAAATCCGAGCCGAAGGTCTTGTCAGAAACATCCAGCAGGAATCCGCCGTAGCCAGCTCTGAGAAACAGGTCTATGTCAACCAGCTCTCCGCCCGTGCTGTCATTAAAGACTGCTATGCCATGGACGGTGATGTTTTTCTCGTATATCTGTCCAACTGGCACCTCTATCGTATTGTTGAGATACTTGATGAGCGTTTTATAAACTATCTTGGTGTCCGTGTAGCTTGCCGGCGATGGCAATTCGAACTTCATGCCTATCGCGAAGAACAGCACGCCCAACAGCAGTATGATTATCAGTTTTCTCATTTAGCTCACTCCGCCAGCATATAGGTCATCGCATCGGATATCGTGCTCACTTCCTTGACCGCTATGCCTACATCGTTCGATATGTTCACAGTATTATAGGTTATAAAACATTCCTTCTGGCTCCATCCCTTGCTGTTCTTCTGGGTGCAAGTCTCCAGCGGCTCGCGGTAGACCGATTCGCCCGGGGGCACAAGCAGCAGGCTGACACCATAGCCCTTCGCTGCAGTCGCTTTTTCCAGGACCCCGCCGACCTGGCCGACATAGCCGCCTTCCATTATGGTGCCTGTGATGGCCACGTTGCTGGCGATAGGCTTATCGAGCAGGAGCGCCATTACGGCGATAGTCATTGCGGCGCCAGCCGACGGCCCGCCCAAAACAGATACATTGCTCTGTATGGAGAAGGTTATGTCGTAATTGTCCAGTCCCATGTTGGTCATCTGGGCAGCCTCCTTGACGGCGAGCCTCATCGAATCCTGCGTGTCCTGGATGAACGACGGGTTGTCTATGTTGACCAGGATTTTGCCAGTGCCTGGAGAAAGCTCGACTATGAGCGGGATTACCATTCCTTTCTCGTCCTGGTCCACAGCCAGAAGAGGCACGGTGACATATTTAGTGTTAGATACGGGCGCTGACACGAACCTCGGGCTGTTCAGGAATAGGCTGTAAGAGTAGTAGCCCACATAGCTGAAAACTACCAGGATCAATAGGATATAGCCCGCTGATTTGTTCATGTCGCTCACGCTCTAAGATTGAAGAAACAGGAATATTTATTAATGGTGGACCACCGGGAATGGCAGAACACCCCTGACAATGGTTATTCCGGAATCTTCCTCAGTTCTGCAACCCCAGAAGCATCGAATAATTATGTTATGGCTGCTTCATTCCTGACCTGACCAGGTTCCATAAGCATCCGATCAAATGGGACAGAAAATCACGGTTCGACCCCGGGCCAACGCCAGAAAAGTCCAACGCTCCCCGGCTTCAGCCCCCCCGAAGCAGATTTGGGGTCACAGAAGACTGCTAACCTTCCGGCCTAGTCCACCACAATAATTGTCTATCCCTCTATTTAAATAGTTAATGGAGATTAGATTTTTATAGAAAGCTGTGCAGAAATATAGTGGGGTGGGAAGATGGATTCTTTTATCAGGGACGCAATATCGTCCAATGTAGGCCAAGAGGTCAAAGCGCCAGTTAGGATGTCCGAAGGGCCAAAGATCCTAGTCATAGGCGTGGGCGGAGCTGGCAACAACACCGTCAACAGGATGGCAAGAGTTAGCGTGTCGGGAGCAGAGCTCATCGCCGTCAATACAGACAAACAGCATTTATCCATCATGCACGATTCGATAAAGAAACTGCTTATAGGCCAGAGCGTGACGAGAGGCCTGGGCGCAGGAGGATATCCGGAGGTTGGCACTAAAGCCGCGGAAGTGTCCAGAGCCGCGCTGTCCAAGGTCATGGAAGGCACGGACATGCTTTTCCTGACAGCAGGAATGGGCGGAGGCACAGGCACAGGAGCATCGCCGGTTATAGCCGACATAGCAAAAGAGAACGGCGCCATAGTCATAGCGATGGTCACTTACCCGTTCAGAATGGAGCGAGCCAGGCTATTGAAGGCGGACGCAGGTATCGAGAAACTGAGAAAGGTAGCGGACACAGTAGTGATTATCGACAACAACAGGCTGGTCGAATTAGTGCCTAATTTGCCAATAGAGCAGGCGTTCAGCGTGGCGGACGAGGTAATCTCCCGCGCGGTGAAAGGGATAACAGAGACGATAACCACGCCCTCTCTGATCAACCTGGACTACGCCGACGTTAGGTCTATAATGACCGCGGGCGGAGTGTCTGTAATCTCTGTCGGAGAATCCAGAGGGCACAACAGAGTGGAAGAGGTAGTCGAGGACACACTGAAGAACAGCCTATTGGACGTGGACTACACCGGGGCTAAAGGGGCCTTGATCCACATAACGGGCGGACCGGACCTGACGCTGGGCGATGCGAACGAGATAGGCGAAAGGCTGACCGAAGTGATAGACCCGCAGGCGACAGTAATCTGGGGCGCGAGGATAATACCTGAGTACGAGGGGCGCGTGGAGGTCATAGTCATCATGACCGGCGTGAAATCCTCCCATATCAAGGGAGCCGTGTCAGGGGCATTCAGTACCGAGTCTAAGGTCAAGGACGATTTAGGCATTAACTACATCTAGCTCAGAACTTGGCCACAAAATAAGGCATCGCGTTTATCACAAATAGGATTGCGATGAACAACGTTAGCCATTTGACAACTTTTCTCCCCACCTTCTTATTCTTTATGCCTAATTGCGCCACGAAAAAGTCTATCAAGTCCTCGAATATCCTGGCGCCGTCGAAGATAGCGAACGGGAGATAGTTTATAACGCCGACCAGGAAGTTCAATATCGCCACCCAGAACAGGCTCTCGATGGCGTATTTCTGCAGCAGGACCGATAGGCTGTAGTTAGTGTTCCGTGATATTGCGTAGGAGAATCCGAAATAGCCAGAACCATTTCGTTGCATCGCCACGCAGCCCCTGTCAGTGAGGAAAGTCTCGACAGCATAGGGATTTTTATTGGACAAGGCCATATCTATGTTGTATATCTTCGTCTCGTTGGTGAAGCCGGCCTTTTGCGCAGCGGACCCGTTCTCGACATAGACAACCGCCAGATAATTGACATACTCCTTGCTCCACGGAAGATAAGAAGGCACTATGCTGGTCTGGTCCGACACGAATCTTGGCTGCGCCACGCTCAACACGCTGAAGAAGAGCATAAGAAAGACAATACCTGTTATGAAGTTGGCCATCGAGCCTACGGCGAAAACCCTCATCCTCTTTCTCGGTTTGGCTGCTTTCAGTTGTTTTTCGTCAGGCTCGGTGAAAGCCCCTATAGGAAATATTCCGGCGGTCAGGAGGCCCATCGACTTGACCTTGATCTTCTCCATTCTAGCAACTATGCCGTGCGCCATCTCATGGACTATAATCAGCACTATCAGCCCGAAGATAGCGTGGATAGGGACAGATATCGGCGAGCCCTCTATCTCGACGCCGGGTATCAATGGAGCAATGCCTGGCACTGGCACATAGCCGATCATGTAGCTCTCGATTATCATCCAGGTGTTCAGCAAGAGCCCATATAGGATGAAAATGCCAGTGCCTCCGACATACAGGCTGAACAGGAACTCGAAAGGCACGGTGCCTCCGGTGAAAACGACGGGAATAGCAACTATCGACGCGCCCACCACGAAAACCAGGTACTTCAGGCAGACGTGCAGGAAATCCTTGAACGTCCTTTTTGGCGTGCTGAAGAACAGGTAGAGCGAGCCCATCACCCCGAAAGCGAAGATGAGGCCAATATCGGAAAGATAGGTGAAGAAGCCCTTGTATTTCGCCAGCTTGTCCAGCCACTTGAGGCCTTTCTTGGTCCTCCACAGGCAGAGCGGACCCTGGACTTCAACCCCGAACTTCTTCTTGAAAAATAAGGCAGGCACAGTGGCCAGCACGGCTATTATAAGTATATCCAACATCGACATTATCTCACTTCTTGATCACTGCGACATCCTCTAGGCTCAGCGATGATTCCGATTTTTTAGTCCCTATCGACTCATGCTTGACCGTCTGGAACAGCTTTATCCTGAACATTTTCTCCAGTTTCTTCGACAGCTTTTCCGTGGGCAGCAGATCGCCTTTCTCCACTTTCTTGAGGACGTTGAGGCTCTCGTTTATCTTTTTAGCCAACTCCTCTTGCGTCAGACCGGCTTTCTGCCTC
>Ga0315286_10001696_pt1 | contig 20082 bp, 20 predicted proteins | sample YL17G10_0_MG_FD_205038 | JGI IMG/M metagenome (GOLD analysis project Ga0315286, IMG submission 205038) | Sediment microbial communities from Yellowstone Lake, YNP, Wyoming, USA - YL17G10_0 | ecosystem: Environmental > Aquatic > Freshwater > Lake > Sediment | place: USA: Wyoming | collected... | reverse complement strand
AGTGTATACAATTAATGATGTCACAGCTCCCACCACTACAGCTTCACCACTTGGCGGCACATACACATCTGCTCAATCAGTAACACTAACAGCTAATGAGCCTGCAACCATCTACTATACCACAAACAATTCTACACCAACCACATCCAGCACCGTATACAGTTCACCAATTCCAATATCTGCAACCACTACACTAAAGTTCTTTGCAAAAGATACCGCAGGAAATCCTGAGACAGTACAGACTCTAGTGTATACAATTACCTCATTTTCACCAATCACTCACATGAGTGATACGACTGCAACTTCTGGATTTAGTACATATTCTGGCAGATCACTCCATGCAGAGTATGTTGCCCCAACATCACAACTAGTTGGAGATAAAATAGATACCATTACGATAAAACTCAAAAAGACTGGAGCTCCAACTGGAATTGCAGAAATTGGTATTTTTAACACTGACTTGACTGTGAAAAAATCATTTGCTACTAAAGATGTATCCACACTTACAACATCCTACGTTGATTACACATTCTCACTACCTAGCGGCCAAACTTATCAAATACAATCAGGTGATAGAATCGGAATTAAATACACTGGTGGGGATGCAACAACAAATAACATTTCCATAATGAGGGATGCAGATATCGCTGACCCATTTGACGGTGTCAATTCGTACCATACCTACTATACAACCAGTTGGTTATCTGCAACATCTAATGATCTTTACATGATATTACGTCAAACAAGTCCCTAGAACTCTGAAACTTCTAATGAAATACTAGATTTCTAAACTATGACCAAATATCAATTTCGTAAAAAGAAAATTTTAGATTAGCAAAATCAAAAAATAATCTGAAAAATCATTTTAAAAATTAATGCTAGTTTTGTTTTTAATCTCTAACATCTGTCTCATTTTTTTGTGACACTTTGATATTGAACTATTATTTTCAAACTGGGTATTGTGTAGCAACACTTAAGAAGAAAAATTGCAAAATTTTCTTAAGACATGTTACTAAACACAAACAATTCTACAAATGCATCATATCAATTGACAAAAAACGTAAATAAAAATTACTTTGATTTTACTTTAAAAATAATTCTAGCAACCATAATTTTATTTTCAGTAACTTTGGTATTTCATTCAACACCCGCGTTTGCAGAAACTACATACAGCTATGTTTTTAATGTGTGCTCTTTTGACAAACCAATCAAATCTCCAGTTATTCGAATCACATCTGATATTCAACAAAAGAGTATCAAACTGGGAAAACTAGCGGCAAATACCTGCCAAATTACAGGCACCCAAATAAAAGCTGCAGACCCGGCAACAGTAAAAGCAATTTTGCTAAATTTCGGAGGTAATGCCGGAACAGTTAAAGTAATTGAATTAATCCCCAATACACAATCTACAACCACCTCACAAACAACTGCAAAAACAACAGCCCCAACACTTGGCATAAATACAATCTCTGGTCTACAAATCATTCACATGAGTGATACTAGTGTAGGCTCTGGCAGAAGTACGCATTCTGGCAGATCGCTCCATGCAGAATTTGTTTCACCTACATCCCAACTTGTTGGAGATGTTATTGATAGCATCACAATGAAACTCAAAAAGACAAATTCTCCAACTGGAGTAGCACAGATTGGTGTCTTTAATGATGACTTGTCTGTAAAAAAATTATTTGGAACAGTTGATTCTGCCACAATGTCGCCTAGATACACCGATCTTACATTTTCACTACCTTCAGACCAAACTTATCAAATACAATCAGGCGATCTAATCGGAATTAAATTCACTGGAGGAGACAGCACAAATAGAATATCTACAATGATTGATGACAATGCAGCAGATCCATTTGATGGCACAAATTCCTATCACACTTACTATACAACTTTTTGGAATCCATTTCCAACATATGATCTTTACATGATACTAAGTCAATCAGGCACTGGAACATCTGATACCATTGCACCAATCACTAGTGCTACACCGCCAGGAGGCTCTTATGGCACACCACAATCAGTTACACTAACTGCAAATGAGGCTGCAACGATTTACTATAGCACAGACGGTTCTCCACCAACTATTGTATACACTGTACCAATTCCAATATCTACAACCACCCTTAAGTTCTTTGCAAAAGATACGGCAGGAAATTCCGAGTCGGTGAACACTCTACTGTATACAATCAATTCTACAACAACTATAACCCCAAGTATTACAATTAATGACGTTTCATTAACTGAAGGAAATTCTGGCTCAAAGAACTTTGTGTTTACTGTGTCACGATCTACCAATACTGGTGCTGTATCTGTAAATTATTCTACAGCAGACAATACTGCAGTAATCCCAGTTGATTATACTGCAAAACCCACAGCGCCAATAATATTTACAGCTGGTGGTCCATTGACTCAAACAGTTTCTGTGCCAGTGGTAGGTGATATCGCAGTAGAACCAAATGAGACATTCTCTGTCAATTTATCAAACTGTGTAGGATGCGCAATTGTTGATAATCAAGGTGTAGGTACCATCATAAATGATGATTTACCTCCAGTCACTACTGCTACACCTCCAGGAGGCTTTTACAGCACATCACAATCAGTAACACTAACTGCAAATGAGGCTGCAACCATTTACTATACCACAAACAATTCTCTACCAACTATATCTAGCACCGTTTACACTGCACCAATTCCAATATCTGCAACCACTACACTAAAGTTCTTTGCAAAAGATATTGCTGGAAACCTTGAAGCAGTGAAAACTCTAACGTACACAATCAATACTTCTTCTACTACTAGTGATATTTTTGGAATAAAACAAATCTATCCTACTAAAACTAGCGGAAATACCTGGTTTATGAATATGGTAAACCCCTCATCAGATCCAAGATTTGATTCTCAGAAAACAGTTACCAAAAATGCAGATGGTTCGTGGAAGATGAAAGGTAACTCTGCTGTGAGAATGAATGTATTTTCAACTAGCAAGACAACCTATGAAAATACCAAAATTCCAACTCTTTCCAGAACACAGCTGGCAAGTAATGGTTACATGCAATTACCATCTGATTGGAAAAACTTTGAGATGACAGGTTATGTTAAACTAAATGCTGGAAGTAATGATGATTTTACATGGTATGGAAGAGGTGGCTCACACAATGATGCCAGTGGTGGATGTCAAGGTTCAGCTTACAAGGCCGAACTTAGTTTTAACGGTGGAACCAGATTTGCTAAAGAAACTTGGCATGTAAGCTATGATTTTACCGGGAAAAAATCAAGCACAACATCTATGCAGGATAAATGGGTTGGATTCAAATTTGTCCTCTACAACAAACCAGGAATAAAATTTGCACAACAAGCACAAGGAGAGATCTGGGTTGATTTACAAAATAACAACAACTGGGTTAAAGTGGACTCGTTTGTTGATGATGGCTGGGGATCAGGGGCCTCTCACTGCGGTCCTGCAACAGCAGAAAACATGCCAATTACATGGGGCGGTCCTATAGTAGACTTTAGAGCCGATAACAGCTCTGATTTTGATTTCAAATATCTTAGCGTAAGAGAGATCCAATAGCCAAGTTAGTGTAAATTTATTACTCTATTATTACTCTAACAATTTTTTAGGGAATGATCACTTCGTGATTTGAGGAATAAAGTGAACCAAAGAGCAAATGACCAAAAAAAGCATTAGACAGAATCAAAATAACTGTAATTGATTTGGCCTCTAACGTTGCTACTCCAGTCAGTAAAACCTCAATTGCTTATTCAAATACTATAGGTTCTTGTTCTGCTCTCCAACTATTCATTGGACTATTGAATCTGGTTATAGAATTACTACTAATGTTCATCCACTAGGTAACGTTGATGTCCAAAATGGCGTTATTGTTACAATAGAAAGTGGTGGCACACTAAATATTGACTCTTTAACTCAGTATCTAAAGATCCACTTTGGTAGTGGTATTTTAATTAAATCTGCCGGAAAGATAAATTAGATTTTAATTTTGTTTCTAAAATTAATTTTCTGAATTGTTAATGTCAAACTAAATCAGTTTATACATTATGAGGCTGCATTATGTCCTTACTGTCATAGATTATCGAGATAAAATATTAAATTTGACTTCAGTTTTATCTAACAACGCAAAAATTTTAAATTGTTACCTGAAACTTGAGACCAAAAACGATTAGTTGTTTAGTGAGAGTTCCAATTAAATAAAAATTCTTGACATAGTATTTAGATCATACTGATAAATTCTACGACTCACTTTTAAACAAATTTTGTAATAATATAATTGGAATTCAAACGGGAGTCATTAATCCGTTAACCGACTATTACATCCCATAAGGATTGGGCAACCAAGGCCCAATCTTTTCTATTATTGTTTTATGTTACTGATCATTTGTATGAACGAATCATTCGTTTACCTTTTATCTAAATTTTGTAATGATATATCATGACAAATAATAATGAATCAATACAGGATTGGGAACAAATTAGAGGACTTACTTGGATAATTCTAGGTGAGGATTAATTTCTAATCTAGGAACACATCAAAAACTGACAGATTTTTGGCCCCATTGGTGTTTTCAGAGATGTCTTGATATTTCACAAAAATGCTAAAGACAAATCCTGATTAGATTATCAAAAAATCACGCAATTTCAATTATATGGAATATAAAAAAGCGTACCTCATTTTTAGAATTACATACAAAATAATCAATATTTACATACTCGAATAATCTCAAAACTCACATTGAAGATTGCTTGTATTCCAGCATACAATGAAGAATTATCCATACAGGATATAATAAAAAAATCACTACTGCATGTTGACAATGTAGTTGTATGTGACGATGGTTCGACAGATGATACAGCCAAATTAGCAAAAGAAGCTGGAGCCATAGTGTTATCACACAATAAAAATCAGGGGTATGGGGCTGCCATTGCTACATTATTTGATTATGCAAGAAAACAAAATGCTCAGATAATGATTACAATAGATGGAGACGGGCAACACGATCCGAGTCAAATTCCTTTGCTGATCAATTCAATTACTGCTCATAATGTAGATGTGGTAATTGGTTCAAGATTTTTAGATGATCGCACTAAAGCATCAAGTTACAGAAAGACTGGAATCAAAATAATTACTTCAGCTGCAAACTATGGTACAAATCTTAAAGTTACAGATTCTCAGTCTGGATTTAGGGCATATTCAAAAGACGCAATTAATGCGATTCATCCAACTGAACAAGGCATGGCAGTATCAACTGAAATATTGCTAAAGATATCAAACAAGGGACTATCAATAGCTGAAGTTCCAATTACTATATCCTACGAGGGTGATACATCAGAGCAGAACTCTATATCACACGGAGTTTCAGTACTGGTGAATACTCTAAAGTACGTCTCTATAAAACATCCACTACAATTTTACGGAATACCTGGACTCGGGCTAGTTATTGCAGGAATTGTTTTTGGTGGACTGTTTTTAGACGCATATCTGAATCAGCAAACTGTCTTTTATGGTTCTCTACTTGGATCGGTTGTAATGTTTTTACTTGGTGCCATTTTATCTGTAACTGCGATTATTTTGTTTACCATGGCAAATCTATTTCGAGATCGATACTAGAAAAATAAATCATTTCAATAATCCATTTCAAAATTGTTAGGTTTCTTTGGTAGGAGTGTTTTTAGGTTTCTCATAACGATAATGGTTTTTTATGAATTTTCAACAATCTTTGTCTTTTTTGAATGTACCTTACATAATAACTACAAATAAAAATAAAAATTCGGAGGCTTTACTATGATCCTTTGTTGGTGCTCTTTCTAGAACCAGTTCCTCGGCCTGTAATTCTTGTCATTCCTTCAGTCGAAGGTCTAGGTTTTGAATTTGGCATATCTCCCAATCTTCTTGAACCAGTTCCTCTACCTGTGTGAACCATCCTATTTGCCGCCTGTTTTTTTGTTTCATCTTGTACTTTTTTGAATGCGTCTCCTGCCCATTCTTTTCCAGTATCATCTATTTCTCTTGTTCCAGTTCCTCTACCAGTTCTAATTCTAATTTTAACCATATTAGAGATTAATTTGTCTTGTATTTATTTAAGCTCATTAATTAGATGAAACCGTATTTTGTACAACTTGAATATAATATTTAATTCAAAATAATATTCCCATGCTGTCCAATATCATCAATAACTTCATTATGTTTCCAGATTCATACAATATGTTTGTTTTATGAAAAGTAAATTATATTTTTTAATTCCTCTAATTGCAATTATTTTGATTCTATCTAATGCTTTTTTTGGTCATTTGCTCTTTGGTTCCCCTTATGGTCAGGATATTAACAAGTATTCCATATATGTTCATCTTCAACCCGAATGGAATAGTTATCCTGGAAATATTCTCTATGATGTAACAAATGTTTGGACCAATCCAAATTCAAAATCAGATGTAAAAGAATTTGATAATCACTTTTTAGATACTGCATCATTTGATGACTATAATTCTAATGAATTATTATATCAAAATCAAAAATCATTTGTGGAATTGAAACATACATTTAGTAATTGTGAATCTAGTTGGAAACCACATCTTTATCGATATGCTGTTGATAGTATTCGAAATAAAATTGAATTCATCCAAGGAACTCAACTAAACAATGATCCATACATATCAATTTTCCCCAACATATCAAATGAAAAATATAGTTCAAAAAAACAAGAAGAGATTATAAAACAAGGATATGTTCAATTCATACCAATCTGCACTTTAAAAAATTCAACTTCTTATGAATTTGCAGTTTCAATAAATGACAAGAACACTGCTTTTGATGTATACTTTATACCATCTAAAATGGAATTAACAAATTATTTGACAAACAATCCTTTTATTTTTTATACTCAAAAAGGATGTTCTGCAATTAATCATTATAGTTTTAGCGGTATTTGTGATAATGTGGCAAAAAATTCTGGTTTACTTGTAATAATACCTGATAATCTAAAACTATCTTTAACTAAAGTGAAAATCAATTTGCATGAAAAATTACTAGATTGAATTATGATAAACTGCTAATCCAACCTCTTTTTTTGAAATAAACAAACATTAACACTACTGGTATTGAAGATAACATGGTTATTTCAATAAACGATGTAAACGGTCCTAAAATTGTTGACTGGTTTCCAATTCCTCCGGGCAAATTAATGTTCATCCCATAAAATGCAGCAATAATTGTTGCAGGAATAGAAAAGGTGAAAACTATTGTTAAAGCTGCAAGCACTTTGTTTGTTTGTTCAGTACTGAGCATGAAATCCGTATCTTTGTAAATCTCCATCGTCTCTCTTGATTCTTCTAGAGTTTCGATTACTTTGTCTAGATGATCAATTACATCATCAAAATACAGTGAAAGATCGTCACTTTCGGCAAATTTTTTAATGTTTTTAGCAACTTCTAATACAAATTTCTTTAATGGATTTGCTATTCTACGCATTCTGTTTATTTCTCTTCTAAGTAATGCAATACTTTTTGCAACAGATTTTGACTCATCAAACACTCCAACTTCTAAATCATCTAAATTAGCAATTACCCTTCTTGATATGTGCATGAGATCATCTACCAGAATATCTATTATTTCATGAAGCAAAAATCCAGATGATTTTCCAAGTAACCTTTCTTTTCTATGTTGATCAGAATCATTTTTACAAATATTTACTAAATCCACTAATGGTTTCAAGTCTCCTTGATGAACAGTTACTAGAAAATCTTTCCCTACAAATATGGAGAGCTGACTATTTTTTGAAATTTTAACCTGTTGAACAAGTGGCGGAAAATGTAATATTACAAAGAAATGGTCATCATAACTATCTAATTTCTGAAGCTCAAATTTAGTCATACAGTCTTCAATGTTTAATGCATTGAAATGATACTGTTCAGCTAATTTTTCAATATCGCTTCTATCTGGACTTTGCAAATCAATCCATAAAAATTCCTTACCTTGAAAAGTCTCTATCTTTTTCTCAGTGAATGTCTCTACGGATTTTTTCCCTGTATGTAGACGATTAGTGATGAATCCTTTCCTCAAGTTGTCTGGTAACCTAATATAGCAAATTTAAAGCGTTCGCTAATTTTGAGCATATGTTCCAATCACTAATTACAAATCTCGAATCTATGAATGTTAGATTATTTCCATGGAATTAGGTAATTAGCGCCAACCCAAGTGAGTCCAATTGCTATTGCCATAGCTATCCACCAAAGTCTCATGACTGAAATTCACACTAGTTAATAATAAATCTAGAGGCTAATATTCACTGAATTAAAATCAAAGATTATTACAGGACAAGCAATTTTTTATTCTTGTGGCCCTCGTAGTACAGTGGCTAGTATAGGGGACTGTGGATCCCCGGACAGGGTTTCGATTACCCTCGAGGGCCTAACACGGGTTTTTAAAAAATACCGTATTTGCTTGACTCCATCTCTTCTTTGATGGCTAGCTTGAATCGGGGAGTTTTACCCTCTAACTTTGATGAAAGCCATGTGAGAAATTTCTTTTCCATACCCTTTCCTTTCAATCTATCAAAATCCAAACCCATCTGATCGACTAATTTTTCTACCAATGATTTGTTTACACTAACTACAAAGAAATGCCATCCAAATGCAAATTCTGAATCTGTCATGACAAAATCCTCTTTGCCATGAACCATCTCCTCTAAAAGGATCAACTGATGTTCTATTGCCTTACTTGTATTATCATAATCTATTGCAGAAACATTGATGTTTATTCTACCAAGCACGACTAAAATTGATCATTATAAAATAAAAGGGTTACACAAAAATTATTTTAAAAGATGCTCAAAATCAATATTAAAATGCGTTTTCATTATGTTGATATACGTCTTAATTGGCTCTGGAATTTTCTCTCCACAAGAGACTCCTAGATTTCTTGCATTAATCCAAATTACTAACGTCTGAATAATTGTTAAGAATCTATCATTTTCAATTTTACTGGATATTGCTTTTGTGTATCTTTCTGCAAATTCCCACGCCGTTACAAAATCTATGCATTTTACTCCAAATATTGCTAATACTTGTTCTTGCAAACTATTTGCCTTATTGAAAGGAATTTGATTGATTATGTAAGGGAATTCTACTTTTTGAGGAAGACAATCAGGTAATGGACCCCAAATAGTGATTATTTTTGTACCTGATCGTAGTTTTTCAAATTTAGTCATCATATTCTTGATGATCTCTTCATCAGTAAACCAAAACAAAATTACTGTAGCATCAGAAATATTCGAATTTCGTATGTCCTCACAAATTAATTCTCCTGAAAGATTATTTTGACTTAGAATTTTTTTTGCTTGATTGATTTTATCTAAATTACTATCAATCCCTATGGCCTTTTTAACATTGTATTCTTTTAAAGCTAATTCAATTCCCTTTCCATTCCCACATCCAAGATGATAAAAAATATCATTTTTTCCTAAATTTAAAAAATTAAAAATCTCTCTAAATGACTTGTCTGGCAATTGGACATCTTCACCACTAACTATGTTTTCTGGCAGTGATTTTAGATACTCTTCTATTTTCAATATAATAATTAAAACAATATAGAATTTATTCTCTTATGCTTTCAAGCTTTGAGACTGCCTGCCATAGCTGTGTCCTTACATACGAAGGCATATTGGGATCCTGTGTTATATCATCTAACAAACTAATTGTGTTGGAGGCTCTGACTGAAAGAGAATATTCTTCATTATTTAATTCAACAATTAAATCACTGATAGATTTTTTGATTGTTTTTGGTGTTGAATGATTTGTAGCTATTTGATTCAAAGTCTCTATCGCCTCTCTCATTGATTCTTTGTTTTGTTTATTGTCAGCCATTTTTAATACCATATGTTGAGCATTCGTATTATATAGTCACATCTCTAAAAATACATTGTCTGATTCTACAACAACATTGTATGATGCTACATCTCTAATTTTAGCTGGAAATTTAACTAGTTTACCTGTTTTACAATCAAATTCAGCTGCATGCCATCCACATATCACTTTACATCCATCTAATTTTCCTTCTGAAAGACTTGCTCCTGAATGAGTACAAGAATCATCCAAGGCACAATAACCACCATCGATATTTGCAACCATGATTTCTTTACCATCCACGGAAACTTTGATCATTTTTCCGAGTTGTATATCTGTAGTTTTTCCCACTATTATTTTACCCATTATGGTTTTTAGTCTATCATTCTTAATATTTTTTCGTATATGGAGCAAAAATCGATTCGAATTGCAATCCAATCCGATAAAGTTTCCGTATTGAATTTTTGTGAAAATACTTTTTCATGGGGTGATTATATTCAAGATGTTTGGGATTATTGGTCATCAGAGGGAAATTTGCTTGTTATTGAAAAACCATATCCTGTTGGTATGTGCCATGCATTTTTCTCTAAAAATCAAGTATGGATTGAAGGAATCAGAATTGACTCAAATTTTCGCAAGCAAGGTTTGGCCTCAGATCTAGTCAAGCATGTAGAATCACTTGCTAAAGAAAAACAAATATCATTTTCACTGATGCTTATTGATACTGAAAATTTAGCTTCTCTTTTAATGGCAAAAAATCTTAATTATCAAATATTACAAACTTGGAATTTCTATTCACTTTTGCCCCAAATCACCAATAATCATAAAATCCAGTTTAGTGATCTCTTAAACCATCAAGAAATTTCTCATTATGTAAAATCATGGAGATGGTTAGTCTTAGATGATGAAACATTGTTTTCGTTATTTTCACAAAATAAAATAATTTTTTCAGATAAATTCGGTGATATCTCTATTGCAATTTTAACTGACTCGCAACATTTTGATAAAACATTGATTGTTACTCTATTTTCAGGCTCTCAAAATAATACTTTGGAACTTATTTCATACATACAAAATTATGGTGCCCAAAAAAATTATAAAAAAATACAGATTTTAACTAGAGAAAAATTACCATTTATAAAAAATTTGGAATATAAAATCACATTTAATTTAATGCGGAAATTATTACGCTAATTTTCATTAACAAATTTAACTGTGTTTTTTAAAATTCCTAAACCCTCAATCTCCATTTCTATTTTATCACCATTTTTAAGAAATATGGCATTTGTTTTGTTCAACATAACTCCAGATGGAGTTCCAGTTGAAATTATATCTCCCTTTTCAAGAGTCATTACTTTACTTAAGCTAGAAACTATTGCTGGTATTTTTATAAACATGTTATTTGTAGAAGAGTCTTGTCTAATCTCCCCATTTATTTTAGTCGTAAGTTTTAGATTCTGTGGATTTTTTATTTCATCTGATGTTGTGATCCATGGTCCTGAAGGTGCAAATGTATCGAAACTTTTTCCTCTGGTAAATTGCTTATCTTTGAATTGGATATCTCTAGCTGAAACATCATTTAAAATCATGTATCCAAAAACTACTCCCTTTGCTTCTTCCTGGCTGATATTTTTGCAATTTTTACCTATTATCAAGGCTAATTCTATTTCATAATCCAACTGAGTTACAAAATCTGGACAAACTATGTCTGACTCTGTTCCATTTAGTGTAGTTCTAGGTTTTAGAACTATGGATGGTTCCTCTGGAGGTAACAGATTTTGTTCTTTGGCATGATCCACATAATTATAAGCTAAACAAATAATTTTACTTGGATTTGGAATTGGACTTAATAGTTTAAATTTTGAAATATTTTCTTCGTACGGTAAACTATCCAATTGATCTTTAATTTCGTCATACCATCCATCAAAAAGAAAATCTTTTATGCTTTGTGGAATTGGAACCCCTGTTTGATAAGTTATTTCCTCTTTTGTTGCAACTTTGCCATTCTTTACAAAGCCATACGTCTCACCATTTTCATGTAATAATCTGGCTATTTTCATAACTCTCTCATTTACTTATGTGAAAAAATTGCTTGATTCTGGGAATCTTTTCTACAGTATCCAAATCTAACAAATTGAATTTCTTCTCCCTCTTTTAATTGTAAATAGTGAGGTTCAGTATATGCTATCAATTCCTCTAAACTATCTTCATTAAACTTTTCATCAATGAATAATTGTTTTGGAATAAGAATTTTAATTACATGAGCATTTTTTTGTGGAACCCATTGAATTTTTTGTATATCTGTGGTACTATCATTTTTTACAAATTCACCTTCAAATTCTCCATTCGTTTTTGATATCATGATGTTTCCTAACGCTAGCAATCTAATTGAGGTGCCTTCTTTGATATTTTTTGCGTCTTCTCCAGAAATATAGAAATTTTCATCCAAATCAATTTTTCTTTTACCCATGTCTTTTATTGGATGATTTGGAATTTCTACAAATGAAAATGGTAAATTTTTAATTCTAAGTTTTATAGGTTTACTTACCATATACAATCTGATGCTATTTGCATCAACAAATTTTCTATTAAATGATTCAAGTGCATCAAATGGTGCTAGTGTATTCGCTTTGGTTAATCCTAAAGATAAGATGAATTTTCTTATTGCTTCTGGTTTTATTCCTCTTCTCCTAAGGGATTCTAATGTCGGCAATCTTGGATCATCATACCATGATACTTTTCCTTCTTCTATCAATGGCTTTAGAATTCTTTTAGAAACAGGCATTCCTTTGAATTCGAGCCTAGAAAAGAAACCCTGATGTGGTTTTCGCATACCAAGTGCATCTAAAATTGCATCGATAAGCTCTTTTCTCAATTCAAATTCCTTTGAACGAAATGCATGAGTAATCCCATCATTACTATCTTCAATTGCCACTGCAAAATCATAACTTGGCCATACTCGATATTTGTTTCCAAGCGTGTAGTGTTTCTCATCAATTATTCTAAATAACACTGGATCTCGCATTACTGCATTGTCTGCCTTCATGTCTCCACGAAATCTTAGAACTGCATCTCCTGGTTTGAATTTCTCAAACATTTTCTCCCAACCTTGAATATTGTGTTTAATATCTCCTAAGCTACATTTGCACACTTTTCGCTCTCTTCTATTATTGCTAATGTCGTCTCTCTTACAAGTACAGGCATAAGCCTTTCCAGAATTAATTAATTCAATTCCTTTTTTATAAAATAACTCCATGTCGTCTGAGGTATTTTTTATAACATCAAATTTAATCCCTAACCAATCTAGTCCGACTTTAATCGCAGCATGATATTCCATTCTTTCAGCTTCTGGATTTGTATCATCCATTCTCAAAATGAATTTACCATCATACATCTTTGCATATTCAGCATTAATGATAGCTGCTTTAGCATGTCCTATGTGTGGATACCCGTTGGGTTCCGGTGGAAATCTTGTTACAACTTTTCCTTGCTGAGCTCCTTCTAAAGGTGGTAATCCTTCTCTCTCTTCAATTTTTTCTTTCGGAATTAAAATTTCGGGAAAATTTTCTTCTATCTCTTTTCTTTGTCCATCGAATGAAATTTGATTAACTTCATTAACAATCTCTGTAATAACTTCACCAATTTCTTTTACTTTTGTTCTAAACTCTGGTTTTGTACTAAGAATTTTTACTAGTACGATTTTATCCTGAGTCTTACCCTCATGTTCAAATGCATTTTGCAGTGCAATCTTTCTAATTTCCTTTCTTACTTCTTCATTCAAATTATAGACTCCTTTTTACAACAAAATCTAAGAGATCTATTAATTCTGTTTTAGCAGAACCAGAATATTTTGAAAGTGATTTCTTGGCCGTCTCTGCATATTTTAGCGCCTGATTTCTTACATTTTTTTCTATTCCAAGTGAACGGATAACGTTTACCGCACCACTGAGTTCATTTTTAGTTGCTTTTGGATTGCCAAACGCATTTAGAATTACTTTTTTATCTTTTCCTTTTGCTGATTTTATTGCTAAAAGAATTGGGAGTGATTTCTTTCCTTCTCTTAGATCATTTCCAACTGGTTTCTTTGTAATTTTCGGATCACCCATAACTCCAATTAGGTCATCTGTAATTTGAAATGCAATTCCCAAATTTCTTCCAAATTTGGATAAATTTGAAATATCTTTTTGGTTATTCGTTGCACAAATCGCTCCCATCGAACATGATACATCAAATAATGCTGCAGTCTTTTTCCCAATCATTGCAATGTATTCTGTCTGTGATGGAATTCTTTTCTCTTCTGCCATTTTTACATCTAATAATTGCCCTTCACACACATCTACACACGCTCTTGCTAATCTGGAAACCAATTGTATGGTCGCGTCATTAGGTAATTTCGAATTTAAAATTATTTGATATGCCTTTGAAAATAAAACATCACCAGCTAGTATCGCAATTGGCATTCCAAATTTTTTATGAACAGTTGGCACACCATGACGCATCTCATCATTATCCATAATATCATCATGAACCAAAGTAAAATTATGTATCATCTCTACTGCACTAGCAGCCGGTATTGCAACTGAGACATTACCTCCTAAAATCTTACAACTATTTATCACCATATGTGGTCTAAGTCTTTTTCCACCATGGATAATCAAATGAGAGGCAGCATCATAGAGCGTCTTTGGTGTTCCTTGTAGTTTTAAATTTAGATATCTGTTTACAATGACTGCATTTTTTTCAACTGTTTTTGTTTTTTTCATTTTACTAATCTCCATTTATTATCTGGAAAATGAATTCTAATTGCTTCTTGTAGTACTTTTTGTAACTCTGAATCAATCCATGAAGATAGGACATGTTTGTATTTTTCTAACATTGTTTTTTCTGATTTACCCAATAATTCTAAAGCAATTAACATCCACGGACAATATGTTTTTGGACTATTTTTTAACTCTAAAAGTAATTCATGTGCTGAAATCCATTTGATCTCATCTATCTCATCTTTGATCAAACTAAATTTGGTGGAGTCATCTATTATTCCAATCATCGTCCCACAAATTTCATTTTCTGAGCCTACATCTTGGTATGGTACGTGGTATTCAAATTTGAATAAATAGTCTAATTTGCATGAAATGCCTAACTCTTCTGGCATTCTTCTCTCTGCTGATGTAACGTATGTTTCAGACTTTCTTGGGTGACTAGCTACTGTTCCATCCCAGATTCCTGGCCACAGCATTTTCTCTGCAGCTCTTTTGGTTAAAACTAATCTCCCATTTTTATCAAGCAATAATGCTGTGAATGCCCTATGGAGTTTTCCATTTGGTAGGTGACACTTTACTTTCTCTTCTAAACCAATTGGATTATCATTTCCATCAACTAAAATAAGATACTCTTCAGACATTTTTCTTTCCTCTAAACAACGTCCCTACAAATTTCCTATTTTTAATCGCTTTCACAATTCTTTCAGGTTTGTTACCATTTACAAAAAATACATCTATGCCCATTTTTGAAATTTTTGAAGCCTCTTCAACCTTCCTAGCCATTCCTCCTGTAACGTCCATTTTATTTTCTGAAATAATTGGATTTTTTTTATTTATTTCATAAATTAATTTTTTTGATTTCAAATCCAAATATAACCCATCTTCATTTAGAACAAAAATACTTAATCTTGGTTTTAGAATTTTTGATAGATATGTCATAATTCTATCCCCTGATAAAATATATGTTTTCTTCTGACCGTACCAAAGTGCATCTCCAAAAGTAATAGGAATTAATCCAGCATTTGCAATTTTTTGAATTTCTTTTACTTTCTTTATAATTGGATCATTTCCTGCAATGAAATCCGTTGGGGGGAGACAATACGGATTTAATTTATTTTCTAAAAATGAATCTAAAATAATTTTATTTAATTCGATCATTGAATTTTTGACAATTGATACTCCACGCATACTATAATTCATTGGTTTTGTATGCATGTTGTATTTCATAGACCAATAATGCCCAAAAGATCCTCCGCCATGAACAATTATTATTGGCTCATCAATCTTTTTTAAATTTTTTACAATGGCTTTAATTATTTTTTTCCTAGGTGATAATGGTTTTTCTTTGTTAGTAATAATTGAACCGCCTAATTTTATTAGAATCATGTTGTCCCCAAATATTTAGTCAATTAAAAAGTATCCAATCCCATAAAGTCAATTTTCGCAGAAAAACACTCATAATTTTTCTCTGTGAATTTCTCAATGACCTTTTCTACATTTGATTCATTTGTTAAAGCAATAATACATCCTCCTCCTCCAGCCCCAGTTATTTTTGCTCCAAATGATGATTTTTGAGCCAGTTCAATCATAGAACGTAGTTTCTCATTAGATACTCCTATTGCTTCAAGGAATTCTTGATTTTTTACCATACTCTTACCTAGTCCTATCAAGTCATTATTTTTCAAAAGAATCAATACATTATTGATCAAATCTGATTCTTCTTTACATAAAATGGAAAATTTATCCTCATTTTTTTCTTTGATTTGTCTTACATTTGAAACAATAATTTCTGTAGAATGCTCGATTTTTGAATTTGCAATAACCAGATGAAAATTAGGTTCTAAATTTATCTTTGAGAACCCATTTTTTCTATCATATTCCATAATTCCTCCAAACGTACACACAGTACAATCTGCTCCTGATGTATTTTGAAAAATAGTTTTTTCAGCTTCAATTGCCAAGTCGAGAATTTCTTTTTTTGATGTTTTAGCAAATAATCTTGAGATTGCCGCCGCACCAGCAACACAACAGGCAGAGGATGAACCTAAACCTACTCCTAAAGGAATTTCTGACCGAATTAGAATTTCTATCCCTGTGGTTGACTTATATTTTTCCATCATCTTGTTTGCTATGAAATAAAATGGTTTTAATGGCGAATTAATCTCTGTAATTGGTCTATTTGGTGTGGTGATTAAATTTCCTATGTTTGATTTAATTGAAATTGTGTTTTCTTGTATTTTAGTGGCACTTACTGTAATTCGTTTGTTTATTGCACAAAGTATTGCCTTTACACCATACACTACAAAATGTTCTCCAAAAAGAATTATCTTTCCAGGAGCCGAAGCTTTTGATTTCAAGTGAACACTATTGATCCATAACCCACAACCGAATTTTTATCTCCAGTTATATCTCCACTTGTAGCATATTTGAGCAATTCTCCTTTCGTAGCGCCCAATTTTTTACACGCTATCATAGTGGATGCAATTGCACCATAACCACAAGCGCTTACATTTCTATCTTCTAAAACACGATAAAAATTTTCTACATTTAATCTCAATATTGGTTCAATTAAAGCCATATCTTGTTCATGTGCAAATTCATTTTGTTCATAATGAGTAAAATCTGAAGATCCAATAATCATGACATTCTTTTTTTCTACAATTTTTGCCATTGCTTGTCCTATTTCTTCAGACGTATCTTTATTTTGATTAATTAATGATATTGGCAATATTTTGAAATCAGAATACACTTCTTGTAATATTGGTATTTGCACCTCTAAACTATGTTCTCGTGTATGCGCCAGACTATCTATATCGATAATTTCTGACAAGTGCAAAATTTCTTCTACTGCTTCTGAATCCACCTCTACATCTCCCAACGGCGTACTCCATTTACAATCTTTCATTGTTGCAACACTACTTCCAATTCCCAAATGATTGGGTCCAACTAGTATGAATAATTCTGGTATCGCTGATGATATTGCGTAAAATGAATGACAAGCTATCGGGCCTGAATACATGTATCCCGCATGTGGACAAATAACTCCAAAAATTTTCTTTCTAGTTTTAGATGGTGGAATCATGCCTGGACCAAATTTATGTAAAAAACATTCTTTGATTGATTTTTTTAACTCTTTTTTTTCACCTGAATAGAACATTCCGGCTACTGCCGGTGTTCTAGTATACATTACTCTATTTCCTCTTCCGTTATCTTTGTTTCAAAGTCATCAATGTCTAATTTCATTGGCTCATCTTCTCTAAGTTCACCCCTTTCTATGAGAATTTGGCGAACCAATAACCAATAAACTGTAGCAAGAGCCTTTCTTCCTCTGTTATTTGCTGGAATAATTACATCTAGTTTCGACGTAATATTATCTGTATTTGCTATCCCAATTACAGGAATACCTGCATTGGTTGCCTCTGTAATTGCTTGTACATCTACTTGAGGATCAGAAATTAAAACCAATCTTGGTTCAATGTAATATGGCAATGATGGATTGGTAAGAGTACCTGGCATAAATCTGCCTAGTAGTTTTTTAGACCCCAACATTTCACAAAACTTCTCAATTGGAGTATTCGCATATTGTCTAGCAGAACAAACGATGAGTTTATCGGTTCCAACGCGGTTGATGAATTTAGCAGGTGTTTTAATTTTTTCTAGAGTTATATCTATGTCCAACATGTATAGACCTTCAGGACTAGCTTTTGTGATAAATGGGACCATGAATTTTGTTTTGACCTGTGTCCCTACTCTAATTCCTGTTGACAGGATCTTCTTTTTGATGTCCGTAATTTCTGTCTGTTCACTCATAGCGATTTTAAATCTCTGCCATACCGCGTATTAAATCATGCTCTGATAGACGTATAAGCTCATTTAGTTTTGCTACTCTTTCTCCACCAACTATGCCCACTTTGAGCATTTTTGATTTTGTTGCCAATCCTATATGAGAAATATGTGAATCCGTAGATTCTCCAGATCTATGTGATGTGATTAATTTGATATTATTTTGATTTGCTACTTTGGCAAATTCTAACGCATCATAGAGACTACCTGCCTGATTCACTTTAAGAATTGCAGCATTACAAGATTTTAATTTAATTGCCTTAGTTAGAATGTCTTTATTGGTCACAGTAAGATCATCTCCGGTCACTAATGTATCTGGAAATTTAGCCGTTAATTCTGCCATATCTTCAAAAGCTTCTTCATGCACTGCATCTTCTGCATAAATTAATTTATATTTTTTGATAATATCTGCAGCAAATTCAATTTGTTGCTCTGAAGAATTTACGAATCCAGCTCTATCATAAACATACTTTTGTTTTTCTTCACTCCACTGAGTTGATGATGCAAAATCTACACCTAAAGAGACTTCTTTTCCTAATGTGAACCCTAAATTTTCACAAGCTTTTGCTGAAAATTCTAATGCCTCGTCATTTTTTAATTTTGGTGCCCATCCTCCCTCATCTCCTCTTCCATTAGTAAAATTAGGATCCTCTTTTTCTAAAACAAGGCGTAATTCTTTATGAACCTGCAAATTAGTGTCAATGGCCTCTCTGATTGTTTTTGCACCTTTTGCACAAATCAAAATTTCTTGAATATCTGGAGTTCCTGGTCCTGCATGTGCTCCACCTCCTAAAATGTTACCTAATGGAAATGGAAATCTGAAAGATGATTCAGAGGATAATATTTGAAATAAAAATTTATCTTGTGACTTTGCAGCAGATTCCATCGAAGCAATAGTTACTGCAAATGCTAATGCTCCTCCTATTTTTGAATAATTTGATGATTGATCAATATTTCTTAACGTTTCATGTATCGTTTTAAGATCTGATGTTTCTAACCCTACAAATTTTTTAGAATTTTCATTTAATATTCTCAAACTTTCTTCTGGTTTTTCATTTGGAAAACTCACTGCTTCATATTTTCCAACACTGGCTCCAGAAGGTGCGCAAACCCTTCCGAGAAATTTACTACTTGATATAATGTCGATTTCGATGGTTTTACTTCCTCGGCTGTTGTAAAGGATACGTCCTTCAATTGAGGTTATTTTTGACAAATTACTCTAGCTCAGATTGGACTTCTTGATGTCTTTTCTGTATTGCTTCATAAAATGGAATAACCTGTTGAATAGTTTCAACAGTAGTTAATAACATTCTTCTGCAACAATATCTCTTAATTCCTAAGACATCCAATACTTTTGCTGGGTCTTCTCCAGTCCTTACTTTATTTTGATAATCTTCGAACCTATCAGCAACTAAATTTCCACAAGTAAAACACCTTACTGGAATTAGCATATAAAGAAAAAAGTAATCAAGGATTATAAAAACCATACAAGAAATTTTTATTGCGGGTGTCGCCCAGCCTGGCCAAAGGCGCTAGCTTGAGGGGTTAGTCTCTTAGGAGTTCGTGGGTTCAAATCCCATCACCCGCACTAAATTTTATTTTGTAAAAACTCTATTTTTG
>Ga0315286_10001694_pt1 | contig 20104 bp, 19 predicted proteins | sample YL17G10_0_MG_FD_205038 | JGI IMG/M metagenome (GOLD analysis project Ga0315286, IMG submission 205038) | Sediment microbial communities from Yellowstone Lake, YNP, Wyoming, USA - YL17G10_0 | ecosystem: Environmental > Aquatic > Freshwater > Lake > Sediment | place: USA: Wyoming | collected... | reverse complement strand
CTTCCCGCACCGGTAGCAGAACTTGGGTCCCTTCCGGTCCGTATCCCCAATCCAGTTGGAGAAGTACATCACGCACCCCGGGTACTCGCAGTGGGGGAGGCCCAGGGCGTGTCCCAGCTCGTGGACCGCTTCGGTGAAGATCCGCCAGCGGTAGACCTCCGGGTTCGAGGGCATGCCATAGAACTCCGGTTTGAGGCGGAAGGCGGAGATGAGGGCTCTCCCTGTGTTCGCGATGCCGAAGACAAAGTTCATCCCCGGCGAGAAGAGGTCCGCCTCTGTGATCCCCAGGTACAGCGTGGTCTTCGAGTGGACGAAGGAGGTAAAATCGGCGAGCAGCCCGTCAGCCAGGTACTGGTTCCGTTCCTTCTGGAAGTGCCGCGGCCCAAGCGGAAGGTCAGGGAACTCCTCCACCCCGGCGGCGAGGATCCCCGGGAGATCCTGCTTCAGCCAGGAGAGGAGGGTCGGATCCACCCCCCCGAAAGGGATGAGAGCGATCTCCAGGTATTCGGCCATACTAGCGATGATGCGCTCATCCTACGTATCCTTTCAGGGCGGCGGTCACCGCATCGCCCATCTCCCGGGTCCCCGCGGTGCCGCCCAGGTCCCGGGTCTTCACCCCGGCGGCGAAGGCCCTCTCCACCGCCGCGTCGATACGGGCCGCGCCGGCCCGGTCCCCCAGGTGCTCAAGAAGCATGGCAGCGCTCCGGATGGCGGCCACTGGGTTTGCCGTCCCCTTCCCGGCATGGGAGGGGGCAGAGCCGTGCACCGGCTCGAAAAGGGCGTGCCGGTCCCCGATGTTGGCCGACGGGAGCATCCCCAGGCCCCCCGCCAGGTACGCGGCCACGTCAGAGAGGATGTCCCCGAACATGTTCTCGGTGACGATCACATCGTAGTCACGGGGCTTGCGGAGCACGTCCAGGCAGAGGGCGTCGATGAACCGCTCCTGGCAGGGGACGCCCGCCTCCGCCGCCACCTGCAGGCATACGTCCCGGAAGAGGGTGTCGGCTTTCAGCACGTTGGCCTTGTGGCCGATGGTCAGGTGCCGGCGCTGCTTTGCCAGGCCGCAGGCGAACCGGGCCACCCGCTCGGTGCCCTTCCGGGTGATCACCCGGAGCGTGGTGGCCCGGTCCGGACCCACCTCCTCGATCCCCGCGTAAAGCCCCTCGGTGTTCTCCCGGACGATGACCATGTCGGCAGCGGGGCTCCTGATGGGCCGGACGTTGGCGTACAGGTCCAGCTCCTTCCGGATCCGGACGATGACGGAGCGGTAGTTCGGATCCGGAGGCGTGGTGATGGCGCCGAAAAGGATGGCGTCCGCCGATTTCAGCGCCGCGATCTCCGCTTCCGTGATGGCCTCGCCCTTCCGCTCCCAGCGGCCGTAGCCCACTTCCACATCGAAAAACTCGAGGTCCGGCCGGACGGCTGCAAGGATCGCCCGTGCCACCGGCACCACCTCATGGCCGATCCCGTCCCCCTCAGCCACTGCAACCTTCACCACGCGCCTCCCTCCAGCCCTGCACCACCCGTTCCACCGTCATTGCGATCTGGCGGGGCGAGGCCCCCCAGTGGACCACGCCGCCGAAGAACCCCCGGTACACCCCCACGCCCTCCCGCTCGCCCCGGCAGCAGCGGGCGATGAAGGGCTCCGCCTCCACCAACTCCAGCGGGCAGATCTCGGCCCGGGTGAACTCCGTCCCGTAGCACTCCCGGACCACCTGGGCCGAGGTGATGCAGCCGGCGATCCGCTCCCCGCCCTTCACCGGGTCCGCGTCCAGGGTCCTCGGGAACCCGGCCGCACGGCAGGGGTACACGTCCGCCGCGGTGTCCGAGATATCCCGGAGGTGGGGGACAAAGAAGACCGACAGCTCGCCGAAGAGGCCGCCCCGCTCCAGTTCGTCCAGGGCAAGGAGGAGCGATGGGGCCGGGGGCGAGACATCGTATGCGTGGACGGGGAGGAACGGCGAGAGGTCCGGGTCGCAGACAAAGGTCAGGTGCTCGTCCCTGCCAGTGAAAACGGTGCACCGCTTCCCCGATTCCCGTGCCAGGCGGACAAGGCGTGTCCGGTCGTGAAGGTTCACCTTCTCCGGATACCGGTGGACCTGGTCTGCCGGGGCCAGCAGCCGTGTGCCCTGGATCGGCCGCATCATACCCTTTCCCTCAGGATCCCGGATCACCTCCCGCACCTCCGTGCCATCCGGCGTCTCGACCACCAGGTAGCGGGAGAGGAAATAGACCCGGTCCCCGCAGGGCTTCCCCCGGGCATACCCCACCTCCTTGCAGTGGCGGGGAAAGATCATCGGTGTTCCCTCCAGTAGGGCACCAGTCCCCCGACCCGGACGATCTCCAGCATCTTCAGCGAGAGGGGAGTGCCGTGGCACCGGGACCCGTCCACCTCCACCCAGCCCTCCGCCAGGTTGAACCGGACCTTCGCCCCTTCCTTGCAGGCAACCGGGCACTCGATGACAGGAAGGCCGATGTTGATAGCGTTCCGGAAGAAGATCCGCGCAAAGGAGGGAGCGATCACCGCCACCACGCCGGCCTCTTTCAGCGCAATCACGGCCTGCTCCCTTGAGGAGCCGCAGCCCATGTTCTTCCCGGCCATCAATACCGTCCCCTTGAGCCGGGAGGCCAGGGTGGGGTCCAGGTCCTCGAAGACATGGGCCGCCCACAGGGCCCGGTCCTTGGTCCGCAGGTACCGACCGGCAATGATCCGGTCGGTGTCCACGTCGCTTCCCAGGCAGACAGCCCGCCCCTCACCGTACATCCGGCACCTCCGGCACCGTGACCTCCCCGCGGAGCGCACTGGCCGCCGCCGTCGCCACTGACCCGAGCAGGATCTCGCCTCCCACGCCCATCCGGTTCGTGAAGTTCCGGTTCGCCGTGGAGAGGCAGACCTCCCCCACCCCCAGCACCCCCATGTGGGCCCCGAGGCAGGGCCCGCAGCCGGGCGGGCCGATCGTGCATCCTGCCCGGACCATGTCCAAGAGGATGCCTTCCGCGGTGATCCGCTCCAGTACCCGCCGGGAGGCAGGGACCACGATGGTCCGGACCTTCACCTGGTGGCCCCGGACCATCCGGGAGAACCGCAGGAGATCCTCGTACCTGCCATTGGTGCAGGTGCCCACAAAGACCTGGTCGAGGGGCTGCCCTGCCAGCTCCGCCACCTCCTGCACGTGGTCCACCCGGTGCCCGGTGGCGATGAGCGGGGAGAGAGAGGCGAGGTCCAGGGTGATCTCCTTCACGTAGTGAGGGTGGTCCGGCACCTGTTCCCCGGCATCCACGCCGAAGGTGGCCAGGTACTCCTTCGTCTGCCGGTCCGCGTAACAGAGGCCGGCCTTGGCCCCGGCCTCCACGGCCATGTTGCAGAGGGTGAGCCGGCCCGCCATAGGGATGGCAGCGATCCCGTCTCCCACGAACTCCAGCGCCCGGTAGTTGGCGCCGTCCATGCCCAGATCCCGGACGTAGGCCAGGGCCGCGTCCTTGGCCTCCGCTGCCCCCTGCAGTCTTCCTGTGATCTGGATGGCAACCGTCTCCGGCACCCGGAACCAGGTGGACCCCGAAGCCCAGATGGCCGCCATGTCGGTGGCGCCCACCCCCGTGGCGAATGCCCCGAAGGCCCCCAGGGTGCAGGTATGGGAGTCGGCCCCTACCACCACCTCGCCCGGCCGGACGATCCCCTCGGCCATCACCTGGTGGCAGATGCCAGACCCGATATCGCAGAAGGTGATCCCCTCCTCCCGGGCAAACTGCCGCAGCTCCCGCTGGAGACCAGCGGTGGTGGAGGTGTTGGCCGGGGCGATGTGGTCAAAGACCAGGTACGTACATTCGGGCCGCCGGATCCCCCGGGCGCCCATCTCACAGAATGCCTGGTGGGCCAGCACCCCGGTCCCGTCGTGGGCGATAGCCCGGTCCACCTGGACGTCAACGTAGGATCCCGCCTCTGCCCCCAGGATCCGTTCCGAGAGGGTGGGCATCCCGGTTACCCCACCCTCTGGATCGACTCCCGGATCAGCTCCATCAGGACCTCCGGGGAAACACCGCACTTGTGCTCGCTCCGCATCTTCACCTGCTCCAGGACCGAGCAGAGCTGGGCCTCGGAGAGGTGGTACCCCAGGGACCCGACCACGTGCTCCAGGGCCTTCTTGCCCGTGTGCTTGCCCAGGATGAACTGCCGCTCCCCACCCACCAGCTCGGGCGGGATGTACTCGTAGGTGAGGGGGTCCTCCAGGATGGCGGCAATGTGGATCCCGCTCTCGTGGGCAAAGGCATGCTCGCCCACCACGGCCTTGGTCTTGGCGAGTTTGATCCCCGAGTAGCCCTCCACCAGATGGGAAAGCATCTTCAGGTGGGAGAGGTCGTAGCGGTCTACCCTGCCGATCAGGCGCAGCGCCACGAGGACCTCCTCGAGAGCCGCGTTCCCTGCCCGCTCGCCGATCCCGTTCACCGTGGTGTGGAGCTGGAAGGCCCCCGCCTCGGCAGCGGTGATCGTGTTGGCCGTGGCGCACCCGAGATCGTTGTGGCAGTGGGCACAGAGGGGTTTCTCCAGGGACCGGACCAGGTCCCTCATCACGCGGCGCATCTGCATCGGGGTCAGGCACCCCACCGTGTCGGCGAAGGAGAGGAGGTCCGCCCCGTGGTCGATGGCCTTCCGGTACACCTCCTTCAGGAACTTCCGATCGGTACGGGAGGCGTCCTCGGCAGCAAACCGGACCTCGACCCCGTGGTCCTTCGCGTACTCGACAAAGGCCACCGCCTCGTCCACCACCTGGTCCCGGGGCTTCTTGTACTTGTGCCGGATGTGGAGGTCTGAGGTGGCAATGAAGAGGGAGACCATGTCCACCCCGCAGTCGATGGCCGCGTCCACGTCCCCCTGCCGGGCCCGGGCAAAGCCGCAGATCCGGGCATCCAGCCCCTGGTTCGCGATGGCGGCCACGCACTGCTTCTCGTAAGGTGAGACCACCGGGAACCCGGCCTCGATCACGTCGATGCCGATCCTGTCCAGCCACGATGCAATGTCCATCTTCTCCTCGCGGGTGAACGAGACCCCGGGGGTCTGTTCCCCGTCGCGGAGCGTGACGTCACAGATCTCCACATGCCACGGTTTCATAGGATTCCCCTTCAGGGCAGGTGCCCTCCACCACCAGGGTGCGGGGCCGGTCGACCACATCGACCAGCACCTCCAGGCGCGGGTCGCCGGCATCCGCGATGACGGGCGAGGCCCACGCAAGGTAGGGCACCGGGTCAAACATGGCCGTGCCACCCACCATCCCCAGGCGGTTGTTCTTCAGGACGATACAGAGGAGCGGGAGCCCCTTCTCGTACACATCGATCAGCGCATTGATCCCCGAGTGCAGCAGGGCGTAGTCACCGATGAGCGCGATCCCGGTGGACCGGGCTGCAACGGCCACCGATGAGCCGAGCCCGTAGGCGGCCACTCCGACAGAGTAGGGCGGGTTCATGGCGAGAATCGCGCAGCCCATGTCACAGGCAGCGGAAAGGCCCTTCCGGGAGAGGATCCCCATCACCGGCTTGAAGGGGCAGTGGGGGCAGAACGTGCGAGTGTGCCCCCGGTCCGCCATCCGCTCCACCTTACCGGGAGGCCGCGGGGGCTTGAGATTGCGGTGCTCGGTGAGGAATGGCCGGCCCGCCTCCCGGATCACCTTCACCGAGGAAGGGATGGCCGGCGGGGGATAGACCGTTACCGCCCGCGATTCTCCGTCCAGAGCCCCCACCGACACCGTATCACCGGTGATCCGGTTCAGGGGATGGCCCCGGGCCCACGCAAACATCTCTGCTGTCCCCTGCGCCGCGGCGGCCACCCTCCCCCGCATGGTGAGGTCCCGGGGGGCAAGGCGGCCCTCCCCCCGTGCGCCGGAGCAGGCCGGGGCCGGTGCATCCCGCTCCAGCAGCTCGGCCGTAACCCGCAGGATCGCCATGCGGGAGAACCGCTCCGAGGCCAGGAATGCCTCCTCCAGGGCTGCCCCGATCGTGTCACCGGAGGGCTCCAGGACCGGCACCTCTGCCACCTCGCCGTAGTAGCGGGAGTCCTGGGCGTTCTGGGAGCCGGTGACCGAGAGGTCATCGCCAACCACGATGACAACCCCTGCCCGGAGCCCCTGGGTGGTGGCGTTGACGAGCGGGTCGGCGCAGGCATTCAGCCCCACGTTCTTCAGGATGACCGCTGCCCTGCTCCCGGAGAGGGAGTCCCCCAGGGCATACTCCAGTGCCACCTTCTCGTTGACGGTCAGTTCGGCCTTCACAGCCTCCGCAACCTCGGTCACCGGGTAGCCCGGCACGGTATAGAACCGGTCCGCGCAGGCGCGGAGGGCCTGCGCAAGCGCATCACCGCCCTTCATGTGTCCCTCCCCGGCGTGAGGTCGCAGCCGGTGCATGCGGTGCACATGGTGCGCACCCGCCGCGGGTCCAGGCCGGAGTCCCGGAGGGCATGCTCCTGGATCCCCAGCAGCCGGAGGAGCCGGTCTGCCGCGGGGCGGGACCACCCGGCCAGCTCGGCCGCCGGTGAAAGGGGCCGCAGCACGGGGATCACGCCGGCCCGCGTGAGGTCGTTGATGCACCTCGCCATCTCCCCGTCCGACTCCCCCAGGCCGACGATCACGTTGGAGCATACGGCACCTTCTCCGAAGAGCTCGACCGACCGGCGGAGGGTCCGCCACATGAGATCGTAATCCAGTCCCGGGCACATCCGGGCAAAGAGGGCGGGGGTTGCCGCCTCCAGGTTCCACTTCACCTCTGCAACCCCGAGGCCATGGAGGAGGTCGGGTGTCCGGAGTGTCGGATAGACAGAGACGCCCACCGGTTTCCCCAGCGGCACGACCCGCCTCACCACGTCCAGCACCTGCTTCTCTTCCCGGTCGACGGATTCCGCCACCCCGGAGGTGATGGAAACCGCATCCACGCGATCCAGAACGCCCTTCACCTTTTCCAGCACCTCGTCAGGGCACTTGACGCGCCCGTGGAGCCGTGGGACCGTGCAGTAGCGGCAGGAGAAGATGCACCGCTCCGAAAGGGTGATGTACGCCTGGCGGGGGCAGTGGAGAGCCGGGATCTCCAGCACCCCCCGCAGGGGTTCGCGGCCATGCCCGCCGGAGACGATCACGGCCTTCCCGGCCCCCTCATGGTGCAGCACCAGGGGGCTCGCCGGGTCCACCGAGAGCCGTACCCGCCGGCCGCCCACGGAGAAGAAGACCGATCCCTCCCCGCCGGCGGTCGGACCCGCGGTGGAACGGGAGATGAACTCCCTGCAGTCCTCCCCCTTCAGCGCCACCCGGCCCACCGCCAGCAGTTCCGCCTTCACCCGTTTCCATTCCATGGCTCGAGCGCCTCCTGGTAGCGGGTGAAGAAGGGGATGGCCGCCACGGCCCCCATGAGCCCCCTCCCCTTCAGCATCGCCTGCACCCTCCCGTCCAGCACCCCTCCCAGCTCTTCGGATGAGACCTGCCCCCGCTGGACCTTCCGGCCGAAGGGGAGGAGGTGGGACGGGTCAAAGCCCTGGAAGACGGCCATCCCCGTCTCCTTCGAGAGCGTGTACCGCTCCAGCAGGTCCCGGTAGCGGGCCACCAGCCCCGCCGGGTCCGATGAGGCGAACTCGCAGACCGTGGCCACGCAGTTCTTGGTCCGGAACGGCACCGGGAAGAGCTGGACGAGGGTATGGGAGAGGTAGCGGCTCCGGTCATCGTCCACCGCCCGGGCGATGTTGTGGGCCAGCGTCCAGGTGGCCCCCTCCTCCTGGGTGTCGGTGTCATCGATGCCGACGAGCACCCTCTCTCTGCGGGGCAGCCAGACGGTGGACCCTGCCACCTTTCCCCCGCCGGAAGGATCCGTCTCGCACCGCAGCACCCCCTTCGCCGTGGACCGGCAGATGGAGGCACCCACACCGCCACCGCCCAGGCCCAGGTACGAGATGGCGATCTCCTCACTCTCCACCGCAACCCCATTGATCCCTGCCGCGAAAGTGGAACCCTGGAGCGGGAGCTCCACCTTCCCGGGCCGGAGCAGGTACCGCATGGTTCCGCCCACCACCCGTGCAGACTCCACCAGGGGGCTCTTAGTATAGTGGTGCCGGGCCCACATGGCCCCGCCCGTGCAGTCAAAGAACTCCACCAGCTCCACCCGGTGGCCCTCCGGGTCCGAAAGGGCCACGAGCTCCGGGTAGTGGATGATGTAGGGCTCGGCGATCTTGGGCATGGGCATTTCCCTGGAAGGAAGTTTTGTTGCCGAAAATATCGTTAACGAACTCTTCGGTAATAAAGGTATGGAATGGTCTTCGTGGGGCAACGATGATCGGCGAGGGATACCGATGAACCGGTTATCCTCTCATCGGGGGTGAGACCGGGGGGGGCTCTGCCCCCTCCCTCCGCCCTCCCCCATTGAGGATGGCTGCTCCAAGCCGGTTCTCCTGGCCATGATGCTACAGAGGTGTGGGAAAAACCGATGGAAGCGGCTATCCTCTCGTGGGGGTGGGACCGGGAGGGGGCTCTGCCCCCCCCGTCGCCCTCCCCCGGTGAGGATATGCCGTCAAGTCGGTAATATCGGGGTAAGCCGGAAAAAAAGGTGAGTTTCAGACGATTTCGTGGAGCTTGAACTGGTGGGGGCCCAGCTTGCCGCCGTAGTTGCCCGCAGAGATCACCTTCACGCCTGGAACCCGGCATGCAGCATGGATGCCCTGGCGCATCGCGTCGGTCACCGCCTTGGAGTCTACGCCGTCAATCACCAGCTCGTAGATCCCCCGGACACCGTCCGGCACCTTGCTGTCCGGCACCTGGGCCTTCAGGGTGGGGCAGTAGGCCTCGTTGGTGGACGCCTTCATGAACTTCGCGTACTTCTTGGAGCCCACCTTGGACCCGCTGGCCACGATCCCGCCGGGGAAGGAGAGGATGGCGCCCCGGACGTACTCGATGGCGTCGACAGCCGCCTCGGCACCGGCGAGGGCTGCCATCTGGCTCTCGGCCATGACAAAGAAGTTGCCGCCGGCAACCCCCTTCACCACCCCGTACTCCTCCTCGGTGATGTACTCCCCCTCCATGATGGGGATGGCCCAGCAGGACCGGTCGCCCACCTTCACCTGGTGCTCGTAGCCGTCGCCGAAGAAGTGGAGCTTCACCGGGAGCTTCTCGGGTGCATCGGTGATGCCGTTGAAGGTGGCCGTCGTCGGGGCCGTCAGGATGCACTCCCCGATCCGCTCGATCAGCTGCTCCTTCAGCTTGTCCTTCTTGGGGTTGCAGATCAGGATTGCATAGCCCGGCCGTCCATCCGGGGTCTCCTGGGGAGGCATGTAGTAATCGATGCCCGCTTCTGCCGCGCACCCGATGCAGGACGTCGCAAAGCCCGTGGATTCCATCGCAGCCTTGTATGCCCAGCGTTTTGATACTGCCGTGATAATTACGCGGGAAACGAAGATCGGGAACGCTTCCGCGTAGGTATCATCGATTCTGACACCGTGTATCTCCAAAATTTTTCACCTCTGGGATACCACAGTATTACCCAAAGGATAGAATAAATTTATCATTTGCACCGGGGGCAGGGGACTCCAGTGGAAACAGTTTAAGTTCTTCTGATTAACTATTGGTATCTATTAATAAATAAAAATGTAAATATGGACCCGGGGGCAGGGGGAGAGCGGAAAAAGGAGCCACGGGAGGGTTTTCAGAAGTTTTATCTATCCTTCTTAGCAACTTTCATTCAATCGATTTTCGGATCGATAAGAGCTGGTGCGTGACAACATGGCGTTCGCAGTACATCTGAACATGGAAAAATGTACCGGCTGTAACAACTGTGTGGTCGCATGCCCTGTGAACGCACTGGAGCTCCACACCGTGGATCCTGTCACCAAGGACAAGATCTACAAGGTGGTGGGCGGCAAGGCCATCATCCTTGACGTCAAGTCGGAGCTCTGCGCCGGGTGCGGCGTGTGCGTCGAGGCGTGCCCCTACGGTGTTATCAAGCTGAAGGGACACTGGGAAGCGGGATCAAAGCCTTTCGTAGAGGTTGTAACGGAGTGATCAGAGCCCATGACACTGTATCCGAAGTTTTCCAAGAGGATTGAGTTTCAGCGGGACGGGAAGAAGGTGATCCATGAGCAGAAGCTCCTGCAGACCACCAACAACCTGATCCTGAACGTGGACATCTGCACGGGGTGCGGAATCTGCATCGAAGCCTGCCCGGAGGAGGCCATCACGTGGGGGCCTGTCGGTGCCGTCCGGCGCGGGGCGGTGGATTACGCCGCGCCGGTTGAGATCGACGAGGTCAAGTGCTCCTACTGCGGCGTCTGCCCGGTGCTGTGCCCGTTCAGTGCTCTCGCACTGACCGTGGACGGCGTGGAGAAGTACATCATCATCGAGAAGGAAGGGTTCCCGCAGTACGACCAGGTCTCCAAGGTCGACAACGAGAAGTGCATCATGTGCACGATCTGCGAGGATGTCTGCCCGAGGGACGCCATCAAGAGGGACGTGCCGCTCTACGAGGGTGCCTCCAAGGAAGGGAAGGAGCGGCAGCTGGCCATGAAGTCCAAGACCACCTTCAAGGTGGACATGGAGAAGTGCACGGTCTGCGGGCTCTGCAGCTACATCTGCCCGGCCATCACCGTGAAGCGCAAGCCCTTCACTGCCGAGACCGGGAAGGTGGAAGCGGTCAAGGACGAAAAGACCGGCCTTCCCTGGGACGAGACCAGGTGCGATGCCTGCAAGGTCTGCGTGGAGATCTGCCCCGAGGAGTGCATCACCGTAGAGCGCGAGGTCGTCTCCGACAAGGTCGAGGGCAAGGTGGACATCAACGAGGACCTCTGCTGCACCTGCACCTGGTGCAGCAAGAACTGCCCCACCGAGGCCATCACCGTCGAGAAGCTCTTTGACGGCGAGATCGAGTTCTTCCCCGAGAAGTGCCCGTCCGGGTGCTCCACCTGCGTGGAGATCTGCCCGTGCAATGCGATCTACCTGCCGACCCCGCCGCCTGCAGCCCAGCTGAAGGGCAAGCAGGAGGCCAAGATTGCGGTCAACAAGGAGTACTGCATGTTCTGCGGCGCCTGTGTGGCAGCCTGCCCCGGCGAGGACATCATCGTGCTCAAGAGGAACGGCATCCGGCTCAAGGGCACGGAGACCGACCTCATGAAGAAGATCAAGGAGAAGCTCTTCACCAAGCGGACCTCCCAGGTCAAGGAGACGGTAAAGCCCGGCGAGGTACAGGTGAAGGTGCTGGAGAAGGCGTGAGGTAAGAGCATGGCAAGAACCAAAGGTTACTCGGATCCCAAACTGGAGCTGAAGCTGCGGGACCGGTATTATTACCGTACTGACAGCAACCCGGATTTTTCCAAGAAGGTCAAGGATAAAAGCCGCACGGTCTCCCACATGTGCTTCCAGTGCGGCACCTGCACCGGATCCTGTCCGTCGGCACCCCGGTCCTCGTACCGCATCCGGCTCTTCATGCGCCGGAATGTGCTCGGCCTGGAGGAGGAGGCCCTCACCGACCCCGACCTCTGGCTGTGCACCACCTGCTACAGCTGCACCGACCGCTGCCCCCGTGACATTGCGCCCACCGACGTGATCATGGCGATGCGCAATTACGCGTACCAGCGGGGCATCGTCCCGGTCAACTTCTTAAAGACCGTGCAGGCGATCTACCAGTCCGGCCACGGTGTCCCCAATAACGACGTGAACCGCGCTGCCCGTGTCCGGCTCGGCCTCGCGAAGGACCCGCCAACGACCCACAGTTATCCCGAATACCTCCCCGGTATCCGGCAGATCCTGGACCACTGGAAGGTGAAGGAACAGGCGGACAAGATCGTCGCAGAATCAGAGAAGAAGGGGGGATGAGCCATGGCGAATGACTATGCACTCTTCTTGGGCTGCATCGCCCCCAACCGGTATCCCGGCTGCGAGTCGGCAGGGATTTCGTGCAGCAAGAAGGTGGGGATCAACCTGCACCCCCTGAAGGGGGCCAGCTGCTGCCCGGCACCCGGGGCGTTCGGTTCCATCGACCTGAATGTCTTCTATGCCATGGCAGCCCGGAACATCGTGCTCGCTGAGAAGATGGGCATGGATATTGCCCTCGAGTGCAACGGCTGCTACAAGTCCATCTGGGAGGTCAACCACAAGCTGAAGCACAACGATGACCTCCGGGACATGGTCAACGAGGTGTTGAAGACCGTCAAGGACCCTTCGGACCCCTCCGGCAAGTCCAACATGGAGTTCAAGGGGACCATCGATGTCTGGCACCTGATCGAGCTGTATTATGATCCCAAGATCTGCGGCGTGGAGAAGATCCGGGACTCGGTCACGCGCCCGCTCACCGGGACCCGCATCGGCGTCCACTACGGCTGCCACCTGCTCAAGCCCAAGAAGGAGCGTCACTTCGGGGATACGGAGAACCCGATGTGGATCGAGGAGCTGGTGGGTGCACTCGGTGCAGAACCGGTCCAGTACCGCAAGAAGATGCAGTGCTGCGGTGCCGGCGGCGGTGTCCGCGGGTATGATATCGTGCACGCGCTGGACATCGCCAACGAGAAGCTGATCAACCTGCACGAGGCGAAGGTGGACGCGGTCACGGAAGTCTGCCCGTTCTGCCAGCTGCAGTTTGACCGCGGGCAGATCGAGATCCAGGAGAAGTTCGGCAAGTTCTGGGGCCTTCCCGTGCTCCACTACAACGAGCTCCTCGGTCTTGCCCAGGGGATGAGCCCGACGGACCTGGCACTGGACCTCCATGCGGTGCCTGTCGATCCGTTCCTGAAGAAGATCCTGTGAGGTGCAACAATGGTCGACAAGAAACAGAAAGAAACGAAGGCAAAGGCAGCCCCGAAGGCCAAGGAAGCCGCCCCGGTGAAGGCGGCCGCAGCGCCGACGGCCAAGGAGGCGGCCGCCCCGGGAAAGGCGGCGCCCAAGGCCGAGGGGCCTGCCCGCATCGGCGTCTTCGTCTGCCACTGCGGTACCAATATCGCCGGGGTAGTCGATGTAAAGGCGATTGTGGAGTACGCAAAGACGCTCCCCAATGTGGCCCATGCGGAGGACTACCAGTACGTCTGCTCCACACCGGGCCAGAAGAAGATAGAAGACGCCATCAAGGAGAAGAAGCTGACCGGCACCGTTGTCGCAGCCTGCTCCCCGCGGCTCCATGAGCCCACCTTCCGCAGGGCAACCAAGGAAGGCGGCCTGAACCCGTTCCGGTTCGAGATGGCCAACATCCGGGAGCAGGGCACCTGGGTGCACATGCATGACAAGGAGGGGGCCACCGAGAAGGCCAAGGACACCATCCGGATCGCGGTGGCCAAGGCCTCGCTCCTCCAGGACCTGACCCCCAAGAGCGTGCCCGTGGAGCGCGCGGCATTGGTCGTCGGCGCCGGCATTGCAGGGATGCAGGCAGCGCTCGATCTCGCCAACGCCGGGATCAAGACCTACCTGGTCGAAAAGAACCCGTCAATTGGCGGGCGCATGTCCCAGCTGGACAAGACCTTCCCCACCCTGGACTGCTCCCAGTGCATCCTCACGCCCAAGATGGTGGACGTGGGCAGGGCCGAGAACATCAAGCTCATGACCTACTCCGAGGTGGAGGAGGTCGAGGGATTCATCGGCCAGTTCGATGTGACGATCCGTAAGAAGGCCACGGGCGTGCTCACGATGGAGGAGGCCGAGGCGAAGGGGATTTCAGGTGGCGGGTGCAACGGCTGCGGCGACTGCGAGCCGGTCTGCCCGGTCATCAAGCCCAACCCGTTCGAGATGGGCATGAAGCCCCGGTATGCCATCTATATCTACCACCCGCAGGTCGTTCCCCTGCTCTACACCATTGACTTCGACTCCTGCATCAAATGCGGTCTCTGCGTCACCGTCTGCGGTGACAAGAAGGCGATTGACCTGGAGATGAAGGATGAACTCGTGAAGGTCAGGGTCGGCACCGTGATCCTGGCCACAGGCTTCGACATCTTCCCGGTGGAGAACAAGCGCGAGTGGGGCTACAAGCAATTCGACAACGTGGTCACCTCGCTCGAGTTTGAGCGGCTGATCTGCGCCTCCGGTCCGACCGGCGGGCACATTATCCGGCCCAGCGACGGCAAGACCCCGATGCGGATCGGGTTTGTGCTCTGCGCAGGATCCCGGGACAACACCGGCATCGGCAAGCCGTACTGTTCCCGGTTCTGCTGCATGTACTCGCTCAAGCACGCTCACCAGATCATAGAAAAGATGCCGGGGGCCATCCCGTACCTCTTCTACATGGACATCCGTTCCTTCGGAAAGATGTACGAGGAGTTCTACTACCGGATCCAGGATGAGGGCGCCAAGTTTGTCCGCGGCCGCGTGGCCAACATCCTGGAGGACCCGGTCACCAAGAACCTGCACGTGTACGGCGAGGACACGATGCTTGCCCGGCCATTTGACATGGAGCTCGACATGGTGGTGCTCGCCGCTGCCGTGCAGCCGGCCGCAGAGACCGAGAAGGTACGGAAGCTCTTCGGCGTCTCCTGTTCGCTGGACGGATGGCTGCTGGAGGCCCACCCGAAGCTGAACCCGTGCGGTACCACCACGGCGGGGGTCTTTGTGGCAGGCGTCTGCCAGGGCCCCAAGGATATCCCGGACGCGGTTGCACAGGCGGAAGGTGCGGCATCGGCTGCCTCGATCCCAATCCATATCGGAAAAGTGGAGCTGGAGCCCTACTTCGCCCAATGCATTGAGGAGAATTGCGCAGGCTGCGGCATGTGCGTGAACCTCTGCCCGTACAAGGCGCTCTCGCTCGTGGAGAAGGAGGGGAAGAGGGTGATGGAGGTCACCGAGGCCAAGTGCAAGGGCTGCGGCACCTGCGGAGGCTTCTGCCCGGGTGGTGCGATCTGGATGCAGCATTTCGCCACCCCGCAGATCATTGCTCAGATCGATGCATTCCTCCTGGGGGGTGCAAAGTAAATGGCGGCTCCTGAGGGCTGGAAACCCAAGATCCTTGGGATAGTGTGTAACTGGTGTTCCTATGCGGGCGCCGACCTCGCGGGGTCGGCCCGCACCCAGTACCCGCCTGACGTCCGGATCGTGCGCATCATGTGCACCGGCCGCCTGGACCCGCTCTTCATCATGAAGGCGTTCGCGGACGGGGCTGACGGCGTACTGGTCTCCGGCTGCCACTTCGGGGACTGCCACTACCTTGAGGGCAACCTCAAGGCCGCGAAGAGGATGTTCCTCCTCAAGTCGGTGCTCAAGGACCTGGGGATCGAGGACAAGAGACTCCGCATGACCTTTGTCTCGGCATCGGAAGGTGCGAAGTGGGCAAAGGTGGTCGAAGACGTCGTAAAGACCGTCAATGGCCTGGGCCCGAGTCCACTCTCGCAGAATGCTCGGTAACGGAGGGACGACCGTGCCCAAGATACAGCTGAATCTGATCACCGGGCGGACCATCCAGCAGGGTGTGGCCATCGAAGGAGGCAAGGAGAAGCCCCGCTACCGGGAGGCCTGCGGCATCATCGAGCTGGACCCCTCGGACTTCGAGAAGCTGGGCGCCTGGCGCAACACCAACGTCCGGGTGACGAGCGCCCACGGGAGCGTGGTCGTAAAAGCCATTGACGCCACGCAGGGGCCCCACCCCGGCCTGGGGTGGATCCCCATGGGCCCCTGGGCCAACTCTGTCGTGAACCCCAACACCTACTCCACGGGCATGCCCACCTTCAAAGGAACACCTGTAGAGGTGGAACCCGCCTCCAACGAACCGGTTCTCCTGGGCATAGAACTGGTACAGCGATACTGCCGAGGTGACAAGAAATGACAAAGACCATTACCGACGTGATCTGCCCCTTCTGCGGCACCCTCTGCGATGACATCGAGGTGGTGGTGAGCGACGACGGAAAGAAGATCGTGGAGGTCATGAACGCCTGCGCGATCGGCTACGAGAAGTTCCACCACTCCCAGGCCACGGACCGGGCCACCCGGCCCCGCATGCAGCAGGCCGACGGCTCCTACAAGGAAGTGAGCTACGACGAGGCGGTGGAGTACACGGCCCAGATGTTTGCGAAGTCGAAGAAGACGCTCATGTACGGCTGGTCCTCCACCAACTGCGAGGCCCAGTCCGTGGGGCACGAGATCGCCGAGATCTGCGGCTCGGTGGTGGACAACACCGCCACCGTCTGCCACGGCACCACGCTCATCGCGGTGCAGGACGTGGGCATCCCCAGCTGCACGCTGGGCGAGATCAAGAACCGGGCGGACCGGATCCTCTTCTGGGGCTGCAACCCGGCCCATGCCCACCCGCGGCACATGAGCCGCTACTCCATCTTCCCGCGGGGCTTCTTCACCGGCAAGGGCCAGCATAGCCGGAAGGTGGTGGTGGTGGACCCGAGGCCCACCGACACCTCCAAGATGGCGGACTACTACTTCCAGGTCGAGCAGGGCAGGGACTACGAGCTCCTGCAGGCCTTCCGGGCAGCGCTGAAGCACGAGTGGCTCCCCGACGTGGTGGCAGGGATCCCGAAAGAGCGGATCTACGAGGGGGCCGACATGCTGAAGGCCGGCCGGTTCGGGATCATCTTCTTCGGGATGGGCGTGACCCAGACCCTTTCCAAGAACCATAACATCGACGCAGCCATCATGCTCACGAAGGACCTGAACGAGTACACGAAATTCAACATTATGCCGATGCGGGGGCACTACAACGTGACGGGCAGCGGGGAGGTGCTGGGCTGGCAGTTCGGGTTCCCGTACGCGGTCGATATCTCCCGCGGGTTTGCCCGCTACAACCCGGGCGACACCACCTCCAACGATCTCCTGATGCGGGGCGATGTGGACTCGGTCTTTGTCATTGCGAGCGACCCGGGGGCCCATTTCCCCTGGACCTCGGTGAAGAAGATCTCCGAGCTCCCTTCCGTGGCCGTGGACCCGCACTTCACCCCCACCACCGAGATCTGCAAGCTGCACGTCCCGGTGGCGTTCGTGGGGATCGAGGTGGGCGGGAACGCCTACCGGATGGACAACGTGCCCATCGACACGCGGAAGGTCGTGGACCCACCCGAGGGGATGCTCACGGATGAGCAGTTCCTGGAGAAGGTCCTGCACCGGGTCAAGGAACTGAAGGGGGTGCACTGATGTCCGAGTACCTGATCAAGAACGGGTTCGTCTTTGACCCCACCCAGAAAATAAACGGCGACGTGAAGGATGTTGCCATACAAGACGGCAAGATCGTGGACAAGGTGGCCAAGCCGAAGGTCATCGATGCGAAGGGCATGACCGTCATGGCCGGTGCCCTGGACATCCATGCCCACGTGGCCGGACCCAAGGTCAACATCGGCAGGATCTTCCGTCCCGAGGACAAGCTCTTCAACGAGACGCCCCGGAAGGGGATGATGAGGAGCGAGGGCGGGTTCTCCATCCCCACCACCTACCGGACCGGCTATGCCTATGCCCGGATGGGATACACCACGGTGATGGAGGCGGCCATGCCGCCGCTCTTTGCCCGGCATGTCCACGAGGAGATCCGGGACACGCCCATCATCGACGAGGGCGCCTACCCGGTCTTTGGCAACAACTGGTTCGTGCTGGAGTACCTGAAGAACCGGGAGATCGAGAACACCGCGGCCTACATTGCCTGGCTGCTCAGGGTGACCCGCGGCTTTGCGGTGAAGCTCGTGAACCCCGGCGGCACCGAGGCGTGGGGCTGGGGCCTGAACTGCCTCCAGGTGACGGACCCGGTCCCCTACTTTGATATCACCCCCGAGGAGATCATCAAGGGCCTCATCGAGGCCAACGAGTACCTGGGGCTCCCCCACTCGATCCACCTCCACGGGAACAACCTGGGCAACCCGGGGAACTACACGACAACACTGGACACCCTGAAGCTGGCCGAAGGGTACAAGGCGAAGAACAACTTCGGCCGGGACGTGGTGATGCACCACACCCACATCCAGTTCCACTCCTATGGCGGCACCAAGTGGGCGGACTTCGAGTCCAAGGCGAAAGAGGTCGCCGACTACGTGAACAGGCAGAAGAACATCTCCATTGACGTCGGTTTCGTCACCCTGGACGAGACCACCACGATGACCGCCGACGGGCCCTTTGAGCACCACCTGACCGAGCTGAACCACCTGAAGTGGGCCAACGCGGACGTGGAGCTGGAGACCGCTGCCGGTGTCGTGCCCTACATCTACAGCCCGGACATCTTTGTCAGCGGTGTCCAGTGGGCCGTGGGCCTGGAGATAGCGCTCTTCTCCAAGGACATGATGCGGTGCCACCTCACGACAGACCACCCGAACGCCGGGCCGTTCACCCGGTACCCGCGGGTGCTGAAGTGGCTGATGAGCCAGAAGGCCAGGGACGAGCAGATCAAGGCCTTCAAAGCCAGCGACAAGGTGGTCTCCCAGTCCCAGATCGCGGAGATCGACCGGGAACTGACCCTCTTCGAGGTGGCCCAGATGACCCGGGCGGGACCGGCAAAGGTTCTCGGCCTCTCCCACATGTACGGCGGCCTGAAACCCGGTTTGGACGCAGATGTGGCGGTGTACGACTTCAACCCCGAAAAGGAGCACAAGCCTGACGAGATCGAGAAGGCGTTTTCCCACGTGAAGTTCCTGTGGAAGACGGGGACCCCCATCATCACGGACGGCGAGATCATCTCCCATGGCAACAAGAGGACCCTCTGGGTGAACCCGAAGGTGAATGAGAACCCGCAGGTGATGAGGGACATCCATGACAAGTTCCTGAAGTTCTACACCGTGACGGAGAAGAACTACGAGGTTACAGGGAAGCACTTCATCCCGAACCCGTTCGTGATCGAGGTGGATGCCACCAGGTAGGAGGTGACGGAGATGCAGACGGTAACACTTATTCCCATCGCACAACCCGGCCTCCGGCTGGAGGTGGACAACATCTCCCCCGACAAGTTCGCGGGGAAGACCGCCGAGCAGATCGCGGCACTCCACGTGTACGAGGGGAACACCCAGCACACCATGGGAAAGTTCTTCCGGGTGGAGGGGGAGTCGGGCGCCACGGCGGCTGACACCCGGATCGTGATCAAAGGCGATGCGACGCGGCTGAAATATATCGGCATGCGGATGACCGCGGGCGAAATTCTCGTCGAGAACAGCACCGACATGTATACGGGTGCCTGGATGCAGGGCGGGAAGATCCACGTGAAGGGCAACGTGGACGCCTTTGCAGCCACCGGCATGAAGGGAGGCGAGCTCCTGATTGACGGGAATGCCGGCAACTACCTGGGGGCGGCCTACCGCGGCGACTGGCGGGGCATGCAGAGCGGCACCATCCGGGTTGCGGGCAATGTGGGCTCCGACATGGGCTACTTCATGAACGGCGGCACCATCATCGTGGGAGGCAACGCCGATGTCCACGTGGCCACCCATGCGGAGGGAAACGGGAAGATCATCATCAAGGGCAGCGCCAAGAGCAAGGTGGGCGGCCAGATGGTGGGCGGCGAGATCTATATCTTTGGCGGGGTGGACGTGATGATGCCCACCTACGTGTACCGCAGGGACGTGGACCTGGAAGTGGACGGCACCAAAGCGAAATTTGCACTGTTTGAGGGCGATACAGCCGAACGGCACCCCAAGCGGAAGGGAGAGGTCGTGTACGGCAAACTCTACCTCAAATACTGACCCTTTTTCCCCGTGCTCCCCTTCGCATCGGTTTTCCATGGTGATTGTGCTGATTGACCCCAGAAACGTATGATTTCGTAATACTTTTCCCCTATTTTTTGTTAATGATCGGAAAAAAATCGGGGTGTATATAAAGGGTATTTAAACCATATCTTTTCAAATTGTTTTATTTTAATCAAAATATATAAAAAACCTTGTATAAAAATAACAACCCTTATATGGTCGCACGGGTAAGGTTAGAATGTCCCAAAGAGGGACGTGCAGTAGTGACTTTCAGCCACCACCCGTGAACCAGCGAGTTCACACTATCAGTGATATCAGTTCTTGTAAGGAATCGTGTACGGAATCGAATCTATGGAGGAAAATTATGGCGAAATACAAAGACTCATGCGACCTCTATGATGATGAGGGCAAGCTCCTGAAGAGCAATGTGACGCTGGAGAAGGTGTCCCCGCTCGTCAACCCTGCCATCAAGAAGCTCATCAACCTCACGAAGAGGACGGTAGCTATCAACATGGCAGGAATCGA
>Ga0315286_10001691_pt1 | contig 20118 bp, 20 predicted proteins | sample YL17G10_0_MG_FD_205038 | JGI IMG/M metagenome (GOLD analysis project Ga0315286, IMG submission 205038) | Sediment microbial communities from Yellowstone Lake, YNP, Wyoming, USA - YL17G10_0 | ecosystem: Environmental > Aquatic > Freshwater > Lake > Sediment | place: USA: Wyoming | collected... | reverse complement strand
AAAATTAGGACGTCTAAAGGTATCGAGATGATAGTCGGTATAAATCATCAATTTAGAATACTTACACCCCAATTTAAAATCGAGTGGCGTAGAGCTTCTAAATTGCAAGAAGGAGATAAGTTACTTCAAGTTGGTACTCCTATTGAAGGCGGAGTTGATAATTTTGATCTTGCCTATTTTGTTGGTATATTAAGTGGTGATGGAGGTGTGTCTCCTAGACGTTCTCTTGGTTTGCAGAGACTAGTAAATATTGTTATAAATAAATGGGACTTTCAAAATGAGCCAGAGTTTGTACGTATCATCGAAGATAATTTTATAAAACATTGTGGGAAAATAAACAAATGGATTAAAAACAAATCTGTATGGCGTATGGGGGTAGTATGCATGTTTGGTGATTGGCTTGTTAGTCAAAGATTAATTGATTTAACAACTCGATTACCATCTGGTAGACACCCTAAAAGAATCCCTTATTTTGTGTTTGAGAGTAATATTTGCACAAGAGTGAACTATCTTGCCGGATACGTTGATACGGATGGTCATGTAAGTGCCAAAGCTAATACTATTGAAATATCCACTAGTTCAATTGGAATGCGGGATGACTTAGTGGCTCTTTGTACTTCGATAGGTCTTAGGATTCGGATAACCGATAATTTTATTGGAGAAATTGCTCCTAGTAAAAAAAATTTATATAGTGGAAAAAGATACCGAGCGGACCATACTTACCATCGGGTTACTATATACTCTGCTCATTCATTTAAATTACTTAAAAGTTTTGGGTTTAAACTTAAACTTGGTTATAAGTGTAATGAATTTGAAACTATTCTTAGAAAATCTAAAACTGGAAGTAATGTTAGAACTTGTATTCCTTATTCTATGAAGGCTTTAAGAATAGTTGAAAATAAGCTTAGAAGTCAAGGTGTAAAAACTAGTTCTAATACCACCAGAAATCTATTTGCTGCTGGTCGAATTGCAGCAGCCAAGTCTGTGACTTTAGAAACCCTTAATAAAATTGAAAAACTATGGCCTGGAGTTTTTAAAAATACTACTTTTGAGTATATTGTTCATGGTCAATGTTATGTTTCTAGTGTTGTAAGTGTTATATGTAGAGAAGATTTAGTTTATGATTTATCTGTAAAAGATGACCCTACTTATGTTTTCAATGGGTATATTTCTCATAATACTCTTGAATCTATTTCGACTTTTAGCATTTGGAAATCACTCCATGTTGCAGAAAAAGCTTTAGTTCTTACTATTTCCGATGTTAAAGCGGGTTGGGCTAAAGAAATCGCTAAACATTCGAATTTTACGATGACTGTTTTACCTAATGGAACTCAAGCTATTTTAGCTGCGATTGAAAGTTATAAACAAAACCCGACTGATTTTTTGATTGTACATTATGAAGGAATATGCCAACTTTCTAAATCAAAAATCATAAGTCCTGCAGAAATAGAGATTGGAAATTCAGAAGTTATTCAGTCTCTTTTAGGATGTTCGATCGATGTAGTACTTGCAGATGAAGCGCATTTGTTGAAGAACATGACGACGTGTCGATATAAGTCATTTAATTATCTTCTTTCGCGGTTACAACCATCGTGTGATCAGGTTGAAGTAGAAATGCTAACTGAAAATGGTGAAAAAATAAGTAGAATTATGTCATCAAGTGCTACTTTTCACATGGACATTGGGGATGAGGTGGATGTTTTATGAAGCCGTATATTATTGTTACTCGCGTGGAAGCTCTTGAAGCGCTTCTCGTGAAAAGGGAGCTTCCGATGCATTATCTCCAGAGGCGTTTTAAAGAGGAACATAATCTCGATTTTTCGATTGAAGAAATAAGCAGTGGGAAACCTTTTGTTTGGATTGCTAGTAATGACGGCTTTAAAATTACGGTGAAAGAAAAATGAATGATGACATTGGTTTAGTTTCCCGAGACTTAATACCACTCCTTGATGTGGATTTTGCTATTTCTGACGCTCAGACGCTTTATAAAACGCGTGGGCCACTCCTTTATATGTCAAACCCTTGGTGGGAAAAAACAAATAGGCATCTTCTTATTGCGCATTTGTGTCGATTGTATGAGTTTTGTGTAAAACATAAACTTTCATATCGTGATGCGATAAAATTTAATAACAGAACAATTTATCATATGTATCCAACGGGTCGAGTAGTAGTACGAGAAACTTCGCAGTCTATTGGTTCTACGACGTTACGTGCTCATTTTAGAAATTTGTCTGGTCAGTTTAAAGATGTGTGGTCGAGCGTATTTGAATTAGAAGAACGCTTTTGGGCTGTGCAAAAGATTCTATCAGGTACGTTGGATTCGCAAGGTGCAATAACTAAAGTAGGATCAAAACGATCTTATACCCTTTGGGAATCCTTTGATGGGATTAGAAAAATCTCAAGAGAAAAGGGTTTAATGCCACTTGATTTTCTTGATTACGCACTTGCTCACACGAAACCATGTAACGCATTTAAACTTTCAGCATCCATAGGTTCATCAGTGGCTCGCACTACGGGTGTAATAAAAGCTGCTTTACCGGGGATTTGGGCACATCCTGCTTTTAAACGTAGTGGTGTTATAACCGAAACTCCCAAAAACTGGTTAAAAGATATCGGGTTCGGTGATGTGAATTTGGTTTCAGGTTCATTACCGCTTGGTTTTTATTTAGCTAAAGAGCATCTTGGTGTTAATGGCAACATGGCTGATGTGATCGAAGTTGCTCCTTCTGGGCAATATCGCACCCGCGATGGTTCTATCTTTAACGGAGACTTTTGGTTCAAAGATAAACGAAATCCGTGGTTGGTAATCCAAATAAACGATAATAACGCTTCAAAAATTGACCCCGATTCTTGGTATAATCCATCTCGATATGATGATATTCCCACTGTTGTTGAACTTCAGACTTGGGCACCTAATGGACCATGGACTCGTGTCTGGGATTCAAAGACTGGGAAACCTCTTTCTCCTCAAGCAGGTCGAATATCTTTGAAAGTGAAATAAATGAGTGGATTTGATTTTAATACTCGAGTCTTGATGCCCGATCATGTAGTAAATAACATGGGTGCTGATATACAGTCTGCTTGTCCTAAAAAATCCTCTTGTGCAGGTATTACACGTAGTGTAAGTTGCGTATGTTATGCTGAATATGCCGCACGTTATTGGTTAGTGCTAGGTGCTTTTCCGATTGCGTGTGTAGATTTGAAAAGTCTACAAGCCAATAATTTTGAGTTTCCAGACCAATTAGAAGCTGTTGAAAAATTTCTTTCATGTCCAAACCAAGCTCTTTCTAAAGCTTGGTCTTCCATTGTTTATGGTAAGCCAGGATCGGGTAAAACTAGTCTTGTAAGTATGCTTGCAAAGTCTTGTATGAAATGGGAAATAGTACAAAATTATAGTGATCGGACACGAGCGATATACTTTACAGCACGTGATTATTTGCAATGGTTGAGGCGAGTAGAGGATTTTAAACGCACTGTTGCTGAAGTAGACTATTACGCAGGTGTTTTATCCGGTTCAGTCTTAGTTTGGGATGATGTTGACGTACATTTTGCATCTGACATCCGGTTTATTGCTGATTTAAAGAAGCGTATAGAAAATCGTTTGTCGGTCCATATTGTTTTGACATCAAACCCCGAGAATTATGTAGGGTCGCTTTTGTTTGATACGCTTGGGATCATAATTTCTGACGGAACTATTCAAAGTATTCGTTCGTCCAGTTTCATGCCGATATCCTTGCAGGGTGCAATATTAACTTCTTCGGGGTGGACATGAGTATTAGACCAGATTCTTTTGTCAATCTCAATATGGAAAGTGAGACAGTCCGGGCTTGTTTACAAAAACCTGGATTTGCTCAACGTTTATTATCCCATGTTTCGGAAGATATTTTTACCAATGAAATTCATAGATGGATAATTAGTCAAGTTAAGTTTCTTACCATTCAAAATAGAGGGAAACTTACCCATGTCCCGGTCGATGTACTTAAACATTTAGCTTCTCGGATAGAAGATAAAGATAAGCAAACGCTTTACACTCAGGCTATAGATAATTTGTATAAGAAACCGGTTGAATATGAGGATTATTCAGCCCAATATATGCGTGACAATGCTTCTTATCAATATTTAACTTCAGGGATAAGAGAAGCGCTATCTCAATATAAACAGCCAAGCGATATAAAACGCTTTATTAGGACTATCGAAGAGTCTGCTCGAAAGTCCAGCGCTATACTTTCGGATGTGGAAATTTATGATTATGCGTCTAATTGGAAAGAACGCGAATCTGTTCGAAAATTTGCCCAGGAAGTTTCAGTAAATAACATCATAGTCCGAATGGGCATACCAAAAATTGATGAACAAATAAAGTTAATTCCTGGTACAGTTACTGGTTTTGTTGCACCTTTTAAACGATACAAAAGCGTTTTCTTAAATCATGTTGGTATGTCTGCCTTGTTACAAGGGTTAAACGTTTTTCACGTTACTCTTGAAAACACAGTTGAAATGACAGCAGACCGTTATGATGCGATGTTTTCAAATCTTGAAACCAAAAAAGTTCTAGGTGGTAATCGTAGTGCTGCGGAACAGGAACGTATTGAACAGGTATTAGGCCGTCTTGCTGGTTGGCCTCAGCGTCTTAAAATTTTTGCTGGTGTGGCTCAAAAGACTTCGTTTATGGATGTGGCAACAGAAATCGAAAATCTTGAAATGAATGAAGGATTTTCTCCAGAGGTTGTGATTTTTGATTATGCGAATATTGCGGCTCCTTCGGTTGAAATGAAAAATACCGAAGATCATCGAATTCAAGGTCAAATCGTCTGGGATGCGCAATTTCTTGCTAAGAAAATGCGAACACCTCATATTGTAGTTACGGCTTTTCAGTCAAAATCAGAAGGGATTAAAGCAGAGCGTCTTGATAGTTCTATGATTGGAAAATCGATAGGCATTGCCCAAGCTTTGGATCAGTGTATTAGTATTGATCAAAATGAAAATGAGAAAGCTTTAGGGATTGTAACTTTGTCGCCTTTGTTTATTCGTAATGGTCCTATTACCCACAGTCATGTAACGCTTGATTCTGATATGTCCCGTATGGCAGTAGACAAAGGTGCCATAGAATTGTTATGGCAACAAGTAATGGAGTGGGACCATTGAATGAAATTGAATTATGCGATTTGATTTGATTGAATATTTCTTTCCAAAATTGAGCCAAGCTCGTATAAAAGGTACAGAGTTAATTGCGTTATGTCCATTACACCCTGATTCATCACCCAGTTTTTCCATAAACATTGACACCGGAAAATGGATTTGTAGGTCTGCTTCTTGCGGAAAACGCGGATCTTTAGTTAGTTTGATAGCTCAAATAAACAATATCTCTTATAAACAAGCTGCACAAATTGCCCAGGTTAGAGAACCTTTGTATTCGCAAAATGAGTTCGATGAACTTTTACATGGAAAACCCAAAGTATTACAACCAACGGTTTATCCGGTGTTACCAAAATGTGTGAATGCTAAAGAATTTTATCCTGAGTATCTAATAAAAAGACGATATGATAAACAATCGAATGTGGCTGAATTTTGGGACTTAAAATTAGGCGTTCGTGGTTGTCCTGTTTATGGAAATAGATTTGCGGATTACTTGATTTTGCCTTTGTATGACAAAAATAAGAAATATTTGTCTTTTACTGCACGATATATAGGGTTGGACAAAGACAAACTTCGATATGATGGACCGCCAGGTTCACTTAAAGATTATTTGTATGGTGAATGGCTGTTATCCAACGAAACCAAGCCCGTGTTTATCGTGGAAGGCCAATTCGATGTTTTACGTATGTGGACGTTTGGTGAGGATGCGCTTGGTACTTTTGGAACATCTTATACTCATAAACAAGTTTTAAGGATTTGTACGCTCGTAGGTGAAAGACCGGTCGTAATATGTTATGACAAAGATACGATGGTTCACAATAACATCATGGGTTCTGATACGCATTCGATTCCGCAAGAGTTAGTCTCAATGCTTTATTCAGTCGGTAAGAATCCGTTCATACTTGACATTGGGTTGGTACCTGGTGTCAAAGATATAGATGATCTTAACATAGATCTTTGGATGCCCTTAAAAGCCACTCTGAGTTTTGACTCGGTACGTTAACTCAATGTTTCACCGTTGTGCTGTGCATCAGGTATTGACATACACAAGAAGTCATGTTTTCTTGTTTGTACATCGCAGTTTTTAACGGAGGGTTAAATGGCACAAAGGGGAGAAGCACGGGCACGTACCGTGTTTGATGAGTCGTTTTTAGAATTGGAACGTCGTTGTTTTAGGGATGCCGATGGACTTCGTCGGTTTAAACCTTTCATTTGGAGTAAAACTCGTAGTTTGCACAATGTTACGCATTTGGACTATGCAGATTGTGTTCAGATCATTTTGGAGATAGTAAATAAAGGTTGTTTGGCTTTTTATAGGACCCAATACGAAGATCTTGAGAAATATGTTGATATTAATAACACGAGTCCTAAACGTGTTTCGAGAGCTAAGTTTTCAACCTTTATTTATCGACATGTGAGATTCAAATATGACTCTTTCATGACTCAATTTTTTGCTAAAGGTAAAGCTTTCGAATCAGGTCGTTTACGCACTGAAACTATTCATAAAAAGATCATTAATGGCGTCGAAACAGAATTTACAGAAATTGGTACTACTTCGTTAGGACGTTTTGACATCTTGAGTCCTGTATGTCCTATTAACGCATGGTCGGATAGCAGTTTTTATCGGAATCCGGAAAAGGTATCCCAACTTAAAGAATTCTCATCTTTGCATGGTGAAATACTGGATTTGGTGCTTCAGTCAGAAAATTTATCCCGTAATTCGGTAGAATACGAGCGGATAGACTCGTTGGCCTGGAAATATGGGCTTTCCGTACGTGATTTCACCCTTGCAATTAAAGGAATTTTTGGCACCCATGATTACTCTTTTTCGGATTCAAGATTTGCAACACGCGGAACAAAAATGGTTGAAGTCGATTCTGGACGCTAGGCTCGCTTTGACGCTAGGCAGTGAAGTTGTTTTTACATCAGTAGTATCCGATGCTTTGAAAGCTGACACGGTGGTAATTTTAGGCGCTGCGTCAAAAGCAGTGTTTACTGGTGGGCCTATGACTTCGGATATTTCGTGTCGGGGACTAATTGAATCTTATGTGGATAAGACACTTATTACCACTTGGAATTTACCTGATGCTATAAGACACTCTCAATATGCGAAAGAGTTTCTTGTTGATATGCTCCGTGCTCGAATATACGCTTATGGGCTTGGAAACAAAAATACCGGGTTTGTGGAGTCGATTAGTCTGCGTGGCGAAGGTGGGTTAGAAGATCGTTTTTCAGTCGAAACCTTTGAATCAGTTATTACTATATTTGAACAGGTGCTTGCATGAAGTTCGTAGTAAATCCTGTTCTTTTAGCGTTGGCTTTAAACAAATTCGTAAGTGTTGATAGACATGACAGTGGTTTAACTCAAATCGAACTTGTTTTTGAAAATCAAACTTTGAGCTTGATTCGAAGGGATCGAGAACACCATGTACGGGTAACTGTAGCTATTCAGGAGGGGATGGATAGTGTTGTTTTATCAATTGAATGGGCAAAGTTTGCCAACATTATGCGGAATGGGGTTTTAGCTTCGGATATTGTAATGTCGTACGATGCGTCTGAGGCAGCTTTGTTGATTACCCAGGGAAAAACGACCAAAATTAAGATTCCTGTTCTTTTAGGCGCTAATCAACTTTTATATTCTTTTTCAGAAGACTTTGTAGAAGTTGATCTTACGCAAATTAAGGATCGTTTTGTAAGAGCGCTTAAGCTTACTTCTATTTTTTGTAAGGAAAAAATTGTAGGACGTGGAAAATATTCTGGGGTTTTGGTCCACAAAGATAGGATTTGTGGTAGTTCTCATGAAGGTGCTTTTATTGCAAATTGTGACATTGGAATTGAAGACTCGTTTGGAATTCCGTTTAATGCGGTTTGGTCAATTCTTGGACTTGGTCGATTAAGCACACTTTTTCTGGCCGTGTCTGGGCCAAACGTGGAAGCAGGCAAAATAAGATCAGTAAGTTTCCAAGGTGAAACTGAAAAGTTAAAGTGGGCGGTTAGATTTGCTTATATAAAACCAGCACAAAATTTTCTTGCACAGGATTTACACAAGCCAATTATACTAAAAAGTATTTTTGAAGTTGACGCGCTTGTTTCTAATTTACACGCGGCTGTTTCTGCGGCTCAATCTGTTCAGACAAAAGCCGATGTCTGGGTTGGCTTAACTTTAGAGTCTACCGAGGGACTAACCATCCGTGGGTCAGATACGATTAAAACGGCTGACGCGCAAGCTAACATACCCATATTGGGATATCGAGGTGAAAACTTTGAAAACGAAATCCAGATTAAACGGTTATGTTTTCATAATGTGTTATTGAGTTTGTTGGATTACGACGGCTCAGTAACTTTGGGTCTTGATACAACCTCCTCTTGTTTTATTCTTAAACATGATGTAAATGGCCAAGCAATATTTGCTTATAACTTGAAGGAACAATGATGGCTAAGAAACCATTGATTTCAGAAGAAGAATGGATGCGTTTTAACATCCGTGAAGAAAAGCGGGTCCCACGGGACGCAATGCCACATTGTTTTGGGCTTGCGATTCTTTCGTTACCAGAATGTAATGAACACGCATATAAGAAAACTAAAAAATACCATAACTTGTGTCAAATCCGTCATTCTTGTGCTTTGGCTTATGCGGAGCGATTGAAACTTGATGTGAGTAAAACTTATGAAGGACCGAAAGAAGAAGGTTTTGTTAATTTGGTGAAGCTTATCCAAACTGAAGAACGACGAATTGGTTATGTTCCTGAAATCGGTAGAAAAGCTGAGTCAATTGAACCCGTGTTGAAAGAGGAAGTTGATGGTGATGTGGATTATGACATTGATGACGTTGAAGATGTTGAAGGTATAAAAGAAGTTGTTGAAGATGTAGAAGTTAACATGACTTCGGTTGTCCCGGTGAGTAAACCCCCAGTTACAATGAAAAAAGTAGCTCCTGTGAAAGTGAATAAAGTGCCAACAAGTAGTTCTACTGCGTCCGTTCCGGTTCGTCTGGTTATTATGAGCATTTTAGAGAGTGGGGAGTGGATGTCTAAATCTCAAATAGTAAGCGCTTTAGAAATTAAACTTAATCGTAAACCTCTCAATCATGCTGTGTTGCACAAGATTTCAATCGCTCTTTTACCAAAAACTCAATTGTCCCTGGGTTATAAAATTTTGAAGGAAATTAGAGGAGGCGTACATTTTTATAAGTACGAGGAAGTTTTAGAACTTGGCACGCCCTAGAAAAGGTTTAGATTTATCTTTTGACTTGACCAGTAAAATTAAGTCAAAGACCATAATTAAAGATCCAGATTGTTTTGGCGATTGTAACATCAAAATTTGTACAGGTCAACCAATCTGCGGGTCTAACTGTTTTGAACGTTGTAAAAAGGAAATAGACAATGACATTAACAAACGGCCAGGGGAAAAAGGTTAAATATTTGAGTGTTACTGCGATTGAGTGTAGAGTTTGTGCTAAAGACAACATGCGAGTTCGTGATGAAGTTAAACAATTTTCTGGCGATTCTATTACGCAGCATTTGGAATGCCCGAATTGTGGTGAAGGTTATCCACGTGTTATTAGCATTGATCGTAAAACAGTGCTTATTGACCCTTTTTCTGACACTAGAAAACTTCGATGAAATGGGACCCACCTCATATGCTTGGCAAAAATGAAAAGTTTTCGCTTGTTGCGAAAACCCCCAAGCAATTACACTGGTTATTCAATGAACTCGAACGTGCCTCAGAATTTGCGTTTGACATTGAAACTTCTCATGCTACTTCCCATGAGTTAGAATACCATAAATCGCGTACTGAAGCGAAAGTATTAGGTATTGCTTTTTCTTGGGCTGAAAATAGAGGGGCTTATATCCCACTTTATAAAAATGGGGAGGGAGAACCCTATTTTAAAGATCCAGTGATCTTTCAGTCTATAATATCGCGCCTTAAGCAAATTCTTGAAAACCCTGAAACTAGAAAAATCGCGCATAATGGTAAGTTTGACTGTACTTATCTTTATTTTAACTTTAACATCTTTGTCCAGAATTTTGAATTTGACACAATGATCGCGCATTGGATTATTAATGAAAATGGCGAACATGAAAATTGGGCTGGTGTCAGAACAGGGGTTGGGCATGGTCTCGATAAAGTAGCCATTGAGTATCTTAAAACGGAAGCTGGATGTTCATCTGAGTATGATTTGCTTCAACAAGAAGTTATCGTGCGTGACCCACGATTTAAGCGCTATGAAGTAGTACCACTTGATATTCTAGGACGATATGCGAATTTCGATGCTATTGACACTTATAAAGTTTATAAGCATGAATATCGTATTCTCGAAGAACGAAATCAACTTGATTTTTTCTTTAATCATGAAATGATGAAAACTAGAATTTTGATACGCGCAGAAATCGAAGGATTACCCACGAAGACTGAAAAAATTCCTGAAGTTATTGCTTATCTTGACGCTAAGATGCATGAAGTTAGAACTGATCTTGCAACCAAAGTGGGTTTTGATTTTGATCCTGCCCACACTGATAATACAGTTTATGTTCTTTTCGAGATTTTAAAACTTAAACCCATTGGAGACAAAGGGAAATCTGGCAGTTTTTCTACTAAAAAAGCTGTTCTTGAAAAGTACGCAAAATTAGAAGATAAAACAGAGCCTCAACCCATTGAGGTGTCAATTCCACGTGGAATTATTACTTACCGTAATTTGTCTCGAATGAAGACTAACTATGCAGAAGCAGTACATCAATATATTGACTATAAGAAAAAACTTTTCCACATGAATTATAAACAAACAGGCACTGATACGGGACGGTTGTCTGCCGCTATTATCCATTCTATGCCATCTGAGAAAAAAGGTGGAAAAATTGTTAAAAGTCTTTTCTGGGCGGGCGGGAAGCCAGGTATTGAACAATGGTTTGCAAATACCAAATCTGATGAAGAAAAAGAACGCATACTTGAAGAATCAGGCAATGTTTTTGTCTTCTCCGATTTTTCCCAGATTGAGCTTCGTGTTATGGCGGAGCTTTCGCGAGATCCTGCGATGGTGGCAGCTTTCCAAGCTGGAGAAGACATTCATACTGCTGCCGCAAAACGTATTTTAGGTGTGACTGATGCTTGGATTAAAGATCCGGCTAATAAAGCAGAGTTTGCTGAAATCCGTCGTCGTGCAAAAACTATCAACTTCGGTATTTTGTTCGGTGAAGGGCCTTCTAAATTAGCCCAAGATTTGGGCATTGAAGTTGAAGAAGCTAAAGCTCTTGTTAAATCTTATTTTAAAGCTTATCCTTACGTTGAAGCTTATATTGGAAAAGTGTATAAAGAGGCAGAAATTACGGGCCAAATACGCAATATGTTTGGGCGTATTCGCCACTTAGATGACATCAAGCATTTGGCTTCTATTGAAATACCGCGTTATAAAAACTTAATGCTTACTGAAGAGGAGCAAAAACTTTTTTATGGTCGTCTTTCGGGGGTTGATAAACCACCCTCGTGCTATCTGGGTGAGGATAAGGGTATTATTTTCCCACCTACGATTTCAGGTCATTTGGGCTATGACATGATGAAGCTCGTAGCAGGTAGGCGTCCCCCTAAAACTGAAGCTCTTCGTGCAAAGCTGGTTTCTACTTCTCATGGACAAAATTATAAACAATGTGCAAGTTGCCCGTATTTAGCTCCGTGTGCATGGGAAGGTGAAATTTCACGTAGGCGCATGAAGCTTCAACGTATGCGTAGGCAAGCTTTTTCGTCTATGATTCAATCTTCTGCTGTTGATTTGTGTATGTTTGCTATGGCTTCTATACAAGACAAAATCATGGAAGAAAAGATTCCCGCACATGGAACACGCTTTGGTCTAGCAGTGCAAGCTTTGCAAGTACATGACGAAATCGGGGTTATCGTAGCAAAATCACACGCGTCTCGTATGTCTCAAATTGTCAAAGAAGAAATGGAACGTTGGCCCAATTCGCAGTTTCCAGATTTTGTTACACCGATTCGGGCTGATCCTTCAAAACCGGTTTCGTCATGGGCCGATGCTGAAAAGTAAAATCATAGTATGGAATTAATATATAACGGAAAAATCGCGGGCGTATCTTTCGAACCAGCGCGGTCAGGGATATTAAAGTTGGCAGCGGATGTAAAAAAGATGGAGGATATAAAAGTTAGACTTCGTCATAACCCGCAGAATGAATATGATAGTAATGCACTTGAAGTTTGGGCACACTTTTCCACAAAGCCGGAGATGTTTTTAGGTCATGTGCCAAAACCGTTTAATTTAAAATGCTTGGATGTTGGTCTTGAAAATCTTGAGATCAAGTTTGAACAATTTACAGTACAAAGTAGTAAAATCGTAGGCGCTATTATCGAAGTTATAAAGAAGGAAATGACATTATGACTGACAAGATTTCAAAGATCGTTACCCAGTTAGGACAAGAAATTATTAGTGAACTTGATGCAATGGATGAGCTTAATATTAAGACTCGTATCACCCAAGCTCACCAAGCGATTCGCGATACTAAAGTGGAGCTTGAGAAGAATACGCATTATCGCCATGCTAAACAAGTGATCAGTGATTTATCTCGTGGATATCGGGATGTAAAAAAGAGGCAAGATGCCATAAGTGAATATTGTTTGTTTCTTTTAGACGAGAAGGGTGTCGGTAGTGGCAACTGAGTCGGGCCAATTATCGATATCATTACGTCCACAAAAGTTTTTGAGAATTATTGGTCAAGAGAATCCGGTAAAACTTCTTCAAGCTATGGTGATGAAGAAATATTATCCGCGTTGTATCCTTCTTTCTGGACCATCAGGGGTAGGTAAAACATCGCTGGCTCGTATTTTCGCTGCTGCCATAAATTGCGATGCCCAAAAAGAAAATCAAGAACCTTGTGAGGAATGTTATCATTGTAAGTCCATTTTTGATTTGAACTCGTCTATTGTGATTGAAGTTGAGGCTGCGACTAATCGCAAAGTAGAGGATATGGATGAAGTAAGAAAATTGGTATCTTATGCTGTTCCAGAAAAGAAACGTCGTATTATAATTGTTGATGAATTCCACGCTATAAGCGATACCGCTCAAGAATCACTTCTTCATATTTTGGAAGCTAATTCTCTTAGTACTACTTTCATTTTGACAACTACCAAGCCTAGCGGAATTATTGATGCCATTTTATCGCGTGCCTTTCCGATCTTGTTAAGTGGTATTACCCTAGAGGATAGGAAAGATATTGTTTCTCAGTATTTCCATGATTTTGGATTGCAAGTAGACCCTGGAGTATCTGATTTAGTATCACGGGCACAATTCGGTTTGCGTTCTGTTTGGCAATTAGTAGATAAGTTAAAGCTTCAGTTTGGAGATAAGTTGATCTCATATGAAGATGCTCAAGATCTACTTGGGCTAATGGCAGGTTTGCGTTTGGAAACTGCCATTTTGTCTGTTAAAAAAAGTTTAGCTTCTGTGATGAGTCAAGGTACTTTGCTTCAGAAAGCAGGTGTTGCATGGTTGGACTTTTTAGAAGCTCTGTTTTTGTTCGCAGAAGACACGATTATTCTTCAGGAGACTGGCGAATTTAAATTATCTTCTGGAGTATCGGAAGAGTTTTTAGGTAAAAACGTCTGGACAAAAACAGAAGCGTTGTTTTTCTTGTCCTCTTATTTCGAATTGTGTAAACTTGATTGGAAAACGGGACTACCGATGTTTTACGTTACCTTTAACAAGCCTGTTTCTACTACTTCGTCCGAGTCCGTTTCTAAAAATAACAAACCTACATTGGTGGAGCTTTTGAACTCTGATCCTGTGTGGTTGGCGATTAGCCAGAAATTAGGTCGAAGAATTGTGGAGGCTGCATGATAATTGAAGGAATTTCTAAGTGTTCAGTTTCAATCTCGGATGATGGCTCGCGGGAGGTCATTATTCATGATAAAGAGTTTGGTGATGCCAACGTGTCTCGTTCTCTTCTTTTCGGTGATGACATTTCAGTTGCTCTTGATCAGCATTCTCCTGACGCGGTGTGGTGGTCCGTCATGACTTCGGAAGAGCGCCATCGTCTTAAAATATTTCAAGAGGGTGTTTATCTTCGATACATGGCGCATTGCAGATATTACGCTAAACTTGCCATTAAAGGTTTAGGCGATAAAGAAACTCTTGAAGCTGTAAAAGATTATGTGATTATTTTGTTTTCCCGAGAAAAAGGCGCGTTAGCCCACTCGCTTTTTCAAGCTATCTGGTGGGGTCACTTACTTACTACACACCAAACTGCGACTCAAGCTAAAAAGGCTAATGATTTTTTAACGCCTGATTTAAAAATTAAAACTCACGAAGAATTTCTAGCCCAGATGTATTCTTGGGAGCGCACCCAAGATATTACTTATGAAGATATGGTTGAAACGGAACTTCAGGTCAGTAAAAATGTTGAAATTCTTAAGGCTGTAATGGAAGCTTTCCAACAGCGTGGTATTTTGCTTTCTTCTCTTGCCGCAGATCGTCGAGCGGAGAAAACCTCTATGGGCGTGTCTCATGTTAATACGCTTAGTAAAGGAATAGCCGATAGGGTACAAAACTCGGTAAAATAGTAGTACGGTTATCAACACTAAAATAGGAGTTTTCTTATGATTAAATCTTTGCTTTTTGTTTTCGCATTAGTTGTTTCTAGCGCGTCGGCTCATGCTTACACCTGTACCGCCTCGGGACAAAGTGGCGCTTTTGGTGTGGGCACCAGTCCATTTCTTCAAACAGCTCAAATGTTTGCGCTGAATTTCTGCCAGCAAAACAATTTTGGGATGCCGTGTATGCTGATGGGATGTAACCCATTTGCTCCAGCGGCTGAAGCTTCTCCTGAGATCGAAACGGTTCTACCTGGAGATACTACGGATGTTTTGTATCCTGAACTTGGGTCTCTTACAGGGGCGGCATTTGGATACGGCAAGACCTGTGTAGAAGCGAGCCGGAATGCTCTCAACAAAAACCGCTGCTACCATGGAGCAGGTGACTGGAAAATGACAAAATGCACGGACAGTGTGCAAGGTAAAAGGGCAGTTGTAAAATACACTTGTATTTTTGGTGGATTGGAATCTGAAGAAACTGTTGCTGTTAAGGAACGCGTTGAATCGGTATTGAATGTCGTAACCTCTACCGCAAGTGGATACACTTGTGCAGACGCAGCAGGTAAAGCAGCCGCTTCATGTAACTGTCAAGACGGTGTGAGTGACTATACGCAGACTGGTTGCACAGGTAGTGGAAACTGGTGGTACGCGACTGTTAAATGTTATTGTAACTGATTAGTAAAATAAAAATAGCTCGCCTAAGTGTTGCTTAGGCGAGCTATTCATTGTAGTAAATAATAAATCTAAAGGAACTTATATGACAAACACTGATAATTATACACTTGATACCGATTTTGCAACACGTGATCTTTCCCAGTCGAACCCCTCCGGTTTTCGTAGTGCGGATGCCACTCGTTTCAAACCAAAACCTTTTAAAGATGGACAAACTTACACGAATAAACTGTTTGTGTCACTTGTTCGCCCGCGTTCTATTCCGGGTTTCGAAAATTATCCATCTGATCATAAACTTTTCTATGTTAAATTGTTTGGACATTATGTCCCGAATGTGGATAATCCTAAACGAGTGGATTATATTCTTTGCAAAGTTCAGCATAACAAATATGCTGCGTCATTATCTAAAGAGTCAGCCGTCAAGTTTTTTGAGGATAACCGGTGCCCTTCGTGTGAGGAAGCGCAAGTTATTTGGGACCAATATACGGTTCGCTGGTCTGAACTTGGGTATCCTGATAAAGAATCCCGCAAGACTCTTTCTAAAGAAGAATATAAACGGATTGCTTCTGACCCCCAACTTTCTGCTCTTAAAGATGCAGCGATGGTACATCAATTTAAGACTGTTTATGCAATCCCAGTATATAATCTTGAACAACAACCTTTGCAAACTGGCCTTCAATGGTTTTTTGCTCCAGAAATGATTTTTAAAGGTATGATGGAATTAGTTACTGTCGGGGTTCGCTTTTATTCACTTAATCCACACCCTACTATGGCAGGTGCGATTGAAGGATCTGAAGTTTTTGTGATTAAGGACGCGACTAATGGACTTCGTCGTTGTGAATATTCAGTGAAAGATAACCGCGCTCCGTTGTCTATGACTCCCGAAGAAGTAGATTATCTCAGGAATGAAGCAAACTTGCCTCCTCTTCTTGATTTAGTCACAATCTGGGATTATGATACCCATAAAGAAATGGTAGTATCCGGTATTATTTCAAACGAAGGAGACGTTACGCCTGAAACATTGGGTCGTACTGCGGCAATCCAGTCTCAAACTAATCGTTCATATGCGCCACAAACGCATAGATCATCACCTACGCCACAAACGCATAGATCATCACCTACGCCACAAACGCATAGATCACCTGTTTCTTCCATTCCTGTGAGTGAACAAGATAAACATTCTACAGCTGCTTATCAAGAAGTTCCTCCTCCAGCAGTTGCTCCTGTGAGAACAATGGCTCCGACAACTCCGACAACAGGGTCTGCACCTCGTCCCCGTCGGACATGGTAAGATGTGACTATAATGGAACAAAATACTGACCTTGGGGTGGTCCCTCCAACCGCCACCCCTGCGGCGAACCCTCCCGTGACCAACAAAAAGGGTTCGCCGCCCTCCAAAAAAGTGGATTTGGCACCGCCATCTCGGGCTTCAGTTTTAGCTGGACTTGTTCGAGCTAAAATGAAGGATCAAGAAGCGGTTCAACTTATTAGTCGAGATAGTATTCAAAAAATTAAAGCTATTTCTACAGGCTCATTGGGCCTGGATATGGCTATCGGTATTGGCGGGTTTCCGGAGGGTCGAATAGTAGAAATATTCGGTCCAGAGTCGAGTGGCAAGAGTACCATATGTCTCCAAGCAGTGGCATCTTGCCAAGCGGCGGGCGGGGTTGCGTCTTATATTGACGCCGAACATGCACTTGATCCAACTTATGCAGTTAACCTTGGAGTAAAACTTGAGGATATGCTGCTTGCTCAACCTTCTAATGGAGAAGAAGGACTTAGTATTTGCGAGGTTCTTGTTGAAAATGGCAAACCTGGTGACTTAGTTGTTGTAGATTCCGTTGCGGCTCTTACCCCGAAAGCTGAAATTGAAGGTGAAATGGGTGACTCGGTTCCTGGGGACACTCCGGTAGTTGTTAGGCGATATAATAAATTTGTAGACATCGTGTCTATTGCGTCATTATATGGTGGTGACTATAAATTTATTGGAAAACGTTATACTAAACGTTACAAAAAGCTTAAGCATGTGGAAGTGCTGACTGCCAATGGTTGGAAAAATGCTACATGTATTGTATTGAAACATAATGTGGCATATAAGCCTGTTATTGTTACAAATTCTTTGAATGGTCTTGCTATTACTACTAAGGATCATTCTTTGTTTGTGAATGGACAGGAGAAATCGCCTGCTGAACTTAAGCTCGGGGATCATTTAGATGTTAGGACTCCTGTTTTAGGAGCTTTAAAGCTCAAATCACCAAATTATGACATTGCATGGATCATCGGATATTTTTGTGCTGAGGGGAGTAAACATGAAAAGACAGCAAATGTTTTTTCGTTTTATGATACGACAAAATCTCATGTTGATCAGTGTGAGCAACGAATTCGAGAAAATTTCTTAGCTTATACGCGTTGTGATGTTACAAAACATGACAAAGTAAGTAGTGATGGATCTAGGCGCGTTGATATTTTTGACTTATATGTATCAGGAGATGAGACTCTCTCATCTTTTCTTAATTCTTGTATTGATCGTAAGACTGGATTAAAACGGGTTCCTAGCTGCATTTTGAATGGTGGGTATGAAACCAAGCGCGGATTTTTAGATGGATATAAGACAGGTGATGGAATTGTTAAGAGAGATTTATATTCGTTTTCAACATCTTCATTTTTAATGCTTGCTGGAGTAACTTATATCTTTCAGGAATTAGGTTTTAAATTTCATATCAATTCAAATTATCGTGCTTATAAAGATGAAAAACGGAAAAATACAAATCCTGAGTTTTCTATTACACAAGTAAAAGAAAACGCTAAACATGAGTGCGAGATTACTAAGTTTATAGAACTTCCTCCGCCTGAACACTTATACGATATTGAGACAGAGGATGGTACTTTTGTTGGTGGGGCCGGAGGTATTGTTCATCATAACTCCCATATGGGTCTTCAAGCTCGAATGATGGGTCAGGCACTTAGAAAAATTGTAGCTTACTCTCATAATAATGGGGTTACGGTTTTATTCGTGAATCAACTTCGTCAGAAGATAGGTGTAATGTTTGGTAATCCAGAAGTCACCAGTGGAGGCAATGCGTTGAAATTTTACGCTTCTGTACGCCTAGACATTCGTAGGATTTCACAAAACAAAGTTGGTGAAGAAGTGGTTTCTAATCGTACTCGGGTCAAGGTTATCAAAAACAAAGTTGCTCCCCCGTTTAAACAAGTTGAATTTGATATTCGATTTGGTACTGGAGTGGATTATCGTTCAGAAATGATTGAACTCGGTGTTCAGCACAAGATTATTGAACAATCAGGGTCTTGGTATTCTTTCAATGGCGACAAAATCGCCAATGGTAAAGAAGCCACTATTCAAGCACTTGCAGCGAATCCGGATTTGGATCAAATTATTTATAAAACAGTTCGTGAAGCTATTTTGAAGGGAAAATAATGGCTAAGGCAATACGCGGTAATTCTAGTAAAGATGATCAATTGATTAAATTAATTAATTTAATCATAGACTCTACAAATGTTCCATTACTTAAAAATGGGAATAAAAAACTTCTGAAAGAACTTCAACGTGCATCCGGTCATCTTTCTATAGAAGCAGGATATGCTGTTGTCGAAAAAATCGAACAAAGCATTGGCGGCGTAAAATCTAGAAAGAAGCAGGAGTAAGTGGTGGCTATCAATAAAACTTATACGAATAAAGATGCGTCTTCAGTACATGCTTATGAAGTCACACCTGATCTTCTTCGTGAGTGGGCCAATAGGTTGGAGTCTAAACCTATTGCATCAGGACAAATTGTACGATTACCGTTTGCTCAAGATGCGGAATTCTTTTTTGATCCAAGTTCTATTCGAGTTATGAAAGTTGAAGGATTTGAGACTACTTCAAAAGATTATGAAACGTAAATATGCCCATAATCTTCGTGTTTTGGTGTATGCGGATTTACATGTAGGAGATCGTTCTAATGGCCGTACTTATCAAGATGCTATTGAAGCCGAACGTTTCATTACTCAGCTCGCGATTGAGAAAAAAGTGGACTGGGTTATATTTGCGGGCGATGCGTTCAAGTCACGCAACCCGCACGACGAACACAAGACTCGCTGGTTAGACGCTCGTTTGGAACGCGAGAATGCGTTTCTTAAATTGGGGATTCGTCAACTGGATGTAGTTGGTAATCATTGTCGTTGGTATAAGGCCGACAACTCGGGTCACGTATTTGAGGCGTTGAAACTTCAGCTTTCGTCGTTGCATGTTGTCGCAGAAGAACAATGTACTGTTTGGTCAGATGAGCGGGTTACGTTCCATGTTTTACCCGCCCAAGTGGATTTTAAAGAAGAAAATTGGGATTTTAGTGATCCGCAGCCTGTGCTACAAATCTGTGTTTTTCACGGAATGGTAAAGGGTTGCCCTCTTAATCAGTCAGGAACGGTAAAAGCCAACGAAGGTTTGCCTATTGAAACATTGGACCGGCCTGAATTTGACTGGGTAGCATTAGGCGACATACATTTGCCTTCTCAGCTTGATTTTCAGTATACGCAGGGCGGTTATGTTGGTTCTACCTTGCAGCTTGATGCGACGGATGTAGGTGAAAAACGTGGTTGCATGGTAATTACGTTTGAGAAGGAAGCTAGTGAGCCTTTTATTGAGTTTATAGCTGTGCCCCAAGCTGAACTTAAGTTACTTCTTTGGGATGCTAAAGAACCTTTGCCTGATCTTAAACCTTATGCGGG
>Ga0315286_10001690_pt1 | contig 20119 bp, 20 predicted proteins | sample YL17G10_0_MG_FD_205038 | JGI IMG/M metagenome (GOLD analysis project Ga0315286, IMG submission 205038) | Sediment microbial communities from Yellowstone Lake, YNP, Wyoming, USA - YL17G10_0 | ecosystem: Environmental > Aquatic > Freshwater > Lake > Sediment | place: USA: Wyoming | collected... | reverse complement strand
CGCTTTTCACGGCATGCTGACGCACATGAATCACGGCGGCAAGATCGCGCTCCTCGGCATCCCGCCGCCGGACATGGCGATCGACTGGAACCAGGTGATCTTCAAGGGGCTGGAGATCAAGGGCATCTACGGGCGCGAGATGTTCGAGACCTGGTACAAGATGGTGGCGATGCTGCAAAGCGGGCTCGACCTCTCGCCGATCATCACGCACCACTACGCGGTCGAAGAGTTCGAGACGGCCTTCGCGACGATGCTTTCCGGCGCGAGCGGCAAGGTGATTTTGGACTGGGCAGCGTAGGCGGGGCTTCCGGCTCGCGGCCATCGCCTCATCGTCACGCGATGGACGCAACGTTCGCATCGCCGGAGCTCTGGGGACTCTTCGCCAGCAGTTTTCTGTCCGCGACGCTGCTGCCCGGTAACTCGGAGCTCGTCCTGGCCGCGCTGCTGCACGAGGCGCCCGCGCTCAAGTGGCCGGCGCTCGCGATTGCAACGCTCGGCAACACGCTCGGCGGGCTCACTTCGTATCTCGTCGGTCGCCTTTTCCCGAAGCCGCACGAAGGGCGCGCGGTCGCGTGGCTCGCCCGCTACGGGCCGGCGGCGCTGCTGCTGTCGTGGGTGCCCGTCATCGGCGATGCGCTGTGTGTGGCCTCCGGATGGTTGCGCCACAACGTCGCTGCCGCGGCGCTTTTCATCGCGGCCGGAAAATTCGCGCGCTACTGGGTGCTCGCGGAGGGCATGGCCTTCCTGGCATCGTGAACGGCCTGCGCGCGATATTGCGCTGCGGAACTATCGATGCTTGCGGCCGACACGCGACCTGGCGCACAGCGAGGGCGGCGAACGAGGCCGCGGCGCACCGACGGGCGTTTGTGCTATAAATCCGTGAAGGAGCCGGTCCCGGCTCACGGGCGAAGGCCGGCACAAGGGAACGATGGCGACCGAGTGCATGTTCTGCGATGAAGAAGGCGGCCAGCAACTTTGGCGAGATGCGCGCTGCCGCGTCGTGCTGGCCGACGAGCCGTTCCCGGGGTTTTGCCGCGTGATCTGGAATGCGCACGTGCGCGAGATGACGGACCTCGCCGCCCCCAACCGCGCGCACCTCATGCACGTCGTATACGCGGTCGAGTCGGCGTTGCGCGCACGGCTTACGCCGACCAAGATGAATCTCGCGTCACTCGGGAACCAGACGCCCCACCTCCACTGGCACCTGATCCCGCGTTTCGCCGACGATTCGCACTTTCCGAATCCGGTCTGGGGGCCACCGCAGCGCGATGCGACGGCGCGCGCGCTCCCCGACGATTTCGTCGTGTCGCTTGCCGGCGATCTCGCCGCGATGCTGGGCGCTCCTTCACCGCAATGACCCGGGCCAAGGCGCGATGACGGACTCGACAGCCACCGGCGCGACAGGCGGAGAGCCGCTTTCACCGGCGGGCGGCGATGTGCCTGCGCTCGTTTTCGCGGACGCCGAGAGCGCCAAGCAATGGGCGCGCACTCTCCCGCTCACCAACGTCACGTTGGTTTGCGAAACGGTTCAGGGACAGCTCAAGGCGCTTTCCGCCGCCGGGATCGCGCCGCGCGAGCGGGCGACGATCGCAGAGGTGCTGCGGGACCTGATCGCCTACCTGCATACGGAGCTCGCGCGTCGGTACGCGGGCAAGGGGCAACCCGCGGAGGATCGGGAGGTCGAGGCCGCCGGGCACGCGATCGCGCTTTGGCAGGGGTTGTGGGAGCAGTATTCGACGTGCCTGAAGCCGCTGCTGGAGGGTGACCCCGAGCTCGCCGGCGTCAAACCGAAGATCCTTCAACGTGGAGTGTACGTCGGCAAACAGCTCGTGCTGGTGCACGGTCTCGCGCGCCGGACAGTACCGAAATCTGTTTGGCACGAGCTCCACGCGTACTTCAGGCTTGCCGAAATGCTCGACTGCGCCGTCACCGGCATTTCGGACGAGCTGATACCGAATGCCGTCGGCATTTCCTGCTATTCGACCTACAGTCACGCGCTGCTTCTGGGGCTTGCCGACCCGTGTGCGATGTCGGTGAAACAGATCGCGCTCACCGATCGCTGGCTCGGCATGTGGGCGCGCAAGATATTTCCCTACGCACGGCAGCGCGAATCCGAAAGCCCGGTCATCCTCATCGATCTCGACGGAGAAACCGGTGCGACGCTCGTCCCGGGCGTTCCGCGCGATCCCGCGGAGTCGATGCGCTTTGGCTATCCCGCCAAGCTCGCGACCAGCGTTCGCGGACGCCTGAAGCGCCTGCAATCGGGTGCCAGTCCGGCGGAACTGCAGCTAGGCCAGGATTGCAGCGCCGAGCAGTGCACGACATTGCTCGGCCACCTCGATTCCTGCTGGTATCAGGCTCCAAGGCCGGCTGCGGGAACGTCGGTCGCCACGATCGAGCTTTGCGCCGGCGGCCTGCCGGCTGCGTACTTTCGCGCCAGCGGCCGCAGCTTCGACGGCAAGGATCCGGCGAACCACATGTCGTTCGAGGAGACGCAACAGCTGCAGACGCTGGGCACGGTATCCGACTACGATCGGGGCAGGGAAGCCGCCGAACGCGACTGGGCATGGGAGCGCTGGACGGGGGCCTATGAATGGCGGGAGGCCTCGATCGTGCGCGTTTCCGACGCGCTGCATCGCTGGTCGCTCGAGCAGCTCGCCATCGCCCGCAGCGACGGGCAGGTGCGAGTTGGCTTCGTGACGCGCGTCGCGCAAGACGCACAGGGCGCACCGGACGTGCCGGACGAACTCGCGCTGTCGCTGCGGCTTTGGTCGGGTTCACCGAAAGCCACCACGCTGCGGCCGCTTTCGGCCGCCGGTTCGGAAGACTCGCTGGTGCCCGCGCTGATCCTTGCCGAGACGCCGGACGACAAGGCGAGCCTGGTGCTTCCGCTGCGGACGTTCAATCCAAGCCGCGTTCTGCGCTCGGTGGACGGCGGTGGCGAGCGGCGCTTCCGCCTCGTCAGGCTGTTGCAGCGCGGCGCCGATTTCGAGCGCGCGGCGTTTCAGGAAACGACCTGACTGCAGCAGCGCGCTCCTCCGGCGATGCCGAGTGGCCGCTGCGCCCCCCATGCCAAACCACCTCGCGGGCGAGACCAGTCCGTACCTGCTGCAGCATGCCCTTAACCCGGTGGACTGGCATCCATGGGGCGAAGAGGCGTTGGCGCTCGCGCGCCGCGAAGGGAAGCCGATCCTTCTGTCGGTCGGGTATTCCGCGTGCCACTGGTGCCACGTGATGGCGCACGAATCGTTCGAGGATCCGCGGGTCGCCGCCGCGATGAATGCGAACTTCGTCAATATAAAGGTCGACCGCGAGGAACGCCCCGACCTCGATCAGATTTATCAGGCGGCGCACGCGCTGCTCACGCGGCGGTCGGGCGGCTGGCCGCTGACGATGTTCCTGACGGCGGAGGGCGCGCCGTTTTTCGGCGGCACGTATTTCCCGAAGGAAGAGCGCCACGGGCTTCCCGGGTTTCTCGAGCTCCTGCCTCGCGTTGCCGCGGCGTATCGCGAGCAGGGTCCGGCGATCGCCCTGCAAAGTGTGCAGATGAAGGACGCGCTCGCGAGTCTCGAGCCCGCGCCGGGAGCGACGGCGGCGCTGCCGGCAACCGCGCCCGATGAGGCGCTGGCGGGACTGAAGCGCCGCTTCGACCGGATTTACGGCGGTTTCGGTGCCGCACCCAAATTTCCGCACGTGACCGATCTCGAGTTCTGCCTGCGCGAACATGCGCGCACGGGCGACGCCGAAGCCTTGGCGATGGTGCGCGTCACTCTCGGGAAAATGGCCGACGGCGGCATTCACGACCAGCTCGGCGGAGGGTTCTGCCGTTACAGCGTCGATGCGGAGTGGACGATCCCGCACTTCGAGAAGATGCTCTACGACAACGGGCCGCTGCTCGGACTGTACGCGGACCTCGCGCGGGTGACCGGCGATCAGCGTTTCGGGGACGTGGCGCACGGCATCGTCGGCTGGATGGCCCGCGAGATGTGCGCGCCCGACGGGGCGTTCTATTCGAGCCTCGACGCCGACAGCGAGAGCGAAGAGGGGAAGTTCTACGTCTGGTCGGAGGACGGGGCCCGCGCGCTGCTCGCGCCCGATGTGTTCGCGGTCGCCGCGCTCCACTACGGCTTCGAGGGCGCGCCGAATTTCGAGGGACATGCGTGGAATCTGCGGGTGGCGATGCCGCTCGCCGACGTTGCCGCCCGGCTCGGAATTCCGGCGGCGGACGCCATGGCACGGCTGACGACGGCGAAGGCGGCGCTCTTCGCCGCGCGTTCGCAGCGCGTCCGTCCGGGGCTGGACGACAAGATCCTGACGTCGTGGAACGCGCTCGCCATCGCCGGGCTCGCCCGCGCGTCGCGCGCGCTCGACCTGCCGCGGTGGGCCGATCTTGCGTCAACCGCCGCCGCCGCACTGCGGCGCACGGCATGGCGCGATGGCCGGCTGCTGGCGACGCGCAAGGGAGAGCGGGCGCATCTCAATGCCTACCTCGACGACTATGCGTTCCTGCTCGCGGCGTTGCTCGAGCTCCTGCAGGCGCGGTTTCGTGCGGAGGATTATGCGTGGGCCCGCGCGCTTGCCGAGGTCCTGCTCGACAAGTTCGAGGACCGGTCGAACGGAGGATTCTTTTTCACGAGCCACGACCACGAGCCGCTCTTCCACCGGCCGAAACCCGGACACGACAACGCGACGCCCTCGGGCAACGGCATCGCGGCGGGCGCGCTGGTCGCGCTTGGCCACCTGTGCGCGGAATCGCGCTACATCGACGCGGGCGAACGTACATTGCGCCTCTTCGCGCCCGCGCTGGCCCAATCGCCCGGCGGATTCTCGTCGCTGCTCGCGGCGCAGGAGGAGCTTCTGGTGCCGCCGGCGACCGTGCTGCTCGCCGGCGACCCCGACGCCTGCCGTTCGTGGCAGCGCGCGCTCGAGCGGACGCTGCGGCCTTCCGTTCGCATCTTCAATGTCGGGGGCATCGCGCTGGCGCCGGAGTTGGCAAAAGGGCCCACACCGACGAAAGGGGCCGTGGCCTGGGTGTGCCGGGGGACGCAGTGCCTGCCGCCGTTGGCGGACCTCGAGGCGATCGAACGCGAACTCGCGGGGTGACACGCGGCCATCGGCGCGAAGCGGCGGTCAACGCCAGGCGAGGCTGGCCGTTAGGTTCCTTGGGCTCCTGGTAGCGATCCCGGGCTCGTTCCGGTACCATTTGCACCGCTTTCCCTTCCCTTTCTTGACGGAGTTTCAATGAAGATTGCCGCAGTTGCATTTGCCGCCGCGGGGTTGCTCGCGCCGGGCGCGGTCTACGCCGACGCCGGCGAAGACCTGCTGAAGAAGTCGGGCTGCACCGCCTGTCATTCCAACGACAAGAAAATCGTCGGTCCCGCCTATATCGACGTCGCTGCGAAGTACAAGGGGGACGCCGGCGCCGCCGCCAAACTGGCCGACAAGGTCAAGAAAGGCGGGACGGGCGCCTGGGGCCCCGTCCCGATGCCTCCGAATCCCGCGGTCTCGGATGCCGACCTCAAGACGATGATCACGACCATCCTCGCGCTCAAGAAGTAACCGGAGCGAGGAACCTCCGCAAACGTCCCGCACCGACTCATTTGCGGGAGGGATGCGGAGGGTCCCGGTAATGGCGACGAGCGGATCGTTCGGCACCCGCTCCACGGGATGATGGCGCCGCGGGATCGCGTTGTCGCTTTGACAGGGCGGGCGCGCGACGGTAACCTTGGCGAGCCCGTGCAGGAGAGCGCGGCGCCGGCGGCAGGCCGGCGCGGCCGCCGAAGGCGCAACTCCCGCAATCGCTCAGGCACCAGGGACTGCGCGGGCGCAATTCGCATCTGGAGAGCGGCCGCGCTTGAGTTTGGCGACGGTCCACCGAAGGGGCACCGGCGTTCGCAGCGCCGCAATCTCTCAGGTAAAAGGACAGACGGGGCGAAGCGGAACGGCCGCTTCGCCCTTTTTCTTTTTTCCGACAGGAGAGGCGCGTGCAGAAAGAGACACCGCTGAATGCGATCCACCGCGCCGCGGGTGCGCGGATGGTGGACTTCGGCGGTTGGGACATGCCCGTGAACTACGGCTCCCAGATCGACGAGCACCGCGCCGTGCGCACGGATGCCGGGATGTTCGACGTCTCGCACATGCGGGTGGTCGACCTCGAAGGCGTCGGCGCGCGCGACTTCCTGCGATACGCGCTCGCCAACAACGTCGACAAACTGAAGGACGCCGGCAAGGCGCTGTATTCATGCCTGCTGAAGCCGGACGGCACGGTCATCGACGATCTGATCGTGTATTTCCTGCGCGAGGATTTCTTCCGGCTGGTCGTGAACGCCGGCACGGCGGAGAAAGACATCGCGTGGTTCCGGCAGCTCGCGGCAGAGCGCGCGCCGAAGCTCATGCTCACGCCGCGGACCGATCTCGCGATCATCGCGGTACAGGGGCCCAATGCGCGGTCGAAGGTCTGGCGGGCCTTGCCCGGCAGCGAGCGGGTGTCGGCGGCCCTGAAGCCGTTCACGGCGGCGGGCATGAGCACCCAGTGGGGTGACGCATTCATCGCCCGCACCGGATATACCGGGGAGGACGGTTTCGAAATCGTGATTTCCGCGACGCGTGCCGCCGATCTCTGGCAAGCGCTCGTCGCGGAGGGCGTGCGGCCGGCCGGACTCGGCGCGCGCGACACGCTGCGGCTCGAGGCCGGGATGAACCTGTACGGACAGGACATGGACGAGACGGTGTCGCCGCTGGAATCGGGTCTCGCCTGGACCGTGGATCTCGCCAGCCCGCGCGATTTTGTCGGCAAGGCGGCGCTCGTTGCGCGTTCGCCGCTGCGACAGCTTGCCGGACTCCTGCTCATCGACAAGGGCGGCGTGCTGCGCGCGCACCAGGTCGTGCACACCGGCCATGGCGACGGCGAGATCACGAGCGGCACCTTCAGCCCGACGCTCAACCAGTCGATCGCGCTGGCCCGCCTGCCCGCAGGCGTCGCGCCCGGCGATGCGGTGAAGGTCGTCGTCAGGGAGCGTGAACTTGCCGCGCGGGTCGTGAAGCCGCCGTTCGCCCGGAACGGCAAGGTGCTCGCGGGCTTCGCGCCGTAGGGAAAATTTTCGCCACCGCGTTCGCACACGCGACTCATCAACGGACAAGCTCCAGGGAGCCAGGATGAACATCCCAGCAGATCTCAAGTACACGTCGTCGCACGAATGGGTGCGCACCGAGGCCGACGGCACGGTGTCGATCGGCATCACCGACCACGCGCAGGCCGCGCTGGGCGACCTCGTCTACCTCGAATTGCCGGCGGTGGGCCGCAAGCTCGCGGCCGCCGAAGCCTGCGCCGTCGTCGAATCGGTGAAGGCCGCCTCCGATGTCTATGCGCCCGTCGCCGGCGAGGTTGTTGCCGTCAACGTGGCGGCGACCGAAGCGCCCGAGCAGGTGAACAAGGATCCCTACACAACGTGGTTCTTCCGCATGAAACCGGCGGACCCCGCGGGTGTCGCGAGGCTGCTCGACGCGAGGGCGTACGAGGCGACGATCGGCGACACGTAGTGCGGACGCTTCCGTTTCGCTTCGCGCGGCGATCCCGCCGCCGCACATCAACGCAACTCTCCACGACATGAACGACTTCCGATCCGCCGGCGCCGCCGGTGCCGAAACGCTTGCCGCGCTCGAACAGACCGATGCGTTCGTCGCACGGCACATCGGCACGTCGCCGGACGACCAGGCCGCGATGCTCGCCGTGCTCGGCTACCCGTCGCGCGCCGCGTTGATGGATGCGATCGTGCCTGCCGCGATCCGCCGTGGCGCGCCGCTCGCGCTGCCCGCCGCGACGACGGAAGCGAGCGCGCTGACGCGGCTCAAGGCGGTTGCGGCGAAAAACAGGGTGCTGAAATCGTTCATCGGCCAGGGTTATTACGGAACGCACACTCCCGGCGTGATCCTGCGCAATGTCCTCGAAAATCCGGCGTGGTATACCGCCTACACGCCGTATCAGCCCGAGATATCGCAGGGCAGACTCGAAGCGCTGGTCAACTTCCAGGCGATGGTGTGCGACTTGACCGGCATGGCGATCGCCAATGCATCGATGCTGGACGAGGCGACCGCGGCCGCCGAGGCGATGACGCTTTGTCAGCGCGTCGGCAAGAGCAAGAGCAGTCGCTTCTTCGTTGCCGCCGACGTCTTCCCGCAGACGATCGATGTCGTGCGGACGCGCGCAAGGCCGCTCGGATTGGAGATCGTCACGGGTCCGGCGGCCGACGCCGCGAAAGCCGATGCGTTCGCGGTCCTGTTGCAGTACCCCGGCGCCAACGGCGATGTCCGCGACTATGCCGCGCTGGTCGACGCCGTTCACGCCGGCGGGCGCCTCGTGGTCGTCGCCGCCGACCTCCTCGCGCTCACGGTGCTGAAGCCTCCTGGGGAATGGGGTGCCGATGTCGTCGTCGGTTCGGCGCAGCGCTTCGGCGTGCCGATGGGCTACGGCGGGCCGCACGCCGGCTACCTCGCGACGCGGGACGACTTCAAGCGCTCGATGCCGGGCCGACTCGTCGGCGTCACCATCGACGCGAATGGCGGCCCGGCGTATCGGCTCGCGCTGCAGACCCGCGAACAGCACATCCGGCGCGAGAAGGCGACGTCGAACATCTGCACCGCGCAGGTGCTGCTTGCGGTGATCGCGGGCATGTATGCCGTCTACCACGGTCCGGAGGGATTGACGACGATCGCGCGCCGCGTGCACCGGCTGACCGCGATTCTGAAGGCGGGCCTCGAGAGGCTCGGGCACGAGGTGCCGACGGCACACTATTTCGACACGATCACCGTCGCCACCGGCGCGACCACGCACGCGATCCTCGAACGCGGCGTCGCATGCGGGATGAATTTCCGCCGGATCGACGAGCGGACGCTGGGGCTCTCGCTGGACGAAACGTCGACGCGCGCCGACGTCGAGGCGATCTGGCATTCCTTCGGCGGCGCCGACGCGGGGGCCGGATTCACGGACCTGTTCCTGCACGCGGCTGACGGGCTGCCGGAAGGGTCGCGGCGCTCGTCGGTTTTCCTCACCCACCCGACATTCAACCGCCACCACTCCGAAACGGAGATGCTGCGTTATCTGCGCCGGCTCGCCGACCTCGACATCGCTCTCGATCGCGCGATGATCCCGCTGGGCTCGTGCACGATGAAGCTCAACGCGACGTCCGAAATGATCCCGGTGACATGGCCGGAGTTCGGCCAGCTGCACCCGTTCGCGCCGTGGGATCAGGCCGAGGGCTACCGCGAGATCGTCGCGGACCTCGAGCGGATGCTTTGCGCCGCGACCGGCTACGCGGCGGTGTCGCTGCAGCCCAACGCCGGGTCGCAGGGCGAGTACGCGGGGCTCCTCGTCATCCATGCGTATCACGCGAGCCGCGGCGAAGGGCATCGCGATGTCTGCCTCATTCCGGCCTCGGCGCACGGCACGAACCCGGCCTCCGCGCATCTCGCCGGCATGCGCGTCGTCGTCGTGGCCTGCGACGACGACGGCAATGTCGACATGGCCGACCTCGAGAAAAGGGCGCGCGAGCATCACGCGGACCTGGCAGCGATCATGGTCACCTACCCGTCGACGCACGGCGTGTTCGAGGCGGGCATCGGCAGGCTCTGCGAGATCGTCCATGAGCACGGCGGGCAAGTCTATGTCGACGGCGCGAACCTGAACGCGCTGGTCGGCCTTGCCGCGCCCGGCCAATTCGGCGCCGACGTGTCGCATCTGAATCTGCACAAGACGTTCTGCATTCCCCACGGCGGCGGCGGTCCTGGCGTGGGACCGATCGGCGTCGGCGCGCATCTCGCGAAGTTTCTGCCGGGGCATCGGTACCTGCCGGAGCGCGAGGCCGCGATCGGCGCGGTTTCGGCCGCGCCTTACGGTTCCGCGTCAATACTGCCGATTTCGTGGATGTACATCGCGATGATGGGCGGCGAGGGCCTCACGGCGGCCACGGAAAGCGCGATTCTTGCCGCGAACTACGTCGCGAAGCGTCTCGATGCGCACTACCCGGTGCTGTACTCCGGGCCGGGCGGGCTGGTCGCGCACGAGTGCATCCTCGATCTGCGGCCACTGAGGGAAGCAAGCGACATCGCGGTGGACGACGTGGCAAAGCGGTTGATCGACTACGGTTTCCACGCGCCGACGATGAGCTTTCCGGTGGCGGGCACGCTGATGGTCGAGCCGACCGAAAGCGAATCGAAGGCCGAGCTCGACCGCTTCATCGACGCGATGATCGCGATTCGCGGCGAAATCCGCGCGATCGAGGACGGACGGGCCGATCGCGCCGACAACGTGTTGAAGCACGCGCCGCACACCGCGTCGGCGGTGACCGCCGACGACTGGAAGCACGCTTACCGCCGCGAAGAGGCCGCGTACCCTTCGGCGTCGCTCCGCGCGACCAAATACTGGCCACCCGTCGCCCGCGTCGACAATGTCTACGGTGATCGCAATCTCTTCTGCAGCTGCATCCCGTTGTCCGCGTACGCCGAAAGTGCGACGTCGGAGGCGACTGCGCCCGTTGCTTCGATCTGAGATTCCCCAATGCGCATCGTGGTGCACGGCGCGAGTTCGCCGACGTGATTGCCGGGCGAAAGCCGGGGGTCGATTTCGCGTTCTCCGCCGGGTTGATCCGCGCGCGGTTCGCTGTTGTCGTCGTGCTGTTGTTCGGCGTATCCTCGCCTGCGCTTGCCCAGCACGCTCCGGCCCCCGTTCCCGCCTCGGTTGCGATCCCGGCACCGGCGATCGGCGCGCCGTCGTATCTGCTGCTGGACATGGCCAGCGGGCAGGCGATCGTTGCCGGGGAGGCGGACGAGCGGCGAGAGCCGGCATCGCTGACCAAGCTGATGACCGCGTACGTGACCTTTGCCGCGTTGCGCGACAAGGTGATCGCCGCGACGCAAATGGTCAACGTGTCCGCGGCCGCATGGCATGCGGAAGGTTCGCGCATGTTCATCGAGCCAAGGAAAGCGGTCACGGTCGACGAGCTCCTGCACGGGATGATCGTGCAATCGGGCAACGACGCGTCCATTGCGCTCGCGGAGTTGATCGCGGGGAGCGAGGCCGCGTTCGTCGGGCGGATGAACGCCGAGGCGGCGCGCCTCGGGCTCGCGAACACGCATTTCACCAATGCCACGGGCCTCTCGGATCCGCAGCAATATTCGACCGCGACCGATCTCGCGCGGCTCGCCGCCACGGTGATTCGCGACTTCCCCGACTACTACCCGCTCTATTCGCTCCACGAGTACCGCTACAACAACATCGCCCAACCCAACCGCAACCGTCTTCTGTGGATCGACCCGTACGTCGACGGGATGAAAACCGGACACACGGATGCCGCGGGATGGTGTCTCATTGCATCCGCCAAGCGGGGCGAGCGACGATTGCTGGCGGTCGTGCTGGGAGCGGCGTCGGACGCCGCGCGCACCGGCGACGCGCAGAAGCTTCTCAACTATGGCTTTCAGGCCTTCGAAACCGTCCAGCTTTATCCTTCCGGCAAGCCCGTTTCCAACCTGCGGGTGTGGAAGGGCGAAGCCCCTGACGTGGCCGCGGGATTCGTCGACGACCGGTACCTCACGCTGCCGAAAGGCAAGGCGGACAAGCTCGCGCTTTCGATGACGGCGCCCGAGCCGCTGTTAGCACCCGTGGCGAAGGGGCAGCGCCTGGGGACCGTCAAGGTCACGCTCGAGGGGAAGGTGATGGCGGAGTTCCCGCTCGTCGCGCTCGCCGACGTTGTCGCGGCGAACATCGTCGGCCGCGCATGGGATACGATCCGCCTTTGGGTGAAACAGGGGACCGGTCCCGATACCGGGAAATCGCCATGATCGTGCATCTGAACGGCCACTTTCTTCCCATAGAAGACGCCAAGATCTCCGTCCTCGATCGCGGTTTCATTTTCGGCGACGGCGTCTACGAGTACGTTCCCGTATACCACCGCCAGCCGTTCCGGCTCCCGCAGCACCTCGCGCGATTGCAGCACAGCCTCGACGGCATCCGGCTCGCGAACCCGCATACCGAAGCCGAATGGACGTCGATCATCGGCGAGCTCATCGCGAAGCAGCCATTCGACGATCAGGGCGTTTATTTCCAGGTCACGCGCGGCGTCGCGAAGCGTGATCACACGTTTCCCCCCGGCGTTCCGGCGACGGTTTTCATGATGAGCAATCCGCTTGCGACGCCGTCGGCGGAACAGGTCGAGAAGGGTGTCGCGGTCGTGACCGCCGAGGACAACCGCTGGCGGCGCTGCGACCTCAAGACGATTTCGCTCGTCGGCAACGTGCTGATGCGCCAGCTCGCCGCCGACGCGGGCGCGATCGAGACCGTGATGTTCCGCGACGGACATCTCACCGAGGCATCGGCGTCGAACGTTCTCGTCGTGATCGGCGGCGTGATCGTCGCGCCGCCAAAGGACAACCTGATCCTTCCCGGCATCACGTACGGCGCCGCCTACGAGATTGCGCGCGACGCGGGGCTGCCGTTCCAGATCCGGCCGGTGACGCGGGCCGAGGCGTTTGTCGCGGACGAAATGTGGCTCACGTCGTCGACGAAGGAAGTGCTCGCGGTCACCTCGGTGGACGGCAGGCCTTTCGCTCGCGGCGCGCCGGGGCCCGTGTTTCGGGAAATGCACGCGCTATTCCAGGCGCACAAGCCCCGGTAGCGAGCCGGGGAGCCGAGCTACTCGAGCGGGTGCGTCGTCCCGAATCGGCCGTGGTGGAACACCAGCCCGCGGCCCGTGTTGCGGGCGCAGGTCTCGACCTCCCCGATGAACAGAATGTGGTCGCCCGTACGGTGACGCGCGTGCTGGCGGCACTCGAGCCAAGCGACACAGCCGTCGATGAGCGGAACGCCTGCCATGCCCAGCCGATAAGGAACGCCGGCGAAGCGATCGGCGTGCGGTCGCGAAAAGCGGCGCGCAAGCTCCACCTGATCGTTTGCGAGCACGTTGATCGCGTATCGCTCGGCGTTCTCGAAGGCTTCGAGGCCTATGGCGCGGCGATCGAGGCTCCACACCACGAGTGGCGGGTCGAGCGACACCGAGTTGAACGAGTTCGCGGTGAAGCCGACGAACCGGCCCTCCGGCCCGGGGGCGCAGATCACCGTGACGCCCGTAGCGAATTGCGCGAGGGCATCGCGAAATTCCCGGGTCGTGAACGCGGGTGGGCGGCCGGCGGGGTCGCCTTGGGCAGGTTGGGTCAAAGAGGCACCGCGGGTGCGGACGGACCGGCAAAGCCCCGATGGTAGCAGTGTGTCGACCCGTGCCGAAAATCGTTCTTCGGCGAATTCCGCGGAGCCATCCGTCGCTCGTCCTTTCTTGCTAGACTGCCGTTCGTGGCGGTCGTTCGCGGTGGACGGCGCATTCGCCACCGTCTCGCACGCGGTCGAGGGGGCCGCGCCGGGAATTACCGATTTCGCGCGCGAACATGTTCGGGGCCTTGCAGAAGATCATCGCAAACCGTTACGGCGGGCGCAACCTGCCCGTGACGCTGGTTTTGCCCGACGGCGGCCGCGTCCCGTTGTCGTCGGATGCGGAAATCGAGATTCTCGCGCGCACGTGGCGCGGGCTAGAGGCGCTTGCTGCGCCGGCGATGGGGGCGCTCGCCCGCGCCTATGTCCAAAACGACATCGATTTCACCGGCAGCGCGCGCCGTGCGGCCGCGATCGCCGAGGGCATGGTCGGCGAGATATCGCATGGCCGCGACTCGGTGATGACGCGCTGGCGGCTGTGGCGGCACCAGCATCGCAGCAACCGCGCCAACATCGGCCACCACTACGACGTTTCGGACGCTTTCTACCGCCTTTGGCTCGATTCGCAGATGGTCTACTCGTGCGCGTATTTCAGGACGGAGGACGACACGCTGGACGACGCGCAGGCGGGCAAACTCGATCACATTTGCCGCAAGTTGCGGCTGGAGCCCGGCGAGCGCTTCCTCGACATCGGTTGCGGCTGGGGCGCGCTCCTGTTCCGTGCCGCGCAGCGGCATGGCGTTCAAGCGACCGGCATCACGCTGTCGCAGCATCAGTTCGACTACGTCAGCGGTGAGATCGCCGCGCGCGGACTGACCGGCCGCGTGCGAGTCGAATTGCGCGACTACCTCGATCTGCCCGAGGACGCGCTCTACGACAAGATCGCGAGCGTCGGGATGTTCGAACACGTCGGCATCGCGCGGTTCCCGCGTTACTTCGGCAAGATCGGGCGGCTCCTGAAGCCGGGCGGACTCGTGCTGAATCACGGGATCACCCACAATCCGCTCGGCGCGCAGAGTCTCGGCAGCGGCATCGGCGATTTCGTCGACGAGTACGTTTTCCCCGGCGGCGAGCTTGCCCACGTCGCCAAGGTGATGGCGGGAATGGCGGAGCAGGGTCTCGAGGTGATCGATGCCGAGGCGCTGCGCCCGCACTACGCGAAAACGCTGTGGCGCTGGTGCGAGCGGCTCGAGGCGAATGCCGAGGCGGCGCGCGCCGAGATCGGAGAGGAAAAGTACCGTGTCTGGAGAATCTATCTCGCCGGATCGGCGCACGCGTTCGACCGCGGATGGCTGTCGCTGTGGCAGTTGCTCGCAGGCAAGCCGCTTCCCGACGGTCGTCTGCCGCATCCGTTGACGCGCGACTACATGTACGCGAAGGACGGCGGCTGACGCGTCGCGGACAGCGTCGGCGGGGATTCCGAGGCCTTGCGTTCGCAGCGTAGCGCTGCCACATTCGGGCGGTGGAGAGTCCCATGTCGCAACCCGCCGAATCCCTGCTCAAGTTCCCGGTCGAGTTCCCGGTCAAGGTGATGGGACGGTCCGCGGACGGATTCGCGCAGGCGATCGCGATGGTCGTGCAGAGGCACGCGCCTGATTTCGACCCTGCCACCGTGGAAATGCGCGCGTCGAGCGCTGGCAGGTATCTGTCGCTGACGTGCACGATCAACGCGACCTCGCGCGAGCAGCTCGACAATCTCTACCGCGACCTTTCATCGCACCCGATGGTCACGATGGTGCTCTAGTGCGCGGGGACATCCGCGCGCTCGGCCGCACCGACTACGAGCCCACGTGGCGCGCCATGCAGGCATTCACTGCGGCACGCACGCCCGACACGCCGGACGAGATCTGGCTGACCGAGCATCCGCCGGTCTACACGCTCGGCCTCGCGGGGCGGCGCCTGCACCTGCTGCGCGACAACGGCATCCCCGCGATCAAGGTCGACCGCGGCGGGCAGATCACGTACCACGGCCCGGGGCAGCTCGTCGCCTACCTGCTCTACGACCTCGGACGCACGAAGCGGGGCGTCCGCGCGATGGTCCGGACGATCGAAGCGGCGGTGGTAGAATGGCTTGATTCGTTGGGGGTTTCTGCGTACGGCAAGCCCGCGGCCCCAGGCGTCTATGTGTCGGCCGACGGCGTCGAGGCGAAGATCGCCGCGCTCGGGCTGAAAGTGCGCAATGGGTGCACGTATCACGGGCTCGCGGTCAACGTCGCGATGGATCTGGCGCCATTCGCCGATATCGACCCCTGCGGCTACCCGGGGCTCGCCGTCACGCAGCTCGCCGATCTCGGAGTGGCGATGACCGTCGACGACGCGGGAACCGGACTCGCCCCTATCCTTGCCGCGCGCCTGGGAACGGAAAACTGACCATGGACAAGATCACCGCCCCCGCTTCCAACCTCGCGGGCGTCAAGCACAAGGGCGACGCCAAGACCGCGCGCGTATTTGCCAAATACGCCATCAAGATCGTGCCGGCCGAGCGGCTGAAGAAGCCGGGCTGGATCCGCGCGCGCGCGCCGTCATCGCCGCGCTTCGCCGAAATCAAGAAAATCCTGCGCGATCATAATCTGCACACCGTGTGCGAGGAAGCCTCGTGCCCGAACATCGGCGAGTGCTTTTCCAAGGGCACGGCGACGTTCATGATCATGGGCGACATCTGCACGCGGCGCTGCCCGTTCTGCGACGTCGGTCACGGCCGCCCGCTGCCGCTCGATGCCGAGGAGCCGGCCAACCTCGCGAAGACGATCGCGGCGCTGAAGCTCCGGTACGTGGTGATCACGAGTGTGGATCGCGACGACCTTCGCGACGGCGGCGCGCGGCATTTCGTCGATTGCATCCGCGCGGTGCGCGAGCGCTCGCCCGGCACGCAGATCGAGGTGCTCGTGCCCGATTTCCGCGGCCGGTGGGAGCGTGCGCTGGAGATTCTCGGCGAGGCGCCGCCCGACGTGATGAACCACAACCTCGAGACGGTGCCGCGGCTCTACAAGGAGGCGCGGCCGGGATCGGCCTACGCCCATTCGCTGACGTTGCTGCGAGAGTGGAAGCAGCGCTTCCCCGCGATCCCGACCAAATCCGGGTTGATGGTGGGCCTGGGCGAGACGGACGATGAAATCATCGCCGTGATGCGCGACATGCGCGCGCACGACATCGACATGCTGACGCTCGGCCAGTACCTGCAGCCGACGGCCGGCCACCTGCCGGTGCGGAGGTACGTGCCTCCGGATGCGTTCGCGGCGCTCGAGCGCGAGGCGTACGCGATGGGGTTCCGGCACGCCGCCGTGGGCGCGATGGTGCGCTCGTCGTATCACGCCGACCGGCAGGCCGAAGAGGTTCTCGCTTCCGCCGGTTGACGAAGGAATCCACGGGCGATGGAATGGTTTTTGCTGGAAGCAATGGTCGCGCTTCTGCTCGCCATCGGAATCGTTTGGTGGACGATGGGGCCCAAACGCAAGAAGCCGCCGCGCAAGACCACGACCGCCGCCGGCAACGAGCGGCCCTAATGGAGCACGCGCGGCATGGACAGCGTGAAGAGCGGGATCTCGGCGTCGAACTTCTTGCCGTCGCCGGCAACGATCTGGTAGGTGCCGCGCATCGTGCCGACCGCGGTCGGCAGGCTGGTGCCGCTCGTGTACTCGAAACTCTCGCCGGGCTGGAGCAACGGCTGTTGGCCAACGACCCCGAGCCCCTTCACCTCCTGGACCTGATGCTCGGCATCGGTGATGATCCAGTGGCGGCTGATGAGCTGCGCCGCGATGGCGCCGGTGTTGGTGATGGTGATCGTGTACGCGAAAACGTACTGGTTCCGCGCCGGGTCCGATTGGTCGGCGAGATACGCCGATTTCACCGCGACCGTGATCTCGTATTTTCGGGCTTCGGCCATAGGCGTTGCGAAACGATTTCCTGAGACGATTATAAACCCATGCCCAACTTCAGAATTGCGCCATCGCTCTTGTCCGCGGACTTCGCGCGTCTGGGGGACGAGGTGCGCGCGGTGGTCGCCGCGGGCGCCGACTTCCTCCATTTCGACGTGATGGACAACCACTATGTTCCGAACCTCACGATCGGGCCGCTGGTGTGCGAGGCGTTGCGGACGCACGCGACCGTCCCGATCGACGTCCATCTGATGGTCAAGCCCGTCGACCGGATCGTTCCGGATTTCGCGAAGGCCGGCGCCGCGATCGTCAGTTTTCACCCGGAGGCTTCCGAACACGTCGACCGCACGATCGGCCTGATCCACGACAGCGGCTGCAAGGCGGGGCTCGTATTCAATCCGGCGACTCCGCTCGACTGGCTCGATCACACGATCGACCGGCTCGATCTCGTGCTGATCATGTCGGTGAATCCGGGCTTCGGCGGTCAGTCGTTCATCCCCGACACGCTCGCCAAGCTCACGCTCGCGCGTTCACGCATCGAAGCGGCGCGTGAGCGCACCGGCCGCAGGATCCTGCTCGAAGTCGACGGCGGCGTGAAGATCGACAACATCGCGGCGATCGCGAAGGCCGGCGCCGACACCTTCGTCGCGGGCTCGGCGATCTTCGGCACGCCCGACTATGCGGCGACCATCGCGAAGATGCGCGCCGCGCTCGCAACGGCGCGGTGAGCGATTCATCCGCGCAGGGGGGGGCGGCGCCGGCGGTCATCGACGTCAGCGCCATCGCCTTCGACCTCGATGGCACGCTGCTCGACACCATCCATGACCTCTCGGCGACGGTCAACGCGCTGCTCGCCGAGCTGGGTCATCCCGCGCTTTCGACGGATGCCGTCCGCGCGATGATCGGCAAAGGGATGGCGGATCTCGTGCGCCGCGTGCTCGCGCGCGTGACCGGTGTCGCGCCGGACGCGGTCGACGGCGCGATGGTCAAGGACGCGCTCGTTCGTTACGAGGCGCACTATGCGACGCAACTCGGCCGTGGCACGCTGACGTTTCCGGGAATGACCGAGGGGCTCGCCCGCCTTTCCGCGATGGGCATTCCGCTCGCGATCATCACCAACAAGTCGACGCGGTTCGTCCGTCCGCATCTCGTCCAGGCCGGGATCGAACACCTTTTCGGCATCGTCGTCGGCGGCGATGATCTTCCGACGAAGAAGCCGGATCCGGGTCCGCTGATGCATGTCGCGGCGGCGCTCGGCGTGCCGATCCGCCGCCTGCTGATGGTCGGCGATTCGATCAACGACGTTCTCGCCGCGCGAGCCGCCGGGTGTCCCGTGCTCGTCGTCCCCTATGGCTACAACGAGGGCGAGCCGGTGCAGAGCCTCGACGCCGATGGTATAGTCCCCACGCTGACGGCGCTCGCCGACCGCATTCGCTACCTGCCCGCCGACCCAGGATGAGCTTCGACGTCTTCGAAGAGCTCGTCGAAGTACCATGACCGAAGCCGAATTCCGCGCGCTTGCCGCGCAAGGGTACAACCGCATTCCGCTCGTCCTCGAGTCGTTCGCGGATCTCGACACCCCGCTGTCGTTGTACGTCAAGCTCGCGAACGAGCGCTACACGTTCCTGCTCGAATCGGTCGTAGGCGGAGAGCGATTCGGACGCTACTCTTTCATCGGGTTGCCGGCCAAGGTGCGCATTCGCGCGCGCGGCACGGCGATCGAGGTCGACGCGGGCGGAACCATCGTCGAGCGCCATGACGGCGACCCGCTGGCGTTTGTCGGTGCGTTCATGCGCCGCTACCGCGCTGCTCCGCGACCGGGCCTGCCGCGCTTCTGCGGCGGACTCGCCGGCTATTTCGGCTACGACACCGTTCGCCACATCGAGACGAAGCTCGCCGGCCGCGCGCGACCCGCCGCGCCCGGCTTAGCGGAGATTCCCGACATCCTGCTGCTCCTCACCGAGGAACTCGCCGTCGTCGACAACCTCGCAGGCAAGATCACTCTGATCGTCTATGCGGATCCGGGCGAAGCCGATGCCTATGCGCAGGCGAGGAAACGCCTGCAGGCGCTGCACCGCAAGTTGCGTGAGCCGGTGTCGATTCCATTCCAGACCGCGACCGCGATCACAGAGGCCGACAGCGAATTCGGCGCCGACGGATTTCAGCGTGCGGTGAGGCGCGCCAAGGAGTACATCGCCGCCGGCGACGTGATGCAGGTCGTGCTGTCGCAGTGTATGCGGCGCCCGTTTGCATCTTCCCCGTTGTCGCTGTACCGGGCGCTGCGCTCGCTCAATCCGTCGCCGTACATGTTCTACTACGACTTCGGCGATTTCCACGTCGTCGGCGCCTCGCCGGAGATTCTCGTGCGCAAAGAGGGGTCCGCGGTGACGCTGCGGCCGATTGCCGGCACGCGGCCGCGCGGCGCCACGCGCGAGGCCGACGAAAAACTCGCGCAGGAATTGCTGGCCGATCCCAAGGAAGTCGCCGAGCACGTGATGCTCGTGGACCTCGGCCGCAACGACGTCGGGCGGGTCGCGCAGATCGGCAGCGTGCGGCTCACCGACCGGATGGTGGTCGAGCGATACTCGCACGTGATGCACATCGTTTCCAACGTCGAAGGCGTGCTGAAACCGGGCTTGACCAGCATCGACGTGCTGCGCGCGGCGTTCCCGGCCGGCACGGTCAGCGGTGCGCCGAAGGTGCGGGCGATGGAGATCATCGACGAGCTCGAGCCGACGGGCCGGGGCATCTATGCCGGGGCGGTCGGCTACGTCAGCTTCCAGGACGACATGGACACGGCGATCGCGATCCGCACGGCCGTGATCAGGGATGGCACGCTCTACGCGCAGGCTGGGGCCGGCATCGTCCACGACTCGGTGCCCGAGTCCGAATGGACGGAGACGCAGAACAAGGCGCGCGCGGTGCTGCGCGCGGCCGACATGGTGCAACAGGGCCTGGACGCCGAAGCGTAGCGACGTTTTGTTGCCAATTG
>Ga0315286_10001688_pt1 | contig 20129 bp, 19 predicted proteins | sample YL17G10_0_MG_FD_205038 | JGI IMG/M metagenome (GOLD analysis project Ga0315286, IMG submission 205038) | Sediment microbial communities from Yellowstone Lake, YNP, Wyoming, USA - YL17G10_0 | ecosystem: Environmental > Aquatic > Freshwater > Lake > Sediment | place: USA: Wyoming | collected... | reverse complement strand
TCATGTACAAGTTCGTGATGCAGGAGCTGGTCAAGCTCGGGATACCGAAGCACCAGATCCTGATGACGCTCGAGAGGAGGATGAAGTGCGGCGTCGGCAAGTGCGGCCATTGCGCGGTGGAGTACCTGTACACATGCATAGACGGTCCCGTCTTCTCGTGGTGGGACGTGCTCCGGATGAAGGAACTCATAGGGAGGGGTGCAAGTGACAAAACAATTGCCTAAGGTGGGCATCTACGGATTCACAGGCTGCGCGGGCGACCAGCTGATGATCCTCAATTGCGAGGACCAGCTGGTGGACCTGCTCGGCGCAGTCGACATGCGCTCGTTCGTCATGGCAAAGAGCGACAACGCCGAGGGCCCGCTAGACATCGCATTCATCGAGGGGTCGATCTCGACCGACAAGCAGGCCCAGCGGATAAAAGAGATCAGGGAACGCTCGAAGGTCTTGATCGCCATCGGCACATGCGCTTGCCACGGAGGCCCACAGTCGATGAAGCTCGAGGAGGGCGGCTACGAAGAGCGGTTCAAGGCGGTCTACGGGGACGCCAAGATCACGATATCCAAATCGTTCGAGGCTCAACCCGTCGACGCGTTCGTCAAGGTGGACATGTACATTCCGGGGTGCCCGATCGACAAGGGCGAGTTCCTTGGCGCGGTCACCAAGCTGGTCGCAGGGAGACACCCGTACCTGTACAAGTTCCCCGTATGCATGGAATGCAGGTGGAAGGAGAACCCTTGCATACTCTACGCTGGCAGGTTCTGTGGCGGTCCTCTCACGAAGGCTGGCTGCGGGGCGGTCTGCCCATCCCACAACCTGCCATGTGTGGGCTGCTGGGGACCGACCGACGACTTGAACTTGAGCTCGGAGTACGAGCTGCTCAAGGAGAAGGGGTACAAGCCGGATGACATCCTTAGGAAGATCAAGAAGTTCGGAGGAGCCAACGTGGCCAAGCTCGTGAAGGACCTAGAGAAGAAGGGGGCTAAGACATGAGGGAGCTCAACGTGGAGGCCCTGGCTAGAGTGGAAGGCGATGGCGGCATCACGGTCACCCTCGAGGGCAAGAAGGTCATTAGCGTCACGCTGGATGTGCACGAAGGGCCGAGGCTGATAGAGCAGCTAGTGAAGGGCATGACCCCGGCGGACGACCTGAACGTGATCCCGAGGATATGCGCCATATGCACACTGTCCCACCGGTACGCGGCTATCAGGGGCCTCGAGAAGGCGCTCGGGGTTGCACCACCGGAGAAGGCCCAGCTGACCCGGGAGCTCATGATGCTCGGAGAGAACATCGAGAGCAACTCGCTGCACACTTTCATGCTCGCCCTGCCGGACTTCCTCGGATATCCGTCTGCGATAGCGATGCTGAACGACTACGGCGAGGACGTGAAGCGCGCATTGAGGCTCAAGAAGTTCGGCAACCACGTCATGGCCGTGACGAGCGGAAGGATCGTCCACGGCGAGAACCCTATCATCGGCGGCTTTGGGAAGTACCCGACCAAGAAGGTCCTGGACGAGATCAAGGCGAAGTCGAAGGAGCTCATCCCGGATGCCATCAGGGACGTCGAGCTGTTCGCATCGCTGAAGTATCCGACCTATTCTGAGGCCGAAATGGTCTTCATGTCCGTGAACGCCCCGAACAAGCAGTACGGCTTCGCTGGAGATACCATCCTCATCTCGAACGGAAAGGAGACGAGTGTTGAGGACTACAAGACGCTCACGAACGAGAGGGTTGTGACCCACTCATTCGCGAAGAGGTCCTTGTTCCAGGACAAGCCGTTCACGGTCGGCGCAAACGCGAGGATGATCAACATGGCCAGACGCCTTGATGGTCAAGCGGCGGACCTGTTCGAGAAACACTACGATGAATCGTGGCTCAGGAACCCGCTCAAAAACAACCTCGCGCAGGCGATCGAGATGCTGTGGTCTCTTGAGCACATCCCGGAAGCTTGCCGCCATGTCGCATCGCTCGATGACCCGCCGATCGCCAAGCCGACGAGGGAGAACGGCTCAGGGACGGGAGCGGTCGAGGCTCCGAGAGGCACTCTCTACCATCACTACGATATCAAGAACGGCGTGATAGACCACGCGGACATCATCACGCCCACGGCCCAGAACCTCGACGACATAGAGAGGCACATGACGCTCTGCGCCGAGAGGATGCTTGCCGAGGACAAGAAGGACGAGGAGATCCGGCTCGGGCTGGAGATGGTGGCGAGGGCGTACGACCCATGCATAAGTTGCGCGACGCACCTGGTGACTCTGAAGAGGATCTGAGGCGACAGATCGGGGACTTGGCCGGGGATGGCCGGGTATACGTCCTCGGGCTGGGCAACACCGACAGGGCTGACGATGGTGCTGGGATACTCGTCGCGCTCGCGCTGAAGGAACGCTTTCCATCGTTCTCGTATTCTGAACATGACGGAGTCGAGGGCACGGTGCTCGACATATCCGAGAAGGAAGAAGATGCGACCGTGCTGTTCGTCGATGCCGCGGACATGGGATTAGAAGCCGGGTCGATCAAGGTCATCCCGAAGGACAATATCAAGGAGACGGAGATCACGACCCACAGAGTCGCGGTCGCTCTGATGGCCTCGATACTGGAGAGATCCGGGAAGAAGGCCGCGGTCATTTGCATTCAGCCCGAGACCATCGAGTTCAGGGGAGAAGTGTCAAAGCCCGTTCAAGCATCCGTCCAGAAGGTCGTCGATGCGCTCTTGGAACTCATGATGAGAATCGACCGCTGATTCTCCAGTCGATTCGGGGTTCTGTGTACAAACGGTATTTGACTTCGAGAATTACATGCAATACCCGATGATGTTGCAGAACCGTCCTCGGCAAACCTTTATGTTAGGCGACCACCTTCTGCAAATCCCGTGAGACAAGAGTCAACTACCACTCATTGAAATGGGTGGCTTGTAACTATGCTCCATCAAGTTTCGAGGCCTGACATCATGGCACGCTACGATTGGCTGGTTGACTTTGGGGATGTCGCCCCTCAGATACCGTCACGGTATCAGCAGCCTACTCCCGCAGGAAGGCTTCACAGACATCATATCCGCCCCGTCATTGCTGACGACTTGCCCGCAGGAGCAAGTATTGGTAGTGTGAGCACTTCAACCGTCTTTCTCCCCTTGGGAGTGTCTTGCCAACCGAGGTTGGCGGCCCACGCAATGCCGAACATATATGGGCTGGGACGGAATATATACTTGATGCTCCAATTCCTCCTCCCATTAAAATGGGAGGTCTCCTTGGAGGGAGTTGCATGAAAGTTATTGTAGTCTCCGGGGGAGTTTTATCCGGGCTTGGAAAGGGCATCACAGCTTCATCCATCGGACGGGTCCTGAAGGCCAGGGGACTGAAAGTAACCGCCATGAAGATCGACCCCTACCTGAATTTCGATGCGGGGACATTGAACCCGTTCGAGCACGGAGAGGTGTTCGTGCTGGATGATGGCTGCGAAGCGGACCTGGACCTCGGAAACTATGAGAGGTTCCTGGACACCAACCTCACTAGCGACCATGTCGTGACGACCGGGAAGGTCTACGGAAGCGTGATTGAGAAGGAGAGGCAGGGGAACTTCCTCGGCAAGACCGTCCAGATCATACCTCACATAACGAACGAGATCAAGTCCATGATCTCGAACGTGGGGATCAAGACAGGCTCCGAAGTGACTATCGTCGAGCTCGGCGGCACCGTGGGGGACATCGAGTCCGCCCCGTTCCTGGAGGCCATGAGGCAGATGCACAGCGAGCTCGGCCATGAGAACGTCATTTTCGTACACACGACCCTCGTCCCGATCCTGGGCACGCTCCTGGAGCAGAAGACCAAGCCCACTCAGCACTCGGTGAGGGAGCTCAGGGCGATAGGGATACAGCCCGACGCGATCGTCGCGAGATGCGAAAGACCCCTCGAGGAAGGCGCGAGGAAGAAGATCGCGTTGTTCTGCGACGTCCCTCTGGAAGCCGTGATCAGTGCTCCGGATGCGAAGTCCATCTACCAGGTCCCGGTCTTCCTTGAGGAGCAGGGACTCACCGACTATCTCCTTGCCAAGATGAACGTCAAGAGGGAACCAGATGGGCTCGCCGAGTGGCGGAAGTTCCTCGCGAAGGTCATGAACCCGAAGCACGAGGTGAAGATCCTGCTTGTTGGCAAGTACATGGACCAGCGCGATTCGTACATGAGCCATTACGAGGCGCTGACTCACGCGGGGGCAGAGCTCGATACTCGGGTCAAGTTCCTCCGGATCGAGGCGGAGGACATCGAGAAGGGAGATCGAGGAGCGGTCCTGGAAGAAGCGGATGGAGTGCTGATCCCGGGGGGCTTCGGGTCGAGAGGCACCGAGGGCAAGATCCAGGCAATAAGGTATGCGAGGGAGAACAAGGTTCCATTCCTCGGCGTATGCCTGGGATTCCAGCTGGCGACCGTAGAGTTCTCCAGGAACGTGCTCGGGATGCACGATGCGAATAGCACCGAGTTCGATTCTCACACGTCCCACCCGGTCGTCGACATCCTGCCCGAGCAGAAGCAGGTGACGAAGAAGGGCGCGACAATGAGACTGGGCGCCCAGCAGGTCATAGTGGAGGCGGGCTCACTCGCGGCCAAGCTCTACGGTGCCACTGAGATCAGTGAGAGGCACAGGCACAGGTACGAGATCAACCCGCACTACATCGACCGGATACAGGAGAAAGGGCTCAAGTTCACAGGGAAGTCCCCAGATGGCAAGAGGATGGAGATAGCCGAGCTCGAAGGGCATCCGTTCTTCGTCGGCTCCCAGTTCCACCCTGAGTTCAAGTCCAGGCCTCAGAGGCCAGGACCGTTGCATTATGGGCTCGTGAAGGCGGCGCTGGAATACTCGCACAAAAGGAAGAAGTGAGCTAGGCCGTGGGTGTCTCGCCGGACTTCGTTCCCTCGAGCGGCCCCGTCGTGGGGGAAGGTATCTTGCACTTGGGCAGCATGATCTTGAACACGGTTCCCTTGGAGGCGTCCCCCTTGATCCTGTCCTCCACCCATATGCGTCCGCCGAACTTCTGCACGATCGCGCTCACGATGGACAGACCGAGTCCAAAGCCTTTGACACCCGTCACGCCGGTGGCGAATCTCTCGAAGACGATGCCCTTCCTGTCATCCGGGATCCCCCTTCCGCGGTCAACGACCGAGATCAGCCACGAATCGCCTTGGGGAGATGACTCGTCTTCGATGTGCACGTCCACCCTGACGCGAGTCGAGGTATCGAACTTGACCGCGTTCGAGATCACGTTGAGGAAGACCTCGTTCAGGTACTCATTGGCCATGATGTAGTGTGTGCCCGGCGCAAGCGTGGAAACGACTGTGACCTTGCGATCGACAACGGTCTTCGTGACGACATCTACCGCGTCCGCGACCGCCTTTTGAAGGTCCAAGGGGACATAGCCCGAGTCCGACATGGTCCTCACCTTCGCGAGCTTCCTTATGTTGTCTATCAGGCGAGCGTTGTTCCTGACCTGGATAAGGGCGCGCTCAGCGTATTTCCTTTGATTGTCGTCGAGGAGCTTGTCCTGCAGGAGCAGCTCGATGTACCCCATGATACCTTGGTTGAAGTTGTTGATGTCGTGCGTCATCAGGTCGTTCAGCAGCGCGATCTCGTTCGCTGCCACCACCTGCTCCTCGAACGCTTTGGAGTTCTCGAGCGCTATGGAGGCGATACCAGCGAGGATCTCGATGACCTCCATCTGGCCAGCGGACGGTATCTTTAGGTCATTGGGCTCGTCGACGAGGAGGAAGCCCGTCAGCTTGCCGCTCCTATCCTTCATAGCCGCCATGAGCTTGTCGCGCTCGTGCCAAGCGTCCGGTGCGGCACGGGGTATGTCCGCGAGTTCTGGATGAGCTAGGAACGAGAAGCTCTCCACGCCGTATGACTGGTCCTCGTACTTCACGAGATATGTCGTGGAACCGATCTTGAATTCATCATCCATATCCGCAAGCACACCCCGCGCGGGTCTCTTGTTGCCCTTCTCGACCCAGCTCGGGTACCCCGTCTTCGCTCTGAGTATGAAAGTGTCGCTTTCAAGGTCCAAAAGCCTTATCGAGGCCCTCCTGAACCCTAACGATTGGACGACTGCATCTGTGACGCGCTGGAGAAGGATGTCGAGATCGTCCATGTACATCACGGAGGTCGTCAGGTCCAGCACCTTCGTCATCTGCTCGATCTTACTCCGGCTTTCACGCAGCAGTGATTCCCTAGCCCTGTAGAGCTCCGCGTTCTCGACTGCGACCGATGCCTGGCTCGCGAAGAGCTGAGCGATCTCGAACTCGGTTTCGGTAAACCGGTTCTCTCCATCCCTGTAGAGCGTCAGCACCCCTGTCACGTGATCCTTCCCCATCAACGGGATTACGGCTAACGCTTCTTTCTCCTCCGGTGTGTCCTTGACATGGGCAACCCGGGAGTCCGATGTCGTGTCGTTCACAAGCTCTGCCTTTCCAGTCCTGGCGACGTATCCGGTGACCCCGACATCGGTTGTGAATGTCTCGGCCATGATCTCAGCCGCATAGGGTCCGCGAGCAAGCACTGCCCGCACAAGGGAACTCTCGTGATCGATCTTGTAGAACGTGAGCCCGTCGTACCAGACGACGTCGCGGAGCTTCTCGGCGACGGCCTCATAGATGCTGCTCGAATCTATTTGTCTCTGCATCGCGAGCGCGGTCTCCAACAACGCGAGCTGGGAGTGCACCCGCTGGTTCAGGGATGAAAGCAGGTTTGCATTCTCCAGCGCGATGGCCGCGTGGTCGGCAAGGGACGAGAGAAACAACGCATCGCTCTTCGTGAAGGGTCTTCCGCCGAGTTTGTTGTAGACATTGATGACGCCGATCCCTCTGCCTTCGACAACGAGGGGAGCTGTGATCATTGATTTGATGTCGAACATCTCTGCCCAGCTCTCCTGCCCATCGGGGTCGGTCAGATAGTCATTGACCACCTCGGCCTTCAGGTATCGAAGCGACCTTCCTGCAATCCCCAGCTTCGTGCTGAAGGTCTGCCCCAGGAGCTTGCTCTTATCTATTCGATAGGGGGCGACATAGCGGAGACTCTCGGTGCCTGGTTCGATCAAGCCCACCATCGATTTCTCCGCCTTCAGCAGGTTGGCAGCATCTCGAGCGACCTGATCCAGGACGACCGTGGGCTCCAGACGATAGGAGATCTGCTTACTTATCCTGTCCAGAACGGAGAGCGCCGCCTCGCGTTCCTTGGATTCGGTGTAGATCCTGGCGTTCGTGACCGCCGTGGCGAGCATGTCCGCGATCATCTCGATGACGCTGACATCGTTCCTTGTGAACGCGTCCTTTGTGTCGCTCTGTATATCCAACACACCTAGTATCTCCCCTCTGAACATGACCGGTGCTGACAGTTCGGACTTCGTGCCTATCAGGTCCCTTCGAACGTACCTGGGATCGGATTCCACATCCGCGCTGACCAGTGTCTCACCGAAGTAGGCCGCATGCCCGATGATGCCCTCTTTGAGTTTTATCCTAAGGTCCTTGGGAACGGCGTCCATGTGCCATCCGTATCCAGCCTTGAAGTAGAGATCGCCTCGTTCCTTGTCCATCATGATCATGGCCACGTGCCTGTAGCCGAACCCCTGGGCGATGGACTTGACCAACTCGGTTATCAACCCATCGAGGTCGAGCAAGGAGGTGACCACCCTGCCGATCTTGTTGATGGTGGTGAGCTGGCTGACCCTCCTGGCGAGCTCCACCGTTCGAGCCTCCATCTTCGATTCGAGCTCGCTGGTGTACTTGTCGTACTCGACCTTCTCGGTCTTCTGTCGCGTTATGTCGCGCAAGATGCCGACCGAGCCCAGCAACCTGCTTCTCTCGTTCTTGACCGGCAACGCCTCGACTTGTGCATAATAGCGCGTGCCGTCCTTCCTGAGCCCGGTCATCTCCCCGTGCCATCCGAGCGTCTGGGCTGCTTTCAGTATCGTCGGCATTGTACCAGACGAGTTGGTGGTGTCCGTCATGCTCAGCCCGGCAGCTTGCTTCTCATCGTACCCGGTCATCTTAACGTACGCCTTGTTGACATAGATGAGACGCCCTTCGAGGTCCGCAACGCACACGGCTTCCGACATCTGGTCGAACGAAGCTGTCATGACCCCGAGTCGGTCCTCAGCCTCCACTCTCTGTGTCACGTCGTGGGAGACGCACACGAAGAAGTCCTTCTTGGTCTCCTGATCGACCAGTTTCGTCACTTCCAGGTCGACCGTTCGCCCGCTGGTCGTCTGGACACGCCTCACGAACGGCCCTTTTTCGAAATCCCAGCCAACATTGATTGGACAGGCGGGGCAGGCTCCCTCGACCTTCCCGCACCCAAGGGCTTCCGAACATTTCTTGCCTGTGATGTCTCCCCGAGTCGTTTTCATCCTCGAGTTCACGAATTCTATGGTCCCGTCCTTTCCAATTACCACGACGCCGTCCGCAAGCGAGTCGAATGCAGCGAACCTGCTGGATCTGGACCCTCCGGTCTCGACCGGTTTCAAATCATTCAAGGGATTGTTCGATCTAGGCGGTGTCAACATGCCTGGGAAATCCCCACTGGGCGTGAGATGGGCCTGCCTTGTCCATAAATGTTTCGAGAGACATGTCTGAAGGCGGTCCTGGAATCGCCCTGAACCCATCGTGAGAAACAGCGCCCGCACGGAGTCAGGCGCTCCAATACCTTTAACTACGCCATGCACGATGAAACCACGATGGCCACGAAGGCGAGCTTCGACTACGAGACTCTTCTTGAGAGAGCGAAGAAGAAGCTTCCGCAGACGCTCGAATCACACGACAGGTTTCAAGTCCCCGAGCCAGACGTGATGATCGAGGGAAAGACGACGGTCCTCAGGAATTTCGGGGACATCGTCGACACGCTGAGGCGGGAACCCGATCACCTGCTAGGATACCTTCTCAGGGAGCTTGGTACCGCGGGCGCGCTCGAAGGAAGACGAGTGGTCTTCAAGGGTAAGGTCTCCACCGCGGCCGTAGCTGACAGGATAAAGGACTACGTCGACGAGTACGTCCTATGCTCCGAGTGCAACAGACCAGACACGAAGATAGCCAAGGAAGGCCGGATCCTCATTCTGGTCTGCGAAACTTGCGGCGCTCATCGCCCCGTACATGTGAGGAAGCAGGTCAAGGCAGAGAAGGCCAGGGAGATAGAGGCTGGCCAGGTTTATGACCTGATGATCGAGGATGTCGGGAAGAAGGGCGACGGCATCGCCAGGAAGGGCGAGTTCATCATCTACATCCCTGGGACGGCAAAAGGTTCCCAGGTCAGAGTCATGATCGAGAAAGTCTCTGGCACGGTCGCGTTCGGAAAGAGGGAGAGCTGAGCGGACCTAGGGCGCGACCAATCGTCCAGTGCACGATATCCGCGACGGTCCACCGACCTCGACCCTTCTTATCGTTGACCCTTTCTTTTCCACGCGCACCGATATCTTCGATGGACGCCCGATCCAATGGCCTTGCTCCACAACTATGTCCTCGAACTCCTCCCGGGGAATGAAATCGTTCTCCACGAGGTACGCCCCCAATGCCCCCGCAGCCATTCCGGATGCGGGGTCCTCGAATATCACATTCGATGGAAGGAAACATCTCGCATGGATCGTCGAGCCCTGGTCGAGGACGCTCCACGAGTAGACCTCTATCCCGGCGATATCCAGCTCGCGCGAAAGCGCGCTGACCTCGTCATGCCTGGGTTCCAGCTTCCCCATGACGTCGATCGACCTCACGGGGACCAGCAGGTACGGGACACCCGTGGAGGTTCTGCTAAGCGGGAACTCGTCGTGAAACAGCGCGTCCACTCCCACGCCGAGTGCGCTGGCGACCTCCTTCTCGTCTCCCTCTCGGGCAAACATCGGCCTCCTCTGAGTCATCCAAACACGTTCGAGAACCTCGGCTTTCTTCTCGACGGAGAACGGGAGGACGCCCACCTGCGATTCCATCCTGCGCTTTCCACCCGGCGAAGAGCCAAACGCCCCCCTGTCAGCGAGACACCAAAGCGCACCTATCGTGCCATGGCCCGAGAGCGGCTCCTCGGATGTGGGCGAGAAGAACCTAAGCCTCACATCGGCCTTCTTGGATCTCAGGACGAACGATGTGACCGGTGAGCCGACCTCGAATGCGATCCTCTGCATCTGCATCTCGTCCAAGTCATCAGCGTCGAACACCACCCCCGCTGGATTGCCGGAATAGGCCTCCTGCGCGAACACGTCCACCTTGACGAAATCTAGTTCAACCACGGCGGTGACACCGGTCTCGGGCTATTTGGAGGTTTTCCGCGATTCAACGCTGCGCAAAGTATTTCTAAACCGGTTCGTCTAGCTGGGCCAATGAAAGGGACGGTCAGGACCACCATCATCATGGCCTTGATTTTCTTGGTGGCCCAGCTTGGAGCGCTCGTGATGGTCTCTTCGATCCTGAGCACGGCGGACCGCGCTTTCTCCAATCCGGACGACCCGCTGATCCCGATCTATTACATCGGCGCGATGATCCTGTTCACATTCGCCGTGCTGTACATCATCAAGAAGAAGCGTGAGGACATCGTCAAGTTCATCTTCATCGGAGCCGTGGCGTTCACCATATTCTATGTCCTGTTTGCGATTGCGGCCAAGCTTACATCGAACATCGTGAGTCTCATCCTCCCACTCGCGATCACCGGCACGCTGACGTATTACTTGATAAAGAAACCAGAATGGTACGTGGTCGATGCGTCCGGCGTTCTCATGGCAATAGGCGTGATCGGCATCTTTGGCATCTCGCTCAACATCCTGCCCGTGCTGATCTTGCTCGTCGTGCTCGCGATATATGACGCTGTCTCGGTCTACGGCACGAAGCACATGGTGGCCTTGGCCGATGGGGTCACCGGTATGAGGCTGCCGATCCTCCTGGTGATACCAAAGAAACGTGGATACTCTTACCTCACGCAGGGGTCGCTGGTCAAGGAGCTGGAGGAAGGAGAGGAACGAGAGGCGATGTTCATGGGCCTCGGTGACATCATCATCCCCGGAGTGCTCGTGGCCTCCGCGTACAGCTTCCTGGCCGCATCAGGGAGTGGCCCTTTCCACATAGAAGGCATCGACGCCAATCTACTGGTGTCGCTCGGTACGCTTCTGGGAGCCATGCTGGGTTTCGCGGCCCTGATGACTTTCGTCATGAAGGGGCGGCCCCAGGCCGGGCTTCCTCTCCTCAACGGTGGCGCGATCCTCGGCTACCTCGTCTTCTACGCGCTCGTCTACGGCAACCTGAATTTCGGGATCTGGTGATTTCCTGAAGGAGCTGCAACTGCTTGTCTGCTCCGATCTGCACGGCTCAAACCATGCCCTCGACATGCTCGCGGAGGTCGCATCGTCCGATTCTTATGACGCATTGATCGTGTGCGGGGATTTCACCACATTCGGCACGACCGAGTTCACCGAGAAGTTCCTGAAGAGACTCAAGCTCCGAATCTTCTCAGTCCCCGGCAACTGTGATGTCCCGGAGACCGTCTCCGTCCTCGAGGGGGCGAATGCGAGCATCCACAATATGCGGGAGGAATTCATGGGCAGGCAGTTCTTCGGTTTCGGAGGCGCATTGCCCGGGAGCGGGACCCCATTTGAGATCGAGGACGACATCCTTGAGAGGTCTCTCAGGTCGGTGGCGGTCAATGATGGCATCATGATCACGCACTGTCCTGCATACGGCATCAACGACCTCACCAAGAACGGGCGGCACCTGGGCTCCAAGGGGATACTTCGAGTTGCCAACGAATTCAAGCCCGTCCTTGCGGTCTCCGGACACGTGCACGAGTCGCGGGGCAAGACAGTTTCGAAGGACACCATGTTCGTGAACCCTGGATCAGCCAGGAACGGTTCTTATGCCAGCGTACGCTTGGGTGAGAGCGTGGATGTGGAGTTCCACGAGGTCCAGCTCCAACGCTAACGACCCCATAATGTTTTAATAGACCTCCCACTTTCACTTGCCCGAGAGGTAACAGATGGCCATTTGGCAAGGCAGACCCAAGAGGAAGCCATCAGGCGGAAGGCTGAGGCTCGCCCGAAAGAAGAGAAGGTTCGAGGTCGGGAGAGAGAAGCAGTTCACACGCTTGGGTCCTCAGAAAGTCAAGCTCTACCGGGTTAAGGGAAAGGCTCAGAAGGCGCGCCTTTTGATGGCAAACACCGCCAACGTGGTGGACCCGAAGACGAGGAAGATCAAGAAGGTGAAGATCCTCACGGTCAAGACGAACCCATCAAACCCCAACTACGTCCAGAGGAACATAATGACCAAGGGCGCGACGATCATGACGGAGCTCGGGGAAGCCGTGATAACCTCCAGGACCGGCCAAGACGGCGTAGTCAACGCTGCCCTGGTCCCATCTGCAGCGCTGCCTGCACCGGCCACCTAGGCGAGCTCTTTTCTGACCGCGGAACTCACCGACGGTTCTGTAAAGAGTCGGGTGGTGGGCCTATCAGGGCGCCACCACCTCCATCTCCTCACTCATTCAGTTCGGCTCAGACCGTGCGGCCATCGCTGGCTCGTATAGGATCATCATCGCGTCATGCCGGAATGCGCCGGGGTCGAACCGTAGACCCCCTACCACCTCCAATCTCTTGGAGACGGCTGTCTGCAGCAGGTCGATGCTGGCATTGACATTCCTGTCAAGGTTGAAGCCGCATTCGCACTCGAACAGAGTGCCCATTCGGGAATGGTGTCTCCCACATGTCAGGCACTTTCTGCTGCTGCACATTGGGTCATGATCTGGCGCCAGATGCACTAGGATTCTCCGATTACATGTAGTATCAGGGAATCCGACTTCGGCCAATCCCATGAACTCACCACCCGATTTTTGACAGAACCCTCACCGACAAAGTTAGATAGCGGCGCGGTGTTCGCAAATTGGAGGTCCTGAGATGGCCGTCGATCCTGAGAAAGCCGTCGTGCTCTACCCCGCATACTTCGAGCTCAAGATCAGCAGGGGTGAGGGGCGCATGGTCGCCAAGAAGAATGCCGTCGAGGGTCCGAGCGCTCAGATGATATACGAAGCGGTCAAGTCGTTGGGGCTCGACTGCATCCTCGAGCTCGAGAAGTCCTATCCCAGGTTCTGGTACAAATCGAATGGGAGGGTGCTCGTCGAGCCCAAGCTGAAGAAGATGGAATTGATGCAGAAGGTGTCTTTCAAGCTGAAGACCATGCCGAAACCGAAGCCTGAGTGAATCATCTGTCCTGAGGCGTTTCCACTTCCTCGACGAGTTTCTTGCCCGCGGAGACACTGTCCAACGAGTGTATGACTGCTCCGCAATCAGAGATCGTCTCCTCGACGCTCTCAAAATCGATGGAGGTCCCCTCTATCGTTATCTTCACGCTCTCCGTCTCACGGTCGACCTCTTCCAGAGTGCAGTTGACCCCAGAAACGCCGTTCAGGATCCCGAGCCTGCGGGATAGCTCGATGATGGTCGGGTGGTGAGGCTTCAGGACATCCAAAACAAGCCGCTTGATCTCACTCACTTACTTGATCCCTGCCGATATCGATGTCTAAGAGGTCTGTCTATTTATTTCTTTTCCAAGTCACCGTGCCATTTTTCGCAACGCTGGCCATTGCCAGGGACCGCGCGCTCGTCAGGTTTAAGAGCGCTCTTGACAATCCGAAGCCGTGGCTAGGCCTGCGATCCCATCGGAGGAAGTGAAAGTCCTTGACATCAACGCGTCCTATCTCGGCGTGAGGACCATCGCGCTGATGGAGCGAGCAGGGCAGGCGGTGGCCAGATACATCCTCAGCATCTCCAAGCCTGACTGGAAGGTCGCCGTCGTTTGCGGCAAGGGGAACAATGGCGGAGATGGATTCGTCGCAGCTAGGCACATCGCTCAATCCTTGCACACCGATGTCTTCCTTGCCGAATCGGAGATATCGAGCGACATCGCGCGGTACAACCTCGAATCGGTGAAGGATCTCGTCAAACAAATCCAGTCCTTCGAGCCGAAACGATACGATGTCATCGTGGATGCGATGCTCGGGGTCGGGATTAAGGGAAGGCCGCACGACCCGTACCCCAAGCTGATCAGGGCACTGAATGAATCGAAGCGAATGGTTGTCTCGGTGGACGTCCCATCGGGATGGCCCGCTGACCTGCAAGTGAGACCAGAGACGACACTCACCCTCCACGCTCCGAAGGTGGGCATGACGAAGCAGAATTCGGGGAAGATCATCGTCGAGGACATCGGGATACCTCCCGAGGCAGAACTCTACTGCGGGCCAGGTGATTTCTCCTTGCTTCCGAAAAGGAAGAAGGATGCGCACAAGGGTGACGCGGGAAGAGTCCTTGTCATCGGTGGCGGGCCCTACACAGGCGCACCAGCATTCACGGGCATGGCCGCGATGAGGTCCGGGGCGGATCTCACGTTCGTCTTCACACCAGAGCCAGCGGCATTACCAGTATCGATCTACTCGCCGAACATCATTGTACGAGCGCTCGACGGAGCGATACTCACGAAGGACCACATTGCGCAGGTCGTGGCGTTCTCGGCCGGGGTGGATGTCATCGCGATCGGACCTGGGTTGGGGAACGATCCAGAGACCATCCAGTCCATCCAGGAGATAGTGCGGAGGTCGAACAAGCCGCTCGTCATCGACGCGGATGCGATCGCCGCCTGTGGATCGAGACCTTCAGTCCTAAGGGGGAAGACCGGTGTCATCACGCCACATGCGGGGGAGTTCAAGAAACTCACCGGAAGGACGCCCCCCACTGACGATCTCATGAAGAGGTCGGCTGCGGTCAAGGAGGCGGCGGGGAAGCTTAGAATGACCATCCTCCTGAAAGGGCCGACAGACGTCATCAGCGATGGGACGTATGTCAAACATAATAGAGTCCACAACGAAGCGATGACTGTGGGCGGCACGGGCGACGTCCTCACGGGGGTCGTGGCCGGACTTCTTGGGCAGAGGGCTAGCCCGTTTGCAGCGGCGAGGATCGGGGCTTTCACCTGTGGCCTTGCTGGCAACCTTGTTTTCGAGGAGAAGAGCTATGGACTGCTGGCGACGGACATCATCGAGAAGATACCATTGGTACTGCGTAGACACATTTGATAGGACGGAGCCACGTTTTGACCATGGAACCCGCACATGAGGCTCGCAATACTCTCAGACATCCATTCGAACATCCATGCGCTCAAGACCGTGGCGACCGGACTCAAAGGCAGAGGAGGCGCTGATGTCATCGTCTGCGCAGGAGACACTGTGGGTTACGGCGCATTCCCGAACGAATGTTGCAAGACGATAAGTGCGATCTCGAAGCCGACCGTACTCGGGAACCACGACTTGGCAGCGCTGGCCAGGGACACATCTTCCATGAATCCTTATGCGGCGAAGGCGGTCCTGTGGACTTCGTCGCGCCTGGACGACTATTCGAGGAGATGGCTGCATTCATTGAGGACGGAAGCGAGGTTCGAGGTCGCAGGGCTGGAGGTGGCAATGTACCATGGTTCAGTCGAGAGTTGCACCGAGTATGTGTTCGAAGAGGACGCGACCGAGTCGATGCTCACGAGGGCGCGATGCGGTCTCCTGATTCTCGGTCACACGCATGTGCCTTATGTGAGGAGGTTCCCGTCCGGACTCATCGTCAACCCCGGTTCTGTCGGGCAACCGAGGGACGGGGATCCCAGGTCCAGCTACGCTCTTCTTGACACGGACTCCCAGGAGTGCGTGATAATCAGACTGGAATACGATATCGACAAAGCGGCGAACGCGATCGAATCCGCAGGTCTGCCCATGTTCCTGGCCGATAGGCTGCCTGTGGGGAGATGAAGCGGCAAATATATCCGCCCCGGCATTGTACGAGTGACCATGGACCTGGAGCCCGTACCAGACGTGCCCGCTTTGGTCATGAGAGGCAGCAAGAAATGGCTGTGCGTCGCGGACCTCCACCTCGGGATCGAGGCACAGCTCAGACATGCAGGCTTCAACATCCCGTCCCAGGCTCCGAAGATGCTGTCCAGCCTCGAGGCCCTGACAGCATTCGCGGACAACCTTCTTATCCTGGGGGATGTGAAGCACCGGATCCCGTCTGTGAGCTACCGCGAGGACAGGGAGATCCCGCCGATACTCGATAAGCTCATGAATCGCTACAAGGAGGTCGTGATTGTCGCGGGCAACCATGATGGAGGGCTCGATACGATCCTGCCTCCCGGAGTGAAAGCCGTCTCTGGGGCAGGTGTAAGGATTGAGAGCGCTGGGGCTTTCCACGGACATATCTGGCCGTCCCGTGAGGTCATGGAGGGTGACATTCTCGTGATGGGGCACATCCATCCTTCAGTCGTGCTCGCCGATTCCTTGGGGACCAGAAGCAATGAGAAGTGCTGGCTGAAGGGGAAACTGAAGCCCAAGACAGTGCTGGAGAGATACGACCATTGTCCGAGAGAGCTCATCATCGTCCCGGCCTTCAACCCATTGCTCACCGGGACCCCGGTCAACTCGACCGTCGGCTCGAAGTTCGGGCCGCTCTTCAGGAACGACCTCGTGAATCCAAGAGATCTTGAGGCGTATCTCCTCGATGGCACCAACCTCGGCGTCCCTGCCCGAGTCAAGATGCGCCCGTGGCCAGAGCCGAAAGAAGTCTGATCACTTCTTCTGCCGATCGAAGAAGATGTTCTTTCCGGTCGCGGACAGCGGGATCCCGTGGCTCACGTTCGCCTGGCCGAGCCCGAGCCGTCTGGCAGCTACGCCTATCCTGTACATGATCCTGTTGTCGATGTTGAACTCTCCCGCCTGCTTCGCGGCGGAGCCGAGTGCTATCCCGAGGTCCAAGGTTCGGATCACGCAGTTCGGCCCCTTGAAATCCCCCGAGGACGACTTCTCGTTGAACTCCTTGCAGGTCCCATAGCCGCATGCTCCACAGTTTAGCCCGACGCCCTCGTGCGGAAGCAAGCCGATGAGGACGACAGCGTCCGAGTCCAGCACGTTCTGGCCATCGCGCTCGAACCCATATGTCCCACGCTCCTTCCCTATTCTGATCATGTCGCTGCCGAGCGCGACGCGCTCTGAATCAGACAGCAACGCTACCTCGATGAAGTCCTCTCCGGCCGCCTTAGGGGCCGTCCTAGCGGAAACCTCCATCAACTCCCCGACGAACCTCACGGTGTCCTTCATGGCCATGGCCCACGGGAACGCGTACTTGACTTTTATATCCGCGGACGGCATCCGCGTATGTCGGAGCGAAGTGGCGATGTCGATGTCCCTCATTTGTGCATCCACCATCCTTCTCGCAGCCCAGCGCAGGCCGCGGCTGATCAAGGTGCCGAAAGGCCTGAAACGCCGCGCGGGGACACGGAAGGTCCAGGTGAGGACCCGCCCGCAGGTCAAGGCGGTAAGGGTCAAGGGCCAGCTGAAGTGCGACATCTGCTTGGGAATGATCAAGAAGGAGCTTCCGAGCGTGCTGTGCGGTTGCGGCAAGCAGTTCCACAACTCGTGTGCGATGAGGGTCGGCTCATGCCCCATCTGCGGGAAGGAACTCGGCTACTCCGCGCAGAAGCCGCACGTGATCGACTCGGAGATGCCCGTGCTGAGACCGATGCCCTTGACAAAGGAGGACAAGATGCTGCTCCTCGAGGAGAGGTTCCTCCTCGGCGAGGTGACCGAGAACACTTACCTCGCACTGAAGGATCAAGTCCAGAAGGCGCCCGACGCATCCATGTTCTGCAGCATTTGTGGACGAAGGTTGCTTGACGGAGAGAGCTGCGACTGCACACTCTATCGACGTTCCATCCAGTGCCCCGAGTGCGGAGAGAACCTCACGGACGAGGACCTCTTCTGCAGGAGATGCGGGGTCGTGTTCACCACGGATTTCTCCGAGGACCTGTTCCAGTGTCCTGAATGCGGCAGGATCGTCGCAGAGGGGGAGAGGTCCTGTAACTGCGGGGTCGTGCTGGTGGGAGAAGGGAACATGATCTGCCCCAAGTGCGGCAAGGAGATCCCCCAGGCCTCGCAGACGTGTGAGTATTGTGGTGAATCCTTTGTAGAGCTGATCTCAGAGTGCCCGGCCTGCGGAAGAAGGGTCGACAAAGATGCGTTCGCTTGTCTTTGCGGCGTCATCTTCTCCGACAGAGTCGGGGGGGCAGAGTGCTCAGTCTGCGGGGCCAGGAGCGAACTCCAGGACAAGTTCTGTCCGAAGTGCGGGGCGCGGTTCGCGGACGAGCCCAAGCTGCAGGGCAAAGTGGAGAGAAAAGTGAGAAGATAGGCGGCGGTTAGGCCGCCTATTAGATTGACTGAGGTTTGGGGCTCATCTGACGAAGTCGATCGGCTCGTCGTTCCTTCCATATGATCTGGAGCCTGCCGCTGCTGGTCTCCTGGCATCGGACATAACGGTTCGGCTCTCCTGCCCGACGAACGAGTCCGACTTGGCGCCCGTGACGATGAGCAGGATCTTCACCGTGCTCTCCAGGGCCGGGTCGATGCTGCATCCCCAGATGAGCCGGGCATGCTTCGCGACCCTTTGCCCAACGACCTCTGCAGCCCTCTGAGCCTCAGTGACCGTCATGTCCGGTCCACCGACCACTCTTATGAGCGCGCCCTTGGACTCCTTGAGGTCGATCTCACCCAAGAGTGGCGAGTTGAGGGCCTCCTCGATTGCCGCCTCGACTCTGGACTCCGGGTCGGCCTCATCGGATTCGCCGATACCGACGAATGCGACTCCGCCCTCGTTCATGACAGTCATGATGTCGCTGTAGTCCAAGTTGACCAAGCCGGGCTTGGTGATGATCTCGGTCAGGCCTCTGATGGTCTGCATCAAGACTTCGTCCGCAACCTTGAACGCGGCGTCCACTGGGAGCTTCGGAACGAGTTCAAGGAGCTTGTCGTTGGGGATCACGATGGTCGTGTCGCACAGCCTCCTCAATCTCTCGAGTCCGTCTAGGGCGTTCTCCATCCTTACTTCGCCCTCCGCCTTGAACGGCAATGTGACGACGCCGATCGTAAGAGCCTTTCCTTCCTTCGCGAGCCTGGCAGCGAAGTGCGCGGAACCGGTTCCGGTGCCGCCTCCCATGCCAGCGGTGACGAAGACTATGTTGGATCCCTGAAGGAAATCCCTGATCTCCCTCTCGTTCTCCTTGGCCGCGGCCTCGCCTACCTGCGGTATGGCCCCCGCGCCGAGACCCCTCGTGATGTTCTTTCCTATCAGGATCTTCTTCGGAGAGTGGATCGAGAGCAAATGCTTCGCATCCGTGTTTATCGCGCATAGCTGAGCGCCTGATACGCCGGCTTCGACACATCTGTTGATGGTGTTGGAACCAGCACCGCCGCAACCGATGATCTTTATGCTGACATCCAGCTGCGCCGCGATCTTTGCTATCTCCTCGTCATCCGCGGTAGGGGCAGCAGGTGGTGTGACCTGTACCTGGGCGGGCTGAGGGGAAGACCTTTCGTTCAGTTCATCTACGTCTTTTCCCAATGCTTCTTTAACAAGACTCTTCGGCATGTGTGCACCCCTAGACTATGTAAGTAATCAAGAACCGCCGATATAAATATTGCTAAGACGAAGAAAAGCCAGTATCTTGGAGTTTCCTTTCCTTCGGAAAGGAGAGACTCAAACATGCAAACGCACATGGACATCAAGACTAGCCGCTCCTCTTCGCTCGTAACGGTTTCGTCGAGCAATCATCCACACGCTGAGCTCACATCTGCCTGGAATTCGACCAATCCATGAGGAGATTGCCTGGCGTGACCCTTTTATATCTTCAATTCAAATACCTACGTGCAAACAACTTGCAGATGGGATGATATGAAATCGCTTATTGATGATGCTCTCGAACAGCATGAGCTGCAGAAGATCGCAAAGGTCGATTTGGGTGCGCCAGATGATGACGAGTTGGCAAAGATCGTCGAGAAACTCAAGGTCCAGATTACCATAATAGGATGTGGTGGTGGAGGTTCCAATACGGTGAACCGACTGAGCCAGTCTGGAGTATTTGGGGCAGAGCTCGTCGCGGCGAACAGCGATGCGAAGCATCTGCTCAATGTACACTCCCCTCACAAGGTACTCCTCGGACGTTCGACCACCCGCGGCCTCGGAGCGGGGGCACTCCCTGAGATCGGCGAGCGCGCAGCTCAGGAGGCAGTCGACGAGCTGAAGAGTTACGTCAAGACCGCGAACA
>Ga0315286_10001687_pt1 | contig 20142 bp, 24 predicted proteins | sample YL17G10_0_MG_FD_205038 | JGI IMG/M metagenome (GOLD analysis project Ga0315286, IMG submission 205038) | Sediment microbial communities from Yellowstone Lake, YNP, Wyoming, USA - YL17G10_0 | ecosystem: Environmental > Aquatic > Freshwater > Lake > Sediment | place: USA: Wyoming | collected... | reverse complement strand
ATTTGTCCGAAATGCAGTAAACCATCACGCATCGGACATAAAAGTGTAGCGGATTCCACAACTGGCAAGAAGCACACGATGCGTATCTGCCGCAGCTGTGAAGAGATGTTTTAACAAAGAAAGTATATAATGGCTAAAGAGAAATCACAAAAGGCGGTAAAAGAAACAGCGAAAGCGCCCAAAGTTCAGAAACAGGAAGTTGGAATAACTCCGCGAATGTTAGAGTATTTCAAGAAATCGATTATTCCAGCAATGATGAACCAATTCCAGTATTCAAATCTCATGCAGGTTCCAAAGCTTGAGAAGATTTGTATCAATATCGGTGTCGGTCAAGCCACACAAGACGCAAAGTTGTTGGATGGCGTTGTGAAAGATCTTGAAACTATCATTGGTCAAAAGCCGGTAATAACACAAGCTAAGAAAGCAATTTCAAATTTTAAATTACGTCAGGGTTTGCCGATCGGAGTACGTGTGACACTTAGAAATCTGCGCATGTACGAATTCATGGATCGTTTTATTAGCGTGGCAGTCCCGCGCATTCGTGATTTTCGTGGTTTCTCAGACAAGTCATTCGATGGACATGGTAACTATACGGTTGGAGTCAAGGAGCATATTATTTTTCCTGAGATCGATGTTGATAAGGTAGCTAAAGTATTCGGTATGGATATCACCTTTGTTACAACTGCAAAAACAGATCAAGAATCGTATGCGCTCCTTAAAGAATTTGGAATGCCTTTCGAGAAGCGACAAGCGACGATTGAGCAGACGCAGAGTAAACAGGTAAAAACAGGAGAATAAAATTTGGCACGTTTAGCAATGGTTGTTAAATCAAAAAGAACACCGAAATATGCCGGTCGGAAACATAATCGATGTGGTATCTGCGGTAGACCACGTGGATACCTGAGGAAATTTGGTATTTGTCGGTTGTGTTTCCGTAAAATGGCACTCGAAGGGAAAATTCCCGGCGTCTTAAAAGCGAGCTGGTAAGGAAAATAAAAAAGTATGAATACGACTGATCCAATTGCAGATTATTTGACACGCGTTCGTAATGGAATTAAAGCGAAACATAAAAGAGTTGATATCCCAGCATCGAACCTGAAGCGTAATCTCTCAAAGATTCTGACTGACCAAAAATATTTAGCTGGCTATACTGAAATCAGTGATGATAAACAAAACGTGTTGAGAATAACACTTCGTTATGTTGATGGTGTCAGTGCAATTACAGGTTTAATCCGGATTAGTAAACCCGGTCTCCGCATATATAAATCATCTGATGAGTTACCGCGTGTGCTTAATGGCCTCGGAATTGCTGTTATATCGACATCAAAAGGAATAATGACTGATAAAGATGCACGAAGGCAAAATATTGGCGGTGAGATTCTCTGTAATGTTTGGTAATTTATAGGATATAAAAAGGAAATGTCACGAATAGGACGAAAACCAATTCCCTCTGTAAAGGGAGTTAAAATTGAAAAGAAGGATGGAAGTGTCAGGGTTATAGGATCGAAGGGCGAACTAACCGCTCGGGTACCTGATTCCATAGCGATTGAAATAAATGACAGCGAAATCCTCTTGAAACGCTCTTCAGATGAAAAAAGTCAGAGAGCGCTGCACGGAACTTGGCGTGCATTAATTAATAACATGATAAAAGGCGTTTCAGAAGGATTTGAAAGAAAACTCGAGATCGTAGGTGTAGGATATAAGGCTGAGGTCAAAGGAAAGAAAATCCAGTTTGCTCTTGGTTATTCACATCCGATTTTATTCGAGCCGCCGCAAGGTATTAAAATTGAGGTTCCCCAACCGACTAGTGTAGTTATCTCGGGTATTGATAAACAACTTGTTGGTCAGGTTGCTGCAAAGATACGATCATTCCGTCCACCTGAACCATATAAAGGTAAAGGTATCAAATATCAAGGCGAGTACATCCGACGTAAAGCCGGTAAAGCAGCAGCAACAGCAGGAACAAAGGCAGGATAACATGATCAATAAATCAAGAATAGAGCAGCGATTAAAAATTAAACGGCGCTTAAGAAAAAAAATCCGTGGTAGTTCAGAGATACCGAGATTGACGGTATACAGAAGTTTATACCACATATATGCACAAATCATTGATGACGCTACATCGAAAACACTCGTAGCAACCTCAACACTTTCACCGGAACTACGTGAAGAGGTTAAAAGCATAAAAGGAAAGAAAGAAGTTGCTAAGCGTGTCGGTGCGCAGATTGCTAAAAAAGCTCTTGAAAAGAATGTTAAAAGGGTAGTATTCGATAGGAATGGATATTTATATCACGGCATAGTAAAATCTTTAGCAGATGGTGCTCGTGAAGCTGGGCTTAAGTTTTGATAATATTATTTGATCCCGGCTGTTATGTTCAAGGATTGCCGGGTCGTCTAATGGCAGGACAGCGGCCTTTGGAGCCGTCAGTAGAGGTTCGACTCCTCTCCCGGCAGCATAGTTAATTTTTATTAAACGGAGTAATTACATTGTCAAAAATAAAAACAGGTGAATTAGATCTCAAAGATCGGCTCGTTCACATCAATCGTGTCGCAAAGGTTGTTAAAGGTGGACGCCGTTTTAGTTTTAGCGCCATTGTTGTTGTTGGCGACGGTAAAGGTCATGTTGGTGTTGGACTTGGAAAAGCAAATGAAGTTCAGGATGCTATTTCTAAAGGCATTGATGATGCTAAGAAAAATGTTGTGAGAGTAACCATTCTTCATGGTACAATACCGCATACAATTTATGCAAAGTATGGAGCTTCAAAAGTACTATTGAAACCTGCATCGCCCGGTACAGGATTGATTGCCGGTGGTGGTGTGCGCGCTGTCTTAGAATCAGCAGGCGTCAAAGATGTTTTAACAAAGTCTATCGGCTCATCAAATCCTCACAACGTTGTTAAAGCGACCTTAAGAGCATTATTAAATCTCACTGATGCCACAACGATGTCAGAGCGAAGAGGGATGTCGTTAGTGGAATTGTTTGGCACGCAACCAACAGCGCAAATTAATTAATGGATAGTGTATATGGCAAAACAAATTAAAATAACACAGATAGTTAGTCAAATCCACTGCTTGAAAGCGCACAAGCGCACAATCGAAGCACTTGGATTAGGCAGACCCCATTATTCGATTGTGAAAAATGATACTCCACAGATTCGCGGTATGATTAATAAGGTAAAACACCTTGTGCATGTGGAAGAGGTAAAATAACAAATGGTAAAACCAATATTAAGCAATTTAAAATACGCAAAAGGTTCCCGGAGAAAAGTAAAACGGATCGCGCGCGGTCAGGGCTCTGGGCACGGCGGAACTGCTACACGCGGACATAAAGGTGAAGGTGCGCGGGCGGGCACACATTATCGTGCATGGTTCGAAGGTGGCCAAATGCCTCTCTCCCGACGAGTTCCCAAGTTCGGATTTCATAACCCGCTCAAGGCAGAGTACCAGATTGTGAATATTTCTACTTTAGAAAAATTAGGTAGTGGTGGCAAATTCACCGACGGCAAAGTAAATCCGGAAATCTTATATAGTGTCGGTGCAGTTTCAAAAAAATCCGTTCCAGTAAAAATATTAGGCGACGGTGATCTGAAGTCGAAATTGGAAGTAACTGCACATTCATTTAGTAAATCTGCTGTACAAAAGATAGAAGCTGTGGGAGGAAAGGCAATCACAATTTCTCACTCAACGAAGTAAGCTATAATGGCGAAACTCAGCGAAAGTTTTCGAAATATTTTTAAAATACAGGAACTACGGCAGCGTATACTCTTTACTGCTGGATTGTTGATTATTGTGCGCTTCGGTGCTCACGTCACGCTTCCGGGTGTGGATGCGAAACTGTTAACTGAAGCTATGCGCAATCAGTCTTCAAATACATTATTCGGTCTGTACGATTTGTTTGTTGGTGGTGCATTCAGTAATGCGGCAATTTTTGCATTAGGCATAATGCCATACATCAGTTCCTCAATCATTATCCAGCTTCTTGGTGCAGTTATTCCATATTTCCAGAAGTTGACGAAAGAAGGTGAAGAAGGTCGTAAAAAAATTACTCAGCTCACCCGATTTGGAACTGTGATCATCTCGACGCTTCAAGCATGGGGAGTCAGCGTTAATTTGTTGAGTATGAGTGCCGCAGGTACTCCTATTGTTCCGGATGCAGTCCATGGATATGGATTTCAACTCTCAACGATTGTTGTGCTAACAGCGGGTACTATATTTATGATGTGGTTGGGTGAACAAATTACAGAACGAGGTATTGGCAATGGTATATCGTTGATAATTTTTATCGGTATTATTGCACGATTCCCGAACGCACTACTTGATGAATATCAGCTCGTCAGTTCAGGTGCGCGTGGTTTGATCGTAGAGTTGATTGTGCTTGCTCTCATGGTTTTCATCGTTGCCGGCATTGTTTTGGTCACTCAAGCAACACGCCGAATCCCGGTTCAGTACGCAAAGCGGGTTGTTGGGAGAAAGATTTATGGAGGCGTTACACAGTATATACCGATGCGAGTTAACACTGCCGGTGTTATGCCGATTATCTTTGCACAGGCGATTATGTTCATCCCGAATACGATACTAACCTTTTTCCCGGATAGTGAATTTATTCAAAGTATTTCCGGCTATATGAGTTATCAATCGTACACATACTCATTTGTATATGCCTTGATGATCGTTTTCTTTACATACTTTTACACTGCAGTCGCTTTTAATCCAAAGGATGTTGCGGAAAATATGCAAAAGCAAGGTGGATTCATACCGGGAATACGACCGGGCAAAAATACATCGGATTTTATAGATAACATTTTAACGAAGATTACTTTACCCGGATCTATATTCCTGGCGATCGTTGCAATTTTACCCACGTTTATGATTAACATGGGTGTGACATCGAGCTTTGCCAGCTTTTTCGGAGGAACAAGTTTATTGATCGTTGTTGGAGTTGGATTGGATACACTTCAACAAATTGAATCACATCTGTTGATGCGCCATTACGATGGTTTCATGAAAAGTGGTAAGCTAAAAGGGCGAAGGTAACAAGATTCGATATCAACTAAACACTGGAAACCAAACAGATATGGCGAAAGCAACCATTAAGGCGCCGCGTGAAATTGAGATAATGAAAGAAAGCTGCAAGATCGTAGCTGAGATTCTCCGATTGTTGAAAGGAATGATTCGACCGGATATCACGACAAAGGAACTCGATCAATTCGCTGAAGAATTTATCAGGTCACAAGGTGCCGAACCGGCGTTTAAAGGATACGGAAGCGATAAGAAAAATTTATTTCCAGCAACATTATGTATCTCTATTGATGATGAGGTTGTTCATGGAATTCCGAGTAATCGAAAATTACAAGAAGGTGAAATTATCGCAATTGATGTTGGAGTGAAGAAGAAAAATTATTTTGGCGATGGTGCTTGGACTTATGCTGTTGGTAAAATTTCTGATGATAAAGCTAAACTGTTAAGAGCTACTGAACAAGCACTTGAAGTTGGAATTAAACAAGCACGCGCTGGTAATCATGTGCATGATATATCAGCCGCTGTTCAATCGTTCGTTGAGAAACAAGGTTTCTCTGTTGTTAGGGATTTGGTCGGTCATGGTGTTGGTCAGAAACTTCATGAAGAACCTGCCATACCAAATTTCGGTGAACCAAGAACCGGACCTTTATTACAAAAAGGTATGACGCTGGCAATCGAGCCAATGGTTAATTTTGGAACGTATAGAGTTCGAATAGATTCAGACGGCTGGACTGTTCGAACTGCCGATGGTTTACCTTCGGCGCATTTTGAGCATACAGTGTTAGTTACAGATAATAATCCTGAAATACTCACAATATAAAATGGTGAATGGCTAAACAAGGACCGATAACTATGGATGGCGTTATTACCGATACGCTGCCGAACGCTATGTTTCGAGCGAAACTCGATAATGGTCATGAGATACTTGCTGTAATTTCAGGAAAAATGAGAATGCATTATATTAAAATACTTGTAGGGGATAAAGTTACTATCGAAATGTCGCCATACGATTTAACGAAGGGCCGTATAACTTATAGGTATAAATAAAAGGAATTAGCATGAAAGTACGTTCATCAGTAAAAAAATTATGTGAAAACTGTAAAATAATCAGACGTAAAGGTGTTGTGCGAATTATTTGTAAAAATCCAAAACACAAACAGAGACAAGGATAATTTGAGAAATCGAAAAGATTTAAATTTCGAAAGGATCAGGTAGAGTGGCTCGTATAGCAGGAATAGATTTACCCAAAAATAAACGATCAGAAATTGGACTGACATATATTTACGGCATTGGTCACAGTAGTGCTAAAAAAATTTTAATTGCAGCTGGAATCAGTTACGATAAACGTATCAACGAATTGACCGATGATGAGGTTGCGAAGATACGCTCGATTATTACCTCGGATTATAAAGTTGAAGGTGCATCCCGAAGTGAAACACAAATGAACATCAAACGATTGATGGATATCAATTGCTACCGAGGTTTGCGTCACCGTAAAGGATTACCTGTTCGCGGTCAGCGAACCCGAACCAATTCGCGAACACGTAAAGGTAAACGAAAGACAGTTGCTGGAAAGAAAAAAGTAATAGCTAAGAAGTAATTCATTAATATTTTTGGATAACACCGAATGGGTAAACAAACAACAGGTGCAGCCGCAAAAACAACAGCGGCAAAAAAGAAAAAGAAAATTCAAGTCGACGTTACTGGAAAAGTTTTTATCAAAGCGACATTCAATAATGTTATAGTGACGATTACAGATGTTTATGGAAACGTCATAAGCTGGTCGTCTGCTGGAAGAAATGCCTTTAAAGGTTCAAGAAAGAATACGCCATTTGCTGCGCAGGTTACGGCCGAGGCAGCAGCAAAAGAAGCATTTGATATGGGGCTTCGAAAAGTCGATGTCTTTGTAAAAGGTCCAGGTTCCGGTCGTGAAGCTGGTATTCGGTCGTTGCAAACTGTAGGATTGGAAATATTAAGCATACGCGATATTACACCAATTCCACATAATGGCTGCAGACCTCCGAAGCGTCGCCGTGTATAAAATGAGTGTACTGTAATATTTTATCAACAAAAGGAAAATATGGGTAGATATATCGAATCAAGCTGCAGATTATGTCGGAGAGAGAGACAAAAACTTTTCCTCAAGGGGACGAAGTGTTTCACCGAGAAATGTTCGGTAGAACGACGCGGATACCCTCCCGGACAACACGGTCAAACTCGACGGCAAAAAATATCTGAATACGGAGTTCAACTTCGAGAAAAACAGAAAATCCGTCGTATGTATGGGCTGCAGGAAGTTCAATTTCATAATTATTTTCAGAAAGCACATCGGCAATCAGGACGAACAGGTGAGAATCTCATTAAGTTGCTTGAACGCCGGCTTGATAATATTCTTTACCGGATGGGTTTCGCTCCATCGCGCAAAGCTGGCAGGCAGCTTATCACGCACGGGCACATCATGGTTAATAATACAGGTGTTACAATACCATCATATTTATTGAAATCGGGAGATGTAGTTCATGTTATTGAAAAGAGTAAGAAATTAGAAATAATTCACTCATCGATGAAGCGTATGAAAGACAGTTCAATGTTGCCATGGCTGAGTCTTGATAAAGCAGCCATGTCGGGCACGTTCTTGAATGTCCCGGAGCGTGCTGATATACCACTCAATGCAAATGAACAGTTAGTTGTTGAGCTTTATTCCAAGTAAAATTCACTAAAACCAATTATTTATTTTGAATAATCAATAATAAATAGGCGGGAGAAAGAAACTATGGTAGCTACAAATTATCAAATGCCTGAAAAAGTACAGATCGATGAAGCAAGTTACTCGAATACTTTTGGCAGGTTTATTTTACAACCTTTAGAAAAAGGTTTCGGTGTAACAATCGGTAATGCTTTTCGCCGAGTCTTGTTGTCCTCACTCAGTGGTACTGCATTCACTGCGCTCCGAATTGAAGGAGTGCTTCACGAGTTTTCAACGATTCAAGGTGTCGTTGAAGACGTGACTGAGATTATCTTAAATCTCAAAGCTATCCGTATGAAGCTTATCAACAAGAAACTCAACAGGGTTGTTGTTGAACTGAAGGGCGCTAAAGAGTTTACTGCGGCTGATATCCAAAAAGCAAATCCTGAAATCGAAATATTAAATCCGAATCAACACATTGCAACACTTAATGCTGGTGCTGTATTCGAATTGGAGCTACGGATCGGACGCGGAAAAGGTTACGTGACGGCAGAAGAAAATAAAATGGCTGATCAATCATTAGATGTTATCGCTATTGATTCGATATTTACACCGATTAAAAATGTTCGGTTTCTTATCGAGCCAACTCGTGTAGGTCAGCAAACAGATTATGAAAAACTCATACTCGAGATTGAAACCGACGGTTCAATAGCCCCGGATGATGCACTTGCCCAGGCGGCTGTTATTCTTCGCGATCACATCCAGTTATTCCTCAGTTTCAATATAGAATCTGAAGCACACGAAGAAATGATGGAACGGGATTCCGAGTTTTCTCGCATTAGAAAAATTCTGCAAATGTCAGTAGAGGAACTTGAGCTTTCCGTTCGATCACATAATTGCCTTAAAGCGGCAAACATCAAAACAATTGCCGACCTTGTTCGGCGTGATGAGCCGGAATTATTGAAATTCAGAAATTTCGGCAGGAAGTCTCTCGCAGAGCTTACTGAAATTGTAGAACAGTTTGGCTTGAACTTTGGGATGGACGTTGAAAAATATCTCCACGATGTTAATAGTTAAATTTAATTATAGGACATTAAATGCGGCATAGAAAATCAGGAAGAAAACTTAAACGAACTGCGAGTCATAGGAAGGCGACACTAATTGCATTATCCACGGCGCTGCTTCGGAATAAGAAAATTCGCACAACCGTTGCAAGAGCAAAAGAAACACGAATGTTTGTTGAGCGATTGATTACACGAGCAAAGAACGCGATTACACCTGAAGGTGATAAAATAAATATTCACGCACGTCGGCAGATCGCACGTTATATCAAAGATCGTGAAGTAATGAAAGAACTGTTTACAGAGATTGCCCCCAAAGTTGCAAACCGACACGGCGGCTATACGCGAGTGATTAAACTCGGACAGCGATATGGAGATGGTGCGGAGGTTGCAGTACTCGAATTGGTAGATTTCAATACTGGTAAAGCACCCGAGAAATCTTCTTCAAAGCCAAAAGCAAAAAAGGAGAAGAAAGAAAAGAAAGAGAAAAAAGCTAAGAAAGAAATACCGACCGGTGAGGTTGCTTTAGAAAAGAAGTAAGCATATTTATCAAAAAGTATTATAAAAGGGATCTCATAATTTGGGTATCCTTTTTTTATTTGGTTCTACCCTTGTTCCCCAATCCCCATTTTAGGAATTAGCAGCATCCCGAAGGCTAACTCAGGTAAAACCCAGTTAACCTTCAAGAAGTTAAAATCTCTCAAACTTTTTGTGAATCCCCTCTAAAATACGTATTTTAAACATAATATGGCTTATCCATTTTTAGAAATCGAAAAGAAGTGGCAGAAATATTGGGACGACTACCAAACATTTAAGGTAGTTGAAGATACTGCCAAACAAAAACTTTACATCCTAGATATGTTCCCGTATCCATCCGGTTCCGGCTTACATGTCGGCCATCCTGAAGGATACACCGCTACTGATATTTACACTCGCTTTAAGCGGATGAATGGCTTTAATGTATTACATCCGATGGGATGGGATGCTTTTGGTTTGCCTGCCGAGCGGTATGCGATGCAAACAGGAATTCATCCAAGCATAACGACACAGCAAAACATTGCTACCTTCAAGCGGCAAATAAAAATGCTCGGCTTATCGTACGATTGGTCGCGTGAGGTGAATACAACCGATCCAAAATATTATAAATGGACTCAGTGGATCTTTCTGAAGATTTATAACTCGTGGTACGATACGAAATTTGATAAAGCCAGACCGATATCGGAGTTACCGATTCCATCAAACCTTTCTGAAAAAGAAAAATACGATTACGTTACAAAATATCGGCTTGCATATCTTGCCGAGATGCCCGTTAATTGGTGTCCGGAACTTGGTACCGTCCTTGCGAACGAAGAAGTTGATGAATGGGTAAGCAAGGGTTACACGGTTGAACGGCGCGCAATGCGACAGTGGATGATTCGAATCACTGCGTATGCTGAGCGACTTGAGAAAGATTTAGCAGAACTTGATTGGCACCCCGGTATTCTTGAAATGCAGCGCAACTGGATTGGCCGCTCAGAAGGAGCAGAAGCAGATTTTGCGATTGCAGGATCGAAGAAATCTATTCGTGTGTTTACTACCCGCGCAGATACGATATTCGGCGCAACTTACCTGGTACTTGCACCTGAACACCCGCTTGTTGCTGAAATCACTGCTCCCGATCAGAAAAAGATTGTTGATGATTATCGCGATCGGGCGAAGATGAAGAGCGAGCTTGATCGTATTACGCAGGAGAAACAAAAGACGGGTATTATTACAGGTGCGTATGCAGTCAATCCTGCCACAAGAAAAAATATTCCAATCTGGATTGCCGATTATGTAATCATCACATATGGCACGGGTGCAATCATGGCAGTGCCGGGACATGATGAACGAGATTATGAGTTTGCGAAGCAATTCAATCTTCCGATTGTTGAAGTAGTTTCCGGCGGTGATATTTCAAAAGAAGCTTATGCCGGTGAAGGTATTGGTATGAATTCTGCAAACGATGAGGTTTCTCTGAACGGATTAAAGACAGAAGATGCAAAACTTCGAATGGCAGTATGGTTGGAGAAGAAAGGACTTGGGAAGCGTTCCATCAATTACAAGTTGCGAGATTGGTTATTCTCACGGCAACGATATTGGGGTGAACCATTCCCGTTGATTTATTTGGAGGATGGGACTGTTAAGGATTTACCTGAAAGCAATCTTCCAATTTTGTTACCTGAATGTAAATCATACAAGCCAAGCGATACAGGTGAGTCTGTCCTGGCAACGATTCCAGAATGGGTTAATACATTAGATCCACAAACTGGTAAAACAGCCAAAAGAGAAACCCATACTATGCCGCAATGGGCTGGCTCTTGCTGGTACTATCTCCGCTACATTGATCCCGATAATGATAAAGAATTTATCTCGAAACAGAAAGAAAAATATTGGATGCCTATCGACCTCTATGTGGGTGGTGCGGAACATGCTGTGCTGCATCTTCTCTACGCTCGCTTCTGGCATAAAGTTCTTTACGATCTTGGATATCTTTCAACAAAGGAACCTTTCAGACGTCTAATAAATCAAGGAACGATTCTCGGAGTAGATGGTCAGAAGATGTCGAAGTCGCGCGGTAATGTGGTGAACCCAGATGATGTTGTGAAAGAATATGGCGCCGACTCGATGCGTTTGTTCGAGATGTTTATGGGACCTCTTGTGGATACCAAACCCTGGTCGACACATGGAGTTGAAGGTGTACACCGTTTTCTGAATCGTGTGTGGCGAATGTTGGTTGATGAGAATGATGTACTTCATTCAACGGTTAAAGATGTTCCAATCTCCTGTGATGATGAGAGATTCATGCATCAAACAATCAAAAAGGTTACACTTGATTTAGAAGGGATGAATTTCAATACCGCGATTTCGCAGATGATGATTTTCGTTAATGAGTTTTTAAATCGTGAAGTGAAACCGAGATGTTTGATGGAAACATTTATTTTGCTTCTCTCGCCCTTTGCGCCGCACATTGCTGAAGAACTATGGCAAAGGTTGGGTCATTCATCTTCGCTTGCTTATGAAAAGTGGCCCCAGTACGATGAATCGAAAGCGGCGGTAAATACAATCGAAATGGTTGTGCAAGTGAACGGAAAGGTTCGCTCCAAGTTTACTATCGCAATTGATATGAATGAAGAAATTCTTAGGAAACTTGTGCTGGGTGATGAGAACGTAAAGCGGCATATCGATGGAAAACAAATTGTCAAGATTGTGGTAGTAAAAAACAAACTTGTCAGCATCGTGGTAATATAAATGAATTTAGTCTCCATTAAAAACTCGGATGAAACCATTGAAGAATATATTTCTAATCTCAACTACACAACATCGCTTAAGGTCGGTGATGCTGTCAAATTAAATCCTTCCTCAACATTGGGTTGGGGAACAATCGTATTTTCTGTAATTCGCACTTTCTTCTCGGTTTATTTTGTTGAGAATAAAATATTCCAAGGTATCGATGGAATCATTATAGCACGATTGGCTGCAATTCACACATTAGTTTCCAAAGCAAAAATATGGGAGTACAACATGCGACAGAAAGAAGGGAAAGGATTTCTGCCGCCTATCAATCAAAAAGAAGTAGACACACTTGAACGAAAGTACGATTTCTAACGTGAGCAAACACGACTTCAATCTTTCAGTCATTGTCATTACGCATAACGAAGAAAAGAACATCGAGGCATGTATGCAATCGGTTGTCTGGGCGAAAGAAATTATTGTCGTCGATTCACATAGCACCGATAACACAGTTAAACTTGTAAAGAAATTTACAGAAAAAGTATTTGTGAAAGAATGGCTAGGATACGCAGGTGCGAAAAACTTTGCGCTTCAAAATGCTTCTAATAAGTGGGTACTCTGGCTCGATGCAGATGAGCGGGTAACTCCAGAGCTTGCACTTGAAATTAAACGAGTAATATCAGAAGATAACGATGAGTACATGGGATATGAGGTTGCGCGTCGAGCATTTTTCCTGGGCAAATGGATTAAGCATTGTGGCTGGTATCCGGGTTATGTTACACGACTCTTTAAACGCAGCGTAGTCAAATTCAACGAGATGCGTGTACATGAGAAACTTGAAATATTGGGAAAGGTTGGTAGGCTCAGCTCCGACATATTGCACTACACAGATGATACGCTATTTCATTACTTAGTGAAATTCAATCATTATACAACTTTAGCGGCAGAAGATTTAGCTGATGGTGGAAAAAGAAGTTCGTACTTTGATCTACTCATCCGTCCGCCTTACCTTTTCTTTAAGATGTTTTTTCTCCGCGGCGGTTTCCTTGATGGGATGCATGGATTTATTCTTTCTTTAATATCGGCTAATTATGTGTTTGTGAAGTATGCGAAGCTTCGGGAAACCTCCCGAAGGTTTGCGAAGGATCATCGGGATTAACCTTCGGGAGGTTAGCTATGTTTGTTTTTCAATCATAAATTTCCTACTTTTTTCTCAACAACTCTGGACTATTGAAATGGATAACACAAAAAAAGACGAACTTCTTCTTATTCAGCTAATATTAATGTTTCAAACAGCCGCCCTGCAGCATATGGGTAAGCTGAAAAATCCGATATCTGATAAAATCGAGCAGGATCTTCCGCAAGCACAAATCTCCATAGATATACTCGATATGCTGCACAATAAAATGAAAACCAATCTCACCCCTGAAGAAGAGCGGATGTTCACAACTGTTCTACAGGAACTTAAGCTCAATTATGTTGATGAGGTAGGTAAGGCACAAAAATCACCACCTGAACCACCTTCATCAGATCAGCCACAAACATCAGCGCCAACATCATGAAATTCGGTATCATCGGAAATATTCGTAAACCAGCAATCAAGGAAGTAACAGAAGACCTCCTCGGTTATCTAACATTGAAGAAAATTCCTTTTGTCGTTCATGAAGAGTTAGGTAAATGGTTTAATAATGCCGGGGCAGGACTTACGATAGATCAAGAAATCATGGTTAATGAGTCCGAGCTATCCCATCGTTGTGAAATACTTATCGCATTAGGTGGTGATGGAACAATGCTTTCTGCTGCACGACTGGTTGGTGCAAATGGCACTCCAATACTCGGTGTCAATCTCGGTAAACTTGGATTCTTAGCAGAGGTTTCCATCGATGAGCTGCAAGAATGTATTGCAGATATCATTGCTGGAAGATATTTCCTTGAAGACCGCATTGTAATTAAAACTTCTTCCGCAAATGATAATCAGTTTTACTTTACACTAAATGATGTGGTGATTGATAAGGGATCATCACCGAGGATCATAGATTTAGAAACATACGTTAACGATGATTATCTGGTTACCTACACCGCCGATGGACTCATAATTGCAACACCAACTGGCTCCACAGCATATTCGCTTTCGAGCGGCGGACCGATCATCGTTCCGAAGTCAAACGTTATCGTCATCAATCCCATCTCACCGCATACATTATCGGCACGCCCGGTTATTGTTCCAGACGACAGCACAATCAAAATTAAAGTGCGCACATCCGTCAAACCGGTTCATATGATCGCTGATGGGCAGATGGAAAAATTTTATGATGCACCTATAGAGTTTACTATCCAAAAAGCTCCTTACATTATCAAACTTGTAAAACGGAAAAAGCGCAGCTACTTCGATCTCTTGCGGATGAAATTGATGTGGGGAAAAGATTTGCGGCGCGAGAACTCTTAAACGTCATGTCAAAACTTCAATCCAAATATGTTTGTCAGAATTGCGGGTACGAATCTCCACGCTGGGTTGGTAAATGTCCGAATTGTAGTGAGTGGAATACGTTTGTTGAAGAACTTGTTCAAAAAGTTTCAGCAAGGAAAATCGTTAAGGGCACAAGCATCAAAGCAACTCCACTGAATGAGGTGGATATTATTGAGGATCAGCGACTTACAACTTCGATAGACGAGTTCGATCGGGTTTTAGGCGGTGGTATTGTGCTTGGTTCTGTTGTGCTTCTTGGCGGAGATCCCGGTGTTGGCAAATCCACACTTATGATGCAGTTAGCTGCTGAACTGAAAAACAGTGTTGTTCTTTATATTTCAGGTGAAGAATCCGCGAAGCAGATCAAACTGCGAGCCGAGAGGTTAAACTTTAAGTCTGTAGATTCATTTCTTGTTCTTGCAGAAACAAATGTGGATGTTATCGCGGAAGTTATTGAGCGGACACCACCGGATGTGATAATCGTCGATTCAATACAAACGATGTTTCGACCGCAGTTTGAAAGTTCACCAGGAAGTGTAGGGCAGGTACGTGAATCAACCGCACTTTTTACACGCATCGCAAAAGATAAATCCATCCCCATCTTTCTCATCGGGCATGTCACAAAAGAAGGTGTTATAGCCGGACCTAAAATTATTGAACACATGGTCGATACTGTTCTGCAATTCGAGGGTGAACGGCATTATGCATATCGAATTCTTCGGGCAATCAAGAATCGTTTTGGATCTACCAACGAAATCGGTGTCTTCGAGATGCGTGATACCGGATTACACGAAGTTAAGAATCCATCGGAAGTGTTTCTATCCGAGAGATCTTTTGGCGCATCTGGCTCAACGGTTGTTGCAAGTGTTGAAGGCACACGACCGATTCTCATCGAAGTTCAGGCGCTTGTCACCCCAACAAGTTACGGCGTTCCGCAGCGTAATACAACGGGTTTGGATTATCGACGACTTGGTTTGCTGATCGCGGTTCTTGAGAAGCGTTTGGGTATAATGCTCGGTCAGTACGATGTGTTTGTGAATATTGCAGGCGGTGTTCGTGTCGATGAACCGGCAGTTGATTTAGGAATTGCAACATCCATCATATCGAGTCTTCGGGATAGGTCCATCGATTCACAAATTGTGGCTGTAGGTGAAATCGGTTTGGGAGGTGAAGTACGAACTGTCAGTCAAATTGAAAAGCGTGTTCAGGAGGCGGCGAAACTTGGATTCCAGCGGATTCTACTTCCCAAAAATAATCTTAAAGGATTGCTTCGCTCCAATGGCATCGAGCTTGTTGGTATCGAACGGATCGAGGATGCGGTAAAAATTCTCCTCGGTTGATTCCTTATTCCTACAAAATAATTTAGTGAGATTTGGATCATGCAGAAATTAATTCTTGCTACACGCAACAAGGGAAAATTGAAAGAGATTAAAGGGATATTGAACGATCTTTCCATCGAGATTAACAACTTATCAGATTATTCCTCAATACCGGAAGTTGTTGAAGACGGTGAAACTCTTGAAGAGAATGCACTCAAAAAAGCGAGAGAGATTTTCCACTTGACAGGTATACCTACTTTAGCAGATGATACTGGATTAGAAGTGTTATATCTTGGGATGGCACCTGGTGTGATCTCGGCACGGTATGCGGGTGAGAAGGTTAGTTATGATGCGAATAATCGGAAGTTATTAAAAGAACTTGAAAACATTCCACTCGACAAGCGAACCGCACAGTTTCGCTGCGTAGCCGCTTTCATTGCAAAAGATATTGAGAAAATTACTGAAGGTATTTGTCACGGTAAAATCATCGATAATCTTCGAGGCACCGGAGGATTTGGTTACGACCCTCTTTTCGTTCCCGATGGATATGACCTGACATTTGCAGAACTTCCAATTGAGACAAAAAATCATATTAGCCATAGAGCCAAAGCTTTCCAGAAAATGAAATTAATTTTATCAGCTTATTTTAGTACCATTTAAACATTTCTTGTTCGCAATATTTCGCCCTCAAGAGGTTATTCTTGATATTCTGGTGCGATATTATTATCTTATGTCAAAATTTTAACGAGTGGTAATAAGCGGAAAAACTCTTCATGAAGATGTTATCAATGCTCAAACTTATACGGCTATCCCTGAAACATTTTTTTCAATCAGAGATTCAATTTACTACATAAAGGAACGTGGAACATTAATATCAATAAAAATTCAATTAAAATGACAATGCAAAAAATAAAAATAAAGCATGTTGATGCATTTACCCGAGTCCCGTTCAGCGGTAATCCTGCCGGGGTAGTCCTTGACGCGAAGAATCTATCGGAAAGTCGAATGCTCAATATCGCGCGCGAATTGAATCTATCTGAAACGGCGTTTATTCTTCCACCTTCGAAGTCAGATGCAGATGTCCGGATACGCTGGTTCACACCGACATCGGAAGTGCCACTCTGCGGTCACGCAACAATTGCCAGCTTTCATGCGATTGCAGAAGAGGGAAGCTTCGGTATGCAGAAGGATGGAGAGTATCATTTTAAACTTGAAACTGCTTCTGGCATTTTACCTCTCGATGTGATTAAAGAAAAGAATATGATCACAGTGATGTTCGGGTTGAAGATGCCAAATCTCAGGTCAGGGACTCAACAAAAGGTTGAATTGGTTCGACTGCTTAATATTACTCAGGGAGAATTTGATGGTAATTTCCCGGCGCTGCGAGATAATTATTTGTTTGTTGCGATTCGCCGGCTTCATACACTTTTTAATATAAAACCCAACTTTGTTATGATGTCTAATTTTCTTCAGTCACGAAACCTCCAAGGTTTATGTGTGTTTACGACCGAGACGGTTGAACGGGAATCAAAAGTTCATTCGCGCTTCTTTGCTCCAAATTATGGCATCAATGAAGATCCCGTTACCGGCTCTGCGCATGGACCACTTGCCGTTATCTTATATGAAAAAGGATTGCTTACGGTTCAAGATGGTAAATGTGTTTTTCAAGGTGAGCAAGGTGATGCTATCGGCAGGCGCGGGCGAGTTGTGGTTGAATTAGCAGTTGACGACGAGAAACCCGTATCCGTCAAAGTAGGCGGTAACGCCATCACTATTTTTGAAGGTGAGCTCTTGCTAAACGAATAAATTTAATCATTGAATAAATTATTCTACCTTATGATATTCAAAACTATTCTCTTTATCTTAATACTTCTTGGTTCGTTCGCTCTTTTTGGATTTAACGTCCGAAAACTTATATCATACTTAAAAATTGGCAAACCGGAAAACCGGTTGGATAATCCATCTCGCCGCTTAAAGAATGTTCTGACTATTGCCTTCGGTCAGAATAAGCTTCTCCGTGAGCCAGCCGCTGGCATAATGCACTTCCTTATTTTCTGGGGATTTGTTGTTCTCCTGCTTGCAATACTTGAGACGATCGGTGATGGATTACATCCGGGTTTTAATTTTTCATTTATAGGTGCTGTGTATTTTCCATTGACAACTCTTCAAGATTTATTGGGATTACTTGTTATCGGCTCAGTCCTCTTTGCGTTATATCGGCGTCACATTATCCGCCCGAAGCGATTGGATGTATCGGGCCACGCCCAGTTTGATGCGACATTCATACTTGGAATGATTTTATTTATCATGTTGTCGATGTATGGTCAGAACGCCGCACAATTTGCCAAATGTCACTGTTCCATTTACATGGGAAAAATTGTCTCAATTCAGCTTGCAGGTTTGTTTGATGGATTATCCTATGAGCATCAACATATGTGGTTCGAAATATTTTGGTGGATACATATCCTGTTTGTTATTGGATTGATGAACTATCTTCCATACTCAAAGCATCTGCATATACTTTCTTCAATTCCTAACGTTTATCTCGCTAAACTTGAAAACCGTGGAGGTATTAGAAATTTAAATCTTGCTGATGAAGCAGCAACAAAATTCGGTGCATCTGATGTTGAGGATTTAACATGGAAACAATTGTTGGATGGCTATACTTGTACAGAGTGTGGGCGGTGTACTGCGTCTTGTCCTGCAAACATAACTGGAAAGCTACTTTCACCAAAGAAGATTATTGTTGATATCCGCCATCGATTGATGGAGAAAGCACCGCTAATTGTCAAGGGTCAATTTTCAACGACGAATGGCGAACAAAAATCCGCAATCCCCAATCCGAAATCTGAAATAGATGGGATAATCAACAAACATCTCATCGATAATTATATCACTGAGGACGAGCTCTGGGCGTGCACGACCTGCATGGCATGTGTGATGGAGTGTCCGGTACAGATCGAGCATATTGATTCAATCATCGATATGCGGCGGTATCTCGTGCTTAACGAGTCGCGTTTCCCCAAGGAGATGCAGGTTGTGTTCCAGAACCTCGAGCGCAACTTCACGCCGTGGGCGTTCAGCCATGCTACACGTGCTGATTGGGCTGAGGGATTAAATATTCCATTGATATCAAATAAGCAGGAAGTTGATGTGCTGTTCTGGGTCGGCTGTGCTGGTGCGTACGATGAGCGATATAAAAAAGTAACAAAGGCATTTTCCAAACTTATGCAGATGGCTGGTGTGGATTTCGCTATACTCGGCACGGAAGAAAAATGTAACGGCGATCCCGCACGACGAGCCGGTAATGAATACCTTGCTCAAATGCTTATCACCGAGAATGTCACAACGATGGGTAAGTACAAATTCAAGAAGATTGTTACGACCTGTCCGCATTGCTTTAACATAATGAAGAATGAGTACCCACAGTTCGGAGCGAAGTACGAGGTTGTGCATCATACAGATTTCATTATGGGATTGATTAACTCAGGTAAGCTCAAGCTCACGAAGGAAAAGCAAGCGAAGATAACCTATCACGATTCGTGTTATCTTGGTCGTTACAATGAGATTTACGATGCACCACGTGAGGCAATAAAAGCGATTCCCGGTTTGAAAGCCCTGGAGATGAAACGCTCTGGCGATAAGGGTTTTTGCTGTGGTGCCGGTGGTGCCAGGATGTTCATGGAGGAAACAATTGGCAAGCGCGTAAACCACGAGCGCACGGAAGAAGCTCTCGCTCTCAATACCGATGTTATCGGTACTGCCTGCCCGTTTTGCATGACGATGATGACGGACGGCGTGAAGGATAAAGAAGCCAGTGAGAGAGTTCAAGTGAAGGATATTGCGGAGTTGGTGCTAGATGCGATAGAAGCTTAGTCAACCTCCCGAAGGTTTGAAACTTTCGGGAGGTTATAAGAGATAACAAAAATAATATTGTATATTTGGGATACAACTTGAAAGACAACGGATGAATACATTGCTAAACTTAATCATTGTTATTCTATTTTTCTGTACATCTTTGTTTTCTCAAAATAAACTAACAGGAAAAGTAACTAAATTACCATATAACGAACCAAAATATGCACGAATAATATTAGAAGATACTTTAAGTCATCAAAGATTTGTAACACACTCAGACACACTAAACAATGGACAATACACAATAAATAACATTCCATCATCAACATACAACATAAGCTTCGAACCACAAGAAGACACAATATCTCAAGACTCAATACAAACATACCACTTCTACACAATACCAATAACAATAAACTCAGACACAACATTCGACCATCCAGCATTCCCATTTTTAAGATTATCATTGTTCGATACAAC
>Ga0315286_10001685_pt1 | contig 20146 bp, 20 predicted proteins | sample YL17G10_0_MG_FD_205038 | JGI IMG/M metagenome (GOLD analysis project Ga0315286, IMG submission 205038) | Sediment microbial communities from Yellowstone Lake, YNP, Wyoming, USA - YL17G10_0 | ecosystem: Environmental > Aquatic > Freshwater > Lake > Sediment | place: USA: Wyoming | collected... | reverse complement strand
CCGGGCTCGCGTCCTCCCGCACGTTACCTCGCTCGTCGACGGCCCTGTCGATCGTCTCCGCGAGCTTCACCGGCGCCCTCACCGACTCGACCTTCGCCGAAAGGAGGGGGACCTCGGGAAAATGGGTTGCCCATGTCTTCCTGATCCGGAAAAAGGTTTTGAGGTTTTCCCGGATGAGGAGGATCTCCTGGGGGTTTAGGAAGTTGTTCTCGATTTGGGCCTTGTGGATGAAGCGGGCGGTGTCGTGGACTACCGCGAGATCCGGGTAGGCGTCCTTCGCGATGAGCAGGAGGAGCTCCCCGAGCTCTTCGAGCCGCTGCGTCACGCGCTCGCGCGAGTCGTCCGGAGAGAGCGTTCTCAGGACATCCCTCGAACATTCGGAGAGACAGAGTCCCGCGAGGATCTCAAGAACCTTGTCGTATTCGAGGGAAAGGGTATTGTACATGTTCTGTCTTAAGAATAGCGAGGAGGGTTTTGCGGTGTCAATACGATTTTTGATCCGCACCCGGAGCGGTTCAGGGGCTCGGCTCCGCAGGAGGCTCGACAGGCGGTCCGCCTCCCGGTACGACTTCGAGGGGATGGTATTTCCTGTGGACGTCGATCAGGGTGCCCCGGTCGAAGTGGGTGTAGATCTGCGTGGTCGAGATGTCGGCGTGTCCGAGGAGCTCCTGCACCCCCCTGAGATCGGCCCCGTTCTGGATAAGGTGCGCGCCGAAGGAGTGGCGCAGGATGTGGGGCTTTATGTTCTTTTTTATCCCGCTCAACTTCGCGTACGACTTTATCATCTTCCATATCCCCTTCCTCCCGAGGGGCTCCCCGCGAAAGTTGAGAAAGAGGTTGTCCTCCATCCTTGCACGGAGGATGACCTCGCGCCCCCACCCCAGGTAGCGTTCGAGGAGTTTTTCCGCCCTCTCCCCGAAGGGGACGACTCGTTCCTTCTTCCCTTTTCCGAAGACGAGGAGCGCGGCATGCTCGAGATCGACGGATCCAACCTTGAGATCGACCGCTTCCGAGACCCGGAGGCCGCAGGAGTACAGGAGCTCGATGATCGTCCGGTCGCGCAGGCCGAGGGGCGTCTCCTCCCTGGGCATCGCCAGGAGCCTCTCCACTTCTTCCAGGGTGAGAAAATCGGGGGGGTTTCTGACGATCTTCGGCGCCCCAAGGTTCACCGTCGGGTCCTCTGTCACATGCCCTTCATCGGCGAGAAATTTGTAGAAGGTTCTGATTGAAGAGAGATAGCGCGAGATCGTCCTGTGGCTCAGCCCGGACTTCGAGCAGAAGGAGAGGTAATCGTTGAGCGGCGCCTGGTCGATCCCGGCCGCCGGCCCCTTCATTCCCGATTCCAGGAAGGAAAAAAACAGCCTGAGATCAGACCGGTAGGAATCGATGGTGTTCCGCGAGAGGTTGCGCTCGAGGTAAAGAAAATCGAGAAAACGCCTGAGCAGTTCCAGGTTTTGCGCATCGGTATCGACCCTGTCGTTCATATACCCTCCCGGCATCCTTCTTCGATCTCTTCACCCGCCGTTCTTCTCGATCCCCCCGTTTTCACCCACCCATCTCTCGAGCTGCTTCACGCTCCCCTTTTCCACGGCGCCGCCCAAGGCGAGCCCGATCTCTCGTCCCCCGACGGAGAGGAGGTAGTGGAGGCGGATCAGCCTGAGCGATTCGAAGCGCAGGGTGATCCCCTCGGCCCCCCTCAGCCCCCTGCGAAGCCGCTCTTTTGCCTCTTCGTAATACCTCATCGGCCTGATCCCCTCTCCCTCGAAGGGTGTCCCTCGCTTCGGGATGAAAGGGTTGACACTGAGATGGAGGGAGGTACCCGGGAAGTCGCCGAGGACCCGCGCGCTCGAGCGCACAAACGCCGCGGTGAGGTCGATATCTTCGGGGGTCTCCCCCGGAAGGCCGTACATGAGGTAAAACCGGAACTTCCGTATCCCGTGTTCGAGAGCAGTCCCGACAGCCCTCCGGACAGCGTCCCCCTCCATGCCCTTCCCGATACGCCTCTGTAGTCTGGGGGAACCGGTCTCGGGGGCGAAGGTGACCGAGTTCTGTCCGTTTTGCGCGAGCAGCATGGCGATTGGCTCGTCGAAACGGTCCGCCCTGAGGGACGAGAAGGAAACGGCGCACTCGAGGCCATTGATCCCCTCGACGATCCCCGCGAGATCGGGATGGTCGGTGAGCACGGGCCCGATGAGCCCAACCTTCCGCGTAAGATGAGCGGCCCTTTTCACCCTTTCGAGTATGAGAGCGGGTTTTACTACTCGCACCGGCCCGCTCACGCAGCGAGTCATGCAGAAATTGCAGGCGTTCGCGCACCCGCGCACGATCTCGATGAGAAAGATGTCGGAGAACTCGGTCCGCTTCGTCAGAACTACCGTGTGCGCGGGCTCCGAGACCGGCTCCGCGATCGCCCGGCGGGGGATGGGCCCCTCAGCCGTGCCGGCCGGGACGTAGACTCCGGGTATTTTTTTGAGGTCGCCCCGCTGGGCGACGCTCGTTTTGAACCTATGCGCGTGCAGGTTTTCGAGTATCGGATCGAGCCCAACCTCCATGTCGCCGATGAAAAGGGCGTCCGCGAACGGGGCCATGATCTCGGGGTTCGCGCTCACGGCGATCCCCCCGAGGAGGGTGAAGGGTCTCCCCTCAGAGGGTTTTGAAGGGGGGGGATCCGCGAGGAGAGGTATTGCAGAGCGTTTCAGCATCTCGAGGATGTTAGGATAGTCGAGCTCGTAGGACACCGAAAAGAAAAGGGCGTCCCAACCCCTGAGTGTGACCCTCTTGGCGGGAAAGAGCTCGGTTTTCCGGGGATCGGCCGCCTCGGGGGAGAAGAGCTCGTTTCCCTTTTCCAGGAAAAAGCGCGCGGCGCGAATGCCCCTGAAGGAAGCCGTCCGGTGGAAAAGGCTCTGGAAACCCAGGTTGCTCATCCCGGCGGCGTAGGAGTTCGGGTAGCAGACTGCGATTTTAAAGCGTCCCGTGTCGGCGTACGTGTAGAGGAACCGTTCTCCGATGGATTCCCTAATCGGCTTTTCTCCTCAGGAAGGCCGGGATGTCGTAATCGTCTTCCTTGTACTTCTTTTTAACGCCGTTCTGCCCGATGATGGGGAGGTCGCTCGTCACGTACAACTTGTGCTTCTTGGGCTCGAAATCCTTCAGCGGGAATATTTCGAACCCCTTTATTCCGTCATTCGCCTCTTTGACGTCCCTGTGCTTCGAGAACCCCGTGGCGATCACGGTGACCCGCACCTCGTTGTCCATGCTGTTGTTGATCACCATCCCCGCGATGATCATGGCGCCCGGGTCGGCGTTGGCGGTGATGATCTTGACGATTTCATCGTACTCGAAGAGCGAAAGGTCAGGCCCGCCGGTCACGTTGACGAGGACGCCCTTCGCGCCCTCGATGCTCGCGTCTTCGAGGAGCGGGTTGTTTATCGCGGACTGGGCGGCCTCGATGGCCTTGTTCTCCCCCTTCCCGAAACCGCTTCCCATCAGAGCGCCGCCGGAGAGGTTCATGATCGTCTTAACGTCGGCGAAGTCGATGTTTATTTCGCCGGGGATCGTGATGAGGTCGGAAATCCCCTGCACCCCTTGTCTCAGGACGTCGTCGGCGAGCTTGAAAGCCTCGAGGATCGACGTTCTCTTGTCCACGATTTCGAGGAGCTGCTGGTTCGGGATCACTATGAGGGTGTCCACCACCTCCATGAGCTTCGCCGTGCCCTCGTCGGCGATCTCCATCTTTCTCTCGAGCTCGAACCTGAAGGGTTTGGTGATCACGCCGACCGTAAGGGCCCCGATCTCCTTCGCGACGCCGCCGACGATGGGCGCCGCCCCGGTCCCCGTCCCCCCGCCCATGCCCGCAGTGATGAAGATCATCTCGGCTCCTTCGAGGGCCTGGCTGATCTTATCCCTGTCCTCGAGCGCGGCCTTCTCCCCGATCTCGGGATCCGCTCCCGCGCCCAAGCCCTTTGTGAGCTTCGCGCCGAGCTGGATCTTGCACGCGGCCCTGTTGGCGTTCAAGGACTGCAGGTCGGTGTTCGCGGCGATGAACTCGACGTTCCTAAGATTCGCGGCGATCATACGATTGATCGCGTTGCACCCTCCACCGCCGACGCCGATCACCTTGAGCTTGTTTCCCAGTACCGAATCGTCCACGAGCTCGATCTTCATTGCCCCCTCCCATTTTAATAAATCAGAAGAATTCGCCGAACCAATCGACCATTCTCTTTTTTATGTTCATGAAAAGCCCCGCGCCCCTGTTTTCCATAAAACTTTCCGGCCGGGCGCTAAGCCCGTACTGCACAAGCCCGACGCCGGTTGAATACTCCGGAGAGGAGACCTCGTCGACGAGCCCCATGAACCCCGTCGGGATCCCGATCCGCACGGGCATCTCGAAGACCCTCTCCGCGACCTTGTCGATCCCTTCGAGGAGAGCGGTGCCGCCGGTGAGCACGACACCTCCCGAGATCATATCCTTGAAGTTCTTCGCGTCCAGCTGGTTCTTGACGAGGAAGAATATCTCCTCAACCCGCGGTTGCACGATCTCCGCCAGGATCTGCCGCGGTATCTTGGCGGGTTTTCGCCCACCCACGCTCGGCACTTCGATCATCTCTTCGGCGGAGACAAGCTCGGTAACGGCGACCCCCCACTCCTTCTTTATCTCCTCGGCCGAGAGAATCGGCGTCCTGAGCCCGATGGAGATGTCGTTGCTGATGTGGTTCCCCCCCATGGCGATCACGTTCGTGTGCCAGATGCTTCCGTTGAGGTAGACGAGCACGTCGGTTGTGCCTCCCCCGATGTCGATGAGCACGACCCCGAGCTCCTTTTCGTCGTCTTTCAAGGTCGCGAGCGCGGACGCGAGGGGCTCGAGGACGATGTCGTTCACCGCGTACCCGGCCCTGTTCACGCTCTTCACGATGTTCTGGGCCGAGGCCACGGCACCGGTGACGATGTGCACTTCGGCTTCGAGCCTCACGCCCGTCATGCCGATAGGGTCCTTGATCCCCTCCTGGTTGTCGACGACGAACTCCTGCGGGAGAACGTGGATCACCTCGCGCTCCATCGGAAGAGCGAGAGCCTTGGCCGCGTCGATGACCCGCTCGACCTCCTCTTGGGTGATTTCTTTGTTCCGGGTGGAAACGGCCACTACTCCCTTGGAGTTGATCCCTTCGATGTGCCCCCCGGCGATCCCCGCGTATACGGATTTCACCTCGACCCCGGCCATGAGCTCCGCCTTTTCAATGGAGGTTGCGACGGAATTGACGGTCGACTCGATGTTCACGACAACCCCTTTCCTGAGCCCTTTGGAAGGCGAGACTCCCACCCCGATTATGTCGATGGTTTCATACTCGTTCAACCTTCCGATGACCGTGCAGACCTTCGTTGTCCCGATATCGAGGCCCACGATGATAGCTTCGTCATAGCTCATTTTATCACTCCAATCTGGCGCACTGCCGCCTGGGAAAAGCTCATGTCGATTTCGATCGCTCCATGCCCTCTCCCGGCAGGGTACGTGGTATTCAGGACGAACAGCAGAGCCCGGAGCTGCTCGAGCTTCTCTTTCGTTACCGTGTTTCCCAGGTAAACCTGAAACCGAGCGTCGCTGAGCAGCAGATGCACGCCGTCCTGTTCCACACAGAAGCTTTGGATGCGGCCGTAAAAGCCCGGGTAGTCCTTCTCAATTTCGCCCGCGGCTGCGAGGATCCCGTCGAGCAGAATATTGCCCGGTTTGCCGCCTATTTTAATATCGACAATATTCGATTCAAGTGTAACGACCGGCCTGCTGCGGACGGCGGCGGTGCCGGCCTCGGAGAGACCGACCGCTCCCAGAACGACGCCGTCCTTCGACAGCCAGTATGCCTGCCCTCCCGCCTCGAGGAGCATCTTTTTGCTCTTCTCCACCACGTAGACCCTCAGGGTGTCGGGTAAGAGCTTCACAATTTCCGCTCCCTGGACCCTCCTGTCCGCGAGGAGTCTCTTGCGCGCCCTTCCCCTGCTGAAGGTGAGGATCGACCTGTTCGCGTCCAAGCCTATGAGGCGCAGCACCTCCGTTTTGGCGACGAACCCGTTGCCGTACACCTCTACCCTGACGACGGGAAAGAGTACGAAAGAGTCGAACCCGGTGCCTGCTTTTATCCCTATGGCCGCGGCGCAGAGGACGATCAAGGCCAGCAGGACACGGCGCAGGACGACGCTGCGGTTGATCTTCCTCTGCCTGACCGTGCTCTTGCCGTACTCCCCGATCATTCACCGCCTCCCCCCGAGCCGGCGCGCTCGAACCCGAGCGCGGGCGTGACGGAAACGCGGTTCCGTGACAGGTTGAGCAGGATTCCCCCCATGATCGAATTGGACAGGAGGCTCGATCCCCCGTAGCTGATGAACGGGAGGGTGAGCCCCGTCGAAGGGAGGAGACCCGTGACGACCCCTATGTTGACGAGCGCGCCCCAGACGACCATCGACGTGATTCCGAAGGCGAGAAAGAACTCCAGGCTTTCCCGCTGGGAGAAAGCGACGACGAACCCCCTGTACGCGAAGATCATGTAGAGCCCGATCACGAGGAGGGCCCCTAAAAACCCGGTCTCCTCGACGATGATGGCGTATATATAGTCCGTGTGGGGGATCGGGAGATACTTCATCTTCTGGATGCTCCTCCCGAGCCCCGCCCCCGTGAAACCGCCGTAGGCGAAGGCCTTGAAGGATTGGATGATCTGATACCCCTTGTCGGTGGGGTCCATCCATGGGTTAATGAAGCCGATGATCCTGTCCGCCCTGTATCCTCTCCCGCTCACCATGAGGTAGAGGGCCGGGACCGCGACGATGATGAGGGATACGATCGAGAAAGCGTCAAGGCCGGCCACGAAGAACATGATAACCGCTATGAAGAACAGCAGAAAGGCCGTCGAGAAATCGGGCTGCAGAAAGACGAGGAGCGAGACGGCGCACACGACCAGGAACGGGGGAAGGAACCCTCGGTAGAAGTCGCGTATCTGCTCCCCTTTTTTCGAGAGGATGTGCGCGAGGTATACGATGAGCACCACCTTCGCGAACTCCGACGGCTGAAACCCGAAGGAGAAGAGGCGATACCACCGCCTCGAGGGATGCACGATCCCCCCCGTGAGCGACCTCGGGAAGAGGAGAAAGGCGAGCATGACGATGATTATCCATATGAGCGCCTTGCGGGCGCGCACGAGCGCCCGGTAATCGACGAAGGCGAAGAGAAGGAAGGCGAAGAGAGAGAACAGCGTCCAGACCCCCTGCCGTTTAAGAAAATAGAGCGGGTCGCTCATCTTGATCCCCTCGTTGAGGCTTGCGCTGAAGACCATCACCAGCCCTATCCCGTAGAAGGCGATGAACAGAGCGGCGAGCACGTAATCCACCTCGCCCCCCTTTACCCTCGTCCAGCGCTTTGCCTCGTCGAGACGCTTTGAATCCATGGACCCCTTCACTGTATCTTGATTGTGCTCAACGCGACGAGCGCAAGCATCGCGCCCGCAATCCAGAAACGCGTGATGATCTTCGATTCCGGCCACCCCTTCAGCTCGAAATGATGATGAAGCGGAGACATGAGGAAGACGCGTTTCCCGAAAAGCTTGAAGGCGGCGACCTGAATGACCACCGAAAGAAGCTCAGCCATGAACACGCCCCCGACGAGGAGGAGGAGGATCTCCTTTTTTATCAGGAGCGAGATCACCCCTATCGACCCCCCGAGGGATAGGGCCCCCGTGTCGCCCATGATGATCGCCGCCGGATGGCTGTTGAACCAAAGAAAACCTATCCCCGCCCCGAGGATGCTCATGCAGAAGACGGTGAGCTCGGCGCTCCCCGCTATGTAGGGGATCCTCAGGTAATCGGCTATCTTCACGTGCCCCGTGAGATAGCTCAGGCCCGCGTACGCCCCGACGACGAAGATGATGAGCCCGATGGCGAGGCCGTCGAGCCCGTCGGTCAGGTTCACCGCGTTGGAGGTGCCGACGATCAGAAGGATGGCAAAGGGGATGTAGAAAAACGACAGGTCCACGACGGGCGCGTTTATGAAAGGCACGTAGAGGAGCGTCGTCTCGGCCGACCGGTACGGCCCGTAGTAGAGATAGAACGCGACCGCGGCCGATACGAACACCTGGGTGTAGAGCTTGAAGCGGGCGTGAAGCCCCTTCGAGCTCTTTTTCACGAACTTGAGGTAGTCGTCGAAGAACCCGATGAGGCCGAAGCAGAAGGTCGAAACGGCTGCGATGATGGTGTAAGGATTGTTGAAGTTGCCCCAGAGGAAGATCGAGAAGAGGATCGCGAGGATGATGAGGAGCCCGCCCATCGAAGGAGTGCCGACTTTTTTCTCGTGGGTCTCGGGAGTCCACTCGCGTTTCGTGCTGCCCGTCCCGATCGTCTTCAGCATCTTGATGATCGGCGGACCGAATGTGAAACAGACCAGAATCGCCGTGACGGTCGCATACACGGAACGGAAGGTGATGTACCGAAATACGTTGAAGACAAAGAAACGCTCGTATAGCGGATAGACGAAATGGTAAAACAAGTTCCCCTCCCAGGTACTTTGTAATACCCTACTTATCGATGAGACCCCGAACGACCCTATCGAGCCTCATCGCCCTCGACCCCTTGACGAGGACGATATCTCCCCTTTTCAGGATCCCCCGTTCGATTTCGTCCTTGAGGCGGGCCGCCGCATCCTCGACAGACGGGAAATGGCGCACTTCCGCGAGCCCCGAACCGCGACACGCCGCGCCGGTAACCTTGGCGAGCTCCCCGACGGTGAGAAGCCTCGAAATACCGTTCTTAAGAATGTCATCCGCGACGCCCTGGTGGTAGCGTTCGGCTTCCTCTCCAAGCTCGAGCATATCCGCGAACACGAACACCTTCTTTCCCTCCGCGCCGGTCCGCCCAATGCACTCGAGCGAGGCCCTGACCGAGAGTGGGTTGGCGTTGTAACTCTCGTCGATAAGGGTGACTCCGCCGACATCATAGACGTTCCCTCTCCCCTCTTCCGGAGAGTAATCCTCAATTCCGGCCCCGATCTGTTCGAGCGTAAGCCCGAAGCTCATTCCCACGAGGGCGGCGGCGACTGCGTCGAGCACCCCGTGCAACCCCGAAAGCCTCGCGCGCATCCTTTGACCCGCGAGGACGAACTCGACGCGTTCGAACCCTGCGTCGAGAATCCTCTCGGGGAAGAGATCCCCTTTGGACAGGCCGAAACTCGAGACGCGGGCCTCGATCCCCGCTCGCAAAGAATCGAAGTACGCGTCCTCTGCGTTGAGAAACGCGGTCCCCTCCCTCCCGAGGCACGCGATCGCGTCTTTCTTCTCCCGCGCGATTTCCTCGACGCTGCCGAAAAAGCCAACGTGGGCGGGGCCGATGTTCGTGATCAGGGCGCTGTCCTGGCGGATTATCCCCGACAGGTACGCGATCTCGCCCGGGTGGTTGGTTCCGATCTCCTGGACCAGGACCTCCGTCCCCTCATCCACGCTGAAAAGCGTCTTTGGAACGCCGATGTCGTTGTTGAAGCTCCTCGGGCTCTGTATGACCCTGAGCTTTCTCGCGAGCACGCTCGCGACGAGCCTCGTGGTCGTCGTCTTTCCCGCCGAACCCGTGATCGCGATCTTGTGCAGGCGAAAAAACCGAAGATAGTTTTCCGCCATCCTTCCGAAAGCGTTCCTTGTATTCTCCACGCCTACGAAGAGGATGCCCCGCGGGAACTTACCCCCGAATGAAGCGAGCTTAGCGGTTTCGTACACGACGCCGCTCGCCCCGCCTTTCACCGCTCCGGCGATGTGCTCGTGCCCGTCGTGCACTTGGCCGCGAAGGGCCACGAAGAGCTCTCCCTTTTTCAAAGAGCGCGAATCGGTCGAGATCGAAGCGACATCGAAATTCTCGAAGAAGGCCGGGTCGCTCACCGCCCCTACAGGCACGTTCCCGAGGAGCTCCCGGAGTTTCACCTTTTTCATGGGCCTCGCCCTACTCGAAGACGACGAGCCTGATGTCTTTGTAGCTCACGGGAACCATGCCGAGCTCTTCGACCGCTATCCCTTTTATCCTCTCTCTCGACTGCAGGGTGGTTAGTTCAATATTTTTCAGGTACAGCGACTTTTGAAGGATCGCCCTCTTCGCGCCGAGCTCGTCCACTTTCCTCTGGAGGAGATGCATCTGGACGTTCTGCCAGGTCACGAAAAAGACGAGGGAGAAAAAGAAGACGAAGAAGAGGATCATCTTTAGAACGCGGTTCAGTATAACGGCGTTTCCTTCGTCCATGGCTCCTCGCTCTACGCGGTGATCTTCATATCGGCCCCGGCGCTTTGGGCCCTGGAGCAGGCAAGCTTCTGCGCGCACCGGAGCCGGGCGCTCCTCGACGCGGGATTTTGCCCGGTTTCGTTTTCTTCGGGAAAAAGCGGTTTCTTTGTGAGCAGCTTCAGGAGTTTGTTGCCCCCGCACACGCACACGGGGAAATCGGGGGGACATGAACACCCCCGGGCGTAGTCGACCAGCACCGTCTTCACGATCCTGTCCTCGAGGGAGTGGAAGCTGATCACGCAGATCCTTCCGCCCGGTCTGAGGCACTCGACCGCGGTCCTCAGGGCCTTCTCCAGAATGTCTATCTCGTCGTTCACGAATATACGGATAGCCTGGAAGGTCCTCGTCGCGGGGTGTATGGATTTCGGCCAAAGTTTTCTCGGTATGGCCCTCTTAACAATATCGGCGAGCTCCCCCGTGGTGGTGATCGGTTTTTTCCCCCTCTCCCTCACGATGAGCCCCGAGATCTGGCCTGCCAACCGCTCCTCCCCGTAAGCCCATATAATCTGGGCGAGCTTGTCCCTCTCGAAGCGGTTGACGACATACGTGGCGTTGACGGGCTTCGAGACGTCGAGTCTCATGTCGAGGAGCTCGTCCCTCGAGAAAGAAAACCCCCGCCCGCTCTCCTTGATGTGAAACATGGAGATCCCCAGGTCGAAGAAGATCTTATCGGCCTTTCCTCCCGCGTGCTCCTCAAGTATCTCCTTCAGATTGGAGAAGTTGTCCCTCACGCTGACGAATCTTCCGCCGTACTTCCCGAGGCGCTCATGGGCCTTCTTCAAGATTTCCTGGTCCTGTTCGACCCCGACGAGCACGCCGCCCTCGAGCAGGGGAAGGAGATGGGATGCGTGGCCCCCTTCACCGAGGGTACAGTCGACGACGACGTCCCCTTTTTGCACCGCGAGGCACGTCAACACCTGTTTGAGCATGACAGGGGTGTGAGCGTACATTGGTCCTCCTACAGCCCTAAGTTCGCTATCTTCTCGCCGATGAGATCGAAGCTCTTCTCGTTTTCTTCTTTGTACCTGTTCCAGTTCACGTCGCTCCAGATCTCTATCCTGCTCACCGCCCCGAGGATTACCACGTCCTTCTGGATTCCTGCCCATTCCCGAAGGCTCTGGGGGACCGCGATCCTCCCCTGCTTGTCGACCGTTTGGTCGTTCGCGGGCGAAATAAACATGCGCAGGAAAGAGCGATCCTCCTTCTTGGTGAGGCTGAGATTCTCGCTGATCTTCTGCACGATCCTGTTCCACTCGTCCTTTGGGTAGACGAATAGGCAGTGGTCGAATCCCTTCGTGGCGACCCAAAACTCTTCCTCGCCCACCTTCGAGTACCTGAATTTCGCGGGGATGGCAAGCCTCCCCTTTTCGTCGATGGTGTGTCGATATTCTCCGATAAACATAGCTTTTTACTACCTAAGTATACCACTTTATGGGATATTTCACCACTTTTCCCCACCTTTTCTTTAATAATATAGAAAAAAAATATCTTGTCAACGATTTTCTTTCGAATTTTTTACTTTTTTATAACATATAAAGCGGTTACTACCGTCACCGGTATTCGATTGAGGTGATGTCGGGGATGGCTTTTATCCCCTTTATGACGAGCTTGAGCTGCTGTTCGTCTTTTATCTGGATGCGGAATACCATCTTCATGGTGTTCCCTTGGTTCGACTTGAGGTGGAGCTCCACGATGTTGGCGTTGGCTCCCGCCACCGCCGTGGTGATATCCATAAGGAGCCCGGAACGATCCTTCGAGTGTATATTGACCGTGTAGACCTTCCGTGACTTTTCCGCCCATTCGACCGGGATCTTCCGGCGGGAGTAGTCGCGAAGGGCGGTCAGGTTTGTGCAGTCGGCCCTGTGCACGGTGATCCCCTTCCCCCGCGTGATGTACCCCACGATATCGTCGCCGGGGTGCGGGTTGCAGCACTGGGCGAGCCGCATCTGGACGTTTTTCTCCCCCTCGGCGATGAGGTTGTACTCGCCCGCGGGGTATCTCCCGTGCTCCGCCTTCGCATCCTCCTTGACGGGGGGGCCGGCCGGGCGGCTTGCAGCCTCCTTCTGCTGAACGCCGAGCTTCTCCTCCTCCCTCTTTTCCTCACGGCTCGTAAAAAAAGTCTTTATCTTATGTCTCGCCCGGGAGCTCTTCACCACGTCGAGCCACTCCATACTCGGTGTGGAGTTCTTGGAGGTGAGGATTTCGACGACCTCGCCGCTGTGGAGGGGCTTTCTGAGCGGAGCGATCCGGTCGTTCACCTTGGCCCCGATGCAATGGTGCCCCACCTGTGTGTGGATCTTGTAGGCGAAGTCGATCGGCGTGGAATCGACGGGGAGTTCGACAACGTCACCCTGGGGGGTGAAAAGGTAGATCTCGTCCTCGAGGAGGTCCTTCTGGAGATCCTCCATGAACCCCGAGGGGTTGTCCATTCCATCCTTCCAACTCTTGAGCTTGTTGAGCCACTTGAGCTCCTTCGTGATGCCGGCGAGGTCCTTCCGCCCCTCCTTGTAGGCCCAGTGGGCCGAGATCCCCTCTTCGGCGATGACGTCCATCTGCTCCGTCTTGATCTGCACCTCGAGGGTCTTTCCCTCGGGACCGATCACGGTGGTGTGGAGCGACTGGTACATGTTCGACTTCGGGACGGCGATGTAGTCCTTGAAACGCCCCCTGATGGGGATCCAGAGCTTGTGGACAAGCCCGAGAACCTCGTAGCACTCCTTCACCGACCGCGTGACGATCCGAATCGCGAACAAATCGAAGATCTCGTCGATGGACTTGTCCTTGTCCTTCATTTTTTGGAAGATGCTGTAAAAGTGTTTTGCCCTCCCGGTGATCGTTGCGGCGATCGCATACTGGGAGAACTCCTTGTGCATCGCCTCCTTGACATTGTCGATGTACCGCTCCCTGAGCGTCTTGCTCTGCATCAGGTGGTTCTTGATGTCGTCGAAAAACCCTGGCTCGAGGATCTTGAGGGCGAGGTCTTCCAGCTCCACCTTGACGCGGGCCATTCCGAGCCTGTCGGCCAGGGGAGCGTATATCTCGAGAGTCTCCCTCGCGACGGTCTCGGCCTTCCCCTTCGCCATGTACTCCAGGGTGCGCATGTTGTGGAGCTTGTCGGCGAGCTTGATCAGGATCACCCGGATGTCGCCAACCATGGAAAAGAGGATCTTGCGGATGTTTTCCGCCTTCTGATGCGTTATATTGTCGGACCGGATGCGGGAGATCTTCGTGACTCCGTCGACGAGGTTGGCGATTTCCTCGCCGAACTGCGCCCTGATCTCCTGGAGGGCGACCCCCGTATCTTCCACCGTGTCGTGGAGGAGAGCTGCCGCGATCACCGGCACGTCGAACCCCATCCCGGAAAGGATCCTCGCCACGTGGAGGGGATGTATGATGTAGGGCTCGCCCGAGAGCCTCTTTTGGGAAGCATGGGCCGCGGCGGCGAAGGCGTACGCGCGCCGAATCAGCGCGGCATCGGGCTTGCCGAATTTCGCCAGCTCCACGAACTCCTCTATATCCGGTACGGTGTTTTTATCCATCCCCACCCCCTGTCGAGAGCACGAGCATTCGCTCCGATCCGCCCAGGTCCCTCACGATTTTTTCCGGCTCATAACCTCGCCCGAAGGCGAGGTCGAGGAGCCCCTCGAAAACCTCGGGGTCCGTCTCGAGGAGGATAGCGCCCTCAGCCGCGAGAAACTCCCCCGCCCGCCCGAGGATCGCCCGGTATGCGTCAAGGCCGTCCTCACCACCGTCGAGCGCGATGAGCGGCTCGTACTCCCGTATCTCTCTCTGGAGCGACCCGAGAGTCGGCCGCCGGACGTAGGGGGGGTTGCTCACAAGCATGTCGAACCGCTCGGGCGGGATGCCGTCGAGATAGTCGCTCTTGAGAAAGCGGATGCCGTGCCTCCCGAGTATCCTGGCAGCGTTCATCCCCGCCACGCTTAGAGCCTCTTCGCTCGCGTCGCACGCCGAAACCCTGCACTCCCTCAGATGCCTCTTGATCGCGATGGCGACGGCTCCTGAACCCGTGCCGATGTCGAGGAGGCTCGCGGGCTTTCGGGCGATCGCCTCCTCGACCAGGAGCTCCGTCTCGGGACGGGGTATCAGGACGGAGCGGTTCACCTCGAAGGAGAGGGAAAAAAACTCCTTCCTGCCGGTGATGTAGGCTACCGGCTCCCCCCGTTTCCTCCTCGCGCAATACTCTTCGACCAAAGCGGTCTCAGCCGCTCCGAGCTTGTGCTCCGGATGGGAAAAGATAAACTCCCTCCCCACGCGGGCGCCGCTTGCGGGGTTCACATAGGAGAGTGCGTGAGCGAGCAGGAGCTCCACATCGAGGGGGAGGAGCGTTTTCCTCCATCGCGAGAGGATCGAGGAAATGGTCTGTTCTTTTTCCATGTCTTGCGCCGAAGGCTAGCCTTCTGGCTAGTGGAGCCTCAAAACGGGCCGAGTTTGAGCCCTTCAAGCTGTTTCTTCTGACCCGCCTCCACCAGCGAATCGACGAGCTCGCCGATCTCTCCGTTTATCACCTGGTCGAGCTTGTAGAGGGTGAGCCCGATTCTGTGGTCCGTGACGCGGTTCTGGGGGAAATTGTAGGTCCGGATCCGCTCCGAGCGGTCACCGCTCCCGATCTGGCTCCTCCTTTCCCTATCCTCGGCCTCCTTCCTACGCCGCTCCTCTATCTCGTACAGCCTGGCCCTGAGGACCTTCAAAGCCTTGTCTTTGTTCTTAAGCTGCGATTTCTCGTCCTGGCAGGTGACGACGACCCCTGTGGGGAGGTGGGTGATGCGCACGGCGGAATCGGTGGTGTTCACGCTCTGCCCGCCGTGGCCCTGTGAACGGTAGACGTCGATCCTGAGCTCCTCCGGGTTTATCCTGATGTCGGTTTCCTCGGCTTCGGGGAGCACCGCCACCGTCACCGCGGAGGTGTGTATCCTCCCGCTCGCCTCCGTCGCGGGGATCCTCTGCACCCGGTGCACCCCCATCTCGAACTTGAGCTTCCGGTACACCCCCTTGCCGGCGATACTGAAGATGATCTCCTTGAAACCGCCGATCCCCGTCTCGCTCGCGCTCAGAATCTCGAACTTCCACCCCTGCCGTTCGCAGTACCGCGAATACATCCTGAACAGGTCCGCGCAAAAGAGAGCCGCCTCGTCTCCCCCCGTCCCCGCGCGGATCTCCATGATGATGTTCTTCCCGTCCAGCGGGTCTTCGGGGATGAGAGAGAGTTCTTTTTTCCGTTTCGCCTCGTTCATCACCCGTTTGAGCTTTTCGATCTCCCGGCCTATCTCTTCCCTGATCGACCCGTCGATTTCCTCGTCGAGCATCTCGGCGTACTCGCCGATCTCTCTCTCGATCTCCCGGATTTTGCGCTCGCTCTGAAGGAGGCGTGAAACGCTGTTGAACTCCTTCGTTACACCGGCGTAGCGGTTCTTGTCCGCCATCATCGCGGGGTCGGAGAGCTCGCGCTCCATCTGCGCATACCGTTCTTCGAGTTCCTTCAAGGTGTACACGAAAAAACCTCCCCATTCGACCCCGGCACCTACCCCAGCGCAGCGCTGATGAGCGAAAGCAGCCTCGGCAACACAAGGTAGCGCCCGAGTATGAGAGCGGCGAGCGCGAGGAGCACGGCGGGATCGACACCCCGCCCGACGCCCGGCCCGGCGCCTGTCCTCAAAAGCCTTCTAAACGGAAGCACGACCGGTTCCGACATGGAATACACTATTGCGACGACGACGTTGCCGGCCCTCCACCCGATGAGCTCGAAGATGAAACGCAGCGCGGCCGCGGCGATGAAGATGAAAAGCACGAAGTAAACGAACCTGAAAAAGAGGATGATGACGATCGAAACAAGGAGGGACACGCTGAAAAAGCCCGTGAGCAGAACCTTGTAGCTCAACTCCTGGAGAAGGTAGAGGAGGTAGAACGCCAGTATCGGGGTCAGGTCGAAAGCGCCGATCCGCAAGAAACGCATCCCCGCGAAAAGTCTGAGGTACGGGTCGGTGAGGGAATACACGAACCGCACGAGCGGGTTGAACATGTTCGGTCTGAGCCACGCGAAAAGCACCCTCAGGAAAATGAGGATGATGTAGATGGAGAACAGGAGACGGACGAGATTTGCGATATATACCATGGATTTCCCCGCGTGTGGCGTCGTCGTTCGAAGACGGCGGAAGCCCCGGTGCCCTCCGCCTTCCCCGATAACAAAATATAGCGAGAATGGGACCGGGTTACAAAGAGTTTTTGACCGCATCGGCCTGTCTCAACCCATCAGGAGGCGGGCGAACTGTATGGAGAGCAGCTTCCTCCTCGCGTTGTCGAGCAGCGAACGGTCCGTCCACGGCGCATTCCCCGAAAAACCCCGTCCCGCTGAACTTCTTCATGAGGAAGGCGTCCAGGGTCGCGGGCATCGCGACCCGTACCCTTCGGATGCCGAGCTTCCGGGCCGCCTCGACGGCGTTATGGAGGATTTGAACCTTCCTGTTGAAATTGGGGAGGATGTTGATGGCCCCGTCGGACAAACGGGACATCCCGCTGACTTTTTTTTCCTCGGCGGCGAGGGTCAAAACCATCGAAAGGTCGGAAACGGAGATGACCTGGGCGCCCACCAGCTCGGCCATCTGGAGGATCTGCGGGATGCTCTTAGGCTTTAGGCGGAGCTTGATCACCTCTTCTATCCTACCGAGCCGCTCTTCCGCCCTCTTGACCGTGTCGATGTCCGCGTCGACGACGATGGTCATCCTGGATTTCCCTTCTTTCTCGACTTCCCCGGCGGCGAGCGAGTGGATGTTTATCCCTTCCTCCGCGAAGGACCGAGCGATCTACGCGAGAACGCCGGGCTCGTTGCGCGCGAGGCAGAAAAGCGTGTGCTTCATTATCTTTTCCCCCGTGTTGACATTTTCCCGACCCTGTGGCTATACTCTACTATACACGTTTTCGGCTCAGAGCCCAAATACAACAAAAAGCGGAGGCCTTCCCGTGATCGGTGGAGACGACGAATCGAAAAAGTTCTGGGAGGAAAGGGAGAAAGATAAAGGCGGCACGCTCGGGTTTTTCACCTTCGCCACATACATGGGGATTTCCTCGGAGAAACCGGTGAACACCGGGGGGCTTCTCTACACCATCGACAGGAAGATCTACTTCGAGGACTTCGAAAAAGAGAACTGGTTTTCGAAGATCCTCAGCAAGCGGCAGAAGTGGGAGAAAACCGAGTTCAGCATCGGAGGCGATGAGATCGCGGAGCTCAAGCGGGTATCGAAGAACAGCGCGCTCAACTGCATAAGCGGGCTGGTAAAAGACACCGACACGAAGCCCGTTTCCCGGGTTATCCGGTTCCTCACCCAGTCGGTACTGCAGATAAGGCTCACCAAGGGGTACTCCGTCTTCCTCGACGTCATGAGGGAAAAGGACTTCGTGGCGGCGATCAAGGGGTGGTGAAGAAAAACTCCGCCGGGAGTCACTCCACCAGAAGGAACGCGTAGCGGTTCATCGCCTGGGTGAGGTCTGAGAGCACCTCGATCGGGTAGTCGAGGCTGCGCGCAGTGGCGTAGACGTCGATTCCCAAGGCATCCGGCCCCGGCCTCGCGCTGAGCGGGTCCCTGCACCTGTCCCTCGTACCCGCGCACTTGGCGCAGATGCCGCACGCGTCCATCGGCAGAAGAAAAGCCTTGTAACTTCCCGAGAGGAACAGTTCCCGCTCGAGCGAGAGGAGCTTCGAGTTGACCTCCCTGCTCCACACGTGACGCTGTTCGGCGCTCGCCACCGCTTTCTGAAAATGAAAAACCGCCACCTTCGAGTATTCGCCGATGAAAGCGCGGCACTCGTCGATCGGCGGGACGTTGGGAGGGCAGCATGCCCTCTTCGCGAAGCCTTTGCAGCCGAAAAGGCACTTCATCCGCACCCAGTGCCCGACGGCGATTTTCTTCCCGTCGATCCACTTGAAATCGTGAAAGCCGCGCTCGCGGAAGAGCATCTCGAAGCGGGCTAAAGGCTTCATTGCGGAGGATTCTCGGAGGCTTCCCCTCTTGCTTGCGGGTTTCGTCTTCCCTTTTGCGGCGGCCATCGGGCGCTCCTTTTGCAGTAGTATCTTCGGTTATTCCAATCCGCTACGCGGATGAGGTACATGCGTGCTTATAAGAACAGTCTGCAAAACCGCCTTTTTTGACCTGACGATCGCGTTGTATATGTGAGAAATCCACGATTCCCGGACGGACCGATGAGCCGAACTCATCGACGAGCGTATTGTCCATATCGAAAACAATTACCATGAAGGTCTCGCGCATTTCGCGATGCCTGTCGTTTCTGTAAACCAGACGACGGTCTCGGTGGAGGAACTCTTTCATCGCGCAGGCAACATTATATCGCCGCTGTTTCGCGCGTGCAAGGGTTATTGCAAGGCGGGACACATGGGTCCCCATTTGACTGTCGGCATCGCCGGTTGAGGAGCAGGCCGGACGACCGCGCCGTGCTTATCTTATTGAACATTGAATGTTCAATTTGACATGCTATCCCGCAATAGCGTATTTCCCTCTCCGATAAGCTGCTTTCCCTGGTCGAAAAGTTTCCCGCACTGTACATCGGAGGGCCCCGACGGTCCGGTAAAACTACCCTGGCGCGTGCGCTTTTCCGGAATCACACTTACGTTTCCTTTCAGTTTATCCGAGTTATTGGAAACGGCTCCTTCTGATGTCAACCGGTTTGATAAGATCCCGCCGCTGCGTGACGCACCGCCGTTCACGCTCGAATGGATACTGCGTCAAGGGCTTTATCCTGCAATCCACGAAATGCAGATCGAGGTCACTGATTGGATGTCATCATATTACCGGACGTACGTGGAGCGGTATGTCAGAGACACCCTTGCGGTTGGCGATCTCGAGACGTTCAGCCGCTTTATCCGGTTTTGTGCCGGGAGGTCCGGTCAAATTCTGAACCTTTCCTCCCTTGGAGCCGATGCGGGTGTTTCTCATACCACAGCCACGCCGGGTTGGAGCTGCCCCTATTCTTCTGGCGCGATCACACCGGCTGCGAGATCGACCTCATCATCGATCTCGGCAGGCGCCTGATTCCATTGGAGATCAAATCGGGATCCACCATTGCGGGGGACTTCTCCGCGCCTTTCGAACACTGGCTGGGATTACCGGGGAACAGACAAAAAAATGGCGTTTTAGTGTACGGTGGACAAGATGCCTATATCCGTGATCGGTAAAAACAATCAGGAAAAATAAAAAAAACCTGGCGACGACCTACTCTCCCACACAGTTGCCCATGCAGTACCATCGGCGCGGGGGAGCTTAACGGCTGTGTTCGGAATGGGAACAGGTGTTTCCTCCCCGCCATTGTCACCAGGTTTAATTTACTCTTTGATTCAATTTTGAAAGATCGTGTATGGAAAACAGAATAATATGGTCAAGCCGCACGGTATATTAGTACTGGTCGGCTGAACGCATTACTGCGCTTACACCTCCAGCCTATCAACCTCGTAGTCTTCGAGGTACCTTTAGTCCTCTCAAGGAGGAAGGGATACCTAATCTTGGGGCAGGCTTCCCGCTTAGATGCTTTCAGCGGTTATCCTTTCCGTACATTGGCTACCCAGCGATGCCCCTGGCGGAACAACTGGTACACCAGAGGTACGTCCACTCCGGTCCTCTCGTACTAGGAGCAGCTCCCCTCAAGTATCCAACGCCCATGGCAGATAGGGACCGAACTGTCTCACGACGTTCTGAACCCAGCTCGCGTACCGCTTTAATTGGCGAACAGCCAAACCCTTGGGACCTGCTTCAGCCCCAGGATGCGATGAGCCGACATCGAGGTGCCAAACCTCCTCGTCGATGTGAACTCTTGGAGGAGATCAGCCTGTTAT
>Ga0315286_10001682_pt1 | contig 20152 bp, 17 predicted proteins | sample YL17G10_0_MG_FD_205038 | JGI IMG/M metagenome (GOLD analysis project Ga0315286, IMG submission 205038) | Sediment microbial communities from Yellowstone Lake, YNP, Wyoming, USA - YL17G10_0 | ecosystem: Environmental > Aquatic > Freshwater > Lake > Sediment | place: USA: Wyoming | collected... | reverse complement strand
GAAACCAAGAAATACGGCGGTCTCGTCCAGGTGCACGCCGAGAACTTTTACATCATCCAGCACATGAACGCGGTCCTGGCCGCCGAAAAGAAACTCGCGCCATACTACCACGCCGTCAGCCGGCCCAACATCGCCGAGGAAGAGGCCGTCTACCGTGCCTCCAAGATGGTGGAGATGACCGGCTCGCGCATCTACATCGTGCACCTCTCCTCCAAGGAGGGGCTTGCGATCGTCAAGCAGGCCCGCGATCGGGGGGTCCATGTCTACGCCGAAACCTGCCCGCAGTACCTGGTGCTGGACGATTCGCGTTACAAGGAACCCAAATGGGGTGGTGCCAAGTACGTCATGAGCCCGCCGCTGCGCACCCAGGAGAGCAACGACGCATTGTGGGAGGGTTTGCGCTTCGGCGATCTGCAGGTGGTGGCGACCGACCATTGCCCCTTCGACTTCAAGGGCAAGAAGGACATGTTCGGCAAGGACGACTACAAGAAGATCCCCAACGGCGCGCCGGGAATAGAAACCCTGCTCATGGTCGTGCACTCCGAGGGGGTGGTCAAGGGCCGCATCAGCCTGGAGCGCATGGTGGACGTGCTGTCCACCGGTACTGCGCGGATGTTCGGGCTGAAGAACAAGGGCGCGATCTCGGTCGGCAAGGACGCCGACATCGTCGTCTTCGACCCCAAGCAGAAGTTCACCATCACCCAGAAGAAACTCCACATGAACGTGGACTACACGCCGTACGAGGGCCTGTCCGTGACCGGCATGCCGGTTGCGGTTTACGCCCGCGGCCGCAAGACCGCCGAGTGGAAAAAGGACCGCATGCAGTTCGTCGGCGCATTGGGGCATGGCAGATTCGTAAAGCGGGAACCGTTTCAGGAATTCTGAAGACTTCGAGCTTCTATAGTCGCGGCGTGCCCTCCTTGCGGATCTGCGACTTCAAGAACCCGTAGGGCAGCAGAAACGGGACCTGCTTCTGATAGGCGCGGTACTTGTCGCCGAAGAGCGCGATCATCTGCCGCTCCTCCTGCCGCGCGGTGTAGACCACGAAGGCCGTGAGCAGGAGGTTGTAGAACACGGTGAGCAGGTAGGGCTGGCTGACGAGCAGCCCCCAGCCGGCGACGAGCCAGGCGCTGTACATGGGATGACGGCAGACGGTGTAGGCCTTGGTGAAGATGAACAGCCTGGGGTATTCCTGGAAGCCGAAGAACTGGGGCAGCCGCCGGGCTTTGGCCACCTGGCCCAGGGCCATCCCGGCGATCCAGAAGGCGAACATGGCCGGCAGGATGGCCGGAATCCCGTGCAGCGGCGTGAAGAGGATGGCCGTGGCGCCGGCCTCTCTTAAGAGCACGAATACGGATACGACAAGCAGCGCAAGCGAAACGATCGCGCGTGAAGCCGCGTAGGCCCCGTAGGAGAGGCCGGTCTTGCTCCGAATGGTCGTCTTGACACCCTCCCGCGCGGTTGCGCCGTGAAAGACCGCGAAACAGGCCAGGCTGACGAAGATGAGCAAATAAGCCGTCATCTTCCTCCTCGTTTAAGCGGTGTGTACCCATCACCGCCGGCCGCGCCCGGCCGGCGGGTCGAAAACCGAAAGGCCGGAGAGCGGCTGCGCCGCCCCCCGGCCCTTCCAGGAGTTCAGACAATGAATGCCCGGGCGTCCGTCATCACTTCGGGATGGCCGGGTGGTGCTTGCCGTACCAGGCGCCGTAGAGCACGACGTAGGCGATGTAGCCGATGATGGCGCCGGTGAACCAGGTCCACTGGGCCATCACCGGGCTGATCTTGGCCAGCACCAGGGAGCCCACGACGCCGCTGAAGAGCGCCAGGACGCCGGCGAAATTGACGCCCTTGATCTTGCTCACGTAGAAATAGATCCCGGCCAGAAGCCCGAGGACGAGCACGAGCGTCGTCAGGGCCGAGGGCCAGCCTTCGCCCAGGATCGCCTTCTGCTGCCAGAGCACGATGGTGCAGACCACCAGGAACAGGCCGTAGGCCACCGCCACCCAGTTGACCTTGTCCTCGGCGAACTTGTAGTAGCCTTCGGCGATATAGATGTCGTGCAGCTTGAGGTTCTGCTTCCGGACGGCCCAGTAGTCGGCGATGATGACCCCGGCGATTCCGCCTGTGAAGGCGCCGTAGCCCAGGAGCCAGGTCCAGATGTAGGCCTTGGGGTCGGTCAGGAAGCGCCAAGGCTGCATCAGGATCCCGATCAGGCCGATGAGAATGGTGGTGCGCTCCCAGTTGAGCTGTTTCGGGGCCAGGTTCATGAAGTCGTTGATGGGCGAGACCATGTTGGCCGTGATGTTGGTGGTCAGGGTCGCCAGGATCACGAAGATCAGGCCCACGAAGATGAAGAAGGAACTTCCGGTCTGGATCATCAGCTTGACCGGGTCCCAGACCGCCTGGCCGTAGATCACCACGCTGGCCGAGGTCACCGCCACCCCGATGAAGGCATAGGCCGTCATGGTGGGGGGCAGGCCGATGGCCTGACCCAGGTACTGCACCTTCTGGTTCTTGGCGAAGCGGGTCAAATCCGGGATGTTGATGGCGAGCGTCGACCAGTAGGCCACCATGGCGGTCAAAAACGCCGGCCACTTGTCCCACGGGGCGTTCCGCTTCTGATCGAGGATCGGGCCCCAGCCGCCGGCCTTGTCGACCGCCCACCAGAGAAGCCCGACGCCGATCACGATCAGGATGGGCGAGGACAGGTCGTTCATCCACTTGATTCCCGGCGAAGCCTTATGGGGCGGTGACACGTAGCAGATGGCCACGTTCATCACCCAGGACATCATGAAGGACCACACCACGTGGGCCGGCAGATCGAAGAAGGGCACCACGGCCTTGATCTCGGCGTAGGAGGGAAAAAGCGCCACGAGGATCCCGTCGATGGCGAAGCCCATGATCATGGTCTGGATCCCGAACCAGCCGCAGGCGATGATCCCGCGCAAAAGCGCCGGGATGTTCGCCCCGAACAAACCGAAACTGGATCTCAGGAACACCGGGAAGGGTATCCCGTACTTGGTGCCGGCGAAAGAGTCGAGGATCATGGGCAGGAGCACGATCATGTTGCCTAAGAAAATGGTGAAGATCGTGGTGACCCAGTCGAAACCGGCCGAGATCATGCTCGCCCCGAGCATCCAGGTGGGCACGCACACGCTCATCCCGACCCACATGGAGAAGTACTCGTAGTAGCCCCAGGTGCGCTTGTTGAGCTTTACGGGCGCGAGGTCCTTGTTGTAGAACTGGCTGCGGGGAAGTTCTTCCGTCAGCTCGAACATGCCATTCACTTCACGAACGATTCCCATGCGTAGCACTCCTTTCCAGTTGGCAGGCCTCGCTGCTTGGTTTGAAAACCGTCATTTTTCCATAGCGGCTTTTAGAAGACAATGCAACAGCACGTTGCAGCCTGCTTCGCAGTCCTCCCAGCGGGTGTTCTCGATCTCGACATGACTGCGGCCGCCGATGCTCGGGACAAAGATCATCGCCGTGGGGCAGACGTGGTTGGTGTAGCTGGCGTCATGGCCGGCGCCGCTGACCCAGAGCATGTTGGAGTAGCCCAGTTCGTCGGCCGCATCCAGCACGCGCTGGACCAGTGTCTCGTCGAAGGGTGAATGGCTGATACGCCAGGTCTCCTCGATTTTGATCGGGCAGCCGTGCGTGGCGGCGATATCCTCGAAATCCTTGCGCAGCAGATCCCACGAGCGCAGGGCAAGGTCGTCATCCCAGGAGCGGATGTCCACGGTAAAGTGCACGCGGTCCGGGATGATATTGCGGGAGTTGGGATAGTTTTGGATCTCCCCCACGGTGGCCACCATGTTGCCTCCCATGCGGCCCGGCAGCTCTCTGACCTTGAGGATCATCTCGGCCGTCGCCACCAGGGCGTCGTGGCGTCCTTCCATGGGGGTCGGGCCCACCTGGTTGGCTTCTCCGGTGAGGTAGATGTCGTACCAGTGCAGGCAGAGGATGCCCTTGGGCGCTCCAATGAGTTTCTTCTGGCGTTCCAGCATCGGGCCCTGCTCGATGTGGAACTCGTAATAGCCGTGTACGGGAAATTTCCGGCAGGCTGCCGTCCCCTTGTAGCCGATGCGCACCAGTTCGTCCTCCAGGCGCTTGCCGGTAATGTCCTTGCGGTCATAGACCCAGTCGAGTTTGAGGGCGCCGGCCCACACGCCGGAACCCACCATGGCCGGGGCAAAGCGCGAACCCTCCTCGTTGGTCCAATCGACGATGACCATCGGATGCTCGGTCTCAACCTTGTTTTCATGCAGGGTCCGCATGACCTCGAGCGCCCCCATGACGCCCAGGATGCCGTCGAAGCGACCGCCCTTGGGCTGTGAGTCGATGTGCGAGCCGCTCATCACCGGGGGCAGTGCGTTGTCCTTTCCGGGCCTGCGGCCGAAGATGTTGCCCATCTCATCGATGGTGAGATCGCAGTCGATCTCTTTGAGCCACTTCACGAAAAGATCGCGCGCCTGCTTGTCCTCGTCGCTCAGCGTCAGGCGTTGGACGCCGCCGCCCGGGGTGCCGCCGATTTTGGCCATTTGCTCCAGAGTGGATTGCAGCCGCTTGCCGTTCACACGCAATTTCTTTAAATCCATCTTTACCCTCCGATGCTCGTCCGTGGTTGCCAGGTCAATTCATTAAGCGGGAAGATACTCCTGATGATCTCGCAAAATATACAGTCCATCGCAAGCAACTTTTAAATCCATGGTGGAAATCATCCGTCGGATGGTATTTCTCCGACGACCACGTTGACGGTCAGCCCGCCGTGGACGAAGTGCTGAACGTGTGCCGGAAACGGAACGTTGATTTTGCCGCCGGTGTGCGGTGCGATTAAAACCGCTTTCCATCCCCGGTATTTTTCTTGGAGCACCTGGAAAACATTCCGCAAGAGCATGGCGTGTTGGGCGCGGTTTCCCAAACGCCGCCCATACGGAGGGTTCAGCGCGATAAGCCCCGGCGGGTCCGTCAGTTTCCGTGGGTCGATGTCAAAAAAATTCCGGCAGGACACGGAAACCGCATCCGCAAGACCATGCCGCCCGACGCACTCCTCCAACGCCCGGCAGGTGTGTGGATCGTTGTCCGAGGCCATGATCCGCGGGGTCGAAAGGCGAATGACCTGTGCGGCAGCGTTGCGCTTCAGAAAGTTCCAGTGCTGAGGCCGAAACCCCGGCCAGGCCATGAAGGCGAAATCACGATGGCCGCCCGGCGGCACGTGCTTGGCCATCAGGGCCGCTTCAAGGGAGAACGTCCCGGTGCCGCACATGGGATCGAGTAGAAACTCTTCGCCCGAGTATCCGGCCAGCATGAGCGCCGCAGACGCCAGCGTTTCCCGCAGCGGGGCCTCGCCCGCGTGGGTTTTGATCCCGCGCCGGTACAAATTCTCCCCACTGCTGTCAAGGGAGGCCGTGAAGTGGTCGTCGACACCGCGGATGAATATCTGCAGCGGCATTCGGTTTTGCGCAACAGAAAAATCCGACAGGTGTTCGGTAATCGCGTTCTGCACCCGTTCGGTGATTGCATCCGAATGATGCAGCCGGCAGTGGTGGGTGGTGACGTGGATCCGCAGCGGGGTTCCCGGCGCGATGAAAAGCTCCCAGGGAAAGGAGGCGGCCTCCTGCGCGAGCGCGCGGAAACTCGTTGCCCGAAATTCGTGCACCCGCAGGAGAATGCGATTGGCCGTGCGCAGGCAGAGGTTGGTAAGGTAGGCCGCCGGCAGCCGGCCGGAGAATTCGACCCCGCCTTCGACCGCCGCCCCGGTCAGCCCCAGAGATTCCAATTCGCCGAGGCAGAGCGGTTCAAGCCCGGGAGCCGTGACCGCGAAGAACCGGTGCGATTTCCCGATGACGTGGCGTCGGATTCGTTTTTCTAACGGGCTGGTCATGAGTGAATGGTTTTCTCAGCCTGGCGCCGGGCCGCGGCGTTGCTTTTCGAATGGGTTCAGGGTACACGATCACGGTGTGACTTTAAGAGAAAACGGGCGATCGATCAAGCAATAACATCCGATGATGGCAACCGTATTTTTCGTTCAATCCGAATACGATGACGCGGCGCTGAAGAGAGCGGTGTTCGGCCTGCTCGACCGCATCGCAGCGCTGCGCATCGAAAAAGGGGCGCGGGTCCTGATCAAACCCAATTTTCTGGCGCCCGCCCGGCCGGAGCGGGCCATGACCACCCATCCCCTGGTCCTGCGGGCGGTGGCGGAGTACGTGCTCGACAAGGGCGGGCGGCCGCTCGTCGCCGACAGCCCCGGCATGGGCACCTTCGAGCGCCTGCTGCGGGAGGGCGGCTACGCCGAGGCGCTCCAGGGGCTCGACGTCGAAGTGCGCCCCTTCAAGGAGGCTGTCCGCGTGGACATCGGCGAGCCCTTCGGCCGGATCGAGATCGCCCGCGAGGCGCTCGAGGCGGACGTGGTGGTCAACCTGCCCAAGCTCAAAACCCACACCCAGATGCTCCTGACGGTGGGGGTGAAAAACCTCTTCGGTTGCATCGTCGGCCTGAAAAAGCCCGAGTGGCACATGCGCAGCGGTGTCGACCGCCACATGTTCGCACGGCTGCTGGTTCAGATCTGTCGCACCGTCAACCCCGCCGTAACCCTCGTCGACGGCATATTGGGCATGGAGGGCCAGGGGCCCGGCCGAAGCGGCACCCCGCGCAGGCTGGGGCTCCTGGTGGGCGGCGCCAGCGCGCCGGCGGTGGATGCGGCGGTCTGCCGGATGCTGGGGATAGCGCCGGGCGAGCTTCCCACCCACCGGGCCGCCGTCGCGTTGAATCTCGTGCCGGAGGATGTCGAAGTCGTCGGGGATTTCGCGATGGTTGATCGCTTCAAGCTGCCCGTCCTGGCACCCCTGACCTTCGGCCCCAAGCGTTTCCACCGGCTCATGCGCAAGCACCTGGTGCAACGCCCCGCCGTCGACCCGGTCACGTGCCGGCTGTGCGGCGAGTGCTGGCGGGTCTGCCCGGCCAAGGCCATCACCCCCTATGCCCGGGTGATCGGCTTCGACTATGACCGCTGCATCCGGTGCTACTGCTGTGTGGAGATGTGCCCGCACGGCGCGCTCACGGCCGTCGAGACCCCGCCCGGCCGGATCGTGCGCCGGTTGGCCGGCCTGCGGGACCACGTCGCGGTGCGGATCGGGAAGAGGGGCCGCCGCCGGGCGGGGCCGGATTGACTTTGAGAGCAGATTCCGATAGACGTGAAGGGCATGGAGCTAACAACCTGCTAAAGCAAAGTGCACAGGGTTCAAGGAGTTTTATTCAGCTTTCCCCCCATGCTCTATGCCCTCTGCCATAACAATTAAAAATTTAGGAGTGACTCATGGCCGGTATCAATAAAGTGATCATCGTGGGAAATCTCGGGAAGGACCCGGAAGTCAGCTACGTTCCGAGCGGAGCGGCCGTCGCCAAGTTCAGCGTCGCCACTTCCGAGACCTGGAAGGACAAGAACACGGGCGAGAAGAAGGAGCGCACCGAGTGGCACCGGATCGTGGCCTGGGACAAGCTCGGGGAAATCTGCGGGAAATACCTCTCCAAGGGCCGCCAGGTCTACGTCGAAGGCAAGCTGCAAAGCCGTTCTTACGATGACAAGGAAGGTGTCAAGCGTTACGTCACCGAGATCATCGCGCAGGACGTACAGTTCCTGGGCGGAAACCGGGATGCCTCGGACTCGGGTCGCTCCGGCGGGGGCCCGGCCCAGCACGAACCGGCCGGGGGGCATGGGCCCGCGGCCGGGGACGATGACATCCCGTTCTAGCGATTGATCAGCGGCTGCCGCCAGCGGTCTCCAGTCCACCCGCCCCAACAACAAGGGCGACAGGAACATCCCGCCGCCCTTGTTTATCATGCGATTTTGCCCGGAGGATCGGGGCATGACCCTGGCCGAGTCTCAGCCCTTCTTGTCCTCCTCGATTTTCTCCGCTTCCTTCTCCTTCTTTTCATCCTCGGTGGTGGCGCCCTTGAAGTTCTTGATGGCCTTGCCGATTCCGGAACCGATGTCCGGCAGCTTACCGGCGCCAAAAATGATGAGAATGATCACCAGGATGATGATGAGCTCCGGCATACCGATTCCAAACATGGTGCTACCTCCTGTACCTCAGGGCTTTTTAAATTCCTGAATCAGCCTTAAAAATTCCGTGGATTTGACGTAGCGGTCGACGCTGCCCTGGTAGTCGATCCATTTACGCCAAGCATCGAGCCACTCGTCGTTGTGCCAGTAGCAATCCGGGTCGCCCCGCCCCTGCAGGCGTTCGATGTAATCCTGATATTCATCCTCGCAGGCCTCGCAGAACTTGTAGGGGAAGCGCGAGTGGGGGCAGCGCTCCGAGGTGCCGGAGGCCCCCGCTTCGATGTGGGTCCCGCACTTTTCACACTTGAGGCTACAGCTGGTGCACTGCAGCACCCGCCTCATGGTCACGGCCTTTTGCTGGCGCCTTACGGCCGCTTTCTTTTCGCGGGCGACTTCGATCTTGTCGTCGAGGGGGATGATGTCGGCCAAAGAAGACCTCGCGGCGGATGGTGCATAAAAGCGCTTCCCAACGGCGCATATATAACATCGGCCCGATGGGCTGTCAATTCATAGAACAGGCGGGAACAACGCCCCCCGAACCTTGACACCCCCTGGGTGATTCGGCTATAGCAAGCACAAATGAACCCTTAAAGTCGTCGACCCGAGGAGAGCACCATGACGCTGCACGTCGTGCAACACCCCTTGATCAAGCACAAGATCGCCCTGGCACGCGAGAAGAATGTGACGACGAAAGACTTCCGGGAGCTTGCCTCGGAGATCGCCACCCTGCTGACCTACGAGGCCACCAAGGATCTGGAGACCGAAAAGGAAACCATCCAGGGCTGGGCCGGCCCCGTGCAGGTGGAAAAGATCAAGGGCAAGAAGATCACGGTGGTCCCGATCTTGCGGGCCGGGCTCGGCATGATGCCGGGCGTGCTGGACCTCATCCCCTCGGCCAAGGTGAGCATCGTGGGGCTTTACCGCAACGAAGAGACCCTCGACCCGGTGCGCTACTATGTCAAGCTTGCCAAGAACATGGATGAGCGCATCGCCCTCATCCTCGACCCGATGCTCGCTACCGGCGGCTCAACCGTGGCCACCATCGATCTGCTCAAGGAGTCCGGCTGCAAGCAGATCAAGGGCATCTTCATGGTGGCAGCGCCCGAAGGCATCCGCCGCGTGGAAAAAGCCCACCCGGACGTGAACATGTACGTCGCCGCCGTGGACGAGAAACTGAACGACGTCGGCTACATCCTCCCCGGTCTGGGGGACGCTGGCGACAAGATTTTCGGCACGAAGTAGCCTTCGGCCGATCCATCGCCAGGAATTGCTCACCGGCGCTTCGGCGCCGGTTTTTTTGCTCCCGGGACTTCGGTTCAACGATCCGGCTCGAACTGGCGCCACCTTGTCAACCCCCCCGCCGCGTGTTAACAACGGCGCGTCGCACGAGTTCTATGAACGGAGGAAGCTTTCATGAGCAGCAGACGTTTCCAGGGCAACGGCCTGCCCTTCCTGATCGGGAGCCTTCCGGTGCGGGATCACGCCGAGGCCGCCGGCCTGGTCTGGGAATACACGCCGGAGATACCCCTCTGGGCCCAGCTGCCCGCAAGGCCCGGCGAGGGCATGATGGACCAGTTCACTACCGGCCTTCCCGGCTGGGTCGAAAAAGACGGCAAATCCTTTGTCGATACCGAAGCCCCGGGCTTTGCGGATGACATGCTGCGCTTCTACGAGGACTTTCTCGCGGTGCAGGCAGACCGCGGCGGTCCCGGGACGTCGCGGTTTGAGCTGAAGGCCGACACGGCCCAGGGGTTCTTCACCCTGATCGAGCATATCGGCCGCGCGCCGCACAAACCGGCGGCCTTGAAAGGCCAGGTCACGGGGCCCTTCACCTTAACCACCGGCATTCACGACGGCCGGGGGAGAGCGATCATCTACGACGATCAGCTGCGGGATGCGGCGGTGAAACTGATCGCCCTGAAAGCGCGGTGGCAGGCCAAGCGGCTCACCGCCTTCGGCCGGCCGGTGATCATCTCACTCGACGAGCCCGCCCTGGCCGGCTTCGGATCCTCCGAGTTCATCAGCATCTCCCGGGACGACGTCGCCGCCAGCCTGGGAGAGGTCATCGATGCCGTCCATGACGGGGGCGGCCTCGCCGCGATCCACGTCTGCGCCAACACGGACTGGGCGCTGGTCCTGGGCTCGTCCGCCGACATCGTCAGCTTCGATGCCTACACCTATTTCGACCGCTTCATCCTCTACCGCGCAGAGCTGCAACGCTTCCTCGCGTCCGGCCGCCTTCTCGCGTGGGGCATCGTACCCACCCTCAGCCCGGACGATCTCGCGCGGGCCGCCGCGGGCAGCCTCGTGGAGCGCCTGAAGTCCCATGCCGCCCAGGTGATGGCGCTCGGCTTCACCTGGGAACAGGTCCGGGCGCAGTCGCTGGTGACTCCGTCCTGCGGCATGGGGTCCCTGACGCTTGACCTGGCACTGAGGGCGCTTAAGTTGACGCAGGAAGTGTCGTTGAAAATCAGGAACGAGTAACGCGTGATCATACGGCGCCAGGTTCAAGGTGCACGGCGCAGGGCGGATGACGAGAAAACGTATTCCCCTTAGGCCATGGGCCTTGCGCCGCGACAACCCAACGCACCCATCGACGCAACGGACCCAACAGACTCAAAGGACGCAATGAACTCAAAAGACTCCCGACACCATTTCGCCGGCGGCTCCCGCTATGTTTTGGACGAGGAACTCGCCAAGATCGTGAACATCTCGATCGCGCTCGAGATGCCGCTGCTGCTCAAGGGCGAGCCGGGCACCGGCAAGACCATGCTGGCGCATGCCATCGCCGAGGCCTTGGGAATGCCGCTGATTGTGCTGAACGTCAAGTCCAGCATGAAGCTCATTGAAGCCCTCTACCAGTACGACACGCTGACACGCCTGAACGACAGCCGTTTCGGCGATTCCCAGCGCGACGTGAGCCGGATCGAGGACTACATCCGCATGGGCAAGATCGGCCAGGCCTTCAAAGCGGAGACCCGCACGGTGCTGTTGATCGACGAGATCGACAAGGCCGACACCGACTTCCAGGACGACATGCTCGACGTGCTCGACCAAATGGAGTTCGACATCATCGAGATCGACAAGACCGTGCCGGCCCGGAATCGGCCGGTCATCATCATCACCTCCAACGCCAAGAAAGACCTGTCCGACCCGTTTCTGGGCCGCTGCAATTTCCACCACATCGCCTTTCCGGACCCGGACATGATGCGGCGCATCGTGCGGGTGCACTTCCCGGACATCGACGGCGACCTCGTGGAGAACAGCATTGCGGCCTTCTACCGGGTGCGGCAGGTCGAGGGTGTCGAAAAGCGGCCGGCCACCCGGGAGCTGATCAACTGGATCCGGGCGCTGCAGTCCGACCCGGATTTCACCCCCCGGCAGCTGGCCAAGGGCGAACTACCCTACCTGGGGGTGCTGTTCAAGAAAAGCCAGGACTACCAGCGCGGCCGGGATGCCTTCAGCCGGAAACGCTTTTAGCAGGGTGTTGAAAAACCACGCCTGAGTCCGTGATCCGGCGTTGTGCGGCTTTTGTAACGGAGTGAGCCTTGTTCGTCGATTTCTTCTACAAGCTGCGGGATGTCGGCATCCCGGCCAGCCCCACCGCGTTCCTCACCCTGCACCGGGCGCTCGCCACGGGGCTGGTGAGCTCGCTCGAGGATTTCTACACGGCCGCACGCTCCATTCTGGTGAAGAGCGAGCGCTACTTCGATTTATTCGATCAGGTCTTCGCCCATCAATTCAAGGGGGCGGAGATGCCCGATCCCCGGGGGATCGAGCTGGATGAGCTGGCACGCTCGATGCTGGAGGTCTGGCTGCAGAACCCGGCAGAGCTGTCGCGGCTGCTCGGCATGGACGAGAGCGCGCTCAAGAAACTGACCCCGGAGCAGCTGATCGAATACTTCAAGGAGCGACTCAAGGAACAGAACGAGGCGCACCACGGCGGGGCCAAATGGATCGGCACGGGCGGCTATTCCCCGGTCGGCCACTCCGGCTACCACCCGGGGGGCATGCGGGTGGGCGGTGTGTCCCGCAACAAGTCGGCGGTGAAGGTCGCCCTGGAGCGCCGATACCGGGATTACTCCCAGGACGGGCCCCTGACCCAGGCCATGGTGGGGGAGGCCCTGAAACGGCTGCGGCACCTGGCGCCGCACGGCCCGAAAGACCGCCTGAACGTCGAGGAAACCATCTACCAGACCACCCGCAACGGAGGCGAGATCGAGATCATCTTCGCCCGGGCGTTCAAGGACAAGCTCAAGGTGATTCTCGCCATCGACAACGGCGGTTGGTCCATGGACCCTTACATCTCTGTGGTTCAGACCCTTTTTGACTACGCCCGCGCCCAGTTCAAGGACCTCAAGACCTTTTTCTTCCACAACACCATTTACTGCACCCTCTGGGGCGATGCGGCGCGCTACCGGAAGCCCCAGCACATCGATGAACTCGCGCGCCTCGACCCGGAGACGCGCGTGGTGGTCGTCGGCGACGCCAGCATGGCCCCCTATGAGCTGATGGCCGCCGACGGCTCCATCTACGTCGAAGAGCGCAGCGGCCGACCGAGCCTCGAGTGCCTCAATTTCCTGGCGAAGACCTTTCCCCGCTCGGTCTGGCTCAACCCCAAGCCGGCCGACGCCTGGCCCTATACCCGCAGCATCGCCGCCATCCGCCAGATCTTCCCCATGTTCGAGCTCACCATCGACGGCTTGGAGCAGGCGGTGACGCATCTGATGAAAAAGTAAACGGAAAGCTTTCCTGTGACGGCAGATGTGAGTGCGGAAAAGCGGACACGATTTGACGGGTGGCTGGCCGGGATCTGCGCCTCGCGGGTGTTCAACGGCCTGGTGTTCATGAGCTACGCCGCGGCGCTCCCGGTGCTGCAACGGGAGTGGGGGATGTCGGCCGCCCAGGCGGGTGTCATCGCCAGCGGGTTCCAGATCGGCTATGCCGTCTCCCTGGTGGTCTTCTCCAGCGTCGCGGACCGGATCAGCCCGAAGCGATTGTACCTCTGGTCCCTTTTTGCCGCCGGGGTTTTTGGCCTAAGCTTTGCCGTCTTCGCCCGGGGCTTCACCTCCGCCCTGATCCTGCACACCGTCGTGGGGATCTCCCTGGGAGGCACTTACACCACCGGGGTCATGATCATCGCCGACCAGTACGTCGCCCGCCACCGGGGCATGGCCGTGGGGTTCTTCATCGCCAGCACCTCCTGCGGCTACGCATTTTCTCTCGCCATCAGCGGGGTGGCCATTCCCGTCGGCGGCTACAAGCTCTCGTTTCTCCTGACTTGCCTCGGGCCCATTCTGGGATGGTTTCTGGCCTGGATCACCCTCAGACGCACCGCCGTGCCGGCGGCCGGCCGCCGCAAGGAGCAGCGCTTCACGCGGGAGGTCCTGGGCAACCGGCCCGCCATGCTCCTGATCTGGGGCTACACCTGCCACAACTGGGAGCTTCTGGGCATGTGGTCCTGGACGCCGGCGTTTCTGGCGGCCTGCCTCGTGCTGGCGGGGTCAACGGAGGTCAATGCCGCAGGCTACGGGGCCTTCATCACCGCGCTGTTTCATTTTGTGGGCCTTCTGGCCTCGTTTTCCATGGGGACCCTCTCCGACCGCATGGACCGCGCCAGGATCCTGCTGGTCCTGGCGGCCGCGAGCATGGCCTGCTCCTTCCTGTTCGGCTGGTCCGCGGGGTGGCCCCTGGTGCTGCTGGTGGGGATCGGTGCGGTCTATGCCTTCACGGCCCTGGGGGACTCGCCCATCCTGTCGGCCGCCCTCACCGAGGAGGTGGACGCCGCTTACCTGGGTGCCGCCCTCGGTTTCAGGTCGCTGGTGGGGTTTGGCGCCGGGGCGGTGGCGCCGGTCGCCTTTGGGGCCGTTCTCGACTGGACCAATCCCATGATCCATGGGCAGAGAGTTTACGCCGACTGGGGCTGGGCCTTCAGCGTGCTCGGCCTGGGCGGCGCCGGGGCGGTCTGGGCCGCCCTTCGGTTCGGCCGCAGTCGCCGGCAGGAAATGCGCGGCCGACTGAACCCTGCCGGAGAAAAAGAGATGTAGTAGACTGTTGTGACTGTTTCGATGCGCCGAAGTTTCTAAATTTGGATCGCGCCTAAGGGCAAGGCGCCCCGCGGCCGCGCAAGGGGAGCCATGGCCCCCATCGCCGCTTGACACCCGCCGACCGAGCCATTACACTGCTATCGAAATTTCACTTAAAACAATTAGTTAGACTCAAGATGGCCGACCCGCGCAACAAGCTGCGAAAGCGGGGGCGCTTTTGCATGGCGCTCAGCGGCGTGCTGTTTCTCACCGGCGCGGCGCTCGCGGCTCCAGCGCTTTCGGCAGCCACGCCTTTCGAACTCGAACGGGCCCGGGAGACCCTCAAGATCAGCCAGGCCACCCGGGATCGCATCGCCGGTGAGCTCTCCGGCCTCAAGGCTTCCGGCAAAGCCTCGCCCGAAGTGCTGTCCGCATACGAAACCTATCTCGCCCGCGTGCAGGAGATGGTCGACGAGAACCAGAAGGTGCTGGCGCAGATGGAGGCGACTTACAGCGCCCACCAGGCCCGGTCGCAGGCAGCGGCTGCCGGCACCCCTGCCATTCCCGGTGCGACCCCGCCATCCGCGGGCTCCGGAGAAGATCCCGCCGGCCGTCTCAAGGCCTTGGACCGTCAATTCAACGAATCGCTGGCCGCCTTCGACGAGATGCTTTTGAAAGAACTCCGACTCATCCAGGCTGCCTCGGCCAAACGAATGAAGAGCCTGGCGGAAGCGGCGGCGGAAGCAGGTCGACAGGCGGGGGAAAAAGGTCGGGGGGCATCCTCCGCAGAGAAGGGCTCGACGGCAGAGACGGAAGGCAGCGGGGCCGAGGGAACCGGGAGCGAAAAAGGTGGCGCCGGGACAGAGCAGGCCAAGACATCAGAGGGCCGCGGCAAACCGGGCGATGCCGCCGGCGCAGGCCAGGGAGCGGGCGGCTGGGGGCCGGGCGGCTCGGGGGCGCCGCCCAGCAGTTACACCCCGAGTCCGGACGATGATATCGTGGCCCGCCAGCTGCGAGAGGCGGCCGAGAAAGAGACGGACCCCGAGCTCAAAGCCAAGCTGTGGAAGGAATATGAAGAGTACAAGAAGAGCCGGGCCAAGCCTTAGCAGGGCGTTGAAAAACGGTGCCTCAGTCCGTGACCCTGCGTTGCGTGGCTCTTGTAACTGCTCACCTGTCAACAAATATGCTGCGTTTTCCCAATCGCCACGCGCCTTGGCTGACGGGCCGATGCTTGTTTTTAAATCTCCTGTTAGACGGCACCGCTTTTCGGCGGCAATGGTTTTGCTCTGTTGCGTGCTCATGACCGTGGCCTGCGCCACGACCAAGGTCGGACCGACCGCCATCCTTCAGGCCCCGCAAGAGATTCCCGAGGAGCAGCTTCTGGACGTGGGCATCGTCGTTTTTTCCTCCGAACCGATGACTGCGGAAAAAGCCCGCAAGGAAGGCACCCACGCCGAAATCCGTAAAGCCGAGCAGAATTTCCTCCCCTACCATTTGAAGACCACCCTGCAGCACAGCAGCCAGTGGGGGGCCGTCCGGGTGCTGCCTGCCGAAACCGACAGTGTTGATCTGCTGGTAAAAGGCAGGATTCTGGAATCCAATGGTGAGTCCCTCGAAGTCCGGATCGAAGCCAGCGATGCCTCCGGAAGGGTTTGGTTGGACAAAACGTATCAATCCGAAGCCACTTCCTCCTCCTACGCCGCCCTCCAGCCGGGAGAGAAGGATGCCTTCCAAGACCTCTACAACCGCATCGCCAACGATCTCGCCGAACAGCGCATGAAGCTCTCGCCCCAGGAGGCCAAGACGCTTCGCACCGTCTCGCAGCTGAGATTCGCCAACCGGTTCGCACCCGAGGCCTACGAGGGCTATCTGAAAAAAGGTCCCGGCAACGCCCTCGCCGTCAACCGGCTGCCGGCCGAAGGCGATTCCATGATGGCGCGCCTGCTCAAGATCCGCGAGCGGGAACACTTCTTTGTGGATGCCCTCAACCAGCAGTACGAAAGTTTCTATGCCCGCATGTGGCCGTCCTACGAGAGCTGGCGCACGAGCAACCTGGACGAGCAGCGGGCGCGCCAAAAAATCGAGCGCGATGCGCTCATCCGCCAGGTGGGAGGGGCCCTGCTGCTGGCCGGAGCCATCGCCATGGGCGCCAGCCGGCGGGAGATCGGGCCAATAGAAATCGGCATGGCCGTCATCGGCGGCCAGGTGATCGTCAACGGGTTCAATATCTCCAAGCAGGCTGAAATGCACTCCGAGTCCATCCGGGAACTGAGCGAAACCTTCGGCAGCGAGATGAAACCGATCCTGGTGGAGTTCGAGGGACAGACGTATGAACTGACCGGTCCGGCCGAAGAACAGTTCAAGCGCTGGCGCGAGCTGTTGCGCGAAATTTACCGCGCGGAAACGGGATTCAGCGGATGACCTCCAAGGATTCCTCCGCCCCGCGGGGCGAAGAGATTATCGCCCCCATCCGGGTCAGAACCGCGCCGGCCGGAAGCCAAACGGCCGCGCGGCGGCATCCGCGCCGGATGGGGGTTGGCGCAGCGCTGCTGCTGATCGCCGCCCTGACGGCAGGCGGCATCTGGTGGATTGGAGATCTCTCCCGCCATCCCTTGGAGACGCCTCCAGCAGAGCCGCAGGCCGAGGCGCCGCCGACCCTCGCGACCCCGCCGCTGCCGGGCGCTCAGACGTCTTCCGAACCCCAGCACCCGTCTGCGCAGCCTCTGCCGGCTACAGCGGCGCCTGCCAGCCCCGCCGCTTCGCAGGATGCGGAGCAGGCCGAGGCGATGAGGCAGCGCCTGGCGTCCGCGGAGCGTCTGGCCGCCGCCGGGAACCTCTCCGCCGCTCAGTTGGATTTTCAGGAGGCCTTGCGGCTGGATCCGCAGTCCCAACAGGCCCGCGAGGGGCTGCAGCGCGTCAAGTCTCGCATGGCCGCAGAGGAATTTCGCCGATGGATGGCGGAGGGCTTCAAGGCCTTGAATGCGGGCGATCTCGCCACTGCCCAGGCGCGGTTTCTCAAGGCCAAGATCCTGCGGCCGGACGCCCCCGAAGTGGCGGAGGCTCTGGCCCAGACAGAGAGGGGCCTGCGCACCGCGCGAATCGAAGCCGCGCGGCAGAGAGCGCTCACCGCTGAGCAGCGCGAGGATTGGATCGGCGCCCTGGCGGCTTACGAGGAGACCCTGGGAATGGAGCCGGCCATCCAGTTCGCGCAGCAGGGGAAAGAACGGGCCGTGGCGCTCGTGACGCTGGAACGGCGCATCGCGTTTTTCGTAAACCAGCCAGGGCTGCTCGATTCCGACGCCCATCTGGAGAACGCCGCGCGTCTGCTGCAGGACATCCAGGCGGCACCGCCGGTCGGCTCGCGTCTGCGTGCCGAGGCGGACAAATTGGGGGCCATGGTTCAGACCGCCAAGACCCCGGTCCGCGTCAGACTCGAATCCGACAGCCTGACCGAGGTGTCCGTGTATCGCGTCGGCAGACTCGGCCGTTTCGGCACGCGCGAGTTGAGCCTCCGGCCGGGGACATATACCGTGGCGGGATCGCGCGACGGCTACCGGGACGAGCGCCTGGAGCTCGTCGTCAAACCGGGCCCAGAGTCGATCCGTGTTACCATCATTTGCAAGGTAAAGGTTTAACCTCCGCCTGCAGCGGCGGTTTTGCAAGGTCACCCCATGCCGGAAAAAAAAACACCCGACACGCATCCGACGGAGCCGGTCATCGTTACACCGGTTCCTTTCCGTTCCGGTCGGCGGGGCAGCCGCGACCGGGTGCGGCGCACGGCGGCATGGTTCGGAGTCCTTGCCGCCGGGGCGCTCCTGCTGGCGCTGGCGGGAGCCCTGTGGTTCGTGGTCACGGCGCGCCAGGTGTCGATCCACCTGGATCCCGCCCCGGACGCTCTCTCGCTCTCCGGCGGGTGGATCACCCCCCGCATCGGCGATCATTACCTCCTGCGGCCGGGGTCCTATGCCCTTCAGGCCGCACTCGCCTGTCATGGCGATATCGCGCACCGCTTTGAAGTCGGTGCGGACGAGCGCCAGGAGATCCGGCTTGCCTTCCAGAAACTCCCCGGCCGCCTCCGCATTCAGGCCCATCGGGACGGCTGGCCGGGGGAAGCGATCCCAGGCGTCGAAGTCTTTATCGACGGCCGGTCGGTCGGGGCCACTGCGACGGAGCCCCTGGAGGTGGCGCCGGGCCGCCGGCGCGTCGAGATTCGCAGCGCACGCTACCAGCCCGCCGCCGCGGATGTGGAGGTGGAGGGCTGCGACCGTTTTCAGGAAGTCGCTCTCGCCCTGACTCCCAACTGGTCGGGAGTCAGTCTCAGTTCCATCCCCGCCGGAGCCGCCGTCAAGGTGGACGGCCGGCCGCTGGGTAAAACCCCCATCGAACTGGAGCTCGCGGCGGGAGCGCACGACATCGAGATCAGCGCCGATCGCTACAAAACCTGGCGGGACCACATGGAGGTCAGCGCCGGGCAACCCGTGGCCCTTCCCGAGGTGCGCTTGGAGCCGGCCGACGGCCGGCTGGCTGTCCGGTCGCGTCCAACGGGGGCGAGCGTTCTCGTCGATGGACGCTATGTCGGCCAGACGCCGGTCGAGGTCGACGTCGGCCCGGGCAAGGAACATGAGATCCAGCTGTCCAAAACGGGATACGAACGAGCGATCCAGAAGGTGACCGTTGCCAGCGGCGAGGTCAAGGGGCTGGACTTGCTGCTGACAGTCCAGGAGGGTGTGGTCCACTTCAAAGTCGAGCCTGCGGATGCCGAGCTTTTTGTCAATGGCGCCGGACGCGGAAAGGTGCCGGTCGAGATCAGGTTGCCGGCCGTCGAACACGACATTGAAATTCGAAAGGAGGGCCTTGAGCCCTTCCGCACGCGCGTCCTGCCCCGCCCGGGGTTCCCCCAGGAGCTGAAGGTGGCGCTCAAGCGCGGCGAGTCCGCGCCGGCACCCGGCACCGCCGGCCTGGCCCGTGCCCCGAACGGCTACGAGCTAAAGCGCGTGACCCCGAGTGCCTTCGCCATGGGGTCCTCTCGGCGCGAACAGGGCCGCCGTTCGAATGAATCCCTCAAACAGGTTCGATTGACGCGGCCCTTCTACATGGGGACCCGCGAAGTGACCAACCGCGAGTTTCGGCAGTTTCTGGCGGCGCACACTTCGGGAACGTTCAAAAACCAGGACCTCAACCACGACGACCTGCCGGTGGTGATGGTCTCCTGGGAGCAGGCGGCCCTTTTCTGCAACTGGCTCAGCGTGAAGGAGTCGCTGCCGCCGGTGTACATCCAGAAAGACGGTCGGGTCGTCGCTTCCGAACCTTTGGGAAAAGGCTACCGTCTGCCGACCGAGGCTGAATGGGAGTCCAGTGCACGCCAGGGCGTCTCCGGCAAGTATCCGTGGGGTGAGGGATACCCACCTCCCCCGGGAACAGGAAATTACGCGGATGAGTCCACCAAGGGGCTGATCGACGTGATCATCGATGGATACAACGACGGCTATCCGGCGGTCGCGCCGGCGGGCAAATTCAGACCGGCTGCGACAGGTTTGTTCGACATGGGGGGCAACGTGGCCGAGTGGTGCCATGACTACTACGCGATCGAAACCGAGGGAGCCGAAAAGGAGCAGTCGGACCCGGTGGGCCCGAGGGAAGGCTCCCACCGGGTCGTAAAGGGCGCGAGCTGGAAGTCGGCCGGGATCGCGAACCTGCGCATCGCCTTCCGCGATTACAGCGCCGGCCCGCGAAACGATCTGGGGTTCCGCATCTGCCGGTATGCCGAGTGAATTCTTCACCCGCCTGTCGGCGGGCGAAGAATTCATCTGTGGGGGTTAGAACCAAAAAAATGGCTATAAAGATCGCAATCATTATTGTTTATATTTTTTGCTTCGGGGTGGGATTAAGGACCGATATCTCCGGTGCTGCGGAGGGAGATCCGTCAGGCTATCGGGCTCAAACGTCCGGCAGCCCTCCGCGGGCCGGCCAACGCCCGCCGGAAACCTCAACGCCGCCATCGCAGGGGAAAGCACAGGGAGACAATGTTCAGGAGGAAAGGCCTGCAGCGCCGCTGAAGGGG
>Ga0315286_10001679_pt1 | contig 20172 bp, 17 predicted proteins | sample YL17G10_0_MG_FD_205038 | JGI IMG/M metagenome (GOLD analysis project Ga0315286, IMG submission 205038) | Sediment microbial communities from Yellowstone Lake, YNP, Wyoming, USA - YL17G10_0 | ecosystem: Environmental > Aquatic > Freshwater > Lake > Sediment | place: USA: Wyoming | collected... | reverse complement strand
CCAAAGTCGGCGGGCTTCATCATCGCTACGATCGACGCGCAGCCTAACTGCAAACTTCCTGTCATCAGTCGGGCAGCCCCACATCTGAATACCGGCATGCCCAGGCTTCCAATGTTGCTTTGAGGTTGCTGGTTTCCTGTTTCGTGCTGGAGGTCATCGTTGTTCAAACCCAGGACTTCCAGCAATTAATAATAGCTCGCCCGCTCAGTCCATTTTCTCGCAGATGGATCTATTAGCAGGGACAGCCCGAAAGCTGGCAACCGAATCCTGTAAGTGCAGCAATTTCAGTCTGGACTGAGTTTTCGGAAACGACAGGTGAGTCATTACAGGTTCATTACAAACCTGGTCGAAATCCTTCAAAATCCTTATGAGTGCTTCGTAAGGTCTGCCTGAGGGACATTTGCCCGGGCATCAAGTCCGCATCCGCCTCCTTGGTGGTGTGAAACCAGCGCATCGTCCCAGCTCACGACGCAAATTCTGCGATCTGCTGAACTGATAGGGTGTAAAATATAGTGCTTAAAGCGAATATGATCGTGGCGTCCAGGGCAGATCTTGCTTATCCTCCGCTCGGCCAAGCACAAATGAACGCAGGATCTTGCCCGCCGATTGCCGAATCTCGATGTTGATGCGCGGATTCCGGCCTTTGGCGAGCCTCCGATCTGATTGCACCGAGGATTGTCGACACCATGCATTCTTCGTAGAATTCTCACACCCTGAGCCGCGGGGGACCAACGCAATCGGGTTTTGAGCCGATATGCAGGATGAGACTATTACCTCACTTTACACAGGAGGTGCGTTCTGACCAACTCTGAGGCTTACCCCAACGCCCCTTTGATTGAAGCAGTCTTCGAGATTCGTTTCCCTGGCGAACCGGCGGTGGAGTGCCACCGGGATGAGTTTTTCGCCGAAATCCGGCAGGATTTCCCTCAGGTGCTCATCCCAAGAATCTCCCCCATCGAAGCGCCGGCACTTCAGCCATATCACTTCCGAGATATCCATGAGCGGAAAACCCTCATGGTGGCGTTGAATAGGTTTACATTTTCTGAGAAAAGGTACGAGGGATATCAGCCCTTCAAGGCATCAGCTCTGCAATACATGCAGCTTTTCGGCCGACGCTTTAGCCTAGGCAAGTTGAGCCGCACCGGATTGCGGTACATAAACCTGATACCTTACACATTGGAATCCGAAGCCTTGCCGCTGAAGCGATATTTCAGGATTGGAATGAATTTCGGCCCTTCCGAGCTCATGGAGCCCTCCAAATTGAGCTTAGGCTATGTGCTGCCGACACGAGGGGGCAATCTCACTTTTCGGCTTGAGTGCGTCGGTTCACCGGAGGGAAAGCAGGCATTCGCCGTGGATTTTGATTATTCAAAAGAGCAGAATCTGAGCTTCGATGCTCTGGAAGAATATCTGGACGAGAGTCACTCATACACCAAGAGATTTTTTGAGGATCTGATTTCCGAGGAATATCGAAGCTTCATGCAAGGGGATGTGATCGAATGAGCTCCACTGCTTTGTTGCCGATTGAGGATTTGAAGCCTAGGATTCCGCCTCACTATAGCTCGCTCGGGCCGGATCGAGTCGAAACCGCGGCTGAGAGCGAAGAATATCCTAGCGAACGCCTGAAGTCTTCCGTGCCAGTCTGGATAATTCGCGGGCAGGGCCTAAGACTCCGTGCGGTAAGACCTATTCTTATCCGTGTGAAATCGGAGGGGCCTCATTACTTCGCCGAGAACGATACGTTGGAACTGTACGGGGCGGGATCGTCGGCAAACGATGCGGTCTCGGATTTGTGCGTCCACATTGCACATTTCTATAGCTATTACCGAGACCTCGCGCCAAGCCAAGTCGTGGGTGAAGCTGTCCGGCTGAAGGCACTATTCTCCGAGCTATTTGTTCAAGAGTAGCATATGCAGATACCGCGCGATGAAATCGAATCCAACCTACCCAGGAAAGGCTTTGTGAGGCAGGACACCCACCACCGATACTTTTACCACGAACACAACGGCAAGCGAACTGGCGCGTACGCATATACTTCCCAAGGCAGCAGCTTCAAGACGTATGGTGCAGAGCTGATCTCTCGAATGAAAAAACAGCTGAAACTGGACACGAACCGCCAAGTTGTAGACTTATGCCTCTGTCCCATGACCGGATCGGATTATTCAAACGTGCTCGCCGGGAAAGGCCTCATCGACAGAGATGAGCGCTGAATCATTTTTCGCATTCTGATTCTACGTGATGCCTGTAGTTGCAGCAGATTCTGCACAGGACAACGATTGATAAGGCCGTTCGTCAGAACTCTTCGGCTTTGTTCATGGAGTGCTCAGGAGGCTCTGCAATCAGTGGCGGTGGCCGCTGCGAATCAAAAGACGCCGCTTGATCAACCGTGCTTACTGCTGCTTTATCGGCTTCCTCAACTATGGCGCCCGCGTCTCAACCCCGAGCGGAGGATACGTCAAGGCGAAGACGGTGTCGGTCAGCCACCGCCGGAACGAGTCGTTATCACTGAATTGCTTGAATAGTTCGGTATCATCCTTCAACACGGCGGTCATAACACGGGCGAGGGCTTTGTCATGCTCGATCCGGGCGTTCTGGCGGTCGGAGTTCTGCCTCGCGTTCTGGTAGGCGGTATCGGCCGCAACTTTGGCTGGAATGTCTTTGGTGATCAGCCGGTGAACACGATCCCTGTCGGTCCATGGGACATTACCAAACTGGTCGTTAAAGGTCTTGAGGATATCGGAGAGCCGCTCAAGTTCCGGCTCAGACTTATGACCGCCACCGCTGGTCGGGACAGGTTCAATCTCCGCGTCGGCATCTGGGAGTTGGATCTTCATGGCTGCCTGCTTTTCGACACGGTAGCTGTCCATGTCGATCGCCTCGAGGATGCCCTTGGACAAATCCTCGTCTATTGGCGCCGGCAACTTTGGCACGAGGAAGTTCAGGAAGATCGATAGTTTCTCCCACTCAGCGTTTGTGTAAGGCAAGATAGTCGCGAGGAATCCATAGGTTCGCAGAAACGCTTTGGCCTTGCCCTTGAAATCCACCTGTCCGTTTTCGTCGAGTTGCTCCTTATAGACAGCAACGCATGCGTCTAGGATCGGGTCCAGCCGGGGGCGATCTGCACCGCCGAGGTACAACTCTACGAGCTGATTGACCTGGGCGGGCGCATACACCTGGTATCCATCCAGCGCAGCCTTCAGGTCATGCAGCTTGTTGGGATCAGTCTCCTCCGCGAGAATCGTCGTCCGGTAGTAGTCGGCAAACGCCTCCTGGATCGTGGCGGCATCATTCTGAAAATCGAGAACGAAGATGTCGTGTTTCTGCGGGTGGGCGCGATTCAGGCGAGACAACGTCTGGACAGCTTTGATTCCGGACAGGACCTTGTCGACATACATTGTGTGCAGGAGCGGCTCGTCATAGCCGGTCTGGAATTTATCGGCGCACACCAGAAATCGATATGGGTCCTCCTTAATTCGATCCGGGATGAGGTTGCTCGGGAATCCGTTTAACGATGCTTCCGAGACTTTTGTGCCGCCGTAATCGTGCTCACCCGAGAATGCGACGATGGCCTTGAAGGGGCTTTTTCGCTCGCCGAGGTAGTCTTGAATCGCGCGATAGTACTGGATGGCTCGCGCAATCCCGCTCGTAACGACCATTGCCCTTGCCTGCCCGCCGATCTTACCGAGACCGGCGACCTGCTCATGGAAGTGATCCACTATGATTTCGGCCTTGAGCCGAATGGCATGGTCATGTCCTTCTACGTAGCGGCGCAGTTTTTTTCGTGCTCTTTTTACGTCGAACTCTGGGTCTCCTGGAACTGTTTTGACGAGCCTGTAATAACTGTCGACCGGCGTATAGGTTTTGACCACGTCCAGGATGAATCCCTCCTGGATCGCCTGCTTCATGGTGTAGCTATGAAATGGCCGGTGTTTGACCTTTCCGCCTTCATTGAAGGGCTCGCCGAAGATTTCCAGTGTCTTGTTTTTGGGGGTGGCAGTGAAGGCAAAGTAGCTGGCGTTGGGGAGCAGCTTTTTCGCCTCCATGATGCGGTTGATCTTGTCCTCGGTCGTTTCCTCCTCAACTTCGGCGCTGACTTCGGACAACGCCATGCTGACTGCCGCCGAGGTGCGGCCGCCCTGGCTGGAGTGCGCCTCATCGATGATGATGGCAAACCTGCGACCGCGGTGCTCGCTTCCAATGTCGTCAAGAACAAATGGGAACTTTTGCACGGTAGTAATGATGATTTTTTTGCCGCCCTCAATGAACTTCCGGAGGTCGCCCGAGCGCTCTGCATGGCCAACGGTTGCACCCACTTGGGCAAACTGTTTGATCGTGTCGCGGATTTGCCGGTCGAGGATTTTCCGGTCCGTAACAACTATCATCGAGTCAAAGATGACCGCGTCGTCCTTCGTGAGCCCGATGAGCTGGTGGGCGAGCCAGGCGATGGAGTTCGACTTGCCGCTGCCGGCCGAGTGCTGGACCAGGTAGCGTCTGCCTACGCCGTCCTGCTGCGCCGCCGTGAGGAGCTTGCGCACCACCTCAAGCTGGTGGTAGCGGGGCCAAATCTGAATCGACTTTCTTCTGCCGGTTTTCTCGTTCTTCTCTTCGACAACCTGCGCGTAGTTCTCGAGGATATCGGTAAGTCCCTCGCGGGTTAGAATGCGCTTCCAGAAGTAATCGGTCTTCAGCCCATCCGGATTGGGCGGATTGCCCGCACCGTCGTTCCAACCCCGATTGAAGGGCAGGAACCAGGATGCTTTGCCCTTCAATTGGGTACAGAAGCGCACCTCGTGGTCGTCCACGGCAAAGTGCGCAACGCAACGGCCGAACTGGAAGAGCAGCTCGCGCGGATCACGGTCACGCTTGTATTGCTGGATGGCATCCTCTACGGTCTGCTTCGTAAGACTGTTCTTGAGCTCCAAGGTGGCGATAGGCAGTCCACTAATGAACAGGCACAGGTCGAGTGCAAGCTGCGTCTCGTCGCGGCTGTACCTGAGCTGGCGCGTGACACTGAATCGGTTTTGTTCGTAACGCTCCTGCGCTTTCGGGTTGCCAGGAGAGGGTGTTCCAAAGAAAAGATCAATGTTGTGCGGACCGTGCTTTATGCCATGGCGAAGTACGTCGATCGCGCCGCGCTTAACGATCTCGCCCTGGAGCCTGGCGAGGAACTTCCTCCGAATAGGACCATCCTGCCCGAGCTCGAGCGCCGCGGCGGCTTCCGGCTGAGTATCACGCAAAAAAGCGGTCAGCTGCATGAGGTCTATTGCGTGTTGGCGATCGTAGTCGCCGGCATTGCCGCAGATCCAGCCCGCACTCCCGTACTTCGTGCGAGGTTCTGACACCCCCTCGCCCGCGTTTCGAGGTTCGCAGGCAGAGCCGGTGAGCGCTGTGCAGATCAACCGTTCGAGGCCCTTTTCAGTGGTGTCTGTAGTCATTCGCAGCTTTCAATCAAGTACCCATCAAGTACGGCAGGTTGGTCCAAGTCCTTGATTATCCATGCATTACGATTTGTCGGGCATTCATGAATCTTCGTACCATCAAGTACCCATCAAGTACCGCCATTCGGGCGCGGGGCGGCCCAAACCGGCACATATCGCATTAGTTTGGGAGCCGCTTCGGGATCGTAGGGCACGACAAACCCGGCCTTGACCGCCTCCCGGATCAGCCGTGACGCCGCCGCGATATTCTGGGGCTCTATTCCGAATCGCTCCCGCACGGAGCTGTTCGTCAGGTGCTGCCGGTTTACGTAGCGGAGGCAGGCATGGAGGTAGACCGCCCGCACCCGGTCGGCTTTGTCCATCCTCGCAAGCGGCCGCGGTGCGAAAAACACTACCCGCGTGCTTTCTCCGGTTACCTCTGCCAAAGGGGCCGGCAATTGGTAAAGTTCCGTCTGGAATACCACCTTGTCCCAGCCGCTACCGCGTTCTTCGCAAATGCCGATGCGCCGCAGCAAGGAAGCCAGCGCCTCGTTACGCGATTTTGGCGGAGTGTCCACGAAGCGCTGCGTATCCACAAGCGGCGCGCCGGGATTCGTGATCTCGATGCGGTCGTCGAAGATCTCCACCATGGGCCCGGCGCCGCTGACAAAGAAATCTTGGTGGATGAGCGCGTTGGCCACCAGCTCGCGCACGGCCAGCTCCGGGAATCTTGGCACCGTCTTGCGCAGTGCCTGCTCGATCACTTCATTGGAAGGCAACAGCCCATTGACGAAACCGATCAGCCCCTCGAAGCCGCAGGCGTAGCCCCTGGCTCCAACCTGCTCCTTCAGCGTTTCGACACGGCTCGTGCCTTTGTACTGGATTACTCGCATTGCCTTGCGCCTGACCGAGTGGAAATCCTCAAGCCGCCTAGCGAACAGGATCGCCCCGAGGTTCACTATGTTCCAGCCACCCGCCTGACAGGCGCGAATCAGGCTGTCAGAGGCCAATCCTTTGAGGATGCCGTCGCGGTTTTCCGGCAGTGGGCGCTTAAGCAGGTCAAAGTAGGCCGGGTAGTCCAGCATGCGCAGAACCTCGTCCTCGCGCACCCGCTCTGCGGCGACTCCGTCCTCGAAAGGCACGATGTCGAAGATGCGCCATAGCGCCCGTTCCTTTTCGGGAAAATCCTTCAGTTTTTTCTTGTAGGAACCCACGCGGATGAACTCCTGCCCCTGGAACTGCACCGGGTGACGAAAGGCCCGCTCGATCTCCAAGACTACAACGGGCTGCCCGTCCACGGTCACCTCAAAGAAACGGAAATGGATTTTGGGCGCCAGCAAATGAAGAAGCCAGTTCTCCAGCTCCTCGTTGCCAACCTTGGCCAGGCGGGGTGCGAATCGCGTGCCGACGATTGCGTGTTTGTCATCCGTCACCCCCCACACCAAGTAAGCGAAAGCCTTACCTGCCAGTGCCGCCGAATTGGCCAGTGCGGAGACGTGTTCGCCGATTTGCTGCGGTTCGGCTTCATTTACCTTAAACTCGACCCACTCGGTCTCATGAGGCAGCCTGCAAAACTCCCGGACCAGGCTCACCAGGTATTCGACAGGGCGGTCGCTGGTCATGTCTCGACCTCCACATTGTCGTCACCAGGCTCACCAGCATCTATGAGCTCCTCGGCATGCTCGACCGCCTCAACATCGTCGGAGGATTCCGGTTCCCGAGCCTCGTCCGGCAGCCGCGTCGACGCTTCGCGCACATCGAGCTTACCGGTCACTACGTCGGCAATCAGGCGTGTGCGATATTCGCGCAGGAGGGAAATCTCCTGGCAAGCAGTAGCAATCGCCCGGGCAGAGTCTCCGGTAGACGCCTCAATCTGCGCAACAATTGCGTCTTGTTCACTGCGAGTTGGAAGGACGAGCGCATAGTTCCGTATTGTCGAGACGTTCACATGCGGTGCGGTCGCACCCATAACGTCTTGGCTTGCCTGAGCATAAACTTGCGGACTGTTAACCTGCCACATCACAAACGTCGAGTTGTGCTCACGCCGGATGCTAAAGACCATCATGCGCTGTGAAATGCACAGTTGGACCCCCTTCGGAACACAGGCTGCAATTCCGAAACGCTCGCCTTCACGGGAGTAGAGAATATCGTCCTCAGCAGGTTTGAGTCGCTGGGTCCATCGATCGTACTCCTCTACACCGATGCGCCGGACGGATTCCAAGCGAACGACTCCGGGTGCAATATCCGCTGTGCGGATCGCGGGGAACTGACCAGCGTCCGAGTATTGCGGAGTAGCGTGGAGGCAGTCGACTATCCTCGCAGCCACAAACTTTAGACGGAACACCTCCCAATGCACCGGCACTTTTCCAAGCCACTCCACGCTGGAGGGCTTGAGGTGGACGTTGGGGTCGAGGCCGCGGGTGACGGCGCGGTTTATGATGGCCTGCTTCTGCTCCTCCAGCAGCTTGATCAGCTTCTGCTTGGCCCGGATATAGCGCAGGATCCGCCGGTCCGCGCGGTCGAGGAAGAGGACAATGGCAGCTTGCTCGGGAGGAGGTGGAACAGAGAACGGAATCTCCTTCATCCGGGCTTGTGACAAGTCCCACTGACTGATTCGGACACCATCAGAGGCTTGGGCGAAGAATGGGACATACGTTTGTGAGCGAATAGCCGCATGAAAGAACGCGCCTTCGACACCGTACGTGTCGAATACGAAATATGCAGGGCTAACGATGCCATTATATTGCGACACCCCGTACGAGCCTTGCCATGCCTTCATTTTGTTCATTGCGAACTGCCCAGCGCGGACAACTTTGTAGTTGCTCAGATCGTCTGGAATGAAGTTGCGGTTCTCGTCCTTGCTTGTGGTGTCACGTTGTATGACGCCCTTCTCTCGCACTACGGAGAGCAATGGCAAACCAGGTCGATTCCGCGCCGTGATAGGGTTCAATAGATTCCTAAGCTTCCGCACTTCCCAATGCTCCGGCACATCCCCCAGCCATGGCACGCCGGAGTCCTTCATTGCGGGATAGGGCTTGAGGCCGGCGATCATTTCGCGCCTCCCTTTTTCCGCGCCGGAACAGGCTTTCCCGGAGCATCGTCCACCGATTGCTCTGCCAGCCGTAATCTGGCGCGGATGACCGCCTCGTGGAGCCGCTTCTCCAGCAGCTCGCGGGGGGGCAGTGCGGTCAGGTACTCGGCGACATGGATGCCACGGGGCTTCAGTTCGAGCACTTCCACCGTTTCGTGTTTCTTGCCGGCGCAGAGGATAAGGCCAAGAGGTTTCTCTTCTCCTTCCTGCCGCTCATGGCGGTCCAGCCAACGCAAATAAAGCTCCATCTGTCCGGTATCGGCGGGCTTGAAGTCCCCGAGTTTGAGCTCAACGGCGATGAGGCTGCGAAGGCGGCGGTGGTAGAACAGCAGATCGATGTAGTAGTCATATCCATCGAGGGTAATGCGCTTCTGCCGTTCCAGGAAGGCGAAGCCGGCGCCGAGTTCGAGAATGAAAGATTCGATCTCACGCAGCAGAGAGTTCTCCAGATCCTTCTCGCTGTAGGTGTCCTTCAGGCCGAGAAAATCGAGCACATAGGGGTCGCGAAAAACCAGGTCGGGCGTGAGCCGGTCCTCTTCGCGCAGGGCCTTGAGTTCCTGCTCGATAAGCTGCGCAGGCTTCCTGGAAAGTGCAGTGCGCTCGTAGAGCATCGACTGGATACGCTCTTGCAGCATACGAGTGCTCCAACGTTCTATGCGGCACATTTCGGCGTAGAAATCGCGCTGGAGTGGGTCTTTTAGGTAAATAATCGAGAGGAAATGAGTCCACGACAATTGTCTCAGCAGTGATGAGACAATTTCCCGATTCGGAAATACCTCGGCAAAATGGATCATGTGCCGCAATGATTTTTCAGAGAAACCCCGCCCGAATTCGGTTCCCAATTGTTTCCCCAGGGCTGAGACAATTTCCTCACCATACGCCGCCCGCTTCTCCCTCAGAATTTCCCGGCGGATACGGTCGCCGACCTGCCAGTAAAGCATGGTGAGACCGGCATTGATCGCCTGGGCCACTTGAGATCGGACGCTGAGAATCATCCTCCGAAGTTCCGCCAGAAGGGTCTCTGAGTCACGGACGGCAGCTGCCGACTTGGCTCTGGACAGAGTCACTTTCACCATCCACCTCCCCCGATGATCTCCGAGAGCAGCCCTTCGGTTTCCTTCTCCAATGCCAGGATGTCGGCGCGGATCTCTTCCAACGTGCGCAGCGGCTGCGGTTTGTAAAAATAGCGGGTAAAACTGACCTCGTAGCCGGTCTTGACGCTTTCGGGGTCGTACCATGCGTCGCTGGCGTGGGGAAGCACCTCGCGGCGCAGGAAAGCCTCGATGCCGCCTTCTTCGAGAAGCGGCACCTGCTCGGTGTCGCGCAGGTCGGGATCGGGCTCGTACTCGACGACGGCGGGCCTGCCGTCGATGGTTGCCACGAACAGGCCGTGCAGCGGGTCGGGGGACGTTCCTTTCTTGTGGATCTTCTTGATGACCGGCGGGGCATCGTCCGCGCGCTCGGCGTTCTCCTTGAGCGCCTTGATCTCCTTGGCCGCGTAGGCGTGGTTCGGGTCGATGCCCTTGAGGCGTAGCGGCCGCTCAACAGTCACCTTCCAGTAACCGAAAGCGGCGTTCGGGAAGATCTTCGACTGCTCGGTCTCCTTAAAAGCGAGGAAGGTGTCGCAGATGTGCCGGATGTCCTCGTCGGAGAGCTCACAGTTCTTCTTGCCGAGGTTCTTGCGCAGCGGCTTGAACCACTGGGTGGCGTCGATAAGCTGGACGCGATCAGCACGATGCTCGGGCTTGCGGTTGCTGAGCACCCAGATGTAGGTTGCGATGCCGGTGTTGTAGAACATGTTGAGCGGCAGCGCAACGATGGCCTCGAGCCAGTCGTTCTCGATGATCCAGCGGCGGATATTGCTCTCGCCCTGGCCGGCGTCGCCGGTGAATAGCGACGAGCCGTTATGCACCTCGGCGACGCGGCTGCCGAGCTTTGTGCCATGCTTCATCTTGGAGAGCATGTTGGCGAGGAATAGCATCTGGCCGTCGCTCGAACGGGTCAGGAGCGAGTATTCTGGATCGCCCGCGTGCTCGATCACGAAGCGCGGATCCTTGATCCCTTCCTTGCCTCCCATGCGCTCCAGATCACTCTTCCAGCTCTTGCCGTAGGGCGGATTTGAAAGCATGAAGTCGAACTCGCGCGATGGGAACGCGTCGCTCGAAAGAGTTGAATGCTCGGGCCCCCCGACGATGTTGTCTGCCGCTTCGCCCTCGCCTTTAAGTAGCAGGTCCGCCTTGCAGATTGCATACGTCTCGGCGTTGATTTCCTGGCCGTAAAGGTGGGTGGCCACGTCCTTGCCGTGCTCTTTCGAAAGTTGCAGGAGCGTTTCTTCGGCCACGGTCAACATGCCGCCGGTGCCGCAAGCGCCATCATAAATCAGGTACGTACCAGACTCGACCCGGTCAGCGATCGGCAAGAAGATGAGGCGGGCCATGAGTTTCACGGCGTCACGAGGTGTCCAGTGCTCCCCGGCTTCCTCATTGTTCTCCTCGTTGAAGCGCCGGACGAGTTCTTCGAAGATCGTGCCCATAGCATGATTGTCGGTACCGGGCAGACGCACGGATCCGTCACTTGCGAGTACGGGATTGGGGCTCAGATTGATCGATGGGTCCAGGTACTTTTCGATCAGCGTGCCAAGGGCGTCGGCCTTGGATAGACGTGGGATCTGGTTGCGAAACTCGAAGTTTTCCAGGATTTCCTGCACGTTGGGGGAGAAACCGTCGAGATAGGCCTCAAAATCGGACTTCAATTGCTGCTGGCTCGCCCGGGCGCGGAGGTCGCGCAGGGTAAATTTGGACGTGTTGTAGAAAGGTTGACAGGCGGCCTGCCGGAGCGCGGCATCCTGATGGACAATTCCAGCCGCGTCAAGCGATGACTTCATGTCGAGCACTGCCTGCTTGGTGGGTTCGAGCACCGCGTCGAGCCGGCGAAGGACGGTCATTGGCAGGATGACGTCACGATACTTGCCGCGGACATAGAGGTCTCGCAGGACATCGTCTGCTATCCCCCAGATGAAGTTCGCAATCCAGTTGGTTTGAGACGGATCGGTCATGCTCTGCCTTTCTAAAGCGCCAATGGCGATGTCCAGACGGATAACCTTTTACTTGTAGCGCTTGTCCGGCGTCCGACACAACGGAAAAGAACGAGACGCCTCCCGTTTCAAGCGTCAGACGGTGCTTCCGCTATCCAGTGTTGTTACGCCGCCATAGGAAGGCGCCTATCGGCAACACTGAGCAACAGGGTCGAGTCGAAGAATAAGAAGGTGACATTCTCTGGCGCCCAAAAAACCGTCACCGATGAGAAGATCTCACTGAACGTCGGCCGCCGCGCGGCAATCCCAGCCTGCATGGCCGGTGTCCGAACCTCGCGTCCGAATTTCAGCACCCTGTGAGGCCGGATGAAGTTGTAATGGCAGCGAAGCAGCTCGAGGTGATCTTCGAGGCGCCCCTTCCATCGCGCTAGACAAATCGTCCGCCGGAATAGATACGCCGAACCCTGTCGGATCGTGAGATTCAACTGTTCGATAAAGGATGTGTTCAGTTTCGAGGAATCCTCGGCACCGGCTGTTCCCGACAGTTGAAAACTCCTATTTGGGCACTTGAGACTCTTCATTGATCCTGGATCCTGTCGACAATGGAGCTGATCGCTTGGAAACGAGTCTCAAACCATACCATGAGCGTGATTTACGGTTAGGCGGCTAACAGTCGATCGCGGAAGCACCCTTCAACGAGGTGTTGTATGTAAACACCAGTTGTGCGGAGTTGTACACCTCTTGCGATCAGGCGGCCCAAGAGGCTACGCCCCGCAGTATCCATCCCAGTGACGGCTTTCAGATCAAGGACTACCTCTTTGGCGCTCGCCGAAAGCCGCCCCAGGTATTCCTCTTAGGGAGGCACGTACACTCCGGCGCGACGTCCTTCGATGGTAATGAGGGTCTGTAGCCCATCATCTGTTTGTGAGCTGCAGGGCTTTGGAAACGAGATGCCATCTGGAAGTATCCTTACAACTGCCCGTCAGGCCCCTCCACCCAATACCTTGTACAGGGTTACGAGATTGCTCAGACGCGCCTGGCGGAAGATCACCAGGAGTTGTTGAGCGGCAAAAAGCGACCGTTGGGCAACGAGGACGCTCAGGTAGCTGTCAATCCCTCCCTTGTATCGCGCCTCGGAAAGCCGGTAGGCTTCCTCGAGCGAATTCACCAGGGACTGCTGCGCGTCCTGCTGGGCCACCAGGGTAACCCGGAGGCTCAGCGAATCACTCACTTCTTTGAAGGCCGTCTGTATCGCTTTCTCGTACCCGGCGATGGCCATATCCCGTTCCACCTCGGCCGCTCTGTAATAGGCCTTCCGGGTGCCGTAGTCGAATATCGGCAATACCGCCTGCGGGGCGAAGTTCCACACTGCGGCCGCCGGCTTAAAGAGATTCGTCAGATCGCTGCTTGCGATGCCGACGGCAGCCGTCAGCGAGATACGCGGAAAAAACGCCGCTCGTGCCGCTCCGATGTTGGCGCTGGCGGCTTTCAACTCGTGTTCGGCCTGTAAAATGTCGGGCCGGCGGAGCAACACATCGGAGGGCAAGCCGGGCTCGACGTCCTTCAAAACCCCGACTTTTCCCAATTCGTCCGACAGCAGGCCCGAGGCGACCGGCGCACCGGCCAGCAGGTTAAGGGCGTTTTCGTCCAGGGCCACCTGGCCGGAGAATCTCGCAATTTCCACCTGCGCCACTTCCACCTGGCTCTTGGCCAGGCTGAGGTCCAGATCGGAGGCGATGCCTGCATCCCTGGACTGCCGGATCAGCTCGTAAGAAGCCTGCTGAGCATCGCGGGTCACCTGGGACAGCCTCAGATTTTCCCGGTCCCCCGCCAGTGCCAGATAGGTATTGGCAACGGCGGCCACCAGCGAAATCTGCGCGGCGGAACGAGCCTGCTCCGACGACAGATACTGCTCCAGCGCCGCGCTTTTCAAGCTGCGGATACGGCCGAAGAAATCCAGTTCCCAGGCGACCGTGCCCAGGCCCACGGTGATCTGTGCCAGCGTGTCTGCATGATCGGAGCTGGACAGGCTTTCGGGCAACCGATAAGCGTCGGCGCTGGCTGAGGCGGAGATGGCCGGGTACAGTGCGGCGCTCCGGATCCGGTAGAACGCCTGGACCTGTTCTATGTTGAGTGTGACTATCCGGAGATCGCGGTTGTTCTCCAGAGCCAGTTCGATGACCGATTGAAGCCGCTGGTCGGTGAAGAATTCCTGCCATTTGACATCGGGCGCCAGAGGCACACCCGGCGCGCCGGCCCCGACGTTGGAGCTTTCCGGCCAGGCAGAAGGGGCCGGCACCCCGGGTTGCACATATGGCTGCTTGGGCGGACACCCACACAGGAAAATGGACATTCCGATGAGAGGGATGAGTTTACGCATCATGTTCCTGCCCCTCCGATCGGATCGCGGCGTCCGGGCCGGGCTGCGTTACCTGACCGGCCGCCTTCGTGCCGAAAATCCGACTCACTACCACGAAAAACAATGGGATGAAGAAAATGGCCAGAAAGGTGGCGGTCGCCATTCCGCCCAGGACGCTCGTACCGATAGCCGTCTGCGCCCCGGCTCCCGCACCCCTGGCAAGCGCGAGCGGCAAAACACCGAATCCGAACGCCAGCGAAGTCATTACGATGGGACGAAGCCTGAGCCTCGCGCCTTCGAGTGTGGCCTCGATCAGGCCCTCACCCTGTTCCACGCGGATCTTGGCGAACTGCACGATCAGGATCGCGTTCTTGGTGGTCAGCCCCAAAACAGTCAGGAGACCGATCTGGAAGTAGACGTCGTTGGACAATCCCCGCGACGAGGAAGCCAGCACCCCGCCGATCACCCCGAGCGGCAAGGCAAGCAGAATGGAGATGGGAATCGACCAGCTTTCGTAGAGAGCCGCCAGGACGAGGAAAATCGCAAGGATGGAGAAGGCGTACAGGAGTCCGGTCTGCTGCTGGCTCAGCTGCTCCTGGTAGGAGAGGCCGGTCCATTCGTAGCCGATGCCCTGGGGTAGTTTCCTGGAGATCTCTTCCATGGCTTTCATGGCATCGCCGGTGCTCCTTCCGGGTGCCGCCTCACCCTGGAAGTTCAGAGCCGGGAATCCGTTGTACCGTTCCAGCCGGGGCGAGGCGTATGTCCAGCGCCCCGACGCGAGGGCGGAGACAGGAACCATGCCGCCCACAGCATTCCGGACATAGAGATTCTTCAGATCTTCCGGGAGCATCCGATAGGGGGCGTCCGCCTGCACGTAGACCCGATGGACCCGGCCCCCCTGTATGAAGTCGTTGACATAGGCGCTGCCGAACGCCACCGAGATCGAACGTTGAACCGCCGGCACCGAGACTCCGAGCGTGCCGGCCTTCTCCCAGTCGATATCCACCTTGTGCTCGGCCTGGTCCGGCATCCCATTCGGCCGGACGGATGTCAGCCGCTCGTCGCGCATGGCCTGCACCATGAGCTGGAGACGGGCGTCCATCAGCTTCTCGTGGCCGAGCCCGCCGCGGTCCTGGAGCATGAAGTCAAATCCCTTTGCGGTGCCGAGTTCCGTGACGGCAGGGGGTGGAAAAGCGTAGACGGTCGCTTCCCGAATGTGGGCGAGAAACGGCATCGCTTTTCCCAGGATGCCCTTTACGCGCAGGTCGGGCCTGTTGCGCAGGTCCCAGTCTCGAAGTTTGATATAGGTAAAACCCTGGTTCTGTGCCTGGCCCGCAAAGCCAAAACCGGCGATGGTCAAGCAGGATTCCACCGCCTCCTTCTGATCCACCAGGAAATGGTTCTGCACCTTTGCCATTACTGCTTGAGTCTGTTCCAGGGTCGAGCCGGGGGGCAGTTGCACCATTGCCATGAGCACGCCCTGATCCTCGTCCGGCAAATAGGCTGTAGGCATCCTCGAGAACAGATAGCCCAACGCCGCCACGATCAGGGCAAAAACGGCGAGGTAGCGAAGCTTGGCTCCAAGCATGTGCCCCACCGCGGTCTGGTAATGGCCCCGAAGACGGACAAACATGTGGTCGAACCACAGGAAAAAAGGCCGCAGCAAACGGAAGCCCGTTTCCGCGGCTTCGTGTCCCTTGGCCACGGGCTTGAGAAGTGATGCGCAGAGCACCGGCGTCAGGATCAAAGCCACCAGGACCGAGAGAAGCATGGAGGAGATGATCGTGATGGAGAACTGGCGATAGATGACGCCGGTCGATCCGCCGAAGAACATCATGGGGCCGAAAACCGCCGATAGAACAAGCCCGATGCCGACCAGGGCGCTGGTAATCTGATCCATCGATTTCCTGGTGGCTTCCTTCGGCGGGAGGCCCTCTTCGGACATCAGACGCTCCACGTTTTCGACCACGACGATGGCATCGTCCACGAGGAGACCGATCGCCAGGACCATGGCAAACATGGTCAGCATGTTGATGGAATAACCGAACAGACCGAGCACGCCAAACGTCCCCAGAATCACCACCGGCACGGCAATCGTGGGGATGAGGGTGGCGCGCATGTTTCCCAGGAAGAGAAACATGACCAGGAAGACGAGAAGGATCGCCTCGATAAGGGTCTTGAAGACTTCGTTGATGGCTACCCGTACGAAGGGAGTCGTGTCGAAGGGGTATACGATCGACATGCCGGACGGAAAGTACCGGGACAGCTCCTCCATCTTGGCTTTCACGCCGGCAGCGGTTTCCAGAGCGTTGGCCCCGGCCTCCTGCCGGATCGCAAGACCAGCTGTGGGGTGTCCGTTATATTTGATCCTGACGTTGTCGAATTCGGTTCCCAGTTCCGTGCGCGCCACATCCCTCACTCGCACGATGGATCCGTCGGGATTATTGCGCAGGGGGATGGCGCCGAACTCCTCCGGGGTCTTCAGGAGCGTCTGGACAACGATGGAAGCATTGAGCCGCTGACCCGGCACTGCCGGCATCCCGCCGAACTGGCCGGCTGACACCTGCACGTTGTAGGACCGGACCGCCGCGATCACGTCGTCCGAGGTCATGCGGTAATTCGTGAGTTTGTTGGGGTCCAGCCAGATCCGCATCGCATACCCGGCGCCGAACATCTGCGCCTCGCCCACGCCGGGCACACGGGCCAGCGAATACTGAATTTGCGAGAACATGTAATCGGAGAGGTCATACTGGTCGAGGCTGTCATCCAGGGAAGTGAGCCCGACGATCATCAGATAGTTGCGGGTAGATTTGCTGACCCTGAGGCCCTGGCGCTGGACCACCTCCGGCAACACCGGCATGGCAAGCTGAAGCTTGTTCTGCACTTTGGCCCAGGCAAGATCGGGATCGGTGCCCGGGGCAAAGGTCAGCTCGATTTGTGCCATGCCTGCAGAATCGGACGTGGAGCGGATGTACAGCATCCGGTCCAGGCCGGTCATCTGTTGTTCGATGATCTGAACCACGCTGTCTTCCACTGTCTTGGCCGACGCGCCGGGGTAAACGCAAGCGATGGATATCGACGGCGGAGCGATCGGGGGGTACTGTGAGATGGGAAGGTTGTAGATTGCCAGGCCGCCGGCCAGCATCATGCCGATGGCGACGACCCAGGCGAAGACCGGACGGTCCAGAAAGAATCTAGCCATTGCGCCCTCTCCTACTTAGTCTGCGCCGCTGGTTGGCTGTCGCCGGTTTTAGGTGTGTTCCCGGCGGGTTGTGCGAAAGGGACGGCACGTACCGAAGCCCCGGGGCGGAGCCGCTCACTCCCTTCGACGATAACCCGATCTCTGGGGCCCAATCCTTTTGTAACGAGCCATCGGTCTCCCAAGGCACGGTCGAGTTCGAGCGCGCGCTGCACTACCTTGTTGTTATCGTCCACGACCAGGGCGATGGGGTTTCCCTTCGGATCACGGGACACCCCCTGCTGGGGAACGAAAAGAGCCTGCTCATTCACACCCTCTTCTATGACGGCACGAACGAACATGCCCGGGAGAAGGACCTGCTTGGGGTTGGGAAAGACCAGCCGCAGCGTGAACGAACCCGTCGTCGGGTCTACCGTGACATCACGGAATTGCAGCGTGCCCTTCAGCGAGTACGGCGTTCCGTCTTCAAGAAGCAGTCTGACCTTCCCCTGGCTTTCGCCGTCATGCTTCAGGCTTCCGCCTTCCAGACTCCGTCTCAAACGCAGCAGGTCCACGCTGGCCTGGGTCACATCCACGTAAATGGGGTCCAGCTGCTGAATCACCGATAACGGTATGGGCTGATACGCCGTCACCATCGCTCCGACCGTAATGTTGGATCTGCCGATCCGTCCGGAAATGGGCGCCTTCACGGGGGTGTAGGACAAATTGATGCGCGCGCTCTCCATCGTGGCCTGGTTTACCTCCACGGCCGTCCGATTGACGTCCACGGCCGTTTTTCGCACCAGCAGGTTGGCCTCGGCTTGCCGCAAAGCGGCACTGGCATCGTCGTAATCCTGCTGGCCGACCGCATGGATGGCCACGAGCCCCTTCAGGCGCTCGGCACGCGACCGGATCGCCGGCAGGTTCGCCTCAGCCATAACAACGTTCGCCTCAGCCGTGGCAACGTTCGCCTCAGCCGTGCGCACCGCGGCTTTGGCCTGGTTGTACGCAGCCTGGTACGGAGTGGGATCAATCTGATACAGAAGGTCGCCTTGCCCGACATTGGCGCCTTCCTGAAACAGGCGCTTCTGCAGCAGCCCGTTCACCTGCGGGCGGATTTCGGCAACCAGGTATGCAGAGGTGCGGCCCGGCAGCTCCGTCGTCAACACAACCCGTTCGGGTTGAATCGTCACGGTGGCAACCTCGGGTGGACCCGCGGGTGGAGGAGCCGTCCGGGCTTTGCAGCCAGACAACAATAGACCCGCGAGAACAAATCCTGCGGCTGCTATCCATCTGGACCAGTTGACTATTGGCATGTCACAACTCCTTACGGTGGCCGGTCGATGCATCAGAGCTCGATACTACAGCAAGCTTCGTGCCACATAGGGCAGAGACCTTAAGTCATCAGTGGCACCGCCCGGCTCACTTCCCGAACGATGCCTGGGGCGGCCGCCGATTTCCGGTCTCGATTGCATGGAATCCGGCGGTATGACGATGGACGCAGTGTTCGCGCAGTGGACCGCAGTGGACAGATACGATCAAAAAACCTCCTTGTTCCGGGGTTACCAGCTGTCCTCTCGAAGACCCCGCACCCCGGGTGCATGACGGACTCGCCTCTGAGCGAGAGCCCATAAAAATGCTAATTGTGGCACTTGCCAATGGCAAATGCCACACATTGACTGCCCTCTGACATGACTGGCGGCATTAATTGATCCGTTTCAAGAGGAAAGCATTCTGCTGAGAGGAAAAAGGTTGTGGCATTACAGGTTTCACCGTAATCGATTGCCACCCATTGCGAGGCCTGAAATCAGGCTTCTCACTGACATGATTTTCCAGACCTGATCCTGGTTCTTTCCCTATAATTGAGTTGGCGGGCGAATGGAAAACGGCAGCCCTCGAGGGCAATGCAGGATTCCAAAACTGTCTGGGGCATAGGGCAGACCGCAAAATCAGGCAAACCAATATGAGCAAGAGAAAACGAAAGCTGACCACTGCGGAAAAGGCTGAGAAAAAGCGCCGGCGCATGGAATACATGACTATCTTCGTTCGCGGAAAACAGAGGCGCGTCAGGCGGCCGCCGACCATCGCCGGCATGGATGTGGAAGAGTTCATTCTACGGAATGCTGACCCTATTTGGCTGCATCAGAACGAGCTGTGGGAGTACATGGAACTGCCGGTAAACCCGGTTCAGGATGGATCGGATCGGGAGACAGTTCCGCAGGAATCGACAGGCAGAGCAAATCGGCGCAACTGGGAAGAGGATGACGATATCCCGTTCTAATTGGCCGGGCATAATCGCCGTGTCCGGCCGCCCGTCCCTGTATAAATGCGATCGGGCGAAACGACAGGAGTCTGACGTGACAGGTCCGATTCAGGAGCGAGATTGGAAATACCTCTGCAGTTGCGGTCACCAGCTGGACTTGTCTGAAAACACCGTAAGTGAACTCAAGCAGAAAAGCTAAAGGAAGCGGCAATGGCTGATCGAAATATTCTGATGAAATACAAGGCAGAATTGTCAAGATTGGCGGTCAGGGCAATCGGAAAATCTGGTCTTACCCTGAATGAAATCGTAAGAAGATCCGGGGTGGCTCGATCAAAAGTGTCTGCCGTAAGAAACGGGGCGACCGTTTCTGTTTCCTGCGATCTGCTTGTCAAGATAATCGGAGTCACAGGCGTCCAAGTTCGACCGAACGCTGCATGACAAGTAGCGCCGTGCCTTTCCAGAATGATGAGGCCGACCTAGCGCAAGCAGTCTAGAGTATCCCAGTCAAACCTCTTCCAGGCTGACGCCTCATGGCGGTCTCCGTGAATGACCAGCCACATGAGTGCCAAAACCATCTCGTCATCCTTTTCCGTATAACTGACGAACTCCATCATCTCCCTTGTCAAATGGTAACACATGCGTTACCATTGTTCATGGTTGCGATCAGGGAATACCTTGATCCATCAGGACGAAGCCCGTTCGGGAGGTGGTTTGCAGGGCTGAACGCCCCGGCCGCGGCGAAGGTCACGACCGCCCTCGTCAGGATCGAGGAGGGTAACTTTGCGAATACCAGGGGTGTTGGATCCGGGGTCCATGAATTCCGGATCGAC
>Ga0315286_10001678_pt1 | contig 20173 bp, 15 predicted proteins | sample YL17G10_0_MG_FD_205038 | JGI IMG/M metagenome (GOLD analysis project Ga0315286, IMG submission 205038) | Sediment microbial communities from Yellowstone Lake, YNP, Wyoming, USA - YL17G10_0 | ecosystem: Environmental > Aquatic > Freshwater > Lake > Sediment | place: USA: Wyoming | collected... | reverse complement strand
GCGCGCGAGCACCCTTCCCAGTTCTTTTCGGACCTTGTAGACGCTGATGCCGTCGATCACCGAATCGGCCCTGGCGAAGTAGATGTATTCGAAGACGCAGAGGGCGTTGCGCTCGCCGTTCCGGAAACTGACCGACCGCACGTCCTCCCCGTCGCATACGATCATTTCACCCGGTTCAATATCCCTGATAAAGGCCGCGTCTATCACGTCCAGGGCCGAGGTCTCCGAGGCGATAACGTACCCGTTGTAGATCCTGCCGAGGCAGAGAGGCCTGAAACCGTAGGGGTCTCTGATCCCGATCAGCTTCCCGCCGGAGATGATCACCATGGAGTAGGCTCCACAGAGCTTGTCGACCGTGTTGAGGGTCGCCTTCTCGACGTCCCTCTCCTTCTGCTGGGCGATCAAGTGAAGGATGATCTCCGTGTCGGAGCTCGAGCGGATGATCGCCCCCTTCTCGATGAGGCCGTCCCTGAGCTCCTTGGAGTTCACGATGTTCCCGTTGTGGGAGATAGCCATCATCCCTCCCCAATACCTGGAGAGGATGGGCTGCACGTTGCGGATGTAGCCGGAACCGGTGGTGGAGTACCGCACGTGGCCGATCCCGATATTCCCCTTGAGGCGCGCGAAATCGGCCGTGGTGAAGACATTCGTGATAAGGCCGTTCCCCCGCCTCAGGTTGACCGATTCGTCCCGGCAGGTCGCGATGCCGGCGCTCTCCTGGCCCCTGTGCTGGAGCGCGTAGAGACCGAGGTATATCGTGCCGCAGACATCGACGCTCCTGTCCTGGGAGATGACACCGATGATTCCGCACTCCTCGTGCGGACGGTCGTCGTGTATCTGCTCACAGCTCATAGTCTATTTCCCTGTACTCGGAGCAGCTCTTCTTGAGCTGTTCGAGCTTCACCTTCCACAGTCCCGCGATCGCGAGGGCCCGCTCCTTCGACTTTCCCGTGTACTCTGCGGGGTCCCGCTCGAGCCGCTTCCAGGCATCCGTCCCGCGAACCGCGGCGAACTGGTCATCCCCCCGGATCGCCTCAAAAAGGCTCTTCTTCTCCTTTTGCGCGCGCAGGGTGGCCTGCTTCACCAGCTCGTGGGCGTTTGGCACTCCCCTCGCGGCGAGGAGAATGTAGAGCGGTTCGGCGAGGAACGACCCTGACGTCATCGCGAGGTTTTCCTTGATTCTTTCGTAGTCGACAACGAGCTTTGACAGCTGATTGGCGAGCCTCTCGACCGCGAGGGTGAACCCGGCGAAGATTTCGACTACGAACCGTCCGGAGGCCGAGTTGGTGAGGTCCCGCTGGTGCTCGGAAATCTGGTCGTAGTACCTAGTGAGGATTCTGGGGGCGAACTCCTTCCAGAGGGATTTCACGTGCTCGAAATTCCAGGGGTTTCGTTTGTGGGGCATGGTGGAGGAGCCGACCTGCCCCTTCTCGAAGGCCTCGGCAAGCTCGCCTATCTCGGTGCGCTGTAGGTTGCGCATGTCGTCGGCGATCTGCGCGAGGATCCCGAAGGCCGAAACGACCGCGTGAACGAGGTCCAGCGCATACTCGGGTTCCACGATCTGGGACGAGAACTGCGCCGGCCTCAGGCCGAGCTCCCCGAGGACTTCTTCCTCGAAGGCGCGGGGGTTCTCAAAGATCAACGATGATGCGTTGTAGGCCCCGACGGCTCCGCTGATCTTCCCCCGAAGCTCGCCTACCGCTTCGACGATCTTGACCACCCTTCCCCCGAACCGGTCGAGGTACCCCGCGAAGAGGTAGCCTACCGTGACGGGTACGGCGTGCTGTCCGTGGGTCCTGCCTATCTGATTCGTCCCCGCCTCCCGCTCGGCGATCCGGAGGATGATCTCCATGAGCTCGACGGCCTTGGGGATGACCACCTTGAAGAAGGCGTCTCGAAGCCTGAGGGACGCCGCGGTCCCGGTGATGTCCTCGGAGGTCGCCGAAAGGTGGATGAAGGGGGCGACGTCCTCGGCAGTGTGCCTCTGGAAAACGTTCACCAGCGCCCGTATGTTGTGTTTCGTCTTTTCCTCCTCCCGGTACACCTCTTCGGGAGTGATGCGTTTCAGGGCTTGTGCCATTTGCCGCCTCGCGCCCTTCGGGGCTACGCCGTACCGCTCCATGACTCCGACGATAGCGGCCTCCACGAGGGCCTCGTACCGAATCACGGAGCTCTCCGACAGGTACCGCGAGAGGTTTTCGACGAGCTCCCCGCTGCTCTGGTAGTACCGCGCGTCGAGGGGGCTTAAATTAGAAAAGATGTTCCGTTCCACCGGTCACTCCTCTCGAGCGCCATCGCCCGGCAAACGACGATGGTCTATTATACAGAAACCACCGTCCCATGTAAAGGGTCTATAAACCGCCGTTTTGAAACCGGCCGTCCCTGGAGATGATTCTCTCTCTCTGCTCCCTGCGGAAGAACGCGAGCTTTTCCGAAAGCTTCTCGTCGCAGAGAGCGAGGATCTCAACCGCGAGGAGCCCCGCGTTCATCCCCCCGTTGACCGCGACCGCGGCCACTGGAACCCCGGGAGGCATCTGCAGCACCGAGAGGAGGGAGTCGAATCCGAGCACGGGGGAGCTCGACGCCACGGGGACCCCTATCACCGGTCTCGTCGTAATGGAGGCGACGACCCCCGGCAATGCCGCCGACATCCCGGCGATCGCGATGAACACCAGGGTCCCCTCCCTTTCGGCGTGCTCGACATATGCCTTCAGGAGATCGGGCGTCCGGTGGGCCGACAGTATCCGCTGTTCGAAGGGTACCCCGAAATCCTTCAGAACGGCCGCCGTTTTATTGAAGATCTCGAGGTCGGAATCGCTCCCGAGGATCACCGATACCTTCGACATGGGTTTCCTCCTCAGCCTTCGTCGGCAAAACTTGAATACCTCTCCATTTCCGCCCGGACCCTGTTCGTGAGCTCTTCGAAAACGACGCCGGCGTCGAGCAGCTCGCTGTCGCCCGTCCTCCGGGTCGTGAGCTTCACCTTGCCTTCCTTCAGTTCCTTGTCGCCAATGGTGACCCGGAAGGGAATCCCGATGAGGTCCGCGTCCTTGAACTTGACGCCGGGCCTCTCGTCCCTGTCGTCGACGAGAATCTCGAACCCTTCGCGTTCGAGCCGCTGTTTCAGCGAATCGGCGGCAGCCTTGGTTTCCCCCGCGTACTTGATCGGGAGGACGTGCACGTGGAACGGTGAGATCGAAACAGGCCAGATGATACCGTTTTCGTCGTGGTTCTGTTCGATCACCGCCGCCGCCGTCCGCTCAACACCGATTCCGTAGCACCCCATGATCGGGGTTTTCATCCGGCCGTCCTCGTCGAGGTACGCCATCGAAAAAGCCTTTGTGTACTTGTCGCCGAGCTTGAAGATGTGCCCGAGTTCGATCCCCCGGAAGATGGAAAGCGGGCCGCCGCATGCAGCGCAGAGGTCCTTTTCTCTCGCGAGGCGCAGGTCGAGGTAGCGTTCGGGGACGAAATCCCTCTCGGCGTCGACGTTTACGTAATGGAGGTTCACCCTGTTGGCCCCCGTGGCGCCGCCCTTGATCCCCTTCACGCTGGTGTCCGCAAGGATCCTGACCCCTTTTATGTCCAAAGGGCCTATGAACCCGAGAGGGATGCCGAGCTTTTCGCGTGTTTCCTCCGCCTCCGCGGGCGAAACCTCCGGCGTTCCGAGGGCGTTCTTCAGCTTCGTTTCGTTGATCTCGAGGTCACCGCGGATGAGGGCGATGACAAACTCCCCCTCCGATGTCTTGTAGACGAGCGATTTGACGAGATGAGTGGGGGGTAGATTGAGAAACGCCGCGAGGTCTTCGATGGTCTTTACGCCCGGCGTCTCGACGAGCGCGGGCTTGCCGGCGCTCGTGTAGGGCACTGCTTCGTTTTTCGAAACGGCTTTCTCCCTGTTCGCAACGTAACCGCAGCCCGGACACTGCACGATCTCCTCCTCCCCCACGCGGGAGGGCACCATGAACTCTTCAGACAGCGACCCTCCCATCGCGCCCGAGTCGGCGGCCACCGCAATGGTTTCGAGCCCGCATCGTTTGAAGATACGCCGGTAGGCCGCCGCCATGTCGGTATAGGTTTTATCAAGGGAAGCGGCGTCGGACTCCCTGTGAAAGGAGTAGGCGTCTTTCATTATGAAGGTCCTGCCGCGCATCACGCCGAACCGGGGACGTATCTCGTCCCTGAACTTCAGCCCGATCTGGTATACCGAAAGCGGGAGGTCTCTATAGGATTTGATGTGATCTTTCAGGAGGAAGGTGAAAACCTCTTCGTGGGTGGGGGTAAGCACAAAGTCTTGAAGACCCCTGTCCTTCAGCCTGTAAAGCTCGGGTCCCATGGCGTCCCACCGGCCGGACGTCTTCCAAAGCTCGCCCGGAATGATGACGGGGAGGGAGAACTCGTTGCTGCCGATCCTGTCCATCTCTTCCCGGATGATACGTTCGACCTTCCGTATAACCCGGCATCCCAGCGGGAGCAGGGAGTAGATCCCGCTCGAGACCTTCTTTATGAAGCCGGCGCGGATCATCAGTATGTGGCTCGCGATCGTCGCGTCCTTGGGTACCTCTTTGGCGGTGGGTATGAACATCTTGCTGTAATACATTGGCTCTCCGGTCGTGTGTCCTCTCTGCGTGATTGAGACGAGTCGAAGATAATAAGGCCTATCTCGAGTTTCAAGAAATGATTCGCGCGGATGAATTTCTACGTTGAAATTTCCCCCCGGGGCGGGTATACTGACGATACATCCATGGAGGTCGCTCATATGAAATCGACGAAACGTATCATTCTAAGCGCCGTGTTCATCTGTGCACTCGCGACTCTCGCCGCGCCGCTCTCGGCCAACACCTCGATCACCGGGGCATACGGGTACTTCACCATCCCCATCACGAGTACTCCCGACAAGGGGACGATACACATAAACACCGGTTATGTATTCGACCCGGGAAACTTATATTTCTCCCTTAATACCGCCTTCATCAAAAATTGGGAAATATCGACAGGCAAAGAAATTCTCACGGGAGAGGGTGAGGATATAGGGTCGACGCCGTTCATCATCGGCACTAAATATATGTTTTACGAGCGGGGGAATTTCCGCGCCGCCGGGGGTCTCCAGGTCGAGCTGCTCAGCGACGAAGCGGGCGTCTCAGGGACGCCGGTTTCCCTCTACGGCGTCATCAGCGAAAGCGCGGGGAAACTGGGGTACATGAATGTCGGGCTCGGTTATACCTTCGGGATCGACGCGGGATATCACATCAACTTTTTTTTCGGCCTGCGAAAGGAGCTGATCGATGAAAAGCTCTTCGCAATAGGAGAGTTCACGAATTTCAGCGTCCGGCAGGGTCTAGGACTTCCGTGGGACGTGGAACGGGGGATATTCAACGCGGGTCTCGTACTCGAGTTGACGGATTACCTTAAATTCAAGTTTATGACCTTCGATCTCCTCGATGATTTTCTCACCGTCGGGCTCGGGGGCGAGCTGAGCTTCAAGGTCTTCTGAACCGACCCGCTCCGTCTCGGCAAAAAAAAGTTCCGGGCGGCTACTATACTTGTAACCGCCCGGCTTTCAAGGAAGCTTAAGGAAGCGCCTGTATCAGGCGAGTTTGAGCCGTTTCTTGAAACGGGTATACTCCTGATGTTTCTTTCTCAGAATGTTCCTCGAAATGCGGACGGCAATGCTCGTCCGCTTAATCACCCTGTTGATTCGTTTCACCAGCTCCATGTCCATAGTGTGCCCTGATTTGTGAGCGATGAAGTGGCCGCTCAGCTTACAGCCGACTAGTGATAAATCCCCGATGAGGTCGAGGATTTTGTGTCTCACGCACTCGTCGGTGAACCTGAGCTCCTCGTTCATCAACCCGTCTTTCGTGAAGATCAACGCGTTCTCGAGGGAGCCCCCGCGGGCCAGCCTCTTCCCCTTCATGTATTCGATCTCTTCATAAAAACCGAAGGTTCTCGCCGGTGCCAGTGCTTTCGCGAAAGTCTCCTTTTCGATTCGGTAGTGAGCCGTCTGGGTTCCCACCGCATGGCTCTTCGAGCTGAAATCGATGGTATAAGTGATCTTGAAATCGTCACCGGGAAGGGCGATAAGGTAGCTTCCTCCGTTTTCGATCCAGATAGGATACGGGATGGAGAAAGCCTCCTGGAGAGCACTCTGAGCGAAGGTGCCCGTCTCGTCGATCGCCTTCACGATATCTTTCGAGGAACCGTCGAGTATCGGCAGCTCGCTCCCTTCGACGAGCACGAAGAGGTTGTCGACGTCCATGGCGTAAAAGGCCGCCATGAAATGCTCTATGGTTTGCACCGAAAACATTTCATGCCCGATAGTGATCGCGTTGCACGTCAGGAGGAGGTTTTTCACATGGGCCTGAACGCCCCCTTCCGCCAATATTCCTTCCCCTCCGTTCTTACCTGCGGGAAGAAACACGATACCGGTGTTTACAGGAGCCGGAAGGAGAGAGGCTCTCACCCTTTCCCCGCTGTGTATTCCGATACCGTCGAAATCTATTCTCTTCTGTATTGTATTCTGAAATTGCATTTCCTTCCCCCAATTTCTGTCACCTTATATTAAGCAAATATTATACCAATTATCAACTCGCAGTCATTATCTAATTGTTGATATTGTGTTAATTAGGAAGGAAGGAGAACGCATGTAAATTCAGCGTCTCCTTTTTGTAGTAAAAACTACACGAAATTATATTTTTTTACACAGGGTCTCCCGGCAGCGCACACACTACTTCACCATGGCGAACCCTTGGAGGCTTGCGTCCGGGATGGTGAACGCATTTTCAGGCGTGATTCGGTTGAGCTTCACCTCGGTAAAATTGATCTCGAGGGTCCTTGGGCCGCTCTCTATGGTGATCTTCACCGGAAATTCTATCCCGTCGATGTTCTTGTGCTTGAGAAAGCGGACGAGGTGGGCCTCACGGCTGCCCGAATAGCGGGCTTCCACGGGGATTCCTTTGTCATCGAAGAGGACGGTATCCCTGCTCCCGGATTCGGCTTCGATGATGAGCACTCGGTTTTTCAAAGCGCCACCAGCGCCTCTCCCGATCTCGGCATAATGAGCGGGCTCGTCGTCGGTATACACTTTCCTCTCGCCATCGGGGAGGTAGACCTCTCCGAGCATGGTGGAGAGGATAATATCTTTCGGAATCGTGATGCCTGTCATGTCCTCGAACCGGAAATCGTTGTATGAGAGTTCGCGGTACTCTTTCTTGAAGTAGAGGATCGCCGACACCTGCTCACCCAATCGGATAAGCGTCATCAGATGCTTGTTAAAAACGTAGTCGAAGAGGTCGAGGCGGTACCTAACCCCTTCTTTGTCGGCTGCGATAGTCGCTTTGAGGCTTACGACCTTATCTCCATCCCTGTATACGACGAGAGATTTCCCCGCGATCGATTTTACCGACATGTTTTGGGCTTCTATGATGCCAAGGAGTTTCTCGGCGCTTTGTTCGGTCGCTGCGACGCCCGGTTTTTGCCCCACCTTCGCGGTGCGAACCGCGCAGGATGCGAGGGTAACCGCCAGGGACGCGCACAGCAGAAGGCGGAAAGGCTTCATTTGTTAATTTCCCGTTCGAGTTCCTTTTTCTTTTTCCTGATATCCTCGACATCTTTCAATTTGAGTGCTTTTCCCCACGCATCGAGTGCCTCGCCCAGCATTCCGATTCCACGATAAGCATCTCCAAGGTGATCGTAGATCAGATAGTTTTCGGCTTCGGTCTCGTCCATGAATCGTACCGCGCTCTCCAGGTATTCCCTCGCCTTTTGATAGTCGAGTTGTTTGTAATAGACCCAACCCATGCTGTCGAGGTACGCGCCGTTTTCAGGGTCTGTGCCGAGGGCCATGGTGATAAAGGTTTTCGCATCAGCAAGTCTCACACCTCTGTCGGCGAGAAGGTATCCGAGGTAGTTTAGGGCTGCCGGGTTTTTCTCGTTGAGCTGAACCGAACGTTCGAGGGAACGGATCGCCTCGTCGATCCGTCCGAGCCTTTCGAGCGACGCTCCAAGATAAAAATGGTAGAGCGCGTTTTGCCCGTCCAGCTCCACCGCCTTTGTAAACATTTTCGCGGCTTTTTCGTGATCGCCCAGTATCCGGTATTCGATTCCGAGATAATAGAGGAGCTCGGCGTTGTCAGGCTGAAGCTCCAAGGCACGGAGGAAATTATTTGCCGCCTCCCCGTGGTTTTTCATCTCATCGTAGAGAAACGCAAGTTTCAGATAGATATCGCCTTTCTCTTCAGCGCGGTCCCTGAAATGCTCGTATTCAGCGAGGGCCTCCTTTTTTTTTCCCATGCTTTGATAGATTTCGCCGAGGAGATATCTGTTTTCGAGGTTTTGCGGATCAAAGTCCCTCACTTTGAGCGCTTGATCGAGGGCTTCATCGAGGTTTCTCATGTCGTAAAAACTTCCCGCGAGCACTGTTCTCCACTTCGCCTCCATGTCGCGGTTTCCTTTTTTTTCCGCGATCCGAACCAGTCCCGTCAAAGCGGGAATACTGCCGGCATCGCTCTCCAACTCTTTTTCGAATAAACTTTTCGCTTCGTCGTAATCCCCCTCGAGGAAGGAAAGGATCCCCTTCGTGACCCCTTTCAGCGAATCTTTGCCCCTGATCCTGTCGACGATCGGACGAGGGTCTTGCCCTTCCGCGAAAACGCTTTGCACATAATCTTCGAGCATCTCGTCGTTTAGGAGGTTTTTCTCGTCGAGCCTTTTAAAGAGGGCGCTTGCTTCGTCGGCGTTTCCCTCTGAAAGGTATATGTACGTGAGGTAAAAGATCGCCTTCTCGTTTTCCGGTTCCTGCTCGAGCGCCTTACGGTATTCGACCTTCGCGCGAAAAAAGTCGCCCTTCTTCGTGTACAGGTAGGCGAGGTTCAACCGGACCTCGACGAGCTCGGGCTTAAGTCTGAGTATCTGAGGGTAGAGGTCAAGAAGTTTGTCTTCATTCCCAAGCCCGCTGAAGGCTTCCGCGAGGTAGTAGAGGGTCTGGAGATCTTCGGGTTTCTTACGATTCAACGTTTCGAGGTATTCCGAGGCTTTCGCGTATTCTCTTTCGCTGATCAGAAAAAGAGCAGCCATGGAGAGAGCCATCTCGTTCTCCGGATCCACCTCGAGAGCCTTGAAGGCATACTCCCTCGCTTTCTTTTGCTCGCCCATCATATCCGATATTTCCGAAAGGATGGTGTAAAGGAGCGCCGGAGGATCCGTTGTCGTGCGCAGCGTGAGAAGGAACTGTTCCCTCGCTGTCGCAAGCTGCCCCTCGTAGAGGTAGTAAACCCCCATCGCAAAGCGGGTGTACGCGTCTACGTCGTTCACCGGGCGGCCCGAAAGGGGGACCGCCGCCGTTATGAGCAACGCCGCGAGGAAAACAACGAAACCGTATTTCATGTACCCGTTCAGTTTATCACCCTTACGAAACGTCCGGGGAGAGGAAGCTCGCCGGCGAGCGGAGCGGCGTACTCTCCGAACCTCTTTTCGTCGATACTTCCACCTTCAGCCGCCCATTCTCCCGGAAAGCTCTTCGTTTCCCTCTGAACGGTCTGGAGCGGAGTGACGAAAGTCTCGGCCGCGTACTTACCCTTTTGCCCCACACGCCGCAGGGCGATGCTCCCCTCGTTGAAGTTCGAACCCGTGGCTTCGATCACCGCGTCGACACCAACCTGAAACGCCTCCTGGGCGTCGATCTCCGACACGGCGAGCGGGAATGAGCGCTGCGGATACCCGAGGGTGTCCGCACGCACCCTGCTCACACCCAGGGTGTTTTTCACGATGAACGCGAGAACGTCGCCCATCATTGATGATCCGCTCAAACTGACGTTCCCGTGCGAATCGACTTCCACACCTTTTGAGCTGCCCTTCGGCATATATTTTTCGGGAAGAGTCAGATTCACGAAGGAGTTAACCCATGTGGATATATACTCCGGCTTTTCTTTTTCTTTCAGGTAGCGGTTCCCCTGTTTGTTGATTCCCTCGGAAACCGCAATCAGGGCGCGCCCGTGCTCCCTGTACACCCTCTCTACGTCCTCCAGGAAGGTGTCGACGCTGAAGGGCATTTCGGGCAGGTACACCAAATGGGGTCCGTCCTCGGGGTACTGTTTTCCAAGGATGCTCGCCGCGGTGAGGAAACCCGCGTTTCTCCCCATCACGACGTTTATCTTCACGCCCTTGAGCGCCCTGTTGTCCTCGTTATCACCGAAAAACGCGCAGGCCACGAAGCGCGCCGCGCTTCCGTACCCTGGGCAATGATCGGTGACCAGGAGGTCGTTGTCGATCGTTTTTGGGATATGCACGACCCTCAGGTCGTATCCCTCGCTTCGCGCGAAGCTGGCTATGATGAACGCGGTCTCCGCCGAATCGTTCCCCCCTATGTAGAAGAAGTAGCGTACATTCATTTTTTTAAATGCCGCGAATATCTTCTGACACTCTTCTTTCGTCGGTTTGTGCCGCACCGAGCCGAGGGCAGCCGCAGGCGTCTGAGATATCTGCCTGAGCGCGAAAACCGGCTGGGAAAAAAGGGGAATGAAATCGTCTTTGAGCATCCCCTGCACGCCGTGTCGCGCGCCGAACAACTCGATGATTTCGCCGTGCTTCTTCGCTTCAACCAGAGCGCCTGTGAGGCTCTGGTTGATGACCATCGTCGGACCCCCCGACTGGCCGATTACCGCGTTCCCTTTTGGGCCTGACATGAACGCACCCCTAAGATGAATAGTACATACAAATTACTGATAAAAAAAAGGAGGAACAAGTACTTTTCAGAATCGCAGGTTTCGCCTGAAGAGGGGTTCCCGGGAATCGCCGTAATAGAGCTCAAGGATGCCCAAACCGGGGAGTTCACTCTCATCGAGCAAGAAGACCACTGAACTGCTCTCCCTCGGTAACAGGTGCGAGCCCTTTTCCATGAGCTTCGTGTACGAACGTCCATCGCCCGATTTCCCCCTGATGCGTAAAAGTACCGGCACGGCTTCGGAAAAAAACATCTCTTCCTGTTTCTCGTTTCTCAAGGTGAACCCGACGAGGGTTCTCTTCCCTTTAAGAGCGGTTACGTTGAGCTCATAGCTAACGCCTTCCTTCTTCTGCTGCACGTACAGGTTGGAGGGTTTCGTCACTAGATAGATAACCAGGACAACGAGGAGGAGATCGATCAGGAACACGGCGCCACGCCGCCTCCCCTTCTTGAAGAGAAAAGGCTGCCTTCGAAGCTCTACCTCCGGCTGCTGAAGCCGCAGTTTCTTCAGCCTCTCTTCCCTTTTGTAGTGGAACTTCAGGGACTCTCCTTCACCTCCTTTTCTCTCGGGCAGGTCCTCCCTCTTCGGTGTTTCCAACATGGATCAGCCCTCGTAGCAACGGCCGCCTACCGGTCTTCCTTTTCCATTCCGCGGAACGCCGCCGGCAGAAGATCGATGAGGTCGGCCGCCGTGACAGACTCTTGGTGGAGCCGTTCCGACGCGATCCGCCCGCACTCCGTATGGAGGTACACGCCGAGGACCGCCGCGTCGATTCCCGCCAAACCCCGGGCCATCAAGGACCCGATGATCCCCGAAAGAACGTCTCCACTCCCCCCCTTCGCAAGTGCGGGGATCCCTCCGTCGTTAATAAAAAGCTTCCCATCCCTTGAAGCAATCACGGTCACCGCGTCCTTCAAAACAACAGTTACGCCGTGAGCCGCGGCGAATTCCCTCGCGCACGTGCGAGCCTGAGCCTTCACCTCTTCCTTCGACCGTCCGCAAAGACGCGACATCTCACCAACGTGAGGCGTGAGCACCACGTGTCCCTTCGCGCCCGCAAGAATGGAAAGATCCTGCGCCAAGTTGGTGAGACCGTCCGCGTCAACGAGGAGATTCGTGCCGAGGGCGAACAGTTCGCCGATGATCGCCCGCCCGGGCCGCGACACTCCCATACCCGGCCCGACGACGATTGCGGAATACCGGGAGAAGAAGTCGTGTATGCCCACGCCCGCCCCGATCCCACCCTCGTTGACCGGGTACGAAACTGATATGATCTCGTCGGGTTTTACGAAGGCTGTTCCTTCGGGAAAAAGAACGCTCACGAGCCCGCACCCGCTTCGCGACGCGGAGCGCGCCGCCATGAGAGCCGCGCCGAAACACCCCGTATCGCCGCCCACCACGGCCAAGTGGCCGTATGTTCCCTTGTGCGAGTCGACCTTACGGCGTGGGAGAAGGGCGCCGGCGGTCGCCCGGTCGATGAAAAACGCCGTCGGGTCTACCTTCTCCACGGCGTCTGGGGGAAACCCGATGTCGAGCACCCTCACGCGGCCGGCGTGTTCCTTGCCGGGATATTCGATGAGACCGAACTTAAGAGCCCCCATGGTGTAGGTTCCTTTGGCCCTTATGGCGAGGGGATCGCCCGTGATGGCCGGGTCTTGCGCGCCGTTCGCGTCGATCCCCGAAGGAAGATCCACTGCGAACACCGGTATCCCGCTCCTGTTCACAAAACCGATCGCTTCGGCCACGATTCCCATTGGAGTTCCATGAAACCCGATTCCGAGGAGAGCGTCGATGAAGATTGAGCTCGTGAGAAGCGCCCCTGATTCCGCCGCCAAGGCCTCCTTTGAAAGGACCGGTTTCACCGGGATGCTGAAGTGCGCGAGGCGTTCGAAGTTTTTTTGTGCCGCACCGGAGTATTTTTTTCCATCCGTGAATGCGAACACCCGAACGGGGACCCCCCTTCTTTTCAGAAGGCGTGCGATGACAAACCCGTCCCCCCCGTTGTTACCGCCCCCGCAAAGCACCGCGACAGGCCTGCCCTGAGCGGCACCATCGAGCGCGCCCTCTTCGAGGATGGCGTTCACGAACTCGAACCCCGCGTTTTCCATGAGGATCTCGCCGCAAATCCCGTACTCCTCAATTGTAATCCGATCGATCTCCTTCATCTGATCGCGATCAACGATTCGCATTTCTAAACTCCTCGATCTTGTCCCTGAAAAACTCCTTCAAGGAGACTTTTTGAGGTTTTCTGTTGACGAGCTCGTCGCTCCTCCATCGAAAAAAACTGATCGAAGCGTCGTCGATCTTCACACCCGTGACCGACCCGTCTTCGGCCACGCGGACGTCCGCCCAGAGCCCGTTCTCCTCGAAAACGAAGCTTCTTCGAGCAACCTGGGATCCGTTTGGACGGAAAATCGAGACGACAGCCCTCGTCGCGTCGATATATCGCCAGAGAAAGCCGTTCGTTTTCCCGTCGAGCCCCAGGAGCTCTTCGGTCGGCGCAGACTGGACGTCGTCGCGGTTTTCCCACTTGTATGATTTCTCGATATTGCGAGACTCTATGTTGTAGAAGAGGAGCTTGTAGTAAAGAAGATCACGCTGGTACTTTTTCCCGGTTCCTTTCCGAGAGCCCTTCACGCCCTCCGAGTTTTCGATCTCGATCTCTTCGCCCCAGATCTCCTCCTCTTTGTTCACGTTTTGCGTGTCATAGCTCGTGTCGTAGAGCGATACCCAGAAAACGATGGAATTGCTGTTCCTTATCGGAAATAGGTCGAGGATAAAGAACCCCACTTTCTCCATGTCTTTCACGCTGAAGATCTGCTCGCTCTCTATGACCTGGTAGAAGAGAAGATTCCCGTCCGGGTCGAACTTGTAATAAGTCCACTTGCGCCATTCCCCCTCTCCCGTCAGAACGATCAGATTTCCTTCGTTGTCCACATCCATCTTGTACACGTAGAAAAAGGGTTCCGAACCTGGTCCTCCTTTTCCGATCTTAGTGAGGTGCCTTCCCAGACGGTCGAACTTGAGGATGTATGAAACGTACATCTCTCCCCCGCCTTCCCCCGCGCCGCTCGAGGGGTCGAAGACATCGATCTCGGTCTTCTCCGGACCCGCGTTGAGAAGTTTGTCCTCTATATATATGTTGTTTTCACTGTCGACGGCGATCTCTCCGATGAGGTCGAAGGGATAACTTTTTCGCTCCTTGAGCCTTAGTACGGTTTCATCATCCGGCTCGATTTCGGACTCCCCCTTGGAGAGGGTGAGGATGATGTCGCCGGGGGTCGTGACCTTGAGCACCTTCTGGTTCACGCGATCAACGATATAGAAAAAACCATTCTTGAAGAGCGCCGTCGTGGGCCCGCTGAACTGGCCGTTTTTCCCCCTGTGCACGCCGATCTCTTCGAGCCCATTACCGACCGGTATCGTGAAGAGTTTTTCTTTTTTCAGCTCCACGATCCGTTTTCCCGAACACCCGTTAAACAGAGCGGCTGCGACAAGCAGGCAGAAGAACATATGAGAAAAGGGAAATCTCTTCTTCAACTCCGGTTCCTCCTCCGCTGTGGATCTTGCGACCGAACAGGATTCATGAAAGGGACACGCGCAAAGGGATTGCTTTTATACCACGTCCGTATTAAATTGACCGCATGTTCAACCCCGTGGTCAAAATTTTCGGCAGTAAATACCAGAGAGACGTAAAACATCTCGTTCCTTCCGTTGAAAAAATTAATAGTTTTGAGCCGAAAATCAAACCATTATCCGACGAACAGCTCAGGGCGAAGACCGACGAGTTCAGGGGGAGGATTGCGAACGGCGAAACTATCGGCGACTTGCTCTTCGAGGCCTTCGCCGTCGTACGCGAGGCGGCCAGGCGCACCATCGCAATGCGCCATTTCGACGTCCAGATCATGGGTGGTATCGTTCTCTACCAGGGAAGAATCGCCGAGATGAAAACGGGGGAGGGAAAGACCCTCGTCGCCACCCTGCCCCTCTACCTCATCGCCCTCGAGGGGAAAGGCTCGCACCTCATCACCGTAAACGACTACTTGGCAAAACGCGACGCTACGTGGATGGGACCCGTGTACGAGTTTCTCGGGTTGAAGGTGTCCTTCCTCTATCACGACATGCCCCAGCAGGAGAGGAAAGACGCCTACCGAGCCGACATCACCTACGGCACAAACAACGAGTTCGGCTTCGACTATCTCAGGGACAACATGGCCGAGGACCGCGAGTTGCTGGTCCAGCGCGGCCATCACTTCGCGATCGTCGACGAGGTAGACAGCATCCTTATCGACGAAGCGAGGACGCCGCTTATCATCTCCGGTCCGACCGAGTCGAACTCGAATATTTTCTACGAAATAAACCCGAAGATATCGACCCTCGTGACGAGGCAGAAGTCGATTGTAACCAGTTATCTCAAGGAAGCAGAGGAGTTACTCGCCGCGAACAAACTAGACGAGGCGGGAAAGCGGATGCTCCAGGCCGAGTTTGGGGACCCGAAGAACCCAAGGCTCCTCAAGCTGAAGGAAGACCCTGAAAATATCAGGCTTATTCAAAAAACCGAGTTCTTCCTGAACCAGACGAAGAGTCTCCCCCAGGCAGAGGAAGAACTCTATTTCGTCATCGAGGAGAAGGGGCACAACGTAACCCTCACCGAGAGGGGGAGGTCGGCCCTCGCTCCCACAAACCCAGAAAAGCTGATTCTCCAGGATTACACTGATCGGCTCGCCGTGCTCGAGCAATCTGGCCTGAACAGAGAGGAGATCTCCAAAAAAAAGGCCGAGATCGAGTCGGAATATCTCGTGATGAGCGAGAGGCTCCATTCGATCAACCAGCTCCTAAAGGCCTACTCCCTCTACGAGAAGGACGTGGAGTACGTGATCCAGGACGGGAAGGTTTTGATAGTGGACGAGTTCACGGGGCGGCTTATGCCCGGGAGACGGTACAGCGAGGGGCTCCACCAGGCGATCGAGGCGAAAGAGGGAGTGACAATCGAGCGTGACACCCAGACCCTCGCCACCATCACCATCCAGAATTACTTCAGGCTCTACACGAAACTCGCGGGCATGACCGGTACTGCCGACACGGAAGCCGAGGAATTCTCGAAGATCTACCGTCTCGACGTGGTCGTCATCCCGACCAACGAACCGGTCGCACGAACAGACCATCCGGACAGGATTTTCAGGACGACAAAAGAGAAATGGAAGGCTATTGCGGATGAGATAGAGGATTGCTACACGAGGGGGCAACCTGTTCTCGTTGGAACCATATCGGTGGAGAAGTCGGAACTCCTGGCAACCATTCTTAAAAAACGAAAGGTCTCTCACGAGGTACTGAACGCCCGCTATCACGAAAAGGAAGCGCAAATCATCGTAAAAGCCGGCCTGAAAAAGGCGGTTACCATCGCCACGAACATGGCCGGGCGCGGTACCGACATCAAGCTCGGAGAGGGAGTCGTGGAACTCGGCGGTCTCCATGTTCTCGGCACCGAACGGCATGAGGCGCGCCGCATCGACAACCAGCTGAGGGGACGGGGTGGAAGGCAGGGCGACCCAGGTTCCTCCCGCTTCTACATGTCGCTCGAGGACGACCTCATGCGGCTCTTCGGCTCCGACAAACTGTCGGGGATCATGCTCAGGCTCGGAATGGAGGAGGGTCAGAACATAGATTCCCCCCTGGTGAGCAAGGCGATCTCGAGCGCCCAAAAACGGGTGGAGAGCAGGAATTTCGAGATACGCAAACACCTCCTCGAGTACGACAACGTAATGAATGACCAGAGGAACTACATCTACGGGAAACGGAACGATTTCCTCGGCGAAGAAAACATAGGCGAAAAGATCACCGAAACAATGCATGAGCTGCTGGGCCTGAAGTTTGAAGAGTTCGAGATTCCCAAATCAGGCATCTCGACTGAATCGGCAGGCCCCCTTTTAGAATGGATGCCCGAGCTCCTTGGGAAACCCGGCGGGTTGCACTTCGAAGCGGCGGGACCGCTCGCGCTCGAAGAGCTCTCCGAAAGGTTGCTCGAGATCTTCCGGGGGTCCCTCAAGGAAAAGACCGCCCTGCTGGGCGAGGATATCGCCCCCCAGATCGAGCGCTTCATCGCGCTTCAATCTATCGACAAACGCTGGAAGGAACACCTCTACGAGATGGACGGGCTCCGTGAAGGGATAGGCTACCAGGCTTACGCCCAGAAGGATCCCCTCATAGAGTACAAGTTTCAGGCATTCACCCTCTTCCATGAGCTCATTAAAAACATCAACACCGACATCATAAGGAATATATTCCGCGTTCACGTCGTGGCACCGGGGATGAAGAGGCGGCAGATCTGGCATATCAACCGCGTACAGCACGAGGATTACGGGCAGTTCGCGGCACGAGGCCCCGCCATAGGTCAGCCGCATCGCGGGGCGTACGATGAAACGGCAGGTCCCCAGGGCATGGAGGGGCTCGGCGGCGTCACCGGAGCCTCCCCGGGCTCACCGAGACGGGAACGGCTGCAGGTTGTCGCCGCCGAAAAAGTCGGCAGGAACGACCCGTGTCCATGCGGCAGCGGCAAGAAGTACAAGTACTGCTGCGGCAGGTAGCAGGCGACGTCGAAGCTCCCCATCCGCCGCATAGGTTCACTCTTGTTCCGGACGCCTGATCTCCAGCACTGATACCCCCGTAACGTAGGAAAGATACGAGGGGATCAGGGGGAGCACGCAGGGCGAGACGAAGGACACGAATCCCGCAAGGAGGGCGATGAGGAGAGACAGGTTGTCGGTCCTGATGATCGACAACTCGGGAACTACCGACAAGAGCTGGGAAAAGGTCTGGAACCTGCCGAGGACGAGGAACACCCCGAGGACAAAGAGCAAGATGCCGCTCGCGAGCTTGATCGCCAGGAAGTTTTTCTTTAAAAAACCCGAAAAAGAGATGAAATAACCGTACGCGATCGTGGCGAAGAGAAACGGGAGACCCAGGCCGATGGAATAGGCCAGAAGCAGAGCGATTCCCCTCAGCATGCTTTCCTTTGTGGCGGCCAGAATCAGGATTCCCGATAGAATGGGGCCGATGCACGGCGTCCATGCCGACGCGAAGGTAACCCCGACGACGAAGGCCCCGATGACCCCTCTCGGTTTTTTACCGAGAAAAATCTTTTTCTCCATGTTGAGGAAGGGGATGTTGACAATGCCGATGATCTGGATGGAAAACAGGATGAGGATTGCGCCGCCTACCGTGGAGACAAGGGTTCTGTAGCGGTTGAGAAACATTGAAAAAGTGCCCGCGCCCGCGCCGAGGATGACGAACACGGCGGAGAATCCTAGAATGAATATCAGCGTATTTGCGATGCTCTTTCGCAGTACTCGGTTGTGCTCCACCCTCTTTTCACCTCTTTACTCAATATACTATGTTTTCGATTTGACAAGGCAGATCAATCCTCGTATAATTTCTATCATGATCCGCATCAGAAAGGAGAACATACCCGTCGATGTTCTCGAAGAGATCGCCACCCTCGGCGAAGGGTACAAAACGGAGTTCAAAGCGACGCTGCCGGCGCCTCAATCGATAGCGAAATCCCTCTGCGCGTTCTCCAACACGAAAGGGGGCAACCTCTTCGTCGGAATCAACAACAGCGGCACCCCCGTCGGCGTGATCAACAAGGACTACGAGCTCACGAAACTAGAGAAGGCGCTCCCCCTCCTCCTCCCGGCGTCCCAAATCGACGTGAAGGTGTTCACCTACCGGAGCTCAGAGTTCCTTTTCATCGAAATTAAGGAGGGCGCCGACAAGCCGTACTACGTGAAAAACGGTCAAAAGACCCAGGCGTACGTCCGGGCCGACGCGGTCAACCTCCCGGCCAACAGACGAGTTTTAAAGAAGTTCATCGGAGGGCAGAGCGCAGCGGGCACGGCGGGCGGCCGCAAGAAGGACGAGAAGATCATCTTCAACCTGTTCGAGCAGAACGGTCAGCTCAAGATCTCACAGATCCGCGACATCCTCAATTATTCCGAGCGCCGGATCAAGAAGATCCTGGAAAGCCTCTCTCGGAAGGGGCTCCTCGTTCCCTCTCACAACGAGAAAAACGTGTACTACAAGACGAAAGATTCCTCACGATGATTTTCAGTTAAGGTGAGATACATGAAGAGCATTCTTGTCATCGACGATGAAGGCCCGGTGAGGGAGGTTCTGAAGCTCGCCCTCGGGGATCGCGGCTACAGGGTATACGAGGCCGAGGACGGAAGGCAGGGCGTGGAGGTCTTCACGGACCACAAGCCCGATGTCGTGATCACCGACGTAAACATGCCGGAGATGACGGGGATAGAGGTCACGAAGGAGATAAAAAAACTCGATACGGGGGCCGATGTGGTCATCATGACCGGTTTCGGCTCCGAAGATCTCCTCATCGAAGCCCTGAGGGCCGGTGCATCGAACTATATAAAAAAACCCATCGTCTTCAAAGAGCTTTTCACCATCCTCGACGGTATCTATCTGAAAAAATCGATAAAAAAGCGGTACGAGGTCCTGAAGGACAACCTCGTCGAGGAGCAGAAGATCATCGCGATCGACAATGATGTCACGAAGGTGTGGGGAACGGTCAACCAGGTGCTCTTCAATCTTCCCCCGAGCTTCCAGGATCGGCATGTCGAAGGTGTGAAGCTCGGCCTCTACGAGGTAATCGTCAACGCGATAGAGCACGGAAACCTCGGCATCACCTACGAGGAGAAGGAGACGACCCTCAACGACGGCACCTATCACTCCCTGCTCCAGGAGCGGCTCGGTCGGGCGAACGAGCAGGGCAAAAAGGTTTTCATCCAATCAACTCTGAATGGGTCGGGTATCACCATCGAGGTCAGGGACGAGGGTGTCGGTTTCGATTTTACGAAGCTCGCGCCCATGCTCGACACCGAGGGGATCATGTCGGCCCACGGGAGGGGCATCCTTCTCGCTTCCCTCTACTATGACAGGGTCGAGTACGTGGATCCCGGTAACAAGGTAATACTCCGCAAGGCTTTTTCATTCTGACATGGCGCCGCACGATCGATACGACTTTCGAAACAACCCGGCGGATACCGCCCGGCGCATATCCCTCGAGGCAGGCTTCAGCGAGCACAGGATAGGCAATTTCAAAAAAGCATTCGGGGAGCAAAACGTTTCCGAGACTTTCGACGGGCACTGGATCGAATCGGTCGTGCTCGCGGGAAAGAGGACGCCCTCCGTGCGGGACTCGTTCTTCCGTATCTCCCCGCTCCCCAACCTGGCTGTTTCCCTTCATTCCGCGCGCGAGAAGGTGAGGCGGGTCCTGATACCGGAGAACTCCACCGGCCTCGTCGTTCTTAGGGAGAAGATGGTCCGATACGCGGAGATGACCAACAAGCAGGTAAGCGGCGCCTATTGTCTCTTCGAAGGCTTCAATGACTCAGAAGAAGATGCTCGAGCCCTCGCGGCGCACCGCGCGGGTGAACCCGTAT
>Ga0315286_10001677_pt1 | contig 20175 bp, 17 predicted proteins | sample YL17G10_0_MG_FD_205038 | JGI IMG/M metagenome (GOLD analysis project Ga0315286, IMG submission 205038) | Sediment microbial communities from Yellowstone Lake, YNP, Wyoming, USA - YL17G10_0 | ecosystem: Environmental > Aquatic > Freshwater > Lake > Sediment | place: USA: Wyoming | collected... | reverse complement strand
GTCGGCGGAAATCGTCCGGAAGTGGTATAGGGTGTCGGGCAAAAGTCCGGAAAGCGGAACATCGTGGTAAAGGACAAACTCCGGCTGGCTAACCGCTCCCTTTTCGTAGGAGACAGTTTCGCCGTGCTCGACTCTTGAGTTTGAAATTTCATTCGTGCCCCAAAGAACGTTAAATGAATTCGGGGTAATATTGTCGCAGCGGGTGTCCATTATTTCCGGAGGTATAACATCGGGAATGCCGAGCGTCCGGAAAGTCTGGTCAACCGAGGTTGTTGTCTGGCCGCAAATATTTGATGAAGAAACACTAAAGTGATAGAGCATGTCGCGGTACAGTCCGGTCAGGAGCACTTCGTGGCTTGTGACAAACGACGGGCCCGGCGCGTATGAACCGTAAGCGGCGGTCAGCCCGAAATTTACTTCGGTTGTCGAAATCTCGCTGGTTTCCCAAACAATTCTTGCCGAAGTCTGGGTAATATCTATAACTTGAAGATTGTAAATTACCGGAACGGCGGTGCAGCCCGGCGGCAAAGTTCCGCCCCCGACTCTGGCCGTTACTCCAACCTGCTCACTGGCCAAAATCGCCACGGCCAAACCTTTCGCGTCGCCGAAAGTTCCGCCGATATTTATAACGTAGCTTCCCGGAATAGCCGGATTGATAATTTGCGTGTTGCCGCTCGCCCCGAATGTCGCGTTCGTTCCGATTCTGACAATCACGTCCGAACTGCCGGCAATATATGTTGCAGCATTACTTGGCGCGGTCAGGGTCAATTTTCCGCCGGCAACCGTCGCGCCCCAAAGAGTCGCCGTTGCTCCGCATCCCCCGCCCACGCTGTTCAAATTTTCCTGGACCGCGTCGTCAAGCAAATCAATATCTTCGCAGTCAATCCCGTTCAAGTTCGCGGCAAAGCCCGAGGAAAAAGCGATTTCAATCGTTTCGTTTTCCGTAACATTGGTTCCCAAGGTCAGCCGGAAAGCGATTTCATGGTCGGCCGCGGTGGAAATTTTCAAACGGGTCATCGTGTCGGACGGAATAAGAAGAACCCCCGCCCGCACCTCGTGGTAAATTGTAAAAAGGCTTCCCAGGACAAGGGCAGTAACCAAGACGATGCCGAATTTGTACTGGATAAAGTTTCGCATGCATGTTACGGAAGAAATTTGTTGAAACTTATAGAAATTTACTGAAACTTATTGTTTTTTGATTTATAAGTGGCCGCAATGAAATTTTGGAGCTTTATCGAGAGTTTAACCGCTACTTCCCTGAAACTTTTATAATTTTCTTCCGAAGCTTTCTGCCTCTCGCGCAGCAATTCTATCCAGTGATCGTTGCATTCTCCTAAAGAAGCTCGACTATTATAGTAAAACTTAATTTTATCCAAATAATGAAACCTGCTATATCCTTCGGCAATATTGGCCCCAACGGAATCCACAGATTCAATGAACTGGTCGCCCATTATCTTTTTATTTTGCCAGTCCAGGGAACCGTAAACTTCCCAAGCGATTTTTGATAACTCGCGCGCCAGTTGGTAAACTTCCAAGTCTTTAAGGAGAATGTACTTTTTCTTTTCCTCCATAAATTTCCATTAGTTTCCACGAGTTTCAATAAGTTTCTAACGGATTTGCCTCGGACCCCCTCCTTGCGGAGAGGATCCGTTCGCGAATCTGTTAAGACCCAATTACGCCATTTTTCCGTATTTCTTGAGCAGCCACTTGTTGTACATCTTGATACCCTGGACGAGTATAAGAAGAACAAGGACGAACAAGACGACGTAGAAAAGAGTAACGCGCCAGGGGAAAACCCAGAACGAAGTTTGGGCTGTAACAACCTGGCCGCCGACGCCGTAGTTCAAGACAACGGTGGCGGTGAACTTGCCCCAGGCAAAGTTCTCTCTTTCCTTCTGCCATTCTGACGCGCCGGGAAGACTCGCTGTCTTCTGCCAGCTTGCGTCAAACTTTCTGATTGAATCCGGAAGAACGTTGGCGAGGTCGCCGTTCACCATCATGGAAGCAACTTTGTTGCCCCACATATTTTTGACCTCAATCGTTCCGGCCGGTTTCAAATGAACATTACCGGTGTTCTCAAAACGGATGCCGAAAGTGGCCGGCAGGTAATCATAGCTGGCTTTGTCGGTTCCGAACTCAACAATTCTGCCAGTCTCTGAAACCAATCCGGCGACTCTTACCAGGACCAAAGTCCCGGTCTTGGCAATCAAGCCGACGCCTGAAGTGCCTTCAGCCGTGGCTCCGCCAGCCGCCCAAAGGATGCCGGCGAAATGGCCGCCCGGTTCTGCGTCGCCCGGAACGGCAACGGTAAAGAGAACGCTCTTTCTCTCGCCCGGAGCCAATGTAACGGTTGTCTGGTCAAGCTTGATCCAGGTGGAGAGGCCGGTCGCTCCGGCTTCGACGAATTCCGGCGTGCCGGTTTCGCCCATGGCTTTAAAATTCTGCACGCTGGCTGTCAGGGTCATCTGATCCTGCGTCTCGTTATAGAGCTTCACCACATCAACCAAGGAATCCCCCGGCCTTGCGTCAAATTCCATCAAAGGCGGAGAAATGGTTAAAGCTGAAGCTCCAAGAGGCGCAAAACCAAGAACCAAAGCAGCAAGCGCGATAATCGTAAATGCTTTTTTCATAGTTTCCTCCTGAAATTTTTCAGGTTTTGATTTGAAATTTATTTTTGCCCAAAAAAGACAAAGAATAAATCTCTTTGGTTAATGCTTAGAAGGTGCCAGTAGCAATGTACTGGACGGTCTGGATGTAGGCGCCGGCTTGAGTCGTAGCATCAATAGCCGCCCGATGGGTGATTGTGTTAGTGGTGGCAACAGCAATCGGCGTACCGACTGACAATATTGTGGTCAAGGCGCTCGGAACCGAACTGTCATCAGTGGTAAAATTACCAGACGCTGCCCATGTCCCGCCAGTTGCGACCCTGATGCCGTATCCTTCTACGCCGATACTAACTACGGCTTCGCCAATATCATTAACATTATTCGCCGGGGTAGCAACGCCGTGCAGCTTTGTTTGGCCGTCACCTGTATCAATCGCCTGAATGGTAATTACGGCGCCGCTCGTGGCATTCGTGCCAACCGCTAAGGTGTAGTTGCAAGTTGCAACCGCTCCAGTCGTCAAAGTGCCCAAAGCGCAAGTGTTGGAAGAAATCACGAAAGTGAAAGTCGCATCAATGCTGGCAGTAATCACAACCCGGTCATCGGCAACAATGGAAACGGCTAATGAGCCTGTATCACCGAAAGTTCCAGCGATGGCAATAACTTTATCATTGCCGGCTGCGGGATTAATGATTTGATTGACGCCTCCGGTTGCGTTTGTTCCAATCAAAACCTGGACGCAAGCAGTGGCTGCGATTTCTCCAGCCGCAGCGTCAGTCGGAGCAGTCAGGGTAACTACCTGGCCGCCAACTACTGCGCCCCAGATTGGGCTTGCGCCCGGGGCAGCCGCTAACGTCTTTGATATTTCGTAAACACCGTCGCAAGCCGCGTCAACATTCAAGTCCATGTCGCCGAAAGCTACCGAATTTGTAGCTAAGTCAAAACCTGCCGGGAAAGTAATGGTAATAGTGTCGGTCAAAGCATCAACGCCCGTCGGGGTTTTGAATCTTATATCATGATTTGAAACAGTAGCCGCTTTCAATCTGCTCATTGTGTCTGACGTAGGAGTTGTGGATGCAGCATTAACTGGAAAAACTTGAAATGACATTGCTAAAATCGTGCTCAAAAGCGAGATTTTAACAATGGCATTGAATAATTTTTTATTTTTCATAAGTAAGGTTAATTGTTTTTTTCTGTCATTGCGAGGAGCGAGCCAACTCCTTGTCATTCTGGTCAATTCTTTTTTGTCATTCTGAGGAGCCATCTCCTTTTTGTCATTCTGAGGAGCCGTCTCCTTTTTGTCATTCTGAGGGAGTGAAGCGACCGAAGAATCTCCGAGATCCTTCACTTCGTTCAGGATGACATCAGTCGAAGGGTTCAGGATGACAACAAGCGAAAAACCGAGGATGACAAAATCGACTTACTTCTGCAAAGACGTTTGTGGAAAGCCAATGAAAACTTACGTAGTGTTTTAATTCGCTTTCCGTTTACTTGTAATCCGGGCTTTGGCGCGTGTTGCTATTTTGGCGAACACGGCAATTTGCAAGTGCCATCGACCTTTCGCTCCCTCTTCCCTGTTTGGTTTTGAAACAGAGCGAGCTAAGAGTTGGCTGGCTTGTTCATCAAAAAAGCCAGGATTTGATTTATTAATTTCCACGAGACTGTTAAGTTGAGGATTTCACTAATGGGCTCTCCGCCTCATCGGCGGATCGCCCCACCAATAACACTAATTCGCGTTATTCGCGGGGCTCTGCCCATTCGTGCTATCCTCCCAAAAAAACTCATCAGTATCGTTGAATTTTTCAAAGTTACACGCTACAAGTTTCAAGTTTCAATCTTCAGCGTTTTTCCGCGTTGTTTTCCGCGTTGATCAGCTTCTACGATTTTAAAATTTTCCCGTCGCGATCAAAGTTACTACCTGGGTGTAAGTCCCGGCTTCGGAAGTGGCGGAAATGCCCGCGATATGGCAGATGGTTTCCACATGGCCGGCGGTGGGTCCTGCCGTGCCGGCATATTTAACGGGCGAAGCTGTAAGCGCTTGTCCCGGCTCGCCGGCATCGTTGTTGCATCCGCCATCATCGGAATCAAAACTTGGGGGAAGGCCGAAACCAATCGACTTAATGGCAAAACCGTATTCTTCCGACCCGGCGGTAATATTAAAATCGGCCACGTTGTTTATCCAAATGCCGGCATTCGCGTCGTTGTTCAAATTGATATTAGTGCCGTCGCTTTCCGCCCGGATAGTCGCGACATATCCGCTCGTTGCGTTAGTCGCGACTGTTGAGGTGTAAGTGCATGTTTTAACATTTGCCGTGGTCAAAGCTCCCAACGCGCAAGTATTGGAACTCAAGGCGAAAGTAAAAGTCGGATCAACGTTGGCGGTGATTATAACCTGGTCGTCGGAGATGATTGAAAGAGCCAATGAACCGGTTGAATCGTCCAGGCCGCCAAAGCCGGTTCCGCCGTCATCGCCGATCAGATCAACTCTTAAATCATTGGCTGGGGCGCCCGGATTGGTAAGATGGCCGCCCGCGTCAGTGCCGTAAATTATAAAAGAAAACGTATCCCCCGCGCCGAACGCAGCGTAGCCGGCACAAAACCAAATTTCAAATTCGTCGGTTGCCGAATTAATTCTCACGCTGAAAGTATCTCCAACACATGAAGCCGGATTGGCATCAATACCTACCGCATCGGCCACCATTCCTCCACCGCCGTCGTAAAGAAGAAAATCGGGGACTATCCAGTTGGCGGCTTCGGTAGTGAAACCGGCCGGAAAACTAATTCTTGCTTTATTGCCCGCGGCAACGGTCACCCCCGCAGGATTTGTCCAAGCCACCGTGTGATCGGCATATTCACCCTGTTTAAGGCGCGTCATCGTATCCGACATGCCGGTCAGGGCTCCTGCCGCATTGACCGGAAAAATTTGAAATGACATCGCCAAAATCAAACTGACAAGGGAAATTTTTACGATAGTTTGGAAAATCTTGTTTTGCATAACGATTTATCTGTAAATTTTTTTAATTTAAAATGTTGCTGTGGCGTTGAAAGTGAAAGTGTCCGTATAATCGGAGGCCGCCGGAGTCACCGCGGAAATTGACGCCTTGACCATAATCTCGGCCCGTCCGCCCGCGGTCGGATTCCCGCCGGTATTCAAGATATCCGTGGCGGTTGTATTTACTTTGCCGACCGTGTGTTTGGTCCCGCCGCAGTTGCCGCTCTGGTATGGCGCGACGCCGGTCAAGCCGGCGACATAGGAGAGGCAAACACCCGTACCTTCCGCCCCCGGAACCAAAGTCGTATCGACTCCGCCGATCGTATGGGCTATCGCGTTGCTCTGCAGCCCGCCATAGGCGCCGACGATAGTGACTACCGCGCCGCCGTCCGCGTTGGTTTCAAGGTCAACCCAAATCGATTTGATTGTCGTATTGTTGGAAGTCTTGACCGCGCTCTTCGTAAGCGTGCCGAGGTTCACTTCGTATGGCTCGCCTGTTTCGCTGTCGGTAAGGGAAACGTCAATGTCAAAAGTCAAAGTCGGGTCAACGTCGGCATTAATGGTCACCTGGTCGGAATCAATGATTGCGACGGCAAGCAGGCCGGAGTGAGCTCCCCTCGAGCTCTCATCATCCATAAAATTTTCCACGATATAAAAATCCGCCGCGGCCGGGTTGGTCAAAGTCGTGCCGCCGCTCGCGCCAAGAATTGTGATTTCGATTTTGTGTCCAAACCCGGTAGCCGTAAAGCCGCCGCTGCCTTCACAGGCTTCAAAGCGGAAAACTTCAAGGTCGGTATCGACGGCAACCGCGACATCGTCGGTCGTCGCTCCGGTGCAGTCGGGCACCGCCCCGATTCCCTCTTGGATATTCCAGGGAACCCAGGCGTGGTTTGTCGTCGCGTTCTTAATCGCAAAATCCGATTCAGCCCATCCGGCTCCCAGCCCGAAAGCTGTCGTGGTCGGATCAAAACCTATATTAAATTGATCATCGTCCGCCGCGCCCGCGCCGCCCGCGTCAAAATCTATGCCGCCCGGCAGGGTAAAAGTGATGACATGGTCGGCAGCGACTCCCGCCGCCAGCCTTGTCATCTCGTCGGACAGAATGGTGAGAGACGCGGCCCGGACCGGAAAAATTTGAAACGACATTGCCAAAATCAAACTGATTAATGAAATTTTTACGATAGTTCGAAAAATCTTTTTTTGCATAACGATTTCTTATCGCTTAAAAATTTAAAATTAAATTTTTTATTTTTCATTCTGAACGGAGCTATTTTATTTTGTCATTTTGAATGGAGCGCAGCGGAATGAAGAATCTCCGAGATCCTTCACTGCCGTTCAGGATGACAGAAATATTTTCTGCGTTTTTCCGCGTTGTCCTCCGCGTTAATCCGCTTCTACGATTTTAAAATCTTCCCGTTGAAATGAAAGTGACAGTATGCTCGTAAATGCCCGCCGCGGTTACCGGCGCGATTGAAACTTTGAAAGTAACCGTTACCGCGTCCCCGTTTATCGGAGCCGCCGAGTCGGCGACAGTTTGCGGAGTGGAAGTAATCGCCGTGTCCGCTCCGTTCATCTGGCCGCTCGCCCCCGTTGTCCTGATTCCGTATTCCTCGCTCCCGATACTAACCGTTCCGTCGGTCACGTCGTTGATGTCGTCGCCAAGCCCGGTCCTGAATTCCCCGTCTTCAACGATGGTTGTAAAATATCCGTCAGCCGCGTTCGTTGTTGTTGTCACCGTAACATTGTCCGTGAAAACCGATCCGACCGTAAGCGCCCCGAAATCAATTGAGTTTGCCGAAAGCGAAAAAGTAAATGTCGGCTCTTCCCCTTCCGCCTGCCGAAAACCGATCAGGCCGTTATAACTTGCGCTGCCGATAGGCCCTGTCCCGATCTCGCCAAAAGTATCCTGTAATTTATAACTTGCCGAAGAAGAACTCTCCTCGCCGCCGAAATTCAGGGAATCCTGCCAGTTTATATAATTCGGCGAACTCATGTAAGCCCGGCTATCTTGAGGTGAGAATATAAAACCAATACAAATAAAAATCAGAGTGACGGTAAATATTTTTATGAAAAATTTCATAAATTCTCTTTATCACTTTCGTATCGGGCAGAGCCTTAAGACTAAAGTTCCTGTTCCAAGGGTACGCCCACCTTTATTATTACATAAAGATAGCATATGTACGCCTTCCGCGCAATTGGCGCGGGCAATGGGTAACTGGGTACAATTTGGGCCTGCTTACCGGCTGCCTTTCGGCAGACAGGGCAGGTGGGTACAATTTGGGAAAGAAACCTTAAGCTAGAGATCCGCCTTCTTTGTCTTAAATTGTGAGACTAAATGATTAAGGAAATATGAAACCAATTTCCCCTAATCAATTCTAATCGTACATTATTATTATACCACGCTTTTCCGAAAAAGTCAAAGGCTGGTCTTTATGACGATCTCTTCATCTTCTAAAATGTGTAGATTATTATTCACTAATTGTTAAAGATGTTATATACATTATGAGCTTCTTCATCTTTACTTTCTCGTCATCTTTTCGTCACAATCCCCTTCTCCACATTCCTTCCACACTTTATAAACCGGCCTGAATAAATAATTTATCCACAGCTAAATTCTAATCCCCTCTCCGAAAATGAAAAATAAACAGAAGGGGACTCGCCTCCCCTGCTCTTTTGTCATTGCGAGGATCCGCCGGCTAGCGGAGACGAAGTCGTGCCTACGGCAGATCACCCGCAGGGCGACAATCTCCCGGGCCCACCTATTATTCTGTCATTGCGAGAATCCGCCCGCCGGCGGAGACGCGGCAATCCCATCTTTATGAGATTGCTTCGCTTCGCTCGCAAAGACATTGTTTAAAGGTTCTTCAACTCTATCAAATTTATTAATAAAATTCTCTCAAATTAGCCTCAAAACGACAGAATGTTTCGCGCGAAACAATTTCAAATCATAACGCCACGTATTCCAGATAAACATCAATGATTTAACTAATTTTTTTAATAAATTTCTCTCAAATTAGCCCCAAAACAACAGAATGTTTCGCGCGAAACATTTTCAAAAAACACCCGGTTAAGGGTGTTTTTATTCTTTTTTCTTATAATATTTGTTTGCTTTTGGCCAAATCCAGAGATCTACTGAAGTTTGTCCCGACCTGAATTCTCTTTTCCAAATCTTTATTTCTATTTGTTCCATTCTGCCGTCAGGAAACTCCATTTCTCCGCTCCAAAAAACCTTTTCTTCGCCCGGCTTCATTTCTTGCTCTGCCTGCTTTAAAATCTCGCTAATCTCCGGCCACTTCTTTTGAATCGCGCCAAAAGTATTCAAGCCCCAGGGCGGGGATTTTGAATCAGGCCAATGGCCAGCCCTAAGATCAAACCAATTCAGTTTGAGATCAGCCGGCCCGGTTTCCCGCGTCTCTAAATTTTTACCTTCTTTTCCCATAAAATCCCCAATTGGACCCAGGGAGAATCGAACTCCCGCCTCCGCAATGGCTAGTTATCAATAATTTGGGTGGACCCAGGGAGAATCGAACTCCCGCCTCCGCAATGCGAATGCGGCGTAATACCACTTTACTATGGGCCCGGATCCACCCAAATTATTGATCTTGAGAAAACGTTTAATATTCGAAGTAAATGCCTATTTTTTTATAAACTTCATTTTAATAAAGAGCTGCCGTGCAGCCGTAATACCACTTTACTATAGGCCCAAGGTAAAATATCTAAATCCGAATGACTAATGCCTAAATTGATCTAACCGGCCTAATACAATCCTAATTAGAAATTAGGATTTTGAATTTAGGATTTTCGCCGCAAAGCGGCGGATTTGCCCCCGGAGGGAATTGAACCCCCATCTCACCCTTAGGACGGGTTTGCTCTATCCGTTGAGCTACGAGGGCGTGAGAATATCGTTTGATCGGGGCAGGGGATAGCAACTTTTAATATTTTACGGCTTTTTTCTTTAATCTAAAATGTAATTAAGCGTCGTAAAACGTTATCTATGTAAATATACCCTCCCTATCCCTTTTCCCCTGGATCCTTTTAAATAAAAAAGTGCGTCCGGCACATTTGTTCTTGCTTTATTGTGAAACTCCGCGTTGCCACTTAAATCTTTTTCTGATATAATCTTAATAAAGAATTAATGAAAAGTCAAAACGCCTGCATCAACCAGGCATCATGATCCGCCAACTGGCGGAGAAGGATCTCGTAACTATGCCCACTTATTACATAATTGCCACTTTCGCCATCCTTGCCGCCCTGGCCATTGCTTTTTATTTCCTGAACCAAAAAATTCGCGAACTTAAAGAGGGGAGCCGTAACGACCAGTCGCTTGTCCTTCTCCAAAACCAAATCAGTGAACTGACAAAAGCGGTTGACCAGAAACTCACTGAAAGCCACCGGGCGGTCCAGACCCAATTCGGGGAAAGCACGAAAATAATCCAAGACGTCACGGAAAAACTTACCAAGCTCGACGAGACGGGAAAACAAATTATGAACTTCGCCGGACAACTTCAGAGCTTGGAAGACATTTTGAAAAATCCGAAACAGCGGGGGATACTCGGCGAATATTATTTGGAAACCGTTTTAAAAAATGTTCTGCCGCCGACCTCCTACCAGATGCAGTATAAATTCAATGACGGAGAAATTGTCGACGCGGCGATTTTTATGGGCGACCAAATTATCCCGGTTGATTCCAAATTCAGTCTGGAGAATTACAACCGCATCGTTGAAGAACACGATCCGGCCGAGCGCGAACGTTTGGAAAAACTTTTCAAACAGGATCTGAAAAACCGGATTGACGAAACTTCAAAATACATCCGGACCGACGAAAAAACCACCGAATATGCTTTTATGTTCATCCCTGCCGAGGCGATTTATTACGATCTTCTGGTAAACCAAATTGGCGCGGTAAAAATAAATACCCGCGACCTGATTGAATACGCGAACCGCGAGAAGCACGTCATTATCGTTTCCCCGACGACTTTCCACGTTTATCTCCAGCTTTTTGCCGAAGGCCTGCGCCGGATGAAAATCAGCGAATCGGTAAAGGATATTATCAAAAGAGTGGGGGATTTAGGGAAACACATGAACGCCTATGATTCTTATCTCCAAAAACTCGGCGGCCATCTCGGGACAACTGTCGGCGCCTACAATTCCGCCTACGGCGAATTCAAAAAGATAGACAAGGATGTGGTAAAAATTTCCGGCGGCGAATCGACGATCGAACCGCTCTTGGTCGACAAACCAAAAACCGAATAAAGTTTAATAAAAAAATATAAAACTATTTATGCGAAAAAAACTTTTCCCGGCAATCGCCAAAATCTCGCTCATCAGCATAGTTTTAGCAATGGCCATGTTCCAATTTTCCGCTTTACCGGTCCAAGCAGGATCCTTAGCTAATATCAAAGACACCCTGACCAGGCTAAAAACAAAAACGGATGCTAATCACGAGATTAAATTTGATTTGCCCGCCGGGATTGATTTTGACGCAGTCGGCGGAGAGGACATGATAAGCGTCGATTTTAACGATGATTTCTTTTCAAACAATCTATTCGTAACATCAAATTTCACGATGACTGACGGAGTGACCACCTATGTAATTGATTCGATCACTCAAGGCAACGCCCCGCAAATTCCTAGTTGCGCCGGAGCGGCAGGAAACGACAAGGTCAGAGTTGGGGTAGAATTTGATACAGAAACATTCCATTTCCGGGCTTGTCCGGGCGGCGGTTTTACGGCCAGCGGTACAAGCCTCACGATCGAAATCATCAGTGCTGATCCGGACGGTACTTTTGCCAACCCGGCTGCCTCCGGTTCTTACCTCACGGCGATCGCGGTCAGAGACGAAGGGGTCAACAGCGCCCATTCCGGTTCTTTTGCCCTTGGTATTGTTGACGACGACCAGGTCATTATCACCGCCACGGTCGATCCGACTTTTACTTTTGCTTTGAGCTCCAATACTTGCGCCCTGGGAACTCTGACAACAGCAAATGTTAAAACGTGCACTTACACCTCAACAGTCGCGACTAACGCAACGAGCGGATATGTCGCGACTATCCGGGCGGAAAGCGACGGCACTAATATCAATTTGAACAACGACGCGAATGCTGGCATCTGGATAAACAACGTGGCCGATTTTAATATTACCGCCGGGTCGGAAGAATACGGTTTTGCCATTAAGTCGATTGGTTTCGGCCTTCCCCCAAGTTTTGATTCCGATGATGGCGGATGTAACAACGATGCTGGCGAACCTGGGCAAGCCCTGACCGCCTCGCCCGTTACATACGCCGGCACGGCAGGTCCCACCGCCGGCCATGTGGAAACCATCTGCCATATCGCGGGCATTTCCGCCACTTCCGAAGCGGGGACCTACACTCAAGTAGTAACTTTGATCGCTACGGGAAGATTTTAGGTTGAAGCAGCGTGTAATCAAAATCTTGACAGCGCAAACGTATCCTGATAACATGTAAACACATTTAAATAACGTAAATTTTTTAGAAAAACGGAATATGCCGATTAAACACGCAGCTTTTAAAGCTTTGAGGCAGAGTAAAAAAAAGCGGGTTATAAACCTGAAAGTAAAAAAAGACATTCTCACGGCGAGTAAAGACGGAAGGCGCCTGATTGCGGAAAAGAAAGCCGATGAAGCCAGGACAGCGGTACTCCTAGCGATAAGATTGTTTGATAAGGCGGTTGCCAAAGGAATTATGAAAGAGAATACCGCCTCCAGGAAGAAATCCCGTCTCATGAAAAAACTGAACGCCCTGAATAAAAAATGACGCGAAGCGTCATCCCGAGGAGTCCCGCATTTTGCGGGGCGATGAAGAATCCAATATTTGCTAAATAAAAAAGCCGAGCGATTGCTCGGCTTTTCATGTCTTGAAATTGACGAGATCCTTCTCCGCCTTCCGGCGGATCAGGATGACGGCTCGGCCGTCACTTTTTAGCCAATAAAACAATTCCGGCAAAAATCAGGGCGACGGCAATTATTTTTATTACCGTCATCTGCTCTTTGAAAAAATACCAGGCGGCGAAAAGGGAGAGAACGTACATAATCCCGGTCATAAGCGGGACGGCCACTCCCATCTCAAGCTCGTTAATCATTTTGACCCAAAGCCCAAAAGCCGCAACATACAAAATCGCCCCGACCCAGACCATTTTATTGGTAAAAACTACCCAGCCGAATTCCTTAATTTCGGCTTTTTTTAAAAAAACCTGGGCTACGGCATTCACCGTTGAAATCAGAAGTACCTGGAGAAATTGGAAAAATGTCATAATAATGTTTCTTACTTTAATTTTAAAAATTAATTTTAGGAAAGAACTTGGGCAAAAAACAAATCAAGCAAGAGGCGCGGATTCGTTCTGGTTCTTTTCATCCGCATATCGGTAGCCAAAAGATTCTTGTAAATTTTCTTAAGTTCCGGCAGAGAATAATTTTTTATCTGCTGCAATGTTTTCCCGACGACGAAGGGATGCAGTTTCAGCTCGGCGGCAATTTTGCTTTTCACGTTCGGATCGGAAGGGGAGAGAAAAGAATAATTTGCCGCGACTGTTTCTTTTATCTGAATCAGGAGGCGGAACTGCCTGACCAGCATGAAAAAAATCTGCGTTTCCTTGAGCCCGGCCTCTATCTGCTCGTTCAGAATTTTAAAAGCCAAGCGCTTGTTCCTCGCGGCGATCGCGTCGGTAAGAGAAAAAATATTTTCGTCGAATTTCCCGCGGACGAGCAGCCTTACCTCGTTTACGCCTATTTTCCCCGCCTTGCGGCAATAAGCCGAAAGCTTATCAAGCTCGCCGTTTGCCTGCCAGAGATCCGGGCCGACAAGTTCGGCAAGCAAGCCTGCCGCCTGCCGGTCTATTTTTATGGCCTTGCTCTCGGCTGCCGCGGCAATCCACTGGTTTAGTTTCGCCGGATCAAGCAAATTGAATTTTTCCGCCTGCTTCGGCTTGTTCAATAATTTAAAAATAGCCGTCCGCTCGTCGGGCATTTCTTCCTCCCAAAAAACGACAACCGTCCCCGAAGGAATTTTTTCTTCCCTTAAATATTCTACCGTTTCTTCGAACTTTTGTCCTCTTTTTTTAAGAAAATTTTCCACAACAACAAGCTTCTTGTCATGCAAGAAGGGCGGAGCGGCAATTTCTTTCTCAATCTGGCGCCAGGCAAGCCGCTCGCCGTCAATTTTAACAAAATTTATCCGGCTCTTGTCGGATTTTTTGAATTTTTCTTCGATTTGTTTCAATTTCTCCCGCGAGCGAAAAGTATCCTCGCCGTATAGAAAAAAAATCATATATCTTGTAACTTATAGCCTGTAACTTGTAGCGCAAAAATTGTTGCACGTTATACGCTGCACGCTACACGACCAACTTCTCCATTTTCCCCCAATTATCTCCGGCCTCAACCTCGGCGACAACCGGCACTTTCAATTTAACCACCTTTTCCATTGCTTCTTTTACGAACCCGGCAACTTTTTTTATTTCTTTCCCCGGAACCTCAAAAACAAGTTCGTCGTGAACCTGCAAAATCATTTTCGCGGCCGGGCTTACTTTCGGCAGCTCGTCGTTTATCTTAATCATCGCGAGCTTCAAAATGTCGGCAGCCGTTCCCTGAACGGGCATATTTATCGCCATCCGCTCGGCTTCCGCCCTTATCATCGGAATAGGGGAATAAATTTCCGGCAAATAGCGCCGGCGGCCGAAAAGCGTTTCAACATAACCCTGGTCGCGCGCCTTCTGCCTTGTTTCTTCCAGAAAATTTCTCACTCCTTCGTAAACGGTAAAATATTTCACGATAAATTTTTTGGCTTCTTCAAAAGTTATCCCAGCCCCCTCGGCCAAACCCTTGGCTCCCATGCCGTAAGTCACGCCAAAATTAATGGTTTTCGCCGCCTGGCGAATTTCCGGGGTCACTTTTTCGGACGGAATACCCCATATCTGCGAAGCGGTTTGGCGGTGGATATCGGCTCCCGCGCGGAAAGCCTTTATCATTTCTGCGTCGTCGGCCATAGAAGCAATGATTCTAAGTTCAATATGGGCATAATCGGCCGCCAAAATTTTGAAACCGGGAGAAGCGATAAAAGCTTCCCTGATCACCTGCCCCGCCTCGCTTCTTGTCGGGATATTCTGCAAATTGGGATTTGACGAAGAAAGCCGGCCGGTCGCGGTTATCGCCTGGTTAAAGCTCGTATGAATGCGGCCGGTCCCGGGGCTCACAAGTTTCGGCAATGCTTCAAAATAAGTTGAACGCAATTTCGAAAGCTCGCGGTATTCCATGAGCATTTCAATAATCGGATGGGCCCCTTTCATTTTTTGCAATTCCCCGGCAGCCGTGGAAAGTCCGGTCTTGCCGCGGCCGATTCCGGCGGTGCTGATTTTTAATTTATTAAACAGCACTTCCCGCAATTGGGTGGGGGAATCAATATTGAATTTTATTTTCGCCGCCTTAAAAATTTTGTCAGAAAGCTTGGCCAGATCGCGTTCCGCCTTATCGGAATATTTTTCCAAAAGATCGGCATCAATTTTTACTCCATCCATTTCCATCTTCGCCAAAACCGGCAGTAACGGCATCTCAATTTCCAAAAAAAGTTTTTTAAGACTGTTTTCTTCGAGCTCCGAATCCAAAACTTCAACCAGCCGCCAGGTTGCCTCGGCCCGCTCCCCGAAATAGGCAGCGCGCGCTTCCAAAGGCACCGCCTCCAGGGAAATTTTCTTTCTGCCCTCGCCTAAAAGCGACTCCGGGGCAGCGATTTTTTCTCCCATTTTTGCCTGGACGATTTTGTCCAAATCATAGGTTCTGGCACCGGGATTTAAGAGATACGCGGCAATCATCGTGTCAAAAGCTACGCCGCAAAACAGAATGTCTTGCTCTCTTAAAATTCTAAAAGCATCCTTTAAATCATGGCCGTACTTTTTTATTTTAGGATCTTCAAAAATCCCCCTTAATCCCCCTTTCCCAAAGGGGGAGACGGAGAGGGATTTAAAATTTATATAATACACTTCTCCTTCCCCAAAACAAAAACTAATACCGGACAATTTAACGGAGAATTGATCCGGCGCCGATGTTTCAATATTAAAAACAAAAGCCCTTTGTTTGGCGAGCTTTTTTATTAAGTTATTCAGTTTTTCTCGCGTATTAACTATTTCGCATTTTACCATAACAACTGCAACTATATTTTATAAGTAACGAATAACCCGTAACGGGTACAATTGATTTTAAAATTACTGGTTACCGGTTACTCATTACTGGTTACCTTTATTTTTATAACAAATTACTTTGCGCTCCGCCGGCTAGTTCATCAATCTTTTTGAGAAGGGACGTGAACCCCAGCTCTTTAAAAACCGCGCTCACGTCTTGCGGATTTATTTTAACCAGACAATCTTTAAGGCTAAAATCGACCGGCGTTTCCGAATCAAGTGTCACAAGTTTCTTGCCGAGAAGGACATTTTCTTTTTCTCTTTTCAGGATTTCCAGGGTTTTCGGCTTTATTTTCTCCAGTTGCTTGTCGTTTTTATCAATAAGCTCGTATATTTTTTCAATCGATCCGAAATTTTTGATAAGCTCGGTGGCGCCGACTTCGCCGATACCCCTGGCTCCCGGAATATTGTCGGAAGGATCGCCGCGCAACGCCTTGAAATCGTTCATGCGCTCCGGGCCAAAGCCGTATTTTTGAAAAACCGCCGCTTCGTCGTAAATAACCGTATCGGTGATTCCCTTGCGCAGGGCGTAAACTTTTGTGTTATCGTCAACCAGCTGCAGGGTATCCATGTCGCCCGTCACGACGATTGATTCCACGTCCGGTTTGTTAACCTCTTTATTTTTGCAAATCGTGGCAATCACGTCATCGGCCTCGTACCGCTCTTTCTCAAAAATCGGCAAACCAAAAGCCGTAACAATTTTTTTAATGATGGGAATTTGGGCGTAAAGTTCATCCGGCTGTTTTACGCGGGTCGCCTTGTACTCTTTGTACATCTCGTGGCGGAAAGTTTTTTCTCTCCGGTCAAAAGTCACCGCGGCAAAAGCCGGCTTTATATCTTTCAGGGCTTTCATCAAAATCAAAGTAAAGCCGTATGCCGCGTTCACCGGCTCGCCTTTGGGCGTCGAGAGTGGCGGCAAGGCGTGCCAGGCACGGTGCAGGAGAGCGTTGCCGTCGATGATAATAAATTTTTCCGCCATAGTTTTAAAAAGGCCACGGCCGGAATTGAACCGGCGCATAGGAGTTTTGCAGACTCCCGCCTTACCACTTGGCTACGTGGCCGTTTAACTAAATCTAACAAAAAAGGCCGCCTTTGGCAACCTTTTTCGCCGCTTCCGCGGTAACTTTTTAGTAGATTTCCATTTTTAATTTTCTGACGCCGAATTGCTTGGCTGCTTCTCGGCTTGTCATCCAGATATCGGCCCGGTAGGTATAGCGCTGGTTCATTCTGTCCTCAACCACGTAATTCGTGTCTCCCGAGTAATCAGGGAGTCTTACCTTGGCACCGAAAGGGAGAAAATTAGCCGCCAGGGTTCCTTCGTGCACCCAGCTGCCGTTAGCCGTAATAAAAGGGGAGTCATCGGTCTGGTCAGGAGTGGATGAATAGGCCGTAACCGTAACATAAATTACCCTCTTCGGTTCGGCATCCCCCGCCCGCCCGAGCCGCGCGTCGGTTTTTACCTCCGAAACAGCCTCTCCGGGCGCTTGGACGGTAAAGTCGGGAACAATGCTCCCGGCTGCCGCAGCCTTAGGAAACATCAAATCGGCTAAAATGGCTAAGATAACAATAAAATTGGCAATTTCTACTTTTTGTATGGTTTTTATCATATTTTGGCTTAAAATCTTCATTTTTGTTTTGGTTTTAAAAAATCCCCTCATTATGGGGATTCTTTACTATAGCATTTTTTGGCTTAAATGTCAAGCCTAATTCCGTCTTAAAAAATAAGTTGTGCCTCTTAAAAATTAATATCCAATAGCGTAAACACCGAGCCTTTTTACGCAGCCGGTAACGGAATTAAAAGCCGAGTCAACATTTGACGGAATTTTTTCCCAAATACGCGAGGAAGCGTTATACCAAACCAGATAAAGGTTGCTCGCTTTAAGGTTTTTCGCGCTAAGGTCGCTCTGCTTGTATTTCAAACTCAAGTCAAGGCAGCTCCCGTCCGGCTTTATTCCCCCGGAATTGGCCGCCCCGCCCTGCCGGTCGCGCAGTGAAGAGCTGTCCGCTGCCCCGCCGCGGGCGATTAAAACGGTAGCCGGGGTAAAAATACCTTTCAGCGGCTTGTTTATTTTTGCCAGAAATTTTTTCTGCAGCGTCCCGAGCGTCAAATGGCTGTAATCGAGAAGGCGGCCGTCGGCAGTCAGCGCTTGGAGGCCGGTTGAGCCTTGAATCGTAGCTCCTCCGTCGCGCCGCGCGACGGAAAAATTTTCCGGTTCCGGTCCGCCAACCTCGGGAACGGACGGCGCGGGCGGTATAATCTCTTTCTCCCCGAGAGGCAGCTCTTCTCCCAGATAAAAAGCGAGTGGGTCTGACGAAAATTCTTCTTCATCCTCCGTGCCGGGATCGATGATGGTCCGGGTGACGCTTTCCATCTCACTCTTGTCGCCCTGAACTTTAACCCGATAATCAACCGAACCCGACCCTCCCGGAGAAATTGACCCGAGATCCCAAACAACTTTTTTATTTACTCCGTCATATAGGCCCTGGTCGCCATCGTCAAGGTCGGTAAGCGGCTCTCCGTTATGGCGCAAGGAGCCGGGGATGTATTCTGTCCCGTCCGGAATATTTTCTTCGAGCCGGAGAGCAAACGCTTCGCTCTCCGGATTGTTGTATGTTCCCCGGAGAGTAACTTCGCTGCCCTTTCCGATCGTTAAATCGGCGGTAATTTTTACCGGCGAGACCGGCGAAGGAGAAGGTATTTGTTTTGGTTTTTCCGGCTGAAGAAAAAAGACAAAGGCAAGCAAAAAAACTATCAAAGCTACCCCGAAAAAACTTGTAGAAACGACGATTGTTCTCTTAAAATTATTTTTCATATTTTTCTATTTGCCTCCTTTATTTTAAAAATATTTTAAAAATATATTTTGCCGCGCTAACGGGGAAACGGTTTGCCAAGTGAAAAAATAAACGGCTCGCCGGCTAATTCTTCTTCATCTTCCGTCCCCGGATCGAGAATAAACTTTGTAACTGACTTCATCTCCGTTTTGGCTCCGGTAACCCTTGCCTGATAGGAAACATCTCCTCCGGCGCCCGGCGGAACGCTGCCCGCTTCCCAGAACAAAGTATTGGCCGTCTCGTCAAAATACCCCTGGTCGCCGTCCTTCGTATCGGTTAACAATTTACCGTCAATCCGAGCTGTTCCTTTTATATAGTCCGCCCCTTCCGGTACGGCTTCCTCGATTTTTATAACCACGCTTTCTTCTCCCGGGTTATTATAATTTGCCCTGATCGTTACAACGCTTCCTGCCTCCAGAACCGCCTCGTTTTGCGTCTTGTCCTGGGCCGCCCTTTGGGAAACAAATTTCCCAGCCTTACCCCGGGGAAAAACCAAAACGGCCACCACGGCTATTGCCAAAATTCCACCCAGCCAGATTGCTATTGGAATAATTCTACCGTGCTTCTTTTCGGTTTTGGAAATCATGACAATTATTTGGCCTTTGCGCCGAATTTCAAGAGGTTAAGCTTTCTCGGGGTATAATCGATATTAAGAGTAACCGACCTTCCTCCGATGAAAATTTCAATACTATTTAGCCCTGGCCTTAACATCCGTTTAATTTCCTGGCGTTGTTCATAGGACAAAAGCTGCCCGTCAACCGAAAGTTCCTTAAGCTGCGATATCTTTCTGATGGTGATTATATTTGTGCCCTGCCCGTTAAACATGATTACCGGGGCGCGGTTGCTGCCTCCGCTTATTTTCCAGGCCAGGCTATCCGGCGTTAGGTCGCTGTTTCCGGCCTGATCAAGCCCGCGGACCCGGAAAAGATGCGAGCCGGGGGACAGGGTAGTAAAATTTTTCGGGCTGGCGCAGGCGGCCCAAATTCCTCCGTCGAGCTGGCATTCAAAAGTGCCGGCTTCGGTCGCGGTGAAAGTAAAGGTTATGTCGCGGCTCGCCGTTGTGCCGTTGTTTAAAACCGGCTGGGCGGCTCCGTCAATTGCCGAAGTGATTGTTGTATCCGGCGGATTCGTATCAAGAGTAAAGGTAAAAACCGAACTCCACGGATCGTTCCCGGCGTTGTCGCGCGATTTAACTTTCCAATTATAAACTCCGTCAACCAACGCCACGGTTGGAGTAAAATCGGAACTGACCAAACCGGTCTCATTAATTTCCGGCGAGAGGAACAGGGGATCGTCATCAACCAGCAGATCATATATCACGCCGGAGGAAGGCGCCGGATCCGCCGCGTCGGACCAGTCAAAGGCCGGCGTTGGATCATTAATAAAGTTTGTATCGGCCGGGGAAAGAAGCGTCGGCGCGCCGGGCAAAACACTGTCGTAAAAAATGCCAAACTGGGTTGCCGCGGTGTTGTCGTTTCCGGCGAGGTCCTTGGCGACAGCGGCGGCAATATCAACCGTGACCGCGCCCTGGCCGGCCGGGGTCACGTCGAAAGTAAAGATGGT